>OMKS01001174.1_pt1 | contig 23846 bp, 12 predicted proteins | sample 1674721 | NCBI WGS metagenome assembly OMKS01 (sample SAMN06264996, study PRJEB25208) | sediment metagenome | isolation source: hot spring sediment | place: USA: California | collected 2014-09-02
AATTAAAGAGATTGCTTCGTCGCTTCGCTCCTCGCAATGACATGTATTTTTTGAATTTTTATGAGTTCATGGACAGCCTGTTATGGGGTTATGCTGACAAATTTTATGGTTTAAACAGTTTCATTGATTCCATGATTTTATCAAATTTCTTTTCTCATTTTATTCGCAAAGCACATGCCACAAAATCCGCCATAAATTTCCGTAAAGTAGTTACAGCGATAATTACATTTTTATCAGCGTGTTAACTGCATATTTCAGCAATCACTTTTACTCATGACAGATGATTTTATCTCAGACTAATGAGACACTTTAATGAGACATCTTATTTATTCAATTGCACAGCTTGTTTTCCTGGCAAATTGAATTTAAAAAACAGTAGCTTACCCAATCGGGCTTTGGATAACCTGTCTCATTTTGTTAACGAGTCATTCATCACAAATGAGACACCCCGCGGAAAAAATTAAAAAACTTGTTGATATTTACAAAAAAGATTGTTAATTATAATTGAATTAAACAGAGCGTTATCTCGATCTTGATTTGAAAAAATTCATTCCAAATGTCGGAGGTGATATGCAGAAACTTTTTCCGATGCTGCTGGTCATTTTGCTGGTGACCAGTCTGCATGCAGCAACTTTTCAATATCCGGGCAACCTGCTCAATTTTCAGCGAAAGGGAAATCAACTACTATTGAGCTGCGACAATGCAACGGTTGAAATTTATGTCATCGACTCTGGTATTTTTCGAATTCGGCTGCTGCGTGAAGGCCAAGCCGACGTCGGGCACAGTTACGCGGTTGTTCCCCAAAACCGACCGGCGCCGGATTTTAGGTTGGTCGAGGAGGATCGGGTTTTAAAACTGAGCACTGATGAAATAATCCTGATCATCGAAAAATCGCCATTACGGCTGGCATTTTATGATGATCAGGAAAAACTCATTTGCCGCGACCACCCCAGTTTCGGCATGGGCTGGAACGGCAACCGGGTCTATTGCTGGAAACAAATCCACGATGAGCCGTTTTACGGTCTCGGCGAAAAGACCCGCGGACTGAACAAACGCGGCAATGTTTACAGCATGTGGAATTCCGACATTCCCGGCTACAGCGCGACCCAGGATCCGCTGTATCAATCGCATCCCTTTTTCATGAGCCTGCATCAGGGAAATGGTTTTGGTATTTTTTTGGATAACAGTTATCGTTCATTTTTTAATTTCGGCGCGGGCAATAATCAATTCTACTACTTTGGCGCCGAGGACGGAGTGTTGGATTATTATTTTATCAACGGTCCTCAATTAAAAACTGTGTTGAAACGCTACGGCGAGCTGGTGGGAACCATGCCGCTGCCGCCAAAATGGGCGCTGGGCTACCAACAGTGCCGCTGGAGTTACTTTCCGGATACCGAAGTCATCCGGCTGGCACAGACCTTCCGCGATAAAAAAATCCCCTGTGATGTGCTTTATCTGGACATTCACTACATGGACGGCTATCGCGTCTTCACCTGGCATCCCGACCGGTTTCCGGATCCCAAAGCAATGATTCAACAGTTGGAACAAATGGGATTTAAAGTGGTCGTCATCATCGATCCCGGCATCAAGGTCGATCCCAACTATCATGTCTATCAACAGGGAGTGCAGGGCGATCATTTCTGCAAATATCCTGACGGCACGCTTTATCAGGGACAGGTCTGGCCCGGCTGGTGCCATTTCCCGGACTTCAGCAAACCAGACAGCAGAAGCTGGTGGGGCAGCTTGTTCAAAGGATTGGTCGATGATGGCGTTCGCGGATTTTGGACCGACATGAACGAGCCCGCCACCTGGGGCGGAACCTTTCCCGATAATGTGCTGTTCGATTTTGAGGGCAGCGGCGCTGACCACCTGCGGATGCACAATCTGTATGGTTTGCTGATGGCAAAAAGCACTTATCAAGGGCTGAAACAACTTCGCCCAAATCAAAGGCCTTTTGTGATCACCCGCGCCGGATTTTCAGGCGTACAGCGTTACTCATCGGTCTGGACAGGGGACAACGTGGCGTCGTGGGAACATTTGAAATTGTCGATGCAAATGTGTCTGGGATTAAGCCTCTCCGGCGTGGCATTTAGCGGCCCTGATATCGGTGGTTTTATGGGCGCGCCCACGCCTGAGCTGTTCACCCGATGGATTCAACTGGGCGTATTTATGCCGTTCTTCCGGACGCACACCCATCACGGTTCGCCGCCGCAGGATCCGTGGTCTTACGGCGACTGGTATGAAGACCTTAACCGGAAATTCATCCGGCTGCGATATGAGCTACTCCCCTATCTTTACCATGCATTTTATCAAAGCAGCCTGGATAACACACCGATCCTGAAACCAATGGTGCTGGAATACCAAAGCGACCCCAATGTTCAATGGATGGACGATCAGTTCATGGCCGGAAAAAATCTGTTGGTGGCGCCGGTGTACCTCGAAAAGCAAACCGCCCGCAAGGTCTATTTTCCGGCGGGGAATTGGTACGATTTCTGGAATGACGAAAAAATTTCCGGTCCCCAAACCAGGCTGATTTCGGCTCCGCTCGATAAAATACCCATTTTTGTAAAAGCCGGGGCAATTCTGCCCATGCAACAAGCTGTTGATTTTATCGATAGCAAAATCACTGATCCATTGATGTTGCATGTTTTCCCCGGTAATGAGGTAGTCCGGGATTCGCTTTATGAAGATGATGGGGCCAGCTTCGATTATTTGAACGGGAAATATTGTATCACCCCGTTTGAATTTTCAACCCAAAACGATCAATATCAATTTACCATTGATTCGAGAATCGGCAAATTAAAACTGCCGGCGCGCGCCATGGTTACTATTTTTCATGATGTCGGGCAAAAACCAAAGGCTGTCAGTCTCAACGGTCAGCCGCTTGCTGAATCAGTTTCAGTTGAAACGCTTCAACAAAAAACCGAGGCCGGTTATTTTTTCTGTGAACAATCAAACCAGCTTTTTGTAAAATTCATTGATGATGGGAAAAAAGTATCGTTGTTAATTCAATAAAAAATGGGAAACACCTTGGCCGGCTGAAATGCGGGCGGAAGGGGCAAATGAAATAGTTTCAACGTCAGCAGATGACAACTTTTTCTTAAAGAGGTGATACTTTCAATTAGCTTTTAAAGAGCAAAAAAATCGGCTATCGGGACAATTCGACCTTTAGCGTCTGCCCTTCCCGGATGTAGATGCTCTGATAAACATAGGCGTTAATTTTTTGATAACCGCCGCCGGGTTTCGGAAAATCATAGCTGATGGGCGAATAAAGATAGTATTTGCCCTCTCCGATATTTTTAAACACAAATCGCCCGGAGTCGTCGGAGATGGTTTTGCGGATGTAGTTGAGAACGCGCAAATCCGCTTCCTCGATCGGAATGTTGTTTTTCACTGTCTTGAGATAAAATTCCTCGCTGTAAACCGTCGCCGGGTTCAGGGTGATTTCGCATCCCGAACAGGGGTTTTGACCGCCGGTTCGCCTCGGAACAAATATCTGTCCGTGGATGTTTGAAGTTCCATGAAGCTTTACAAAGGCATACTCAGCCGGATCAAACGGCCTTCTTTTTTCTCGATATTTCGATTGGGTGGCGCAGCCGATGCAAAGCGACAACAAAATTAACATCAGGCTTATTTGTTTCATGTGAACTCCAGAGGTCAGTTTTTTTTTCAATAATTGGCAAATTTTTTTGTATCACAATATATTACAATTCATTTTATATTTACAACTAATTATAGGCTGGCAGTGGCGACTTCAGTCGCATTGCAACAGCAAAAAAATGACCACGAGATAAATTGCCAGACTATGGTAAATATAATCAAACAGTTAATTTTAATCAAGTATAAAGATGATTTTCTGGTAGTATCTCAGTCATCGGTGGAGAGGTACACTGATGCCATCGTTTTATTTGTAACAATAGTAGAAATAAGTAGCTCTATTTAATCATCTGATCATCTCTCAAATAATCAGATCATCAAGCGATGGCATCAGTAGTTTATAAACCAGATTTCTCGGACTATTCAACCAATCACAATAATACATATTGAAAGGACACGACATGAAACTGCGTCGACATTTTTTATTTATTTTATGGCTGGCTATTGCAGCTCAGCCGCTATTTGCACAAAATTCAACCGATACCGGCTTCAACTGTTTTTCGATTATCGTAGGAAAAAATGCCTCGGTTGATGGTTCGGCTTTTCTCGCCCACAATGAAGATGATTACGGGACCCAATTGGTCAATTTTTTCAAGGTCGAGCGTCAAACCCACCCCGCCAACGAAACCATCACCTTTAAAAATGGCGGAGAAATGGCTCAGGTCCGGGAAACCTACAGCTATCTCTGGTTTCAAATGCCGACAATGCCATCCGCTGATAGTTACATCAATGAATTCGGTGTGGTGATCGCTTCTGACGCCTGCGCCTCCCGCGAAAAAAATCCGGAGCTGACAACTGGCGGAATTATCTACTGGCTGCGCCGGATTGTGGCTGAGCGCGCGACCACCGCCCGCGAGGCAGTTAAAATTGCCGGCGAATTGATTGAAACATACGGCTACGCGTCATCGGGCAGAAGCTATGTCATCGCCGATCCCAATGAGGGCTGGATGCTGGCAGCGGTGCACGGTAAACACTGGGTGGCTCAGCGCGTTCCAGATGACCATGTTGCAGTAATACCCAATTATTATACCATCGGAGCAATTGATCTGGCTGATACCAACAACTTTCTCGCTTCACCCGACCTGATCCAATATGCACAAAAAAACAACTGGTACGATCCTGAAACCGATGGTGAATTTAATTTTCGAAAAGCTTACGCCGCCAATAATTCATTGAACAGCCCGGGCAATATCCATCGAATGTGGCGAGGTGTTAATTTGATCGCCGGGACTAATTTCGATACTACCGACGAATTTCCGTTCTCGGTAAAACCGGCAAAAAAAATCGCACTCACGGATTTGTATCGAGTGTTGCGCGACCATTATGAGGGGACTGAACTTGATAAATCAAACAATTATCAATTGGGAACTCCTCACGAAATAAACAGCGCTACCATTTGCGCCAGCTCTAATCAATACGGATTCGTGGCACAACTGCGAAACTGGCTGCCGGTTGAGATCGGCGCCGTCATCTGGTTTGCGCCGCGCCGTCCCGACTCGCAACCGTTTATTCCATTTTATCTGGGAATTGATCGCGTTCCCGACAACTATCACTATGACGACCCCATAACAGCGCTGCGACATCATTTCAATCCGCCACAATTTTATTATGATAAAAATGAAGATCACGCATTCTGGACATTCTGGAAATTGGCAGATTGGGTGGATCAAGATTACGCCGGGCGAATTAATGAGGTGAGACAACGCTGGGATGAATTCGAATCAACAGCGATTAAAAAACAAGCTGGTTTTGAGACCGAGTTGCTCGCCATTTATCAACAGGATCGGCCGAAGGCAAAATCAATGTTAACCAAATATTCGACCGATTGGGCGCAGCAATGTACTGAAATCGCCCGAAGTTTGAGATCACAACAATAATGACCAGTTGAATTCGATGATGAGCTGGTATGGCAGCGATTAACGCCGCATTTGCTTTTAAATCAAATTGATCTGGATGGATTTCTGAACAACTTCGCCGGAGAGTTGATCCTGCAGCTTGATGTTGAGTTCGTAACTTCCCTTTTTGAGCGTAGTTACATCGATGGAAAGATACTCAATCGACATCTCACCACGTCCCTCGCGATCGATGGAGGTGGCGATTGAAGATTGACCTGCGCTGCTCAACAATCCGAACAGGTTGCCCAGTTTCTTTTCCGCGCCCGATTTTAAACGCAACCGGTATTCAATAGAGAAAGAAGAAGTGGAGCGCTCGTTTGTGGTTAAATTGTAAACTTCGAAATAGAGGTGAATCGGCTTTTTTCTGGAAAAAGTCCTTCCCGGATTCGGCAGGACGAACAAATCATGCTTATTGAACTTGCTGCCGGGCTTTTCCTCCGTGATCAAACTGGCGGTTTGAATATCGCTGAGCGATAATTTTCTGGAAGCATAATTTTCGACTTCAGCATCAAATTTCCAGCCGCCCAAATAGTCACTATCCTCCGGGCGAGCGAAGAACGAAATATGATACGAATCCGGAGCTACTTCGAACCGATAAAAATCAATTATCGGATCTTCATTTCCGACCGGCAACCGCGGCTCATCAGTGGTTTCAAGCGCCAACTGCCAGTTGGAATCATGAAGCGCAATCCCGGTTTCCACTGTGACCATTTCCTGTTGCTCAGCATTGGCGACATTTTTTGGCAGAGCCAGCGCGAAATAAATTTCAATAATGGTTTTCCCGTTTTCCCCCCGAAATGTGGCAATATTGAAGGGAATCGACAGCGGTTTTAATTTCCGTTCCCAGGTATGTCGATCGACACTGATTCCGGTAGCCACCGAAGCCTGGCTTTTGACAGCCATGCCATTGGTCATTTGCAGCCGCTCCAGCGGACTCGCCCGATAGAGCTGATAAAAAATATTGTCCCAGGAAAACCGGTCTTCCAGCATCTGGGGATCGCTGATGATCGGCGCAAAGCGCCAGGCGCTCGGCGAGTTATGCGTCATAAAATGGAACATCATTTTCGGATGCTGCCGGGTTTCCCGGTAGAGCCAGGACTCATTCGCCGCTACATCAAAACCGGCGGTTTTTGCCCACTCATCGGGTTTACCAAGACGAATATAAATAAATCCCATATCATGAAATTCATCATTCAGCGCATAGACATTGTTAAAATTGAAATAGCTCATCTGATCGGGATTGTTAAACCAGGTGCGAAATCCGTCATATTCGTAATTGCGTTCGGCAAAAATCAACCGGCGATAGTGTTCAGCTAATCGGTAATTAATTTTTGCCGCCGGTGTCGGATCGCGTCGCGCCCAAAAGGTGTGATAAAAATTGACAATTTGATCAATTTCATTCAATTGATTATATTGGTGCAATTCCGCCTCGGTTAAGATGTATTTAATATCTTCGAACACCAATCCGGCGTCAATTTTGTCGTGAATGTTGTCAACCGCCTGCCAGAAATATTTTTCAGCAACAAACTTAGCACCTTTCTCATAATGGATTCTGGCAAGCGCCAGAAAAATCGGCTGCGCCGGAATTTCAAGATCATCTCCCAATAACCGTCGGAAAACCGAATCCGCCAGTTCAATTCGACCTTGCCGTCGGTATTTTTCGCCGATGGCAAATCGGGCGTGCTGCCACGGCAATGATTCGAGCCAGCGGACAGCCTCAGTTATCCCAGTATGGGTGATGTAATAGCGATACAATCGATAAAGCTTCACCTGCGGTTCGATCAAATCGGGACGTAATCGTAGTTGATGATGTCCAAAATCAATCGCTTCCCGATAATTCCCCCGATAGCGCTGTAACTGCGCAATTTGGAAAAACACATCGCGGAACAGCGAATCACCGGCAATAACCTTGTTGAAATATTTCTCAGCCCGGTCCCAGTCCAGTTTCCGTAAAAACAGCGCCTTGAATTTTCCGGTCTCGCGATAGGCAATACCCAAATAATAATTGGCTTCAGCATCATCCGGATCGGTTTTCACGATCGCTTTGAAATGATCTTTGACCGCGGACCAATCTTCTTCGGTAGAAGCAATCCTGCCCAGGCCTCGGTGGGCATCGATACATTCATCGTCCGTTTTCAATATGGACTGATAAACCTTCTTTGCCGAATCCCAATTTGATCGAAAAAACAGCGAATCCGCGATCACAAGCATCGAATCAATATCTGTTTTCGATGAAGAAACGTGGTCATCAGCGACAGCGATATTGAGACTTAAAAGCAAAACAATAACCATAAAAAAATGATAAAACTTCATGGCAAACCTGTATAAAGAATTTGAGCGACTACTCAGCTATGCGTATTTTTTAACGTGCTGCTTTTATTAATGAACACAACGATAAATCGTGGTACTGATTCAAACAACAACAGATTGAACTATCACCATGCTTCACAGGCTGTCCGAAAATGGCTATTTTAATACCTGAAAACCGTTGAAACGGTTATTTAAATGGTTTTATGTCGGCACCACACCCCAATAAATTGGGGTGCTAATTCAATATAAACATTGAATTAGCACCACGTTTTAACGTGGTGACTTTTCAATAAAAATCGATCATTAACAACCGTTTTAACTTGCTCCCAGGCATTGATATTACTCAACGGCGTTAACCGAGAAAAACAACTCGCTTGACCTGCCGGCGTCATCGGTGCAGCTCAGCCGGTGTTTTCCGGTTTGCGGCGTAATAAATATTTTTTTCCAGGGTGCAGCGGAAGCAATCAGCTTGCCGTTCAAAAACCAATAAACAGTTCGCGTCTCATTGGAAACCGTGGCCTCCAGCAATATTTTCTGATAATCACTCGCGACATCAGGTCGAATTTTAAAATTCGTGTCAGCAGTGGGTGATAATATAATCGGCTGTTTTCCCGCCAAAATTTTCGGGCAGTCCGGGAAGTGCTCGGGAATCTCATCGATGGGAAAACCATTGCGTATCATCCAGGTCGCGACTTCGGCGGGCCATTTTTCAACCGTCTTCTCAAAATAGCTCCGCCCCTGTCGACAATGGGAACACAGCCGCTTTCCTGTTTGATGATCCACAAAAATTCGCTGATGAATACTACAGCGCCGCGCGGGAGAAACGCCCGGCAAATAAAGCTCCTCCCTGACCGATGCGCAATAGTCTGAAGCCAACATCCCGCTGACCGAACACAACTGGCGCCGGCTGACAGTTTCCGGTTGAACAAACCAGCGCTGGTTTGAAGTGTTTTCAACTGCATTAAACAGAGAAAACAAGATCGGCGCCGCCACTTCAGCGCCTATCAATTCCGGCACACCGGACGCATCAAAATTTCCCAACCAAACGCCAATGCTATATTCCGGAGTATAGCCAATACTCCAGGCATCGCGATGTCCGTAAGAAGTGCCAGTTTTCCAGGCAACTTTGGGAAGGTTGACCGATTGTTCCCACGCCGAGGGCAGTTCTGGTCGCCGGAGTTCGCTTAACATTTCCGAAAGAATGAAACAAACACCCTCAGTCAGCAGTTGTTCACCACGATAGTATTCAGCGCGCTGTAAAAATTGATACGGCTTGAACACACCGCCATTCGCCAGTCCCGCATATAAATTGGTCAATTCCAGCAGCGACACACCGCAACCGCCGAGAATCAGCGACAAGCCATAGTAATCTTTTGGTTTCGGCAGTGTCGAGATATCGGCATTTTTTAAAAACGAATAAAGACCTTCCTCTCCTAAATCGGCTGCCAAATTAACCGCCGGCACATTTAACGAGCGTGTCAGCGCCTGACGAACCGTCACCACGCCGTGAAAACAATCATCATAATTCACCGGACGGTAACCGGTATATTCCACCGGCACATCGTACAAAATGCTCTCCGGCGATATGAGTCCATTTTCGATTCCCAGCGCGTAAACAAACGGCTTCAGCGCCGAACCAGGCGATCTCGCCGCCATTGCCCCGTTAACCTGACCATCGATTTTGTCATCAAAAAAGTCCGCCGACCCCACCAACGCCAGCACGCGATGATCGTCATTGTTAATCACCACCACAGCCCCGTTGGTGATCCCCTTTTTTTTCAATGGCTTCAGATTGTCCTTTAATGTTTGTTCAGCTAAATGTTGAACGCGCGGATCAATGGTTGTGTTCAAGATGTCTTCACCGGCGTATTTTTCCAGCAACAGGGTGGACAGATGAGGGACCTTAAAAGGCAACGGAAATCGTTTCTGGGGCAGGGGTTCTGACAGCGCTTCTGATTTTTGCTGAGCCGAAATCTCGCCAATTCTCTCCAAAACATTCAACACTTTATCACGAGCCCGTAGCGCCGCCTCTTGATGCAGATCAGGTCGTAATCCGTTGGGATTGTTGGGTAGCGCTGCCAGCAGCGCCGCTTCTCCAAGACTGAGCTGTTTCGGATTTTTATTAAAATACAAATAGGAGGCTGCTTTAACGCCGACAATGTTTCCACCGTAAGGTGCTAAATTGAAATACATTGCCAAAATATCATCTTTGGAATAGCGCAACTCAAGCTGGAACGCGCGAAGAATTTCAATAAATTTATGGGTAATCGTGCGCTGTTTCGGCTCCATCAACCGCGCTACCTGCATGCTGATTGTGGATGCGCCCTGAACCGCTTTTCCGGCTTTGATATTTGCAATCAAAGCCCGCATCAGCGACAGCGGATCAACCCCCAAATGATAATTGAAGCGCCGATCCTCGTAGGCCAACACCGCTTTTTTCAGTGCTGGAGAAACCTCTTCAGCTCTGATTGGAATTCGCCACATATCATCAACGGACAGCACAAGACGCAACATCGAACCATCCGCTGCTAGGACTTGAGGCGAATAGCAAACCTCGATCTCAGGAGCGGAAATCCGACAGAGGATCAATCCCACAAACGCCAGCGCCAACAAAACAAAAAAACAGCTCCATGCGTTTGCGGACTTAATATATTTTGATAATCTGGACATTTTTTCTTTTTAACTTTCTGATAAAACCGCAACTAACGGGATAATACCACGATTTCGCCGCTGGACGCCACCGAAGCCTTTTCCGGCGCGTACATCGCTTCAGCGAGAATCGGCGGCAAAATGAATTTACCCTGAGTGACGGCGCGTAATCCATAGTAAAAGGTGGACTCCTTAGCATGCGGGAAATTGCCGAACAAAATCAGTCGATCATCGCGAATGTCGAGATAAGCCGGCTGGTAATTATCGTCTTTAATCCAACCAACGCCCTTGCGAGATTGCAGCCGTGGATTTTCAATTTCAAAACCAGCCGGCAGCATGTCGATAACGGCGACATTATCGAGCAATTCATGGAGCGGTTTAACCGTGATTTTCGCAATGATCAGATCGCCCTGCCTGAAATCGGCATAGTTCATCGGGATAGCTTGCTCGTTCAAATAATGACGGCGCACCATCAGGTCATGATCAAACTCTTCAGTGCGCATTTTTGAGGGAATACCCTGCGCCCGCCACGAATAATAACACACGCCCTCCCCCTCAATGGTTACGGAGACCTTTTTACCGGCCCAGTTTTTATCCGCGTAATGGTAATTATCCACTGCAAATTTTTCGAGCACATCCTGTCCGATGGTCAATGTTCCGGTATAGTTACCCCGGGATTGGCTTTTCAAAATTTTCCCCAACGCCAAAAAAGCAAAAGCATTTTCCTGAGTTGTGTACCAGCGACCGCGTTCAGACGCCGCCTGTGTCAACATCTCCACCAGGACGGGAATGTTTGAATTGGTGGGATCAACTTCTGCTAACACATCGAGCATGATTGCATAAGCGCGCACCGCAGAATTAAAATTTCCGCCGCTCTGGCGTTGATTGTCCTGAACAACCCGTTGCACAGTCCGCGGCAGCATCAGCCGGGCGCTCTGCAAATCTCCAGACAAAGCAAACGCGCCTGCCAGTTGATACCGCGAGAACTCTGTTAATTTATCGAGAAGACTATTTTTAAAATAGAGATTGGTGCTGCGCTCCGGTTTTCCCGCTAACGCCAGCACGTAACAGGCGTAAACCGCTGTTTGCAAACTAAACTCCTCATCATTGCGGTAATCGCGGGAGTATTGGCGCAACGCATCCAGCATTTTCCGATAGACGCGCTTTGATATCTGATAGCCGGCTTTGCGGGCTTCAACTAAAAAATGAGATGTATAAATTGAGCTCCAATTATTGATATAATCCCCCTGAGGCCAGTAAGCAAACGCGCCCGACTCCAGTTGCAGATTTTCCAGTTTGGTGATTCCCTGTTCGATAAAATAATCCACACTGGTGTTTTGAAATAGCTCAGGTTCGGCAATTTTTGCCAGCTCTTTGAAGTAGAGCAACGGAAACAGTTTTGAGGTGGTCTGCTCGATACAACCATGGGGATAGGAAAGCAAAAATTGCAAACTTTGAGAAAATTCTACCGCCGGAAAAGCTGAAATTGCCAGAGAAAATTCCGCAGTTCCTTCAAGCCAATCTTTCGGAAAGGTAAACGCCGCCGGAGTGTCTTCAGTAATGCTGCCGCTGCCTGACAGCGTGGTAAATGGTACCGGTGGGCGGAGCGGTACAGTTTCGCTCATTTCGGATTTTTCACCATTACCGCTGGCGATTAATTTGAAAGTTATTTTACCGACCGTTTCTTCGGCTTTGAGTCGGAATTGAACCAACCCCTCCTTTCCCTTTGGTACCTGCACCTGCTGCCGGTTGCCATCTAAAATTTTCACAGGACCGTCAACTTCAAGTTTAACTTCAAACTCAGACCTTGCCGCCGTTCCATTGTAAACAGCCACCGGCGCTGTAAACTCATCTCCACTGGCAATAAACCGCGGCAACGTCGGCGTCATGACAATCGGATCGCGAACAAATAGCTGTTTTTCCTGATTGCCAAAGCGATCGCCGGCAAACGCCACCGCCATAATTCGCAAAGTTCCATTAAATTGGGGAATATCAAATTTTACGCTTCCGCTGCCGTCGGTTTTCAACAAGCCGGACCAAAATGCTACTGGCTTTACCCGGGTTACACTCACCGGAGAGATGTGCTTCTTTCGCCGGGCTTCCACCACGCCGCCTGAAGGCGAGGAAGCGGTGGATTCGATTTCCGGCAGAATTAAACTGTAAATGTCAGCCGTTTCCACCGTGAGCCGCTTTTTTCCAAAAAAGAATCCATGCGGATCCGGCGTTTGAAAATCGGTAAGCTGACAAATCCCTTCATCCACCGCTGCGATGGTCAATCGAGGCGCTCCGCCTTTAAAATTTTTCAACCGATATTTTACTGTCAACTGGTTATTGGGGCGAATTTGATCGGGAACGTCGACATCAATAATTAATTTATTGCCTTCTGTATTCAGCTTCAGCGGAACCACACCAAACGCCCGTACCGGCGTGTCCCGTTCCAGAGATTCTGTGGAACGAATCAGGTGAGCCGAGACAAAAACATTGGGTTTATATTGTTCGCGAATTTCCAATTCCAGCGTCGCAGTATTTTCTGGAAGGTGAACTACTTTTTGAGTGAAAATGGTTTCCCGTTCGACAGTTAACAGCAGTTTTCCCGGAAAGGGGGCTCTGATCTGAATTTTGGCGGTTTGACCGGGAACATACTCCTGTTGATCCAGATCCAATTCAACCCGGTCCGGATTATCCATTGCCCAGGGCGAATATCCCCAACCGCTGGCGTAAAATGACAGTGACGCCGATGCGCCAGTGAGCGGATCTCGTACCACCACCAAGTATTTCCCATAGTCTTCTGGTTTCAGCTTAAACGATGCGATCTGATTTTGGGAGTTGATGTTAAATTGCTGCGCCAGTTCTTCCACCATTTCGGATACGTAACGGTATTGACCATAGGATGTGACTCGTTTTAAAATTGAATGCCAATAAACCCGGTAAAAATTAACTTCAAGCTTTCGATCAGTGATCAATTCACCACTCGTGGTTGTCAGCACAAATTGAATTTCAGTGTCCTGATTTGGCGTGGCGTATCCCGGCGTTGCCTGTCTTAAACCGATGTAACTGTTGTACGGATGAATAATGACACTGCGATAAGCGCTCACACCCCTGCCTCCCGGCTCGAGTACGGTTGCCGAAATAACGCCACGCAGCGCTGACGGCGCCTCTAAATTTTCAGGAATGTCAAACGAATAGCTGTGCTTTCCGTTTTCATCGAGCGTTTGTTCGCCCAACTCGTAGCGTTGCTGAGAAAATAATTTTTGCTGATCCTGAAATGTAAACGATTTCCATTTCTCCGGCGAGAACGGATAGGCTTCAATTTCAATATCAGCCTGTACCTGGCGACCGGATGCGGGCGGTCCGAACAAAGTAACGGCATCAACATTTATTTTCAAAGTTTCACCGGCGCCATACTCATCGGCGTCGGTGGTTAACCGCACTTTCATCCGATCGGGAATAAATTCCTCTACATTGAAAGAAGTTGTCCCGATTTCCTCGTGCTCACCAATCAACAGGCTTGCGCGGTAATTTCCGGTTTTGGCGTATTGCGGAATCGAAATCTTAAATTCAACGCCGCCCTGTTCATTGAGCATAGCGCGTTGTTCATCGAGAATTTTATTTTCCGGATCTTTAATCTGCAATATCACCGGGAACGGTTGAGGAACGATATTGTTTTCTCCGCGGATTACGCCGGCGATATACGTCGTCTCTCCCGGTCGATACACACCACGCTGATTGTAAAGAAACGCCTGATAACCGTGCTGCAAATAGGGATCACCTTCCACATTAAAATCCGAGGTGGAAATTTTGCGGCGCTTCAGTTCGAGGAAACACAGATCATCCCCCAGCTCGGCCGTTACCAGAAACGGCGGCAACTGGTCATCAAACACGGTTAAATTTCGAAAAATGACCAAACCCTCAGTGTTGGTCTTGCCGGATTTCAGCAATTGATTGTTCTGGCTGAGCAGTCGCACTTCAGCATTGGCGACAGGTTGCAGCGATGTCAAAGAGTTGACCCAAACCCAGAGATCATCGCCGGCTCGTTTGGCGATAATGCCGAAGTCAGTTGCCATCACCCATTTTGAGGCGCGCACCCAACGCTGGCGGCTGTCCATCACAGTAATGTTGTAAATGCCGTTTCGCTCTTCTTTTAAATAATCCTGAATATTAATTGGTGTGATGACCTCGTCATTCTCCACTTTCTGGATCGTGAGATCAAATTGTTTGACGTTTTTCCCCAGAGATCGAATATTGTACCAGAAATATTGGTAGCGATTCGCCGGGTCATTTTCATTGAGCAGATAGGTTAGATTATTGGAAAAAATCTTGTCAATTTCTACGCTCACCTGATCCACATTGATGGTAGCAATGCCGATGTTCAGATGACCGCTTCGCGTCAGGTAAAATCCTTTGCCCACAAAATCGATCTGCGGTGGAATGTTTTCTTTGCGGAAGCTGACTGTGGTTTCAAAATCTTTACTGAATAACGAGCCGTCAACAGCTCGCAGCCCCTTTTTGATAAAAATTCGATACGGTTTTTCCAGTTCGAAATTGCCTTTAAAATCGAGATAATGGTGCGTTGCTTGGATTTTAGTTGAAAGGCTGGGTTCGATTTTGATAAACTGTTTTGCCTGTTTCGCATCGACCGGCAGGTTAAATTGAACTCGCACCCAGAGCTGTTTCGGACCTTCCCGAACCGGCATGACGCGTTCGATCTTTAAATCTCGTTTGTGCGGTGCGGCGATGGTTTTCAGATAATCCTGATGCAATCCAAGCTTACCCTGAATTGGCTTCAGTCCGGCGGCGATCTTCAGTTCAATTTGTTGATCTGGTGCATCGCGTTTGACATTTTCAGCTTCCAGCGCAATGGTTCTGCCCGGGGCTGTGGTGACCAGTTTAAACGGAATGGTCGATCCATTTTTATAGTTGAGTGTAATGTATTTAATGGCAGCTTCAGGAGAAACGTCATAGTTAAACTCGATTGAAGCCAACAGCTTTGCCGTGGCTTCAGTGTCCGGCTTGAATTCAAAACTCAGCCAAGCGCTGTTGATGCGAAACCGCTGGGTATGAAATTGAAAACGCCGATCTCCCTTGATTGAAAATCCAAACGTTTTTAAATCCGCAGGGATGAGCTCAGCCGTGTACTCGGTGGAAGGAGATAACTGAACATCAGGAAAGAAGCGAAGCTGATCCCGATCAATCCATTGAGATTTTCCGGGCAACGGCGGTTCAAATTTTAGCAACAGCGATGGTAGCCATTGGTTCAACAGCGAATCTTCAACCACATCTTTAGAAAAAGTAACAGAAATATTTGTGGAAAGAGCAACCTCTCCCGACGGAACGAACGCATCAACCGAGACCTGATCCGCGTCGGAATCAAACAGGGAGCAAAACGACCACCACGAAATGATCGACAGCAGTACTATTAACACCAGAGCGCGACTCACAAAGCTCGACAGGTGCTGGTCGGGTTGAAGTCGGGTGTTTGAAAATTTTTTTAAATTCATGCTATCCTCTTCCAATTTACCTGAATTTAAGAATAGAGCTCCGACTCAAACAGCCGGAGCAGTTAATTTTGGCGGTTGATTGATTGCAGGTCAACGATAGTAAAATTCCTGAAGCAGGTTGATGTTGCGTTATTCAATCCGCTAAAAACTCAAATTAAATATAATAAAAAAATCGGAAAAGTCAATAGTTTATACAGCTTTGTTGAAAGGCAGATAAATGTCGGCAAATCACTGTTTGTTTTTGAACCGTTTAATGATTAACAAACCGAAAACCAGCGAAGCAATAATCAGGGCAGATACCGGAAACCAGAGCTGGTACCAGTCGTTTTTTTCAACCGGAAGCGAGGGGTAACCGTAGAGACAGAACGCAGCCCAGAAAAACGGATGCTGATAGTAATATTTTCCGTTCCTCTGGTTGACGATCTCGCGTTTCGCGTTTGTCAGTGCATCCTGCATACTATTTTGTTGCTGCAACAAATTTTTATAAAAATTAGGCATCAATTCGGAAGTAAATTTATCATCAACCTGCCACAAGGTCATCAAAACAGTGCGAGCGCCAGCCCCCAGAAACAAGCGCGGTAAGCCCAACACACCTTCACCGGCAACTGCTTTGCCGCGGCCGGTTTCACAGGCGCTTAGTGCAATTAAGCTGCAATTCAGGTCGAGATCTGAAATTTCATATCCGGACAATAAACCATTATCCAGCGAATCGTCACTCACAGCGAAAACAATGCTCGAAAAAGCATCGAATATTTGATCAACGAAGCCGTGGGTTGCTAAATGAATAATATTCTGAGTCGACGCCTCGTCGAAAAATTTGTTTTTGGTGGCTCGATTTCGGCGGAGGACTGTGGCAGTTTTGACAATTTTTTTTATTGCCTGAGCTTCCCGGTCGGCAAACGGAAGCGGCGAAAACTGATTATTGCTTGCATGCAGATAAAAATCAGGAAGCGGTTCGACAACATAATCATCCACCGCATTGGCGATAACCAACATTTTTCCCCGGATTTTAATGGCTTCAAAATTTTTCCCCAGAAATGATGTACTTGGCGCATAAGCAAAAGAATAGCGTTGCAACAGCAACTGGCTTAAATATACCGGCTCTGCAGTAGGCAAATACGCTGGCGACGCCGGCGGTGCAGACATCAGCATTTCAAACGGTAAATTTGTTAACATCGCATCTGATACCACCAGCAATTTTTCCGGCAATCGAACCTTTCTCTCAACCGGCAGGATTAATTTTTGATACAATTGATGAGCAATTTCAGCGCGGTAAGTAACCTGGTCGATCGAATGTGGTTTCACATTATGAAAAGGCGTCATCAGTGAATCAATCAACGCGGCCAAGCTATCAAGCTGAACATCCAATTCAACAACGTCCACTACATCATAGGCAGCAACCAACACGAAGCTATGTTCTTCTGCCAGATGGTATAATAACAGCCCGCTATCTGCCCGCTCTAAATTGGCAACAACATCATCCAACGAGCAAACCAGCGAATCTTTAGCCGATTGGTTTGGTTGCTCTTCTTTGACCAGGCGCATTCGCAATTCGATCAGCGAATACTGCGCAGCTTCAATTTTAGACAGATATTGATTAAATTCAGCTTCATTTTGAAAGCGCACCGATTTCAGCCTGAGCTGCCGCTGCATCTTTTTCAAGTTCTGGCTAACTTTGAGATATTGCTGATACACTATCGAGCTTTTATCGATTTGTTGATCTTGATTTAGCTTGAGCTCCTGCAGCGTCCGCGACCTGGCCAGTTGATCGTAATAGAAAATGCTGTCCAGATCCGCTCGAAACTTGCCCTCCCAATATCGATGTAAGAAACAATGGACTAAATTTTTATAAACCAGATGTTCATTGCTGAAATAGCCGATTTTAAATTGTTCAATCTTCAAACCTTCCCGGGTTTTCTCAATGATAGCCGCTGCTTTTCGAAAAAAAGCAATCGCCGTGTCATAATCGCTTAATTTTAAGTATGCGTTTCCCATCCCGATAAAGCAATCCGATAACAGCGACGAATTTTGTTCCCGCTCAGCAACCGCTAAAATTTGATGGTACCAATTCAATGCCTCGACGATATTATCAGCTTTGACCTCGATATCCGCCAGGCCCAACAAAATCCATTCCCGATAATTTTTGCGATCACTGTCATTGCCTTTGGCATACTCCAACGCCTTTAATAAATGCAGCCGCGCTTGCTCCGAATTACCTTCGGAAATGAAGGTTTGGGCATATTTCCACATCCAGAATGACGGACTCTCTGAGGATTTCGATCGCTGATTTTGGAGGAATCGAATGTAGTCCAAATAGATTTTTCTTGCTGGCTGATAATCATTTTTTCTGAGCAAAATATTTGCCAGACGGACTTTTACTGTGTGAACCTGTTGTGGCTGAAGCTCTTGCGCGGCAATTGCCAGCGCTTCGTGATACATCTTTTCCGCCAGATCATTTTGCTGTAGATACGAATAGATATCCGCTTTTTCTCGATGAATTCTATATTTTATTACATCATCCTTACTTAACAGAGCAAACGTTTCAGTTTGATCATAAGCAGTAAGCGCAGCGCTGAAATCTCGAACATAATATAACATTTGGGCATGGCGTGCGCCCCATTTAGCAGCAGAGCCATAATTCCGGATCTGTGCAGCAATTTTGTAAGCCTTATCAAATTGAACACTGGCAGCAGCGAAATTGCCGTTCAACTGATAACTCACTCCCAGGTTGCCTGCCAGAAGTTGCATTAAATAACGATCATTTACTTGGCTGGCGATTTTTAAAGCGTCATTCAAACACTGAATTTGCCGCTCCGGTTGTTTCAAATAATATGCGATTAAACCGATGTTCATCAGTAGCCGCGCTTCGGACTCCAAATCACCCTGCTCACGCGCATATTGCAACGCCAGATTATTTACGGAATCCGCCCCGGCATGTTTGTAAAGATTATAATAACAATTCCCAATCATATACATTAATAACTTTTTACTCTTGGCACTATCATCAATCATGTCAAATTTTTCAATGGCGAGGGCATAATCCTTTGTGTAAAAAGCAACCAGTCCCTCAATCACCGCTTTGATTTCAGCATTGACTCCATGCATTTGTAGGTCAGAAAAATGTAAATTGGGATTTATTCTACTATACAGCTCAATATATTTTTTCAGCAGTTCGAATGAAAAACAACTGGCATTAAGCGCTTTCTGATAATAACTCAAAGCGCGCTTGCTGTCATTTTCACGTTCGGCAATTAATGCCAGCATCCAATAACTGTTTTGACAGAATTTTTCGCTTTGGGAAAGTTCCTGAAAGCATCGGGTTGCTTCTGCCAATTTATCCTCATCGAGGAAAAAATTAAATAGCCGTTGGTAAGCCGGTGTGAATTCAGGATGCAATTCGATAAACGCTCGTAATTCTGAAAGCTGGCGGTCGAAAGATTGTTGATGGATCGATTGAATGAGCTGGTAAAATGCAGAGTAGGTCTCTTTTTTCGGGTGGACGAAATTCGCCCGTTGCCGATCAGTCTGCGTGGAAAACAGATCAGTTCGACCGCTGCCCAAAACTATATAAATTACCAGCAAGATAAAGACGCAATATTTGGTCATGCCCCAACCACGGCTTCAGTTTCTCATTACACGATCAATTCATCAAAATGCTTTCACATATTTCTTTTTAATGCATTGTAAAATCATAAGTTCCGGAGCATTAAAATGTATTGTTATCTTAGAAGTTTTGGAGCTTGATAAAAATCGTTGGGGCAAAAAAATGCCAATGTCAAAATTCATCTCTTCACATTGTCAAAAACTGCCCAATCCAATCTTTCTCAACATCAACTCATTAAGCAGGCAACAAAAATTATTCCCTTAAGAGATTAAAACTGACATTGGCGACTTGAATCTACCATAATAATTTTGTGCTTATCTTATTGCGGACCCAGGTCTGCCATCTCGAACCGTGGTTCGTCATCTCCAGGAGGTAACGGCTCGTCTTCAGTCTGCGGAACATCAAACTCGAACTGTGCTTTGGCGCTGTTGTCGGTTGTAACCTCATCGCCAGCGATCCAGCCGGGAACTACCCAGCCCAGGCTCATCAGAGCAGTGACCAAAAGTACAATCAATAAACGATACATGGGATAATCTCCTTTGTTAAAAATTAGATTCAACTTCTTGTTAAACAGATAAATTAAAAAAAATTATTGCGGACCCAGGTCTGCCATCTCAAATCTCGGTTCTTCATCCCCCGGCGCGCATGGTGGCAATGGCTCGTCTTCAGTCTGCGGAATGTCAAACTCGTATTGCGCTTTGGCGCTGTTGTCGGTTTTAACCTCATCGCCGGCAATCCAGCCGGGAACTACCCAGCCCAGGCTCATCAGGGCTGTGACCAAAAGTACAATCAATAAACGATACATGTGATGATCTCCTTAAGTTTTAAAATTGAAGTCAATTTTGTGATTATCAGTGAATCCAATTGCTTTTATTACGGACCCAATTCTGCCATCTCGAATCTCGGCTCATCATCCCCCGGTGGAAATGGCTCGTCTTCAGTCTGCGGAATGTCAAACTCGAACTGCGCTTTGGCGCTGTTGTCGATCCTGACCTCATCCTCCAAACTGACAACTGCAGTATCAGCCTGATCCGCTGGCGCAAAAATTCCCGGCAAAGTAACACCCAGACTCAACAGCGCTGAAACCAGAAAAGCTAACAATAATTTAAACATAACGACCTCCTCATTTGATAAAATTGTTAATGAAGTTCAAAATTTTATTTGAGTAATTTTGAATACGATTTATTAATCAGTTTAATTGCTCCCTGGCAACGAAAATATCCAGTTTAAATGGCGCCTATCCGAAAATAGCTTCTTAGACTGTCATTGCGATTCCGCTTCAGCGAGAGAAGCAATCTCATGACAATAAAGAGATTGCTTCGCTCCCCGGCAACGCGGGATCGCTCGCAATGACAGTAAAAGACGAATTTAGGTTTTTTTAGGACTGACATTAAATAGTATCAAGGCGATGGTGATTTGGTTTTTTCTGATAATAGCGTTTTTTAAATTTGTCTACTAGCTAACATATATATATTATAAATTTTTATCAAAATATTGAAAAAAAAATTTCTCAAATTCATTTTTTTTTATTGCCAGGCATCAGCCGAGATTTTTTTATTATTGTAACAGGTTTTCATTTTTACACAGGCAATAATAGTACCACAATAAACTTTTTAATTGTTAATCTAGGCTAAAACATGTTAACGGGCAATAATTTAGTAAAAACAATCTTACTATTTATTTTTATTAGCATTATATATTAGTGAGAATTAACAATAATAAAATTTTTATTCGCTCGCTGGCTTTTTAATCAAATTTCAAGCAAATCTATCACAAAACTTTATTGCAGGATTAAAAAATGAAATGTCCCATCATGGGTTCAGACTTTTATTTGAAATTTGAAGCTTTTCATCCGCACCGTCTCCAAAATACCCAATAAGCACAAAAAAAAGAATTGGTAAAATTGGCGCTTTCAGCAACACTATCTTTGGCTTAACAAAATATCAATTTACTTGAGCGAGCAACAAATAAAATAAATTTTTTGAGGACAATTCGCGGCTTTGTTTACCGGTGGCGAAAAACCTCACTTGCTGGTGGAATTTGAAACTGCTGAAGCAGTTTATAATTTGCTATTTCTGTTCAGCTACACCATGATGAATCATGGTGTTTATTCAAACTACATTGTTGAACAAACACCACAATTTATTGTGGTGTAAGGTAGATCAATATATAGAGATGAACCGCTTCAGCGGTTTTTCTACCCATGACTGAGGTTTTATCCGGTGGCAGCTAAGAGTCTTGAAAAAGTTACAGAAATTTTTTAAAATATTTTTCAATATTTTGGACTTTTTTTCTAATATATATATAGAACATTTTACTAATTGACGGTGGGAATTTTATCTCTGGAGCATTTATGGATAAAACGGGAGGCATCATGACGATTAACACATCACTGAAGAAAGAGGCGTTGAACAAAGAATCAACACCCCCCGATAAACAAAATATCTTTAATGACAATTTGAAATGTAATGAAAAATGGGTCTATTTCGCGATTGCGAAAAGATGGAGAAAGGTGAGTCCTGATTTCCTTTAATTGTTCATGGCGGTGCGATAGGCAAAAAGGTCGTTTCAGAAATGGAATGGCCTTTTTTTATTATCGAGAAACCAAAATCGATAACCGTAATTTTTTAAATTCAAAAAATCAACCACAGCAAGCACAGAGAAAGCATCAAGTCTATGGCAAAAAAAAATAAAAATTGAACTTGTTTGTGATATTCAACAGTAGCTAATGGATTAAATATCTATTTGGTCAAAGCGGGCTGAAAAAGCTACGGATATTTGTTCTCAGTTGGAGTCCTTGGTTAATTTTATTTCAATGATAAGAAAATTTTATGAGATTTTTTTTCCAAAGCTCAACTGAAAACCAATAAAGCAATCAGCAATAAGCTGAATTCATGAATGACGAACAAAACAACAATCCACTTTTACGCCAGCACTGCGATAACGAGAAAAGTTTTGCAAAAAACTGCTGACAGCAATATAAAAAAACCCCGGCTTCTTGATAGAATGCCGGGGTTTTGTTTTTAGATAGCGATTTTTTCAGAATAGTTCTATTTATTTTCAGTTAACCGACAGCGCCCTCACCATCCAGGCGTCGGCTTCAGTATTGCAACGCAACATTGATGTCCTTTTTATTTTGTTGATCCGCCTTCCGCTTAGGCTTGATTCGTTCAGCACAATTATTTTGTCCAGAGCCGGATTAAAAGTTGGCTTTCACTATAAAAATCACTCTGCGGCTGAATTCCGTTCAGTATTTCAACTGCCCTTTCGATCTGTCCGGATGATCCCACTGCCTGAGCTAAATAGAATAATTCCCGCTCTGGTTGTGACATTTGATGAGCATCAGCAATGGATTTGGCTTTTTCCAGACAGCCAATGGCACTGATTCGGTGGATATTTTTGCTCATCTGATCAAGTTCGAACTCGCTGCTCAAGGATAAGGCCAAATGAGCCAGGCCCTGATAAAAATAGAAATCTCGTATCCAGGGTAAATATTGGGAATTATCAGTTTGCTCGAATTGATCCGCCAATGGTTGTAATTTCTCAAAAATCCGGACAGCGCTTTGATATTCAAAAACATTGTAATCGCTGATCCCAAGTCTGAATCCATTGACAAAGGAATGAAAAACCGGACTTTGATCTACCTGTTCCGAGCCGCCGCGCAGTGTGATCTCGCTGTATTCATGCGGAACCCGCTGATCATAATTGAGCAACATCGATCCTTCCGAGTGACTAAAAAATATCGAATAAACGCCGATGAAAACCGCAATTAAAAACACTGCCGCAAAACCCAACGCTGGTTGCCAACTGATTTTCGGCGGTTGCAAATTCAACAGATCTGACAACCGGAAACCTTTCTGTTTTGCCCGCGGCGATCTCAGGTAATCAGCGAATAGTTCTGTGCCTTCGGTTTTGATCAGATGATAAGTTTCTTCATGAATCAAAAGGTCTTGGAAACATTGGTCACAGTTGAAAATATGCTCTTCCAACCGGTGCTTATCATGAGTTGAAATCACTCCCCTGACATAATCGTCAATCAGCTTTTCTTTGTTTTGGATTTCACAGTTCATGACAAAACCTCATATTAAAGTATAATGAATAATTTTGGTCTCAGTTCTCACATATATATTAGAAAAAAAATGAAAAATATTGAAAAATATTTTTACAATTTCATATTTTTTTTCAACTGTTTCAATGCGTGATATAAACGATCGCTGACTCGTTGCGGAGAGA
>OMKS01001175.1_pt1 | contig 23813 bp, 24 predicted proteins | sample 1674721 | NCBI WGS metagenome assembly OMKS01 (sample SAMN06264996, study PRJEB25208) | sediment metagenome | isolation source: hot spring sediment | place: USA: California | collected 2014-09-02
GATATATAAGAGATGGTGGTGTTGCAATTGAGGCTTGTTTTCCTTATCAGGCAAAAGAGATATCCTGCTCTGAAAAGTGTGTTAATTGGATGCAAGATGCCTGGCGATTCGTATCATACACTTACCAGTCCGGATCGCCTGAAAAGATAATCAGTCTTATCCAAGAAAAAGGACCGCTGGTAACCTCAATGGATGTTTATAGAGACTTCTATTACTATAAGTCTGGGATTTATAATGTTACAAGCACAGATTTTCTTGGCAGGCACGCAGTATTAATAGTAGGCTATAATTATGATAATGATAGCAATCTTTACTGGATTGTGAAAAACTCTTGGGGAACTGGTTGGGGAGAGAAGGGATTCTTTAATATATACGCAGGAGTTTCGGGGATAGGTAGAGCGATATATCATCTTGAAATTCCTTTTGCTCCTTATGACGAATTAAGAGTTTGCGAAGACCTTGACAATGATGGCTATTGCAACTGGGGTCTTGGAGAAAAGCCAGCATCCTGCCCAAGCTTTTGCAAAGATCTAATGGATTGTGATGACTCAAACCCGCAGTTAGCTTTGAAGTGCTGATTTACGCTCTTAATTTTTTCCTTTACCTGGCAACTCTCTTATAAACAGCAACCAGCCACTCATGCCTTGTGCACTCAGCATAATCGCACACATCCACAGAAACCTTCTTCCTTCCGATGCTCGTAAACACAACATCAATGTAGCTGCTGTTTGTCTCTATCTTCTTCATGAAAGGTATTCTCCAGGTGTAAGTAAGCTCGTCCCGGTCAAGGTCTGTTGCATTAACGCTAAGCCTCAAAGGCTTAAGAACCTCCACAACAGCCCTGTCTTCAGGAGAGAAGTTAAGAATCACAGGCGCCCTGTTAACATTAATAACCTCAATCGAGAATTCATAAGTTGATTTCAGCTTCCCATCACTCGCAGTAAGCAGGACTGGAATAATTGTGTTTTCCTCTATGCTGGATACATTAAAGTCCGGCTTGAATAAAATAGTGTTGTTCCTTACACGCACAGGATAGCCGGCTGAATCAGTTATATGAAGCCCGACAGGGTCATTGTTAGGGTCAATTATCCTAAGCTCATATCTCAGCAAGTCTCCTTCACGCACTCTTAAATCTCTTATATTAAGGACCTCAGGAGGCAGGTTCGTCTTATTAATGAATAGTTCCTGGTATAGGTAGTCGCTGCTAATCCCGTCAGTGTAAAAAACCTTTACAGTATATTTGCCAGCATCGCTAACCTTAGTCTGGTACCAGCTGTCCCAAGGCCAGCTTTTCACAGAGTAAAACACAAAATCACCGTCTGGGTCGGTAATCTCAGGCTTAATCTCAACCACATCGAGCTCACTTACAACAATAGGCTTAGGTTCAACAGCCACAGGCGCCCTGTTTCTCCCAAAAACAACAATTCTAATGTTTTCTTCAGCTTTCATTCCATTGCTCTCTGCAACAGCCCTCATGTTGATAACACGCCAGCAGGGCAGCTTAATTCCAACTGCCTGTGCAACTCTTGCAATCCAGCTCTTATCAACAAAATCAAAGCCTGGCGTGAAATGAAAGTAGCCATTCTTAAGCTTTGCATCCTCAGGCATCCCCCACATCTCGAGCTTTACATCCTTTCCTTCTGGGTGCCAGTATTCAAAAGGAAAAATCAGGGTTTCATTCTCAAAAACATAGAATAAACCAGCAACATTAATCACGGGGGGGACACGCTCATCAGAAGTAATCTCATCTTCAATATAAGCCTCATCGCCAGATTCATCTATCTCGTCAACTTCCTTTTCGTCAATCTTTTCAGTCTCGTTAATTATTTCCTCTTCTTTTTCGGCTTTTTCAACAATTACAAGTACTTTCCTGTTGATTTTGCTCTCATTTGCCGTCATAACAACATCTACTAAGTACCTGCCAGCATCTCCCTTCTCGGTTTTCCAGTAGCCATCTTCATTAAAGGGCTCACTAAACCTGATAGAATCATAATCAATAAAGCCTTCTATAAGCGATATCTCGTCACCCTCAGCAGCAGTTATTGTAAAGATAACCTCCTGCTCAGGCTCTTCCATTGAGATTGTGTCAATCTCCCTGATAAACCGATCAATAATAGACTCATTCACAAAGATATTCCCCTGTGTACATGAAGAAATAAATAGCACAAATATGCATAAAATCAGGATTTGGAGCAGAGCCTTCATGTTGTCATCATTATGAAATGAGAACTCTTATTTAAAATTTGCCATTTCAGGCTCAGCCAACATTAATAATAACATTAGTTCCGGAGAAGGTAACTCTTGAGGTGCCGCCAGAGTCTTTTAATTCCCCACCTCTTAGCCTGATGTTTCCATCTACATCTATATCTTCTTGCGGGCTTGCAACTCCAATCCCAATCCTTGAATTGGAATTGTCCCATACTAGGTCAGCATTGGTATTAATAGCACTTGAGCCTGCACCAAACAAGATTCTTCCAGAAGTAAAGCTTGTAGCTCCAGTGCCTCCGCTTTCTACTGCCAAAGTTCCAGTCACATGCGATTCTAAGTTAATATCCCCTGCTGTAATCTCCTGTCCATCTATGGAGAGATAATTATTTCCTGCAAGTGAAACTTCGCTATGAAGCTGTGCTGTTGTAGCCAGTGTTCCTGATGTTGGGAGTGTAACATCTGTAGCTCCTGTTGTTGTTAATGTTAAAGCATGCGCCCCGCTCCTTGTAAGTGTTGCTGAGCCTCTTGTGAGTGTGAATGTGTTTGTCCCGGTTGACACTGTCAGTCCGTTGTATGTTTTTCCTGTCAGTGTTGCTGGTATGTCAGCATCTACTAATGCCCTGAATGTAGGTGCAGCGTCTCCTCCTGCTGCTGGCCCTGCGAGTATTGCATTTGCAGACTGGTCATTCCACGATGCTGTCAGTGTTCCAGCATCCGTAACCGGGCTTCCTGAGATTGAGAACTGTGCCGGCATGCTTAGCCCTACGCTAGTAACACTTCCGTCTCCTGTTCCCACAGCCACACACTGCACTCCTGTTACAGTAGCATTCATAATAGCCTGGCCTGCGGGGCATGTACCTGCAGCTGCTGCACTTAGGCTGGTTCTTGCACCCTCAGCTGTTGTAGCGCCTGTTCCACCATAGGTTACCGCGATTGTATCTCCCTGCCATTCGCCAGCAGCAGTAATATTGCCTCCTGCCGCCCCAGTTCCGAGCCTAATCCCGCCCCGGGCTTCAATAGCGCTCTCAGCAATCAGACCAGCAACCTGTGCTGTTCTGGGCAGGTATAAGCCATAGCTGGTAAACTGAGCAACATTATCTGTGCTATCGGATCTTATAGCAATCCTGTCACTTGTTCTGTATATTTTTGCATTGGCATTCCCAAACTGAACATAAGAGGTGGTTCCGCTCCCGATCGTAAGCCCAGGGTCGGCGGTTGAAGAAATCAGGACAGCGCCTGTAAACCTGCCTGTTCCGGTAACATCAAGGTTGTAGTCTGGCGAAGCCTGCCCAACGCCGAGCCTGGATTCTGAGCTGTCCCAGTGAAAGCCAGCACTATAAGTCAGGTTTGATGAGTCAAGCCAGTATGCAACCTTGCCAGCTGAGCCAGAACCGCCGAACCCACTTCCAGAAACAGAATCAACATAATCCTTGGTAGCAGCGTCGCTTCCAAGCGAAGGAGTGCTGAGGTTTGCAATCCTGAAATTCTTCATGTTAAGAGTCCCGTTTATGTTAAGAGCATCAATAGGGTAGATTGTTCCAATCTCATACAAGTCAGTAGCAAGGGCAAAACAGGCAAAAAAAATAACCAAAACAGTACCCAGAACTCGCTTAAGCAGCCTCATACCCTTTTTCCTCTTTTAAGCCTTTTTAAATCTTTCTTTTTTGCTCAGGATTCTTTAAAAAAAGAAATCCCAAAACACATAACGCACAAGCTAATGAAAATAATAAATAAACCCATAAAAATCATTTTCTTTGTTTCCCTTAAGTTTGAGTGGTAAAGGTAAGAAGACCTCTCAAATTCATCGTATTTTAGGGTTTCGCCATCAAGATAAGCTACTTTTATGTCATTATTTTCAGTAACCTTTATTGAGCTAAATATGCCAGCGTTTGCTCCCTCTACGAAGAGCACTTCCTCAAAAGCGTTCGCGTCATCAGATTTAAGCACAAAAAGTCCCTCTTTTCTTCTGTTGAACGAGACGTAAATCCCTTCTTCGCTAGCATCAGTTGATATCCTTGACTCATAACCATCAGCAATCTTTTTAGGCACTTCATCTTCAAAAAAAGAGAAGTAAATCCCTTTGTCATCGTAGTTGTAAAACACAACATAAGGCCTTTCCTTGAAAATTCCAACACCCATTGCATTTGCAGTTATATCCCTGAATTCAGTTTTCCATTCTCCTGTTTTGGTATCATAAGAGCTAAGCCTTAGCTTAAGGTCGTCCCTGCCCCTGTGTGCGAGAAAAATCTTGCTGCCATAAGCAACGCCGGCAGTATTAACTCCTGTTTCAGTTTCAAGGAGAACAGGCTCTTCACCGGGCCTAGCCATCATAAACTTTCTTCCCTGGTCAACATGATAAAACACATAAGGGCCTTTTCCATCCACAAAAACAACAACAGAGTAGACCCCGGTGCCTATTCCAGACACTCTAATGCTGTCGATAAGAACCTGCTCTTTTGCAGAGGTATTATAATAAAAAAGCCTATCTCTTCCAATCTGATAATTCATAAAAGAGAGGTGTACAGTATCCTTGTAATCAATATCAGCAGAAATAAAGAATCCAAGCGTTAGTTCCTTGTTAATCTGCTCTTCTTTCCAGTTTCTGCCCATCTTATAAAAATCTTTAACCGTATTCTCAGAATAAGCATGCTTAACTCCTCCGCCTGTTCTTTCAGCGTAGTAGAAAATGTGCGGGTTGTTTTTTGAATCATAAATCAGATCAAGGAATCTTGAGGGTGCTTGCATGTCTAAGGCATAAGACTTCCACGAGGGCAGATCGAGCTCTGCCTTATTCGCTTCAAAGAATAGAAACATGAAAACAAGTGAAACGCCCAATAGAATTAAGCCGAAGTAAACATACCTTAAATTCATTTTTATCCAAGCATAACCAACACTTCAATAACGCCTGTTTCTTTATCCAGACTCCCCAGGGCCTTACCTACAATAGCCCCTTTGCATAAAGAAAGGCTTTCACACTTCATCGCGTGCCCCTCTTTTGATGATGTTGTAAGCAAATCGCCAGGCCTGATAAACCCGGTTTCATTTACAACCTTTGTTGGCACAATCCCGGATAATGCAAGAGGAAGCCCGTCTCTTTCCATAGCAAGCAGGTATGCAGGCTTTGTTGAGATTATTCCTGCAGCACTTGTGTCATAGGGCTTGCTGGACTTCTTAACAGTAAGGTCCCCTGAGATTACAACAACATCACCAGGCTTAGGTGCGCCAGAGAAAAAAACATTCTCAGCGATATCTCCACCAGCTCCCTGAACCGTTCCAAGGATATTTCCCCCAACTCTTATATCTCCCTCAACATACATCGAGTAATCTTCTGCAGGCATCCTGGCTTCTGCCTCAGCTAAGCTTGAAGTAACCCCTATATTTTTAGCATGAAGAACTTTTGTATTAAAAATATCATAATTATTCATGTCTAAATCTCCTGTAGGTGTTAAGTCTCCTGCAATGTTCCCGTAGATTGTGCCGGTAACATTTAGGTTCCCTTCCACATGAAGCCTTTGTGATGCTGTACTGCCTCCTATTGCAACATTTCCAGATGCATCAATTCTCATTCTTTCTGAATTGCCTGTGAAGAACCCCAGAATATTAGCTGCAACCCTTTCAAGCCCCACCCCAGGGTCAGTCAGGGAAAGCTGCCTTGAAGGGCTGTATGTGCCAATCCCAACCCTGCTTGCGGTATTGTCCACATACAAAGTTGTTGCATTAACATGGTCTGTGCTCGTAATAAGCTCTACAACTGTGCCAGTATCGTTCCATCCTGAAGCGGCTCCACCAGAGCTTAGCCTTTCGCATGTAACGCTACCGTCCTCATCAATCTCCCTGATAACATAACCTGCAGAGCACCCATCAATCATCGAAAAGTTAAAGAGAGAAGCATTATTAAAATAGCCCAAAGGTGAATAAAAGGCCAGCCTTAACAGTGAACCGCCAGAATTATCCTCAAAGTTTAGGTTTGTGCCATCAATCTGGTAGTCTTTATAATACATCCTTCCAAACTCAAGCTCAAGCCTGTTTGCAGGGTTCTGCCCAAGCATAACATTCCATGAGCCATTCTTAACAGCATCAGTAAACGTTTCCTGCCAGATTGGAGCTGGTGCTGTGTATGTTTCATAAATCAGCACAGTTAGGTCTCCATTTATCAGCGATCCAGAATCCTTTGCGCTGGTTCCCTGGTCAGAAAGTTGTATATATGCAGAATAGCCCACTGAAATAAAAAGCACAGAAAGCAGAATCATGAGCAAAAAGGGCTTTTTCATTATAACCTGCTCCTGGTTATTATTCATTTTTAAATCTTTCGTAAATAAATGGGTTTTTTCTTTAGTGACCTTATTTATTCTTTTTCCCAAAATAAAAAGAAAAGCTTTTTAAATCAACCCTTACTCTCCAGATTAGCCTTTAATGAGGGCATCTGCCTGAAAGGGGTTTTCTGGTGCTCTTTTAGGCAAACTGAGGTGGAACATAATGTCAGAGGAGATAATCGATAAGGTTTTTGAAGCTGTGGAGATTGCAAAAGCCACAGGAAAAGTCAAGAAAGGAACAAATGAGGTAACCAAGCTTATTGAAAGAGGAAAGGCAAAGCTTGTGGTTTATGCAGAAAACGTAAATCCAAAAGAAATAGTTATGCACCTGCCGCTTCTTTCTAAGGAAAAGGGCGTGCTTTGTATTGGTGTCCCAACCAAAGAAGAGCTTGGCGCAGCTGCCGGGCTTGGTGTAAGCACAGCATCAATAGCTATTACCGAGCCAGGCGAGGCCAAAGCAATTATAAAGGAAATAACAGAAATGCTGGCAGAGAAAGACAAGAAGCCTGAGCCAAAGCCAGAAGAAAAGCCAGAAAAGAAGGAAACATCTGAGTGAAAATGGCACAAAACAAGCAGGAACAGGATGCAGCCAAGAAGCCAGGCGTGTATTTTGAGGATGCAGTACCAGCAAGAGTTGAAGAAATTGTAGGCAGGACTGGCATGAGGGGAGAGGCAACACAGGTGAGGGTAAAGATCCTTGCCGGAAGAGATGCGAATAAAATTATAAGAAGAAACACAAAAGGCCCAGTCAATGTCGGTGATATGCTTATGCTAAGAGATACAGAAATAGAGGCAAGGCCGCTTGGCCAGAAACGAAAGAGGTGATTCTTTTGAAATGCACTTTTTGCAGTAAGGAAATGGAGCCAGGGACAGGCAAGGTTTTTGTTCAGAACAACGGAAAAAAGATTTTTTTCTGCTCAAATAAATGCGAAAAAAACATGCTTAAGCTTAAGAGAAATCCCTCTAAGCTGAAGTGGGCTCAAAAAAAGAAAGCTTAATGTGGGTGAAATGAATGATTCAGCAGACATTAGTCTTAATAAAGCCAGATGGAGTCCAGAGAGGGCTCGTAGGCAGGATTATACAGAGGTTTGAGGATGTTGGACTTAAAATGGTAGGAATGAAAATGGTCTGGGTTGACACAGAAAAGTCAAAAACCCATTATTCAGACCATGTAACAAAGACATTCTATAAGTCTCTTGAAGAGTTTATTACCTGCGGTCCTGTAGTTGCGCTTGTGATAGAAGGAGTTCAGGCAGTTGAGGTAGTAAGGAAGATAGTTGGCCCAACAGAGCCAAGGACTGCCCCGCCAGGAACCATAAGAGGCGACTTTGCCCACATGGGCGCTTCGTTTTCCAACAAAAGAGGCATTGCAGTAAAGAACTTAATTCACGCTTCAGGTACGGCTGAAGAGGCTGAAAAGGAGATTAATATATGGTTTGACAGGATAGAGATGCATTCATACAATGTTGTTTACCAGATTCATTCAATGGGGTAGATAAAAATGGCAAAGATGATTGACAAGATAAAGAAAATAATAGCAAACCCAAAAAACATTAGGAATATTGCAATAGCAGCGCATATTGACCACGGGAAAACAACTTTCTCAGATAACCTTCTTTCTGGAGCCGGAATGATCTCAGAGGACCTGGCTGGCAAGCAGCTTGTTCTGGATTTTCATGATGATGAAAAGCAGAGAGGAATCACAATTGACTCAGCAGCAGTTTCCATGGTTCACATTTTCAAACAGGAGGAATACCTAATTAACCTTATCGACACCCCGGGCCATGTTGATTTCGGAGGAGATGTTACAAGGGCTATGAGAGCAGTTGACGGAGCAATTGTAGTCTGCTGCGCAGTAGAAGGCATAATGCCTCAGACTGAAACAGTTCTTAAGCAGGCACTTAAAGAGAGAGTTAAGCCGATTTTGTTTATTAACAAGGTTGACAGGCTGATAAAAGAGCTTAAGCTCACCCCTGAGGCGATGCAGCAGAGGTTTGTTAAGATTATCGCAAGCTTGAACACGCTTCTGGATTCGCTTCTGCCACCTGAACTAAAAGGAAAGTGGCAGGTTAAGGTTGAAGACGGCTCAGTCTGTTTCGGCTCAGCCTTCCACAACTGGGCGCTTTCTGTTCCTTATATGCAGGAAAAAGGCATTTCTTTTAAGGATATCATATCTCTTTATGAGGAAGATGCTTCCGAAGCAGCAAAAAAGGCAGCAAAGATGGTGCCAATTCACGAGGTTATACTGAACGCAGTAGTTAGGCATCTTCCAAATGCAGTCGATGCACAGGCATACAGAATAAAGAAAATCTGGCATGGCGATCTTGAGTCGGTTGAAGGTAAAGCCCTTGTTAATGCAGACCCCGACGGAATGCTTTCCTTGGTAATTACCAAGGTTGTTGTCGACTCGCAGGCAGGGGAGATAGCAACAGCAAGGGTTTTTTCAGGAACAGCAAAGAAAGGCACGCAGGTTTATGTTGCAGGAAGGGAAGAACAGGCACGGCTTCAGCAGCTCTTTATCTATAATGGCCCCAAGAGAGATATTATTGAAGAGGTTCCTGCAGGAAATATTCTTGGAATAGCAGGAGTAAAGGTTTTTCCAGGCGATACTATCTCAACAAAGAAGGACCTCGAGCCATTTGAGCAGATTACCCACCTGTTTGAGCCGGTAATTACCAAGTCAATTGAGGCAAAAAGCCCATCAGACCTTCCAAAACTGATAGAAGTGCTGAGAATCGTAGGAAAAGAAGACCCAAGCATAAAAATCGAAATTAACGAAGAGACAGGCGAGCACCTTCTTTCAGGGATGGGAGAGCTTCATCTTGAGGTCATTGAAAACAGAATAGTGAAAGAGAAAAACGTGGATGTAAAAACCTCGCCTCCAATCGTAGTTTATAGGGAAACAGTAACAAAAGAGTCTCAGGAATGCGAAGGTAAATCCCCAAATAAGCACAACAAGCTTTACTTCAAGGTTACCCCTCTCCAAGAAGAGTTCAGGAAGCTTATCAGGTCAGGCGAAGTGCCTGAGATGAGAATAAAGAAAAAGGATGAAGAGACTTGGAGAAAATTCGAAGCAGCAGGAATGGACGCAAAAGAGGCCAGAAAAATTATGGATGTTTTCAAGGGAAATATTCTTGTTGATGGCACTAGGGGAATAGTGCATATTGGTGAAATTATAGAAATGGTTATGGACATGTTTGAGGATGTAATGAAGTACGGCCCTCTTGCAAGAGAGCCAAGCCTGGGCGTAAAGGTAGTGCTTACGGACTGTGTCCTGCATGAAGATGCAATTCACAGAGGCCCGGCCCAACTTTACCCGGCAGTAAGAGAAGGAATCAGGGGAGCAATAATGACTGCCTCGCCAATGATTCTTGAGCCTCTTCAGGTTCTGAGATTCGAAACCCCATCAGACTTTCTGGGTGAAATCTCAAAAATAATCTCAAACAAGAGAGGCCAGCTTATAGATATGCAGCATGAAGGCGAGCATGTTGTAGTAATAGGAAAGCTGCCTGTTGCAGAAATGTTCGGGCTTTCAAGCGAGCTAAGGTCTTCCACAGAAGGCAGGGGCTATTTTTCGCTTGTAGACCAGGTGTTTGAGCCATTGCCGTTTGATCTCCAGGAAAAAATAAAGAGGCAGATAAGGGAAAGAAAGGCATTGAAGCTCGATGAAGATATAGCAATGCCGGCTTGATTGCTTTCTTTTTTTATTTTTTTAGAATTATTTAATTATTTTTTCTGGTTTTTATGCATGCTGCTTAATTACAGGTCACATCCCCTTAGAATACTAATTTCCTTTTCTTTCTGGGATTCAAGCCTTTTAATGTCCAGAGAAACCTGCTCTTTTTTATTCTCAATCTTATCCTTTTCCTGAATTAGGAGCGCTCTCTCAGTATCAAGCTGGCTCAGGGTCTTCCTTAATTCCAGCAGTTCATCTTTCCCTGAGAGATATTCATAAAGCTCTTTTATCTGCTGCTTCAGGAAGCTAATTTCCTCTGCTTTTCTTCTGATTTCCTCTTTATTTTCAGCCTCGCTTGTCATCTCAAGAACTTTTTCAGCTTTATATTTTTCAAAGGCAGCCTGAAAGTCTTCTTTCATCTCTTTGATAATAGGCATCTGCTTTTCGCTGGAGTGAAAAATCCCTGCAAGCCGCTTAAGGTTAATAAGGCTTCTAAGCTCATCTATTTTCTTCTTAAGCTTATACTTTTTTTCTTCGAGCTCAATTTTCTTTTCAGCCTTTTTTTTGTATTCTTCGCTGTTTTTTATATTTTCAGCCTCTCGGCTTAGCGCTTTCTCTTCTTTTTCCACTTTTTTCAATTTATTCTTTATCTCATTAATCTCGTTCTCAATCTCTTCTTTAGCTTTATCTTTGTCAAGGATATCCTGCTTAACTGATTTAATCCTCTCGATTGAATGAGAAGCATCAATAAGCTTTTTGTTGTCGCTAATGATCTTTTTTATGTCCCTGAAGAAAGAAGAAATGCTGTTGACAACATCTCCAAGCTCCTTTCCAACCAAATAAGTTGCCTTCTCAAAGCCCATGTAAGACTTTTTCTCAAAGTCGTGCAGAACAGAATCTGCTTCTTTAGCAATCTCCTGCAATCCACCAAACTCCTTTTGGTTTAGCTCCTCAAGGTTTTGTTTCAGCCTTTTGACCTGCCTAAGAAAGCTTTCAAGGTTGCCTTGGACAATGGCTTTTATTTTGTCTTCAACCTTCTTCTCATTAAGGTTAACCTTCTCAATTGCAGGAATCTCTTTGTCAAGCTCGTTTATCAGAGAGCTTATTCTTTCTTTTGCTGTTTTAATAGCAGATTTCTGAAGCTCTTTAACCTGTTTTTCCCTTAGTGAAATCAGGTCTTGAGGGCTTAGGTTTTCCTCATAAGATGGCCTGGCTTTCTTTTTCCTTTTAAAGATGTCAAAAAGCCCCATGCACAAAAGTACCTTTCCATTCTTTATTAATCTTGTTAAATTTTGCTCTCTGCTTTAAGTTAAGTTTATTAATTACTATTCCTTCCTGAAAAACATGCAATTAAGGATGCTGCATGGAGAGCTTTACGGGTTTTCAGTATCATATAGGGACTCTGAGCAAGGTGAGGTGAAAAGCTTTGTAGCTAGCTTTTTTAATCATTTAGCTGACAAAGGCATAGACCAAAAGTTTTGCATAAGCGATGTCTTTGGCATGATGGAATCAAAGGAAGAGACTCATCTTAATCTGGATGTTCTTGTTGAGTTCAGCTATTTAGGCGAAAAAGAATATCCAAACCAATTAAGATTTTTCTCACATGGGTTTGACCCTGTTATTGACAAGCCTCTTTTTGTTAAGTATATAAAGCCAGCTTATCTCAGAGCATTTGAAGATTACTTAAGGAAAGATTAGGAGCCTTGTGCAATAAGAAGCTCTCACCGCACATGCTTCTTAAACATAATGCTGTCTAAAAAACCAAAAGATGCAGTCCATAATTTTTTAATGGCATCAGGATTCCCCTCAAAAGAAAGAAAATTGTTTGCATAAATGCTCTCCTTGATAGACCAGCCAAGATTATCGAAATCCAAGCTTTGGTCGGGTATTGCAATAAGGAACCCCAACTTCTTATAGGAGACATGCTCATCAGGGTTTGATACCACAGGAACATCGTACTTTTCTCCTAGTTTTCTTGCCTGCCTATTCATCCAGGGCCCAAGCACAGGCAGGACATTCATGTATCCATTCGTTTCTATCGCATTCATGAATTCTTTATTTGAAATAAAGGTTTCTTTTCCCATTCCAGAGAAAAGCAGGAAGTAAACATGCGGGGCTGTAGTGAAAGTATTTTTTGTTGCATCGTATATCAGCATCTCTTCCTCACTAACCTTGCCATTATCAATCCTCTGGCGAATCTCCTCTGGCGCGGCAAAAAACCTCTCTAATTCTTCTCTCGTGTCAAAATACTGCAGGTAAACGTTCTTTGTTTTTACTTCTGCTTCATCATCAGGCATCCCTCTCTGGCTCTTAAGACTCAACTTTACCTCCTCAAAAACCAGTTCTCTCAAGAGGTCTTCAAAAGTTTTCCTTTGGCTTAGCTCAATAGGATAGCTGATGTTGTGGACTACAAAATGAAAGTTTTCGATTTTTGGCTCTGCACCCTGCTTAATCGTATACTCAGCCCCTCTTGTAACATAAGCAACTCTTTTTATATCCTCATCAGGAAGCAGCTCGTAGTCAAATTTGAGTGTGAAAGGGTTCACTTCAGAGAGCGTAACAGTTACATCTTCATCTGAAAACCTAATCGTAGTGTCGTTCAATATTTCATAAGGAATCTTTTTGGTATACTCATCCTTGCTGTTTTCAAAGCCTTTTAAGGTAATCCACTCTTCCTCGCCGCGGATGGCCCTGAAAAAAGGGTCAATATCCTCAGTATTATTGTGCTGAGTATTCCCAACTACAACAATTCTCTCTACATCAGCTTCCTCGCTTTTTCTGACAAGAAACCCTTGCTGGGAATAAAGATTGATAATATCAAGAAGGTTTCCTGAGCCCTCTTTTGGCAGGCTGTCTGTGTGAATATGGTTGATAATAGGAACATAATCCTGGACTTGTGTCTGAAAGCTTTTAAGCTGCTGCCTTCTTTCGATTGTTTCAGCCACCAAATCCTCCGCCAGATTAACGCCAAAAAGCGAAACATAAGCTACGCCGGCAAAAGCCAGCACTTTTTTTAGAAAGCTAGATTGGCTTGTCTTTCTCTGGTAATCAAAAAATTCCTCGGTTGCCTTATCCTCAAGCCGCCACGTGTTCTTTTGCTTCATTTTTTTAACTCTGAAGTTGTGATTTATATATAAATCTTGTGGGGTTTTTATTCTATAAGGAGCCAAACCTTTAAATAGGCTTTACTCTTTTAAACCTGAATGGGAAAGCTTATTCTTGTCAGGCATGCAGAATCAGAAGATAAAGGAAGTGAGATAGTGCTCACAAAAAAAGGCGTTTCCCAGGCAAAGGCACTTGCAAAATTCCTTTCTGAGCTTACCATCTCAAAAGCTTTTGTAAGCGACACCAAAAGAGCCCTCCAGACTTATGAAGAGTACAGAAAACTAAAGCCAGAGGTGCCAGCAGAAATATCCTCTTGCTTTCAGGAAATATACAGAGTTGTTGTCGGAGGCGTAGAAAAGCCAGGTACTCCTAAAGAAAAAGAGCAGCAGGACAAAGAGAGGGCAGAGCAGGCATTCATAAGAGTAATTAATGAAGCAGAAGGAAATGCCAGCATTGCACTCTTCGCCCATGCTAACCTCATTAGGTTTTTCATCTCAAAAATTCTTAACATGGAAAACAAAAACCTCTGGGATACAATGTTCATTGATAATGCCTCGGTTTCCCTTATCGAAATCAGCAAGGGCAAACAAATCCTCCGGCTTTTAAGCAGCATCAGCCACCTTGGAGACAAGGAGACAAGGAGATTCTTTGCTAAGGATGCACTGGAAATGCATTACTTTTCTTAGGATTGTAGCAACTGTACAGTGTTGATTTTTCGCAAAGCTTAAATACTAAATAATCTTCATTTCCCTTTATTGAGCTTAAATAAGGAGCTTAATCCCTTGAGTTAGGCCAATAGAGGTTGAAAACAATGAAAGTTTCACTGGGAGAGTTATATGTTTTTTCAGCAAAGGATCCGGAAGAAAGAAAACCATTGGGATTTTCTGTTGAGTTTGAGAAAAAAGAGAAGGGTTCAATAGATGCTGTAGCAACCAGTATTGTGGAGAATTTAGGTTTGGAGAATTTAGGAACAAAAAAAGAATCTTATTTGAAAAGAGAATCTTATATGAAAAAAATATTATCTTCAATTAAAGATGAAACAAATTTAGTTTTACCGATAAAGTTATCAGAAACTGAAAAAGTTTTCTTGTGCTATCATCCCAGAACTGTTGGAGGGGACAGTTTACTGTTTCTCCAGGCAGGCACGTTAGGTCCTGAGGAAAACTATGCTCCCGGTTCTCTTGCCTTAGAAAGAGTAGAATCTGCATATAACGAAGTTTTAGAAAAATATTCTCCACCTAAATAGAAATAGTTAGCTTTATTATGGGGTTGAACATCCAATTTCTATGCGCCTCTGGAGCATACACCCAAAATATTTGGACAAGGCAGGTATAGTTGCTGTCTGGCGTGAAGGCCTTCTAGCGAAAAAAGTCCTTGAGAATAAGACAACAGGCTACAGGAGCCATCCGCAGCTAGTGCGGTTCAGAAACCTCCCAGAGCCTATTTTATCAATAAATGCATACCTCACATACATTCTAGAAGAAGCAAAAGCAAGAGGCTACTGCTTTGACCAGGCCAAAATAAAAAAGTCTCTTCTAAAAAAGCAGATAGCAGTAACCTCCGGCCAGCTAGATTACGAGTTATCCCACCTGCTAAAAAAGCTCAGCAAAAGAGACCCGGAAAAGCTCATTAATCTAAAAGCAATAAGCCAGCCAGAGCCACATCCCTTGTTCAGGCCAGTCCCGGGGGAAATAGAATCCTGGGAAAAGCTATAAGATTTAAGGCGCAAGATTTGGGTTTCTCATATGGAAAGAGATTTTTGTCAGCTCCTCGACCTCTTCAACCTTTTTCTTAGGCACGCCCACATCCCTGGCAATCTGCTCTTTTTTCATTCCCTTCTCCAGCCCAAGCAGAACCAGGTCAACCTTTTCAGGCGCAAGCCTAAGGAACGACCAGTACTTATCCTCAACCCCCGGGATTATGTCAGGGTTCGGCTTTCTCGACAGAATCTCCTGCGGAATCCCTATGTGCTTCCCAATCTGTAGCACCTGGCTCCTGAAGAGATTCTTTAGCGGCATAATATCAGCCAGGTCATCCACACCAAACTTTACAAACAAGCCCACCATATCCTCGGACTTATGCGCGCTCCCGGCAAGAACCAGATTATTCTCTTCAGCATACTTGCATGCAAATACAAACCTCACCCTATTCTTAAGGTAAAGGTAAGACATTCCTTTTCTCACAAACGCATTTCCTTTCCCCTTAAGCCCGTCCTTAAGCGGGTTGTAAAGGCTCAGAAAGCTGCCAGCTGCAACCTTCTTCAACAGCCGCGAAGGAATCTTTGAGAGCACAAAGTCATAGTTCCCAAAAGCCTTAAGTACATTAGAGATATCGATTTCTTCATGGCAGATGCCAAGCTTCCTGCACAAAAGCAGAGCATATTTCTTAGCATCAGGATTACCCTCTTTCTCAGGCAGCATCAGTCCAAAAACCTTATCCTTTCCCACAGCCCTCACACACAGGCCAGCAACAACACTTGAGTCTAATCCTCCGGAAACAGGCACAATAACCCCTTTTTTTGAAAGATTCTTAACATTCTTTATAATAAACCTTTCAATCCTGCCAGAAACCTTTTCACAATCTATTTTCAAAGCTTCAGCACCAAGCTTCATGTAACCAGAAAGAAAAAGATGATTTATTAAATTAGCCCTTTTTATCAGAATAATAGCTCCTTTTCATGTATTTTGTGTGAAGCAACGCATGCGCTTTTTTGCTAAGCGGCTGTTCAAGAAACTCGCCATAAATCCTTATAATGTCAGGGTTTTCGTGGCTTCTCCTTGCCTTTTTTAGCTGGTCAATTGTATAAAGCCTTTGCATTCTCTCCCTTATGGTTTTCATATCCGTAGGGATGGGCTGCCCTCCGCCACCGATGCACCCTCCAGGGCATGCCATTACCTCAACAAAGTCATAATGCGCTTCTCCTTTTCTTATCTGCTCAAGCAACTCTCTTGCTTTTCCAAGAGTATGCACTACAGCAAATCTAACAACTCTTCCGTTTATGTTAATCTCGCCATGCTTAAAAAAATCCACTCCCCTAATCTGCTCGAACTCAACCTTTTCAAGCTTTTTTGATGTTGCAGTCTCGTAAGCAGTCCTCAAAGCAGCTTCACAAACCCCTCCTGAAACCCCAAAAATAGCACCAGCGCCAGAAGACTCGCCAAGCGGGCAGTCAAACTCGCTTTCATCCAATGCTTCAAAATTAATTCCAAACTCCTTAATCATTCTTGAGAGCTCTCGTGTGGTAATAACAAAGTCAATGTCACCAATAAACTCATACCTTCTTGCCTCGGTCTTTTTTGCAGTGCAGGGCATTATTGATGCAAGCTTTATGTTCTCAGGCTTGCTTTCAAGCTTCCCCGCAAAGTAAGTCCTGAACACGCTTGCAAGCATTTGCTGCGGGCTTTTGCATGAGGAAAGGTTGGGAATAAAGTCATGAAAGTTATCCTCAACGAACTTAACCCACGCAGGGCAGCAAGAGGTAAACATAGGCAGGCCTTTATTTTCCTTAATCCTCTCAAGAAGCTCGTTAGCCTCTTCCATGATGGTTAAGTCCGCGCCAAGCTGCGTGTCAAAAACATAGTCAAACCCAATCATCTTAAGCGCAGAAACAAGCTTTCCAACAGTAATGCCTTCGTTCTTGCCAAACTCTTCCATAATTGAAGCCCTGACGCTTGGCGCAACCTGGCAGGCAACAACAGTTTCCTTGTCATTAATAGCCCACATTAGATCAGAAGCCTCATATTTTTCCTCAAGCGCGCATGTAGGGCAGTTAAGCACGCACTGGCCACAGAAAGTGCATTCTGTTTCATTTATTGGATACTCAAAGGCAGTTGACATTTTGAGGTCTTTCCCTCTCTTAGAGTATTCAATAGCATAAACTTTCTGAAGCACATTGCACACCTCAACACACTTGCCGCACTTAATGCACTTCTTCAGGTCTCGCCTGAAAGAGTAGCAGGACTCATCAGGCTCAAACTCCTCCTTATCAATCTTCTCAAAAGGAATTCCGTGTATGTCGTACTCATTAGCATACTTGAAAAGCAAGCAGTCAGTAGACTTATTGCAGGAAAGGCATTCTTCCTGGTGGTCAGCAATAAGAAGCATAAGGTTCATTCTTCTGGACTCAATAACCTTGTTTGAGTGCGTTTCAATACTCATCCCATCACGAATCTTGGTAGTGCAGGAAGTTACAAGCTTGCCATCAGCCTCAACAACACAAAGCCTGCAAACCCCTCTTGGCTCAAGAAGCTCGTGATGGCATAATGTAGGCAGGTTAAGCCCAATCTCGCTACAGGCATCCAGGATGCTTTTGCTTTCCTGAAACTCATATTCCTTTTCATTAATCCTTACTTTCATCTTGCTTTATTTTACTCCTTGTCTATCGCCTGAAACTTGCAGACATCATAGCAGATTCCGCACCCAATGCACTTCTCCTGTATTATCTCGTGTATTTCCTTAGGGCTGCCATTTATTGCCTTAACAGGGCACTTCAGGAAGCACAAATGGCACCCAGTACATTTTTCGTTGATTTTAAACACGGGCTTGCCGCTGATTCTCCTCTCAAACTCATCCCTGAAATACTTAAGCGAGGAAAGCACAACATTGGGAGAAGTCTGGCCCAGCCCGCAAAGAGAATTGTCCCTAACATAAACAGCCAGCTTTTCAAGCATAGCAATGTCCTGCTCACTTGCTTTCCTTTCTTTAATCTTAATTATCAGGTCTTTCATCTGGATAATTCCTTCCCTGCAGGGCGTACACTGCCCGCAGGATTCCTTTTCAAGAAAGTCCAGGAAAAAAATGCACAAGTCAATAATAGAGTCATCTTCGTCAATGCAGATAATCCCGCCAGACCCAATGATAGAGCCAAGCTCCTGCATAGATTCATAGTCAATCTCGGTGTCAATAAGCGCCTCAGGAATACATCCACCGGAAGGCCCGCCAGTCTGAACACCCTTGAGCCTTTTTCCAGACTTCAGCCCACCGCCAATATCATAGATAACCTTTCTAAGCGCGGTACCCATTTTAACCTCAACCACTCCATTAAGCCTGATTTTGCCAGTAAGGCAGATTAGCAAAGTCCCTCCTGAAGATTTGCCGTTTCCCTTATCAAGAAACCATTCAGGCCCATTTCTTAAAATCAGCGGCACAAAAGCATAAGTCTTCACATTGTTAATGTTTGTAGGCTTTCCAAAGATTCCTCTTTCAGCAGGGAAAGGCGGCTTAATCCTGGGCTGTCCACGCTTGCCCTCAACAGAGTTCATCAGCGCAGTCTCCTCACCGCACACAAAAGCCCCAGCACCCTTCCTTATCTCAATATCAAAAGAAAACTTTTCAAGAACATTATTGCCAAGATATCCGTTCTCTTTCAGAATATCAATAGCAGTCTTAACTTTATCTATCGCAAGCGGGTATTCCTCCCGGATGTAAATAAAGCTCCTTGTCGCACCAGTGGCATAAGCCCCAATCAGCATCCCCTCAAGCACAGCAAAAGGGTCACTTTCAAGCAGGCTCCTGTCCATAAAAGCGCCCGGGTCGCCCTCATCAGCATTGCAGATGAGGAACTTCTCGTTGCCTTTGGCATTCTTGAGGAATCTCCACTTAATCCCGGTAAGAAACCCGGCGCCGCCCCTTCCACGAAGCTTTGCTCTCTTAAGAATGTCAATTATCTCGTCCTGCTTCATAGAAACAGCAGCCTTCAGCCCCTCAAATCCCCCAGATTCAATATAATCAGAGAGAGAAAGAGGCGTAGTGTAGCCGCACCTTGCAAGCAGCACTCTCTCCTGGAGTGCAAAGAAAGGCACATCAGTTAGCTTTCCATACTTTTTCCCATCAAGCTCAAATAGCATCTCATCAATAACATAATTGTTTATTACAGAGTCAACAATCCTTTCAGCCTTATCCTCATTAACATTAACATAAAGGATCCCTGAAGGCTCAACCAGCACATTCGGCACAGTTTCAGATAGCCCAGTGCAGCCCGTTTCCTTGACCTCAATCTCAATGCCCTTTCCTTCACATTCCTTCTTTCTGCCGGAAACAGCCCTGCATAAGCCCTCAAAAACCTCAAGCGAGCCGTTAGCCTGGCATCCAGTGCAGGTACAAACCCTGATAATATGCTTCATTTTAGCTTAGCTTCACCCTCCGCTTCCTTCTTAAGCTTAAAAATTAGCTCTTTGGTTTTTTCATAAGTCATCTTGCTGTAAATTTTTTTGTTTAGCCTCAGCACAGGGGCAAGCGCACAGGCGCCAAGGCACCTTACATCCCTTAAAGTAAACAAGCCGTCAGATGAAGTCTCATCAACACTAATCCCTGCAGCATCCTTTATTGCTCTTTTTATCTCACTGCTTTTGTTAATGTGGCAGGCAGTTCCCTCGCAAACCTCAATAGTATATCTCCCGCTTGTTGCAAGGTTAAACTGATTGTAGAATGTAACAAGGCCATAAAGCAGGGATAGCGGAATTCCAAGCTCCCTGCTTATCGAAGAAAGCCTTTCCCTGGAAATGTAACCCTCATTCTTGTTAATCTCCTGGAGCATCTCAAGAACCCTGGACTCGCCAGCAATCACAGTTTTCCCTTCCTTTTCCATGCATTAGTCTGGTTAAGCCGTTTTTTATAAAAGTTAATAACCTTTCAAAAGTGAAGAATTGTTAAAACAGGAACAACCATAGTCCAGCAAAAACAGATAAATTATTAAGAAGCGCCATCCAGCCCACAATTATGAAAGATCAAGTTCTAAATTTTGTTATGCTTTACCACAAAAGCGGAAGGTTCTTCCTTGCAGACAAAACAAAAGATTTTCACTCAAACTACGGCATGGCCAGTGCAGAAAAGCTTTCAAAAGCAAAGCCCGGAGAAACAGTAGAAACCAATAAAGGAATTCCGCTTTCAGTGCTTCAGCCAACATTTTATGATTTCTACACTAAAATAAAAAGAAGGGCACAAATCATCCCCTTAAAAGACGCAGCAGCAATACTTGCCAGCACTTTGGTTGGAAAAGAAGATGTTTGTATAGATGCCGGATCAGGCAGCGGCGCCCTCGGCATTTTTTTAGCAAGGTACTGCAAGCAGGTTATTTCCTTTGACATAAGGGAAGACCACCAAGAAATTGCAATAGAGAATGCAAAACAGCTAGGAGTAGACAACATAGAGTTCAGAAGCGAAAGCATATATGAGCCGGAAAAGATTAAAATAAAAGGCGCCTCGCTTCTTGTTCTGGATGTTCCAGAGCCTTGGAAGGCGCTAGAATCAGCATTGAAAGTGTTGGCCCATGGGGGATTCTTAGCAGTTTACACGCCAACTATAATCCAGAATGCAGACTTTGTAAACTCAATACTGGAAGACCAGCGGTTTCTTTACATAAAAACATCAAGCATAATGGAGCAGAAATGGGAAGTGGAAGGAAGAAAAGTAAGGCCAAAAAGCTGGAGCATAAGCCACTCTGGCTTTATTTCCCTTGCAAGGAAACTATAACTTTCTTTACATAAAGCTTAGTCTCAGCTACGCTTTTGCACCTGTTAATTCTTTCCTTCATTTCCCTTGAGCCAGTTAGCCCGGAAACAAAACAAGTGCAGAACCTCTTAAGAAGCCTGAGGCTTTTTTCATTCTTACATGCCCAGCTCAGGCAGGCAGTAGCCCTTTTTTTATCATCACTTTTTCTGCCGCTCTTTATCTCATTAAACAAAAGCGGGTTTTTTAGCGCAGCCCTGCCAATCATTACTGCATCAGCCTTGTCTTTTACACCCAAGTAATCATTAATTGAGCAGATATCGCCATTCCCAACAATTGGGCAATTAAAAAGCTTTTTAGCCTCGAAAATTGCATCCCAGTCACTCTTTCCGGAGTAGCCCTGCTTTACAGTCCTTCCGTGAACAGTTGCAAAGTCAACAATGCTTCCAATAGCATCAGCAATTTCAGAAACAGAATTTCGCTTCAACCCAAGCCTTATTTTAACACTTACAACGCCATTAAAATTATCTTTCACGCCCCTGACAATCTCTCTAAGCCTATACGGCTCAACAAGCAAAGCCCCGCCAGCCCCTTCATCGAGAATCTTGCTTGCTGGGCAGGCAGCGTTAATATCAATAATATCAAAAAGCTTGTTTTCAGAAATTATTTTGGCGCTTTTCTTGAATAGCTCAGCATCAGAGCCAAAAAGCTGAATTGCCCTTGGCTTGTGCTCCCTTTCTGAATCTTTAATCCAGCCCCATGTAATCTTGTCCGTCATCACAAGTGCATTTACATTAATGAAAGGAAGAAAAGCCAGGTCAGCACCATGCTCTCTGCATAAAATCCTGAAGCTTATGTTGGTAACCTCGCTTAGCGGAGCGAGAATTAGGTTGATTTGCTTGTTTTTGATTATCATTTTTCCAGCTAATCTGATAAAAATGCCCAAGCTTTATTGAAAGCTTAGCAGGCTGCTTAGCCACTTCTTCAAAATAAAAAAGACATAAGAATCATAATAATTAGCATAATCCCAAATCCCCATGAGAACATTGAGACAATCCTTTTAGAGCTTTCTTCACTAATAATCCTGTCAAGAATTGCCTTTAGCATCTGCCCGCCGTCAAGAATGTTTATAGGCAGCAGGTTAAAAGCGCCAATTCCAATGTTAAGGAGCCAAAGCCAGGTAAGAAGCGTGAGAAGGAATCCATATGCAATGTATTTCTCTCCAGTTGCTTCTGTGTATTCAAGGGCTGGAACAATTCCCAGAAGCTTTCTTTCTTCTGTAGGATGGTTGACAGGAACAAAGGCATAATTTTCTCCATCAGCAGTAACTGTAACAGTATTTTCTGCCATTTCAAGTGCCCTGCTTATGTCATTAATTGTTTTGATTCTAACCCCATTAATCTCTTGGATTGTTGAATTAACAGGAATCCCGACAAGCTTGGCAGGAGAAGTCAGGTTGTATTCAGCATAAGGCTCTTCACTGAAATTCATATAGCCAGCAACCTTTACTCCTGTTACATTAACAATCCCGCTCCCCCCAAAGATGTCAAAATAAAAATCAAGTCCCTCTTCCTGGATAGGTGTAACAGCCAGTGGAAATATAAACATTACAATCACAATGCCAAGGACAATGTTCATAACAGGCCCAGCCGCAAAAATAGAAAGCTTTGTAGAAGTCTTAGCTTTTTTTATAATCTTCTCATCAGGCTCAACAAAAGCAGCTGGAATAAGCGGGGCCAATATCCCGAAAAAGGCGAATCCGCTTGATTTAATCGGGACCTTGTGCGCCTTTGCAACAATCCCATGGGAGAACTCATGAAAAATCATGATTATGAACAGCGAAATTATCCAGAAAGAGAAAGGAACATAAAAAACCCCCTTAATAGGAATAGGCAGAACAAGCCCAACTCCCGGTACAGACCCAGGAGCAACAGCCATATCATAAAAGCTTTTTGCCAGAAGCCAGGTTATCAAAGGCATGATAGCAATCCCGGCAACAGCAAACAAATAACCAATAATTCTTATAAGCCCTCCGGCCTTTTTTGCAAGAAAATCAATAAAGCCAATGCCCAGCTTAGTCTTGTAAAGCATAAGGTAAATAACAGGCTTAAGCACCCATTCAATAGTAAGCCTCTTTCTTTTAAAAAAGAGAAAGGCACCCATAATCAAAATAAAGACAAAAAAAAGCGCCATTTCAAGAGAAAAACCATCCATTTTAAGCAACCATCATAATTCAATCTGTGGAAAAAAGCCAAAGCAAAAAAGGTTTTTTTGCCTTATTTCTTCCTCACTGGCCTCAACGCATTAGAGTTGCACTTTCTGCACCTGATTTTTTTTGCAAACACCTTAAGTGGAGGAGCCCTTATCTTGCTTTTACACTCTTTACAAACGAAAATGTTCTTGAACAGCCTTGCCTCTGCTTCTGGAATCTTTGCCATTTTACTCCCCCTGCTTAACCTGTTTCATTACCCTGTCACCAAGTATGTCCCAGTACAGGATAATAGAGCCTTCACCGCATTCTGCCTTGAGCTCTTTCGGAATCTCAAGATCAAAATTTTCATAGCTTTCAAGGTCCATAACACTTGCGGTGCTGCCGTTGACAGAAAGCACCTGTGCATTCTTCTTTTCAATAATAGGGACATCAATGCTGTCATGCCCTGGCATTACAATAACCCTTTTCTTTTCATCGATTAGCCCAACAGCAGTAAGCCTTACCTTAGCATGCCCATGCTTGCCTGGCTTGGAAACCTGTGTATCAACAACCTTGCAGGCTGCACCATCAACAACAACGAAGCTTCCCTGCTTTAAGCTTCCCACCGAAGACTGTTTTACTCCCGCCATTTTAATTACCTCTAACTAACCCAAAAGTGAAATAAAGATGCTTGAAATACGAGCATTCCTGCATGTTTAAGCAGGCATTTGCAGCATTTCATTACCTTATTTCTGTTTAAGGGAAACTAAGCCATTTAAAAAGTTTTTGAATCAGATGGCTCTGTTCAAAATCTAAAGATTTATAACCCTCAGCAGCCGTAAGGCTGTCTGAGGGGGGGAGGGATTTTCTCCCC
>OMKS01001176.1_pt1 | contig 23794 bp, 20 predicted proteins | sample 1674721 | NCBI WGS metagenome assembly OMKS01 (sample SAMN06264996, study PRJEB25208) | sediment metagenome | isolation source: hot spring sediment | place: USA: California | collected 2014-09-02
GGACAAAGTCAAGACGGATAAGAAGGATGCTGAAAAACTGGCCCGGTATTTTGCCGGTGGTCTTCTGAAGAAAACATATATTCCACCAACTTCAACAGAAGCAGACCGTCAGTTGCTTCGCCTGCGAGCAGGGCACAAGAAGAAAATGACCCGGGTGAAGAATCAGATAAACTCCCTGTTACATCTCCATGGGATCAGATGGTCCTCCGAGGATGGTTGCCGATGGACGAAACGTTTTGTTGCATGGCTTGATGGGATGGAATTCAATGAGCATAATATTCGTTTCGTTCTGGATCAGTATCTTGAAGAATACCGGTTCTTAAGAGACCGCATCGCGGTGATCACCAAACATATACGGGATCTTTCCAGAAGCATCGTCTATGAGAAACAATTCCGACACCTGACCGCCTGTAAGGGGATCGGCCTGATCACGGCCATGACCTTTCTTCTGGAGCTGGGTGATATTGGACGTTTCCCGGATTCGATCAGTTTTTCAAGTTATCTGGGATTGACGCCGAGCCAACATTCATCAGGCCAACATGTCCGACTGGGGCACATCACCCGGGAAGGCAACACTTTTATTCGTGGTGTATTGGTTGAGAGCGCCTGGACTGTGATCCGTCATGATCCGTTCCTAAGAGAGAAATATGAACGAATCAAGGCACGGGGTACAAACGGGAAGAAAGCGATTGTCGCTGTAGCGCACTCCTTGGCGATTCGTCTTCGTAGCTGCCTGTTGAAAGAAGAACCTTATGTTATTGGAATTTGCTGAATGACGCCATTGATTTGTTTCGATATTGTTTGATGACAAGAATCGGACAACCGCGAAAAGTTCTTAAGGTGAAAAAACCTTGTGTGAAAGTATGCGGTGTCTGTTGTTCTTAAAAACGAAGAAAAGAACTTGTAGGCCATCGGATTGTATGATGGACCACGAATAGCAGACGGTCAGGAACAACATCGAAAACAAATAGTGCATTTTTCTTCAATAGCGAGAAAAAGCTTGACTTTTAATATAGCAGAACTGTATTCACGATTCTTCTTACCCATTGTTTTTCCCCTTGACATTGTATGTGTCGTTTTATATTATAAATCCGATGATAAAGTTGGGTTTCGCTTTTTCTTTTCAATTGGAGTGCCGTTTGCTCGGCGCCTGTTCAACCAACGTTATTATATGACTACCGTCATCGCCAAACAAGGAGACAAGAAATGACCAGAACACACACCATCGCCTCATTACTCGTATTCGCTACAATCGTGCTCGTCTTCACCGCATCCGCCATGGCACAGGACGGGACGATCTACCCGCTCGAAGCCCCCGCCGAGCCGAACGCCATTCTCCTCGGCACCGGTGGTGTCGAGGGGCAAACCGCGCCTGAGACCTGGTTCCGCCAGTGGGGAGACCCGATGGCGCGGAACATCTCCGCTGCAACCCTCACTCCCTTCCTGCCCGAACCGGACAAAGCGAACGGCGCGGCCGTCATCGTGGCGCCCGGTGGTGGTTTCAGGTGGCTGTCGATGGGCAATGAGGGCTGGGAAGTCGCGGAGGCGCTTGCGGAGCGGGGAATCGCCGCCTTCGTTCTCAAATATCGTCTCCACCCGACCCCGGAGTCGCTCGACGGCTTCAGAGACTCGATGAATCGCACCTTCGCCGCAGCAGCCGACTCTGCCGGCGCTCCGCAAGACGAAAAACCGCCGAGCCGGCCGCGTTGGGACCTGTCTAATCAGCTCGAGGATGCCGAGGCCGCCTATGCCCTGATCGTCGAACGGGCCGGGGAGTGGGGCGTCGATACCGACCGGATCGGGATGATCGGCTTTTCGGCCGGTGCCGGTCTCACGATGCACTCTACGCTCAACTCCCGGACCATGAATCTGGCCTTCATCGGTCCGATCTATGGCGGCATGGCCCCGGTCGAGGTACCGAAGGACGCTCCGCCGATGTTCAATGTGATCGCCGCCGATGATTTTCTCTTCCGCGGTCAATTCGGCGTAATCAAGTCCTGGTTCGAAGCGGGCCTGCCGGTCGAGTTTCACCTTTATCAGAATGGCGGCCACGGTTTCGGCCTCGGGAATCCGGACCGCACCAGCAATCGCTGGTTTGAGGCCTTCATGCATTGGCTGGAGGTGAACGGCTTTCTCGCTGCCGATTCAGGAGAGTGAAATCACGTGTACGCACCGGGGTTCCGCCCCGGTGCGTACAAACCTCTGCCCGGCCTCTATGGAGTGCATGAGCGCCGCGAATATCGCGTTTCCCTCAAAAAGCCCCCGATTCGCGGCGATATCACAAGACGGCCATGCTGATGGCAAATCATGCCTCAAACGATACAACGCTCACTCACGCGCATGACAGGGCCGCGAACCACGCCATCCTCTTAGGATCGGGATTCCCGGCCCGTATAACCAAACGAAGCGGCGGCATATAAAATGCCTCCCTGCGGGTGATTGGCATTTTCAGGACAAGCATTCCGTACACCCTTTCCCGTTTTCCCCGGCGGCATTCGAAAAATCTCCGCCCGGAAAAGGCCGGAGCGTTCACGGCCGGTGCCGCTCGCAGCGGTTCCGGGAAGGAATGGCCCTGTGATGCCGCCTCACGCATTCGGACATCCAATGGACAGGGCGGAAGCATTCCATTCCTTCAGGGAACGCGGAGACCTTTTCAGGAGATTTTTCGTCAGCCGTAGTTTTTTGGGCACCTTTTTTTGATAAAAGGTGCGAAAAAGAACCTGCGATTGTATGGATTCCTGATTCCCCCCGCCCGTCCCATGGATGCCCGACAGAAGATTTCGGGCATGACAAATGAGGGGTGAGGGGATGGCCTGTGAAAAAAAGAAAGGAAGGCAGATACACCGGAAAGAAATTAAAAATGGCAGACTCCTGACGCCTGCAAAATCCCGGCCTCAAATCACGCCATATCTTCCCCTTCCCCAGTCCGGGACTGATCCGGTTCATCGAGAAACGCGCGGACGATCCCGACGACCCGGAAGCTGTGCGTCTCCCGGTTCGTCCCCAGATCCAGGTACCGGGCATCCGGGAGGATCTCCGCCATCTGCCTCAGATTCTCCGGCTCGTGCAGTTTGTCGCTGGACCCGCCGAGGATGAGCACGGGCGCACGCACCGTGTGCAGGATATCCCAGACCCTGTATTTCCAGAACGCCATCGCCGCCTTCTTGAGTTTGAAGGGATCGGCCGCATCGAGCGCCCGGCCATACTTTTCATACTGGGCGTAATCCGCGTCCACCCGCATCCGGAACGTGCGGAGATACCACTTGATCACCGGCCTGAGCAGGAAATAGAAACAGGGATAAAAACACAAAACCACCGCCTTCCAGAAGAGGGGGACATGAAATTCCGCATTCGGGCCGATCAGGATCAGACAGCGGGGAGAATCCGTGAGTTTCCGGTAACAGTCGAGAATCACCGTGGCGCCCAGCGAGCTGCCGAACAGGATGTAATCATGGTTCAAGCCGAGATGATGGACGATGCGGACCAGGTCTTGCCCCAGCACATCGACGGTAAAAGCCGCGCGTCCCCGGATGCGGGATGAGACTTTCTCGCGCGTCTCGATGTAATGAATGGGGAAGTCGCGGGACATCTCATGGAGCACCTCGCGCCACGACTCGATCCGCGATATCCATCCGGCGACGAAGACCACCGGGGGACGCGCGGTCTCCTGCGTCGGGAGGAACGAGATCACGCGGAGGGAAACGCCGCCTGAGACCTCGATCATCCTGTCCGTGATCCCGCAGTGATCCGCCCTGAGAGTGTTTACATCGTCCGGCATTCCTTTTCCCTCCCCGGTCTCGTCATGAATTTCTGTTTGGTTTGTGTTTAAGATGGTTCTTGCGCTTTTCCCGCATGCTCCTCAGAGCCACTTCCTCCGCCGGAAGAAATACAGCATGGAGAAGACCATCCCGGCCATCACCCCCAACACCCCGAAATATCCCCACCGCCAGCCGAGCTCGGGCATGAATTCGAAATTCATCCCGTAAACTCCCGCGATAAAGGTAAGGGGGATAAAAATCGTGGCGATGATGGTCAGCACCTTCATCACCTCGTTCGTCCGGTTGCCGACGCTGGAGAGGTAGATGTCGAACATACCGGCGTTCATGTCGCGCTGGGTCTCGACCATGTCGATGATCTGGATGACATGATCGTAGAGGTCGCGCAGGAAAGGACGGGTCTGCGGCCGGACGAACGTCGTTTCGGAGCGTTCTAACGCGCCGATCATCTCCCGGACGGGCCAGGCGGATTTTCTCAGGAACAGCAGGTGGCGTTTGATATGATAGAGCCTCTGAAGCGCCTCCGGCGTCGGCCGGGTCATCACCTCGTCTTCGATCGCTTCGATGTCTTCGCCGACCGATTCGAGGACCAGAAAATACTGATCCACCAGGGCGTCGAGGAGCGCATAGGCCAGATAATCGGCCTGCATCTTCCGGATGCGTCCGCGATTTTTTCGGATCCGTTCGCGGACCCCCCCGAACACGTCGCCCGCCTTTTCCTGGAAGGAGATGACGACGTCCTGGCGGAGGATCACCGAAACCTGTTCGGCCTCGATCGCCCGCGTGGCGGGATCCACCGAGATCATTTTCATCACCAGGTACAGATAGTCTCCCATGTCTTCGAGTTTGGGCCGTTGATCGATGTGGAGAATGTCTTCCTGGATCAGAGGATGGATCGGATACAATTGTCCGATCTTCTCGATCAGATCGACCTGATGGAGGCCGTCGACGTTCAGCCAGGTGATCCCGGATGCTTTTGGGGGAAGCATCATTTCATCGGCCGGATCGATCGTCCGTTCCTCGAATTTGGATTCGGAATAACGGATCAGGGTCAGACGAGGCTTTTCCTGCCGCGCCTCTCCGGTGTAGACGAGCGAGCCGGGAGGCAGCCCGGCCTTGCGGGATTTCGGATAAAAAAGACGGTTTCTCATGCCGGTGACTCCGATCTGATTAGAGGGAATCCGGTTCCTTTTTCTCGACCTGGATCGAGAGCGGAGGGGATTGATTGTCCTTGCCCTTGCCGGCCCACAGGGTGAGATGCGGGAAGGGAATCTCGATGCCCCGCGCGTCGAAGGCCTTCTTCAGGCGGCGGCGGTATTCCCGGCCCGTGCGCCACTGCCGGATCGGCCGGGTCGTAATCCGGGCCTTGATGATGAGGGCGGAATCGGCGAAATCGTCGAGACCGAGCACCTCGATCGGCTCCAGAATATCCGGCCCGTATTCGGGGTCGTTACGGAGATCTGCGTCCACGGCGCGCATGACATCCATCACCTCGTCCACGTCTTCGCGGTACGCCACGCCGATGTTCAGGACATAGCGGGAATAGCCCTTGGTCATGTTCGTGACGACCTTGATTTCCCCGTTGGGCACGAAGTGTACGTTTCCGGACAGGTCGCGCAGGATGGTCATCTTCAGATTCATCCGTTCGACCACGCCCGCCTTGCCCGCGATCTCCACGACATCACCGACGCGGACCTGGTCCTCGAGCAGGATAAAGAATCCGCCGATGAGATCACGGACGAGTCCCTGGGCGCCGAAACCCACGGCGATGCCGAGCACGCCGGCCGCGGCCAGGATCGGCGCGATCTCGATATCGAGAACCCCGAGGCACATCACCCCCGCGGTCACGAACAGCACGATGATCACCATGTATTGAACCACATCACTCAGCGTGTCCGTCCGTTTGTGAAATTCGAGGTCGACCAGGGCTTTTCGCGCATGGAACGCGGCGAAGAGCCGTCTGTTGATGATTCTGGAAAGCCGGATCAGCAGCAGGGTGACCAGGAGGATCAGCAGGATTTTATACCCGGAGGCCGTGAACCAGGCGGCCCCGGCATTCAGCCATGTCAACGGATTCATACACACCTCTCTGTCATTGGATTCCTCTCGAATGGACGCCGATTGCCGGCGGATGTCCTAAAACGCCTGCCCCATGCTGAACTGCCAGAGGCTTCGCCGTTCGTTCGGCCGGGGATCGAGATTCACCCCGAAATCGAGACGGGCGACGCCCAATGGCGTCGAAATCCGGAGCCCCAGCCCCGCCGAGCCGCGCACGGAAGACCAGCGCCAATCCGCCGGGTCTTCCCAAACCCCCCCGGCATCCAGGAACGCGGCGGCGCCGATCATCCGGTACAGCGTTTTCCGTATCTCCGCCACGTGCCACACCCATTTGAATTGCCCGCCGGTCGGAACCCCGCCGGCATCCGCGGGACCGACACGCTGGTAGCCGAATCCGCGGAGGGAGTTGGGACCGCCCGCATAAAACCGTTCCTGAAGGGGGATGCGCCCGACGCCTCCGGGCAGCGTCATCCAGCCGAGTTCGAGCCCGCTGCCGATGACCGTCTGATGGGGCAGGGAATGGAATCCCCGCATGAGGAACAGGGTGCGATAGAACCCGTCCGCCCCTCCGGAGAAAACGCGGCCCAGCTCATGGCCCCATTCACAGTAAAACCCCCGGCTGCTGTCGAACAGGTTGTCGCGTGAATCATAGGTCAGGGTCACCCCCAGGCTCCGCAAATCGCTCTTGAGCCGGTCCGGAACGGTCGTGACGCGCACGTTCTTCAGCCAGGTACGGTCGATGCGTCCGGAAAACTTGAGGCTGATCCGCCGGGAAAAGGATCTTCCGATCATCGCCCGACCACCGATCCGGGAATAGTCGTATCCCGGCTCTTCCTGCTGATGGGCCAGGAAATTCATGTCCGAACGCCAGCGCGTCCCGAACGTCCAGGGTTCGGTGACCGAGACTTCGGCCCCCCGGTGGATAAAACTCATGCCCAGTTTCACGCCGGCCTTCAGGGCGGTTCCCCCCAGGTTCTGATGGTTCAACTCGACCCGGCCGCGCAGCTTGTCGACCGTGCCGTATCCGGCGGCCACGAGAAATTCGGCGGACTTGTTTTCCGCCAGTTCGATATGGATGGGAATGCGTGTGGAATCCGGATGGGGAGGATCCCCGGTCACGACGTAGACGCTGCCGAACAGGCCGGTCAGATAGAGCGCGCGCTGGGAATCGAGCAGCCGGGAATACTGAATCCACTCCCCGGGGGAGAAGAGGCATTCGCGCAACACGACACGGGGCCGCGTCCGGACGAGTCCCTGGATCCGGATTTCGCCGACCCGATACCGGCGCCCCTCTTCGATCGCGAACTGAATCCACATGCGGTGAAAGGTCGTGTCCCGCTCGGCGTTCGGCTGCACATCCGCGCCGATGAAACCCGCCTCGGCGTATTTCCTGAGCAGGTTCAGCATGGCGCGCTCCATTTTCTGCGCCTGAAAGGGCTCGCCCGGCCGGACGGGAATGGCCTCCAGCAATTCTCCGTAGGAAAAATGCCGGTTCCCCAGGATCCCGACTTCGGCGACTCGTGTCTGGTTTCCCTCTTCGAGCCGGACGTGGACATCGACCCGTTTCGCGGCCGTGTCCGGCATCACGGTGTGGGACAAAACGGCCGCCTCCAGATAGCCGTTCTGATGGTAAAAGCGTTCGATATGCGCCAGATCGTCGCGGAGCACTTCAGGGCGGTAGGGAACCCGGCCGAGGAAAGACCCGGGCCGCGAGAGCATGAGCTTCTGGAGGCGTGCGTCCGAAAACGCCGCATTGCCCGCGAAGGTCACGCTGCGGATATAGAGTTTCGGGGACTGCGCGGCGGGAAGAGTCCGGGGCAGACTTAACGACAGAAAGCACAGCAGGATGTGTATGCGGATCTTCATTTGAACCGAATCCTGTATTTCAGGTCCAGGCCGGCCCGCCCCTTCTGATCGGTCTGCCCCTCGAGGGAAAAGACCCTGGAGAGCCGGTAATCCAGCCGGACGGACTGTTCGTTGAGATTGCCGATGGTGCTGGTGTAGGTCACCTCCATCCGATCGGTGATCTTCTTCGAAGCCAGGAGCTGCGGACCCCAGGACTTGCCGAACCGGAACAGATTGCCCTCGATGCTGACCTCCTCCAGCCCGAACAGGGTGCCGATCCGGCGGGCGGCATACCCTGAAAGCCGCTGGCTCGAGAGCAGGACGGCCCGGTCCTGCAGCACCTCGTACAGGGAGACGTCCCGGCGGGCGGCTTCGCCTCCGGCGGGCGTGCTTCGGGTCGTACCCAGCGTCAGCAGCGAGACGATATCGGGTTCCGAGAGCGCCGGTTCGGAGGTGAGCCGGATGACGGCCTGATCGGCCGGGCCCGTCACGCTCAGGTGAACCGTGTACGGCGTGCCGGAAAACGTCTGATACCCGCGGAGTTCGGCCTTCGACTTCATGTCGATGACCGGATTGATCCGGTAGGGATCCGTGAAGTCGAGCGCGGCCGAGGTCAGGGTGAACCTGCGGTCCAGGTAGGTGAGATGGCCTTCCGTGGCCGTCACCCGTCCCGAAACGGAAGGACGTTCCGTGGTCCCGCCGATCCGCAGTTCCGGTTTCATGCGGATCCGGGCCAGGTTGCTCTCGATCCACATATCCGGACTGTCATGCACACGGATATCCAGGCCCCAGACTTCCGAAGGCACGGCCTGCACAGGCGGCCGTCTCGGCGCACGGATCTGATCGAGGATCTGCTTCAGGTCCACCCGGCCGATGTAGCGGCTGTCTCCGAGCCGGATGTCCGCGGCGATTTCCCGGCGCGTGGAATCCTGACGGATCCGGAACCCGGCGTCCCGGACCAGGACGCGGAAACGGTCTTTCTCGGCCGCGGCGACATTCAGGATACGGCCGTGCAGGGAGGCATCGTAGAGTTTCCGGTTGCGATGCGTCAGCCCGCCCGAAAGCGTCACGCTGCCGCGCCCGGTCGTGAACCGGACGGTGTCGATTTGCACCCACCGGTCCCCGAACCGGATACGGAGCGTGTCCGTGCGGATCGCGGAAATCCAGGGCAGCGGACCCGCCGAAAGATCCGTCAGACATAGGGTCCCGTCCAGCAGCGGATCGTCGGCCGTGCCGCTCAAATCCATTTCCAGATGTGCGGATCCGGACGGCGTATACCCGGCCGGTACGAATCCGGCGAGCAGGCCGAGATCAAAATCCTTGAGGACCGCCGTGCCGGCGAGTTGTCCGGCGGTGATGCGGCCGCTCAGATCGAGGACGGACCGGTCTCCGATCAAGCCCCGGATCGTGATGCCGGGCTCCTCCGGGTCCAGCGCCGCCTCCCCGGACAGTGCGAGCCGCAGGCCCATGGCGCGGCCCGTCAGGGTTTCGAGCCGCACCCGCCGGTCCGACAGGCGGAGTTCGATCCGGGCGGAGTCGAGCAGGGGGCTTCCCCGAAACGTCGCCGCCGCGTCCGAAAGGATCAGGCCGCCGTGGAGGAGGGGAAGATCCGGATCGCCCGTCAGGGTCAGGGCCGCGTCGCAGATCCCCCGGAACCGCCATGCGGCGGAATCCGCGGCGCCGGCCGGAGAAACCTCCTCCATCAGCCATCCGGAGATGGGCGCGATGTGGAAGTCCTGCGCGGTGAGCCGCGCCTCAATCGCGCCGGGGACGGCGCGGTAAGACCCGGCCAGCCTCCCCAGACGTTTCCATCCCGCCGTATCGGCGATCGCTTCCGCGTGCCCGGGCCGGGAGAACTGGGAAAGACTTCCCCCGGCGAAATCCCCGCGCAGCCCGAACCGTCCCGAAGCATGGAGGAGGACCGTGTCGCGTGCGAGGGTCGCGGTGTCGAGGATCAGGGTGCCGGGGACCAGCCGGACGCGGATCCGGCCGGCGTCGAAGCCAAGGCCGTCCCATTCGGGCGATTCGAGGACCGCCTCGAGATCGCCGGACAGAGCCGAGACGGGGCCTTCGGCCGATCCCGCATAACGGAAACCGGCCCGCAATTTTTCGAGATCGAACAGCGCGGTCGTGTCCTTCCGGGTTCGGTTCCCTTCGAATTTCATGTCACGGACCGTGAACTGCCCGTCCCCGAAACGAAATCCGCCGGTCATCCGGTCGAGGGGGAAATTCCGGTACCGGACCGCTTCGGCCAGGATCTCGCCCGCGATCACGGGATCCTCCAACCGTCCGGAAACCTCTCCGCTCACGCCGAGCCGCCCCTCGAGTCCGGGCTGCCCGGACAGGGCGCCGATCACCGTGAGCGAGGGGATCATTCCGGAAAAACTTCCTGTGACCCGTTCATCCCGGAGATCCAGATCCGCCTCGAGACGCGTTTCTCCCTGGGTCAGGAGGACGGACAGGGCGCCGCCGGCCAGCCGTCCCCCGATCCGGACCGGATCGAGGGCACTCCCCTGATAGAATAAATCTTCCGTATCCCCGTCCACAGAGAGGCGCCAGTCCGTCCACGAGGTCCCGGTCCCCGCACACCGGAGGCGGGCGTTCAGCCTGCCCCGGAAAGGGGAAGAAACGCCGGACAGAATCGGCCACAATGCGCCGAAGGACAGAGAATCCGCATCGGCGTCGAACGAGAACGCCGGGGGTTCCGGGACCGCATATCCCCGGCCTGTAAACCGGCCGCCGAGCGCATTGACGGACAGGGTGTCGAGACGGATGCGGCCGTCCCGCCAGCCCATACGGACCCGGCCGTCTGTGAAAAGCAGGGTGTCGAGACGGAGCGCGGGGAAAGTCAGTGCGGCGGAGACAGACGGCGCGGAGAGCGTACCCCCGGCCTCGATCATCGCCACGATCGTCCCCTCCGGAACGGGGCCGGGAAGGCGGAGCGTCCGGTACAGGCGCGACGGTTCGCCGGAAATCCGCAATTGCGCCTCCAACCTCTGATCCCCGGCCAGGGCCGCCCGGCCCTGGGCCGACGCCTCGAATCCGGGGAATCCGGCATAAAAAGCGTCCACGGTGAGTGTCTCCTCCCCGAACCGGCCGGACAGCGTCACCGGTCCCGCCGCAAGAATGTGTCCGGGGGAACGGAACCGCAGGGAATCCGCATCCAGGCGGAAATGCATGTCCTCTTTCCGGTCCGCCGCGATCCGCAGTCCGTCGACCGCGACATCGAGGACCTGCAGCGTATCCCGGTAGATCAGTACCCCCCGGGTGAGCCGGATACGGCGCAGATCGAGGGTGAACCGTGAGGACGCCGGAGGAGGACTCTCCATGGATGCCGTGTCTGCCGCGCCCGCGAACAGGCCGGGATATGCCACGACAACCAGGCTGTCGGCGTCGACCGCATCGAGACGGAGCCTGCCCCGGACCAGGGGGAGGAGCGCATAGCGGATCGTCAGGTCGCGGCAGGCGAGGGATGCGCCCCCCGCCTTTCGCGCGTCCGTGATGCGCAGGCCGCCGATCCGGATCCGCGCGATCAGATTCGTCTCGAACCGGTCGACCGTCACGTCTGCGTCGAGGAGATGCGACAGTCCCGCCGTGAGTGCGTTCGCGAGGATCCGTCCGCCCGGGGGCAGCATCCAGAAGATCACAAAACCCAGGATGACGGCCGCGACGGCGGCGATCCAGATTGTCCTCACGCGTCTCCGCATGAAAAACCGACCTCCTTGAGGTAAAAACCCCTGGCTGTATCTTCTTGTGTTGATAGGGTGCGGGACGGTTTTTCGTTCCCGCCTTAGGAAGCCGGCCTGCCGGCTCCCGGCGGATCAGGGTTTCGATCCGTGCCGGGCTTTCAGAAACAGGCCGACGAGCAGGCCGATGCCGATGAAAATGACGGGCAGAAGCGCCCGGGACGCGCCGAATTCCCAGAGTAGAAATTTGAATGTCACCACCTGGGTATTCTGGAGGACGAAAACGACGCAGAGCACCCCCAGGACGAGCATCATCACCGCCTTGAACTTCATGCCGGACTCCTTTCAGAAATGCCGGGGGAAAAACCCCCCGTTCAGCCCCTCATGAGAAGTAAGACACCCTCTTTCCCGACGAGGAAAAGGAGGATGTGCAGGACGATCGGCCAGATCACCAGTTGAAACAGTCCCAGGAACATGAGGCCGAGCACGATCAGGATTCCGAACCGTTCGAGCCGGTAATATCGCAACGCGGCCGGTTCGGACATAAACAGCACGGCGATGCGGGAGCCGTCGAGCGGCGGAATCGGAATCAGATTGAAAAAAGCGAGCACGAGGTTGATCAGCGCCGCATACACCATGAGTCCGGGAAACGGCGTGCCGGGCGCGAGGGAAAAAGAGAGATGGAAGAGGATCGCGGCCCCCGCGGCGAGCACGAAATTGCTGCCCGGACCCGAAGCCGCCACGATCGCCATGTCGTGTTTCGGCCTCCTGAAATGCGCGGGATTGACCGGCACCGGCTTGGCGCTGCCGATCAGGAACGGGAATCGCATGAGGATCAGCATCAGCGGAAGCAGGATCGTGCCGAAGAGGTCGATATGCGGGATCGGATTCAGCGTCAGACGCCCCAGCATCTGCGCCGTGGGATCGCCCTTCTTCATGGCCGCCCATCCGTGTGCCACCTCGTGGAAGACCACGGAGAAAACCAGGATGATGAGCCGGGGGATCAATTCGATGGAAATCATGAAAAACCGCCTTGTTCGGGATTCGATCGGGTCATCGGATGCTTCAATTATTATTCGAATACAGCTTTTTCATGCAGACCGGACAAATATCGTGGCTGAAATCCGCCTCCGGATGCCGGATGTATCATCTTTCGATCCTCCCCTGACTCCCGGCCGGTGCGGACTACAGGCCGCCCACTGAAATGCAAGCATCACCGATGATCGTCAGCCTGGATCTTCTCCATCTCCCGCTCCCCCGCCTGCCTCCGGTTCCGGATCAGCCAGCGTGTCATCGCACTCTTCTCCATGCCCAAAATCACATGCTGCAGCCCGTGATAGACCGAGGGGTCGTTGACCAGTTGACCGGCGGTGCCGTAACCGGTGTCGATCTTCGTGGCGATGCTGGCCAGCGCCTGCAGCGCGGTCTTGAGGTCTTCGGTGACTTCCCTGCCGTACCGGGGATCGTTGATCATCCGGCCCATCAGGCCTTCCGTGCCTCTGAGATTGGACGTGACGGCCTTCAGGTCTTCGGTCGCATCCCGCAGGTCCCCGATCGTCCGGTGAAAATCGACGGAATCGGAAACCATCGCGCCGACCGGCCCGTCCCCCCGTTCGACACGGCCGAGGATGTGCGACAGCCGGTCCGTCGCCGAGGCAAGGTTATGGAAGGTGTTCTGAATCGCGAGCGGCTCATTGAGCAGCACGCCCAGCAGGCCTTCTCCTTCATCGAGTTTGGAGATCACACTTCTCAGTCCCTGGATCACCACGTTCGTGGTGTCGAGCATCGCGCCGATCACACGCGCGTCGTCGGCCTCGATCACGCCGCCCGGGGGGATGACCGGAAGGTGGGAACTTCCCATGGTGATCTCGACCACTTTGCCGTAGATCAGGCTGGCCGAACCGACCCGCGCACGCGTATCTTGGCGGATACGGTCCTGGACCGCTTTCGAAACGGCGATCTCCACGATGATCCGCTTCTCGTCGAGCCGGTCCGCAAATCGGATGCGGGAGACATTCCCCACCTCCACGCCGGTCAGTAACACGGGGTCGCCCTCGTACAATCCGGACGTGGATTTAAAGAACACCCGGTACCGCGCCTTCTTCGTGAACGGGGTGCTGCCGCCCCCCACCGTGAACACAAAGACGATCATGGTGGTAAGCGCGAGAAAGATGAACACCCCGACGCGCAGGGTCTTGACGGAACTCCGCTGTGCCATAAACCTCTTCAGCTCCTCAAAAATTCATGAACGATGGGATCGTCGCACGCCATGATCTCATCGGGCGTGCCGATGAATTTGATGCGGCCGCGGTAGAGGAACGCCACCCGGTCCGCCACCGCCATCGCGCTCTGGATGTTGTGCGTCACGATGATGGAGGTTATCTTCAGTTTCTCGTGGACGTTTCTCATGAGCGTGCTGACCCATTTGGTGGTGATCGGATCCAGCCCGGTCGTGGGCTCGTCGTAGAGCAGCGCCTCGGGTTCCAGGATGATCGCCCTGGCCAGGGCCACGCGTTTGCGCATCCCGCCGCTCAGCTTGTCGGGCATCATCCAGTCGATGTTTTCGAGGCCCACCAGCCGGATTTTTTCATGGACCCTGTCATGGATCTCTGCCTCGGACAACGTCGTGTGCTCGCGCAGCGGAAAGGCCACGTTGTCGAACACGGACATGGAATCGAAAAGCGCGCCGCCCTGGAAGAGAAATCCCACCCGGCGCCGCACGGGCAGAAGCTGGTTTTCGTCGAAGCGGGAAATGTCCTTTCCCTCGACGAACACCCGCCCCCGGTCCGGAGGGACGAGTCCGACGATGTGTTTCAGGATGACGGTCTTGCCCGTGCCGCTCCCGCCGAGGATGACGAGCACCTCACCCTTGCGGACGAGAAGCGTCAGGCCCCGCAGGACTTCCTTGCTGTCGAACGTCTTGTACACTTCGTCGAAGAAAACAAACGACGCCATATCGCCTCACAGGACCAGGATCAGGAGTTTCGTGAGGAAAAAATCCGCGATCATCACGCTCACGGATGTGGCGACCACGGATTGCGTCGTGGCCTTGCCCACGCCTTCGGCCCCGCCCTCGACCCGGAGTCCGAAATGACATCCGATCAGCGCGGCGAAGAATCCGAAAAACATCGACTTGAACAATCCCCCGAAGAAATCGGTCAGGGTGACGGAACGCTGCACCTGGGAAAGATAGGTCTCGGCGGCCATGCCGATATCGGTGACGCTGATGAGCAGGCCTCCGGCGATCCCGACGAAATCGGCCACGGCCGTGAGCAGGGGAAACATGAGGATCGCGGCGAGCACGCGGGGGAACACCAGCTTCTTGGCGGGACTCGCGCCCAGCACCCGGATGGCATCGACCTGTTCGGTGACCTGCATGGAACCGATCACGGAGGTGATGCCCGCGGTCACCCGCCCCCCGGCGAGGAGCGCCGTGAGCAGCGGGCCGAACTGCCGGGTGATCGCCACGCCCACGCCGATGCCCACCATCACCCGGCCGGCGAAATTGGCCTCGCTGTAGGCGATCTGAACGGCCATGACCATGCCGATGAAGAAGGAAGAAATCACCACGATGGACAAAGACCGGACGCCGACTTCCTCCATCTGCTCGCGCAGGGCTTTCCATTCATACGGCCTGCGTAATCCGTAACGCAGGGTGTCGGCACACAGGTATCCGATCTCGCCGATTCCTTTTATAAATCCGTATATTTTTTTCATGCTTTCCCGGTTCGTTCAGGAAACTGGCCTTTTTGATCCGTCACCCCTCCCAGGCTTCCCGATATCCACCTGGACGGAACGTCCCGAACGTTCATTGAAACGAAATCAATCCCGGATCATACTCCGCGGGCGGCTCGAATCCGAGCAGGTTCAGGATGGTGGACGCGATGTGGCTGAGCCCGGGCTTCTCCATCCGGGACAGGGTGTATTCGCCTTTGTACAGCGGATCGTACACGATGAACGGCACGGGATTCAGGGTGTGGCTCGTCTTGGGCTTGATCCGGCCGTTCTCGTCGCGTTTGGGCTGCCCGGACTTGTCCAGTTCGAACATCTCGTCGGAATTGCCGTGGTCGGCCGTGATCAGGGCGATGCCTTTCAGCCTGGCCACCACGGGAAGCAGCCGGCCCAGCGCCAGATTCACGGCCTCGACGCCGATCACGGCGGACTCGAAAAATCCCGTATGGCCGACCATGTCGCCGTTGGCGTAATTGACCCGCGCGAACCGGTGTCTTCCGGTCTCGAGTTCCTGAATCAGCCGGTCCGTGATCTCCGCGCTCTTCATCCAGGGCCGCTTTTCGAACGGCACCCGGTCGGACGGAATCTCGATGTAGGTTTCGAGTTTCTCGTCGAATTTACCGCTCCAGTTGCCGTTGAAGAAATAGGTCACGTGGCCGTATTTCTGGGTCTCGCTGATCGCGAGCTGGGTGACGCCGGATCCGGAGAGAAGCTGGCCCAGGGTCCGGTCGATGGCGGGCGGCTCGACGAGATACTGCTTGGGGATATGCAGGTCGCCGTCATATTCCATCATGCCCGCGTATTCGACCTTCGGGACCGCGCCCCGGTCGAATTTGGGAAAATCGGTTTCCTCGAAGGCCCGGCTGATCTCGATACCCCGGTCTCCGCGGAAATTGAAAAAGATGACGGAATCCCCGTCCCGGACCGGGCCCACGGGCCGTCCCTGTTCGGCCACGACGAAAGCCGGGAGAAATTGATCCGTCACGTCTGGATCGCGCTCGCGGATCGCGCGGATCGCCGCCTCGGCGGAACCGAACGCCTCTGCGTTTCCGTGGACATGCGCCTCCCAGCCCCGGCGGACGATCTCCCAGTCCGCCTCGTACCGGTCCATGGTGACGAGCATACGGCCGCCCCCCGAGGCGATCCGGAAATCCGCGCCGGAGGCGTTCAGTTCGGAGAGGAACGCCTCGAAGGGAATCACATAATCCAGCGCGGACGTTTCGCCGACATCCCGCCCGTCGAGCAGGATATGGATGCGTACCTTCTTCACCCCTTCTTCCTTCGCCCGGAGGAGCATGGCTTTCAGATGGTCGAGATGGCTGTGCACATTGCCGTCCGAGAAGAGACCGATGAAATGCAGCACGCCGTCGCGGGACAGGACATTTTGGATCAGCTTCCGCCAGGTCTCGCCCCGCCACAGGTTTCCGGACTGTATCGCCTCGTTCACGAGCCGCGCGCCCTGGTCGAATACACGGCCCGCGCCGATCGCGTTATGCCCGACCTCTGAATTGCCCATGTCGCCGTCGGAAGGCAGGCCGACCGCCGTGCCGTGCGCCCGGAGCCGCGTGTTCAGGGATTCCGCCATGAGCCGGTCGAGCACCGGGGTCCGCGCCGCGGCCACGGCGTTTCCCTCCGGATTGGAATTCAGGCCCACGCCGTCCATGATGACCAGCAAAACAGGCCCCGGACGGCCCGTAAATCCTTTAAATTTCTTTAACTCGGACATAATCCCCTTTCCTAATTCATCACCGTCTCTGTAATCACGATCCGGACCCGAGCCGGATCGGGATCATACGCCAGGCATGCGGCCCTTTCATCCGCAAAAATCCAGGCCGCATCGGGCCAGTCCGTGCGGACAGGCCTGAACTGTTCGATCGCATGGCGCTCCGGCATTCCGGTCCACCTCTTGAGGGACCGGACACCCCACCACAAGAGAAGCCGGAATCCCGCGATCAACCCGTACCGTCTCAATTCCCGTCTCCTGTTCACGTCCCCGAAGGCCTTTTATGCACCTTCAAAAGAGTGATAACTGAACTTTGGCAAATTTTGGGTCGATCCGAGAATTGCGGAACGATTTTGAAAAATGTTCAATCCTATCTCCCCTTTAATAAGGGGGAGATTAAGAGGGGGTGTAAAGGAGCACAGAAAACAGGCTTGATTTCCTTTATACCCCCTATGATCCCCCTTGAAAAAGGGGGATAAAAATGGAGGCCTGTTTTCTGTGCTCCGGAAACGTTAACCATTTTTCAAAATCGTTACGCTGCATGGTTTAAGAGTCAAATTTGCCAAAGTACAGTTATAATTTAGTCAATTCAGGCCTGAAATGCAAGGCGCGCAGTCCCGCCTCTCAGCGCCCCAGGGTCTCGGCGAATGTCAGCAGATCGTCCAGTTCCTTGGGAGTCATCGACTGGTCGGCCATGGCCAGAAAAATCCGGTCGGCCAGTTTTTCGATATCCTCGAAAGTCATCCGGTTTTCGGAATAGGCCTCCGTGAGATTCCGGAAAGTACGGTTGATGCGGTCCTGCCGGATTGCCACCACGTCCCGGGGCAGGGAATGCACGGTCCGGGTGACCGTCCTGACCACGGTTTTCTCCACGACCTTCACCATGCCGAACCGTTTCGCCAGCCCCGCCATTTTACGGGGGTTGTTGAGCACGGACATCCCGGCGATGATCAGCACGAGAACCGCCGTCATCAACCCCGCCGCGAATCCGCCGAAAAACAAGCCCGCCGAACCGCCCCTTTTGCGTGTCATGGATTCGTCTCCTCGTTTGATTGTCTGTTTTTTTCCGGGCTTAGGATCCGTTACTGTCTATCTTTTTTTCTTGTTATTTTCATCAATCCCATACACCGGGAATCTCTGTGCCGCAAAATCCGCATTTGCCCTCCCGGACGGCGCGGGTCAGCACGGTGAATCCCCGGCGCCCGATCACCGTTTCCCCGCAGGAAGGACATAACGTGCTTTCTCCGTCGTCGCCCGGGATATTCCCGGTGTATACGAAGCGGAGCCCCTCCTCCAGCCCGATTGCGCGCGCCTTCCGGATCGTGGAAACCGGCGTGGCCGGGCGGTCCGTCATCCGGTAGGTGGGATGAAACCGGCTCACATGCCAGGGCATGTCCGGATCCGTGCCGCGGAGGAAGGACGCAATCTCCCGGAGTTCTTCGCCGGAATCGTTGAGGTCCGGGATCACCAGCGTCGTCGCCTCGACCCATACCCCGGCCCGGCGCAGGGTACGGACCGTTTCGAGCACCGGCTCGAGGCGCGCCCCGCAGATCTCACGGTAGGATGCGTCCCGGAAGAACTTGAGATCGACGTTGGCCGCATCCATATAGGGCAGCAGGGTCTTGAGGCTTTTTTCGGACCAGAATCCGTTGGTCACGAACACGGTGCGCAGGCCGGCCCGACGCGCCAGCCGTGCCGTTTCGAAGGCGTAATCCCAGAAAACGGCCGGCTCCGTATAGGTGAAGGAGACGGAATCACAGCCGCTTTCCTGCGCCGCCCGGACGACGGCTTCGGGCGGAAGCGTCTCTCCCGCGATCCGGCCCTGGTCGACCGGCATCTGAGAGATGTCCGCGTTCTGGCAATTCAGGCAATGCATGTTGCATCCGGCCGTGGCGATGGAAAAGGAGCGCGATCCGGGAAGGAAATGAAAAAGCGGTTTCTTCTCGATCGGATCGTCATGCGCGGCGACGGCCTTCCCGAATACGAGGGATATGAGCTTCCCGTCCCGGTTTTCCCGCACGCCGCAGATTCCCTTTTTCCCGGGGGCGATCACGCATCCGTGCGCGCAGGTCTCGCATCGGACGCGGCCGTTTTCGAGCCGGAGATAGAGCAGGGCCTCTCTCATTTTTCCTCCGCTTACAGGACCGCCGCGAGGCCGCGGGCCGCGAGCCCGAGCATCAGGGCGATCACGAATGTGTAGAGGACGACGAACAGCGTCCGTTTCGCGCCGAGCTGCCGGTACAGCGCCCCGATCGTCGCCAGGCATGGCACATAAAAAACCACGAAAATCGTGAACACCCAGATCTGGCCCGCGGACAGCACGGAGATCACGTCGCGTGTACCCAGCGCCTGGAAGAGCATCAGCATCGAAAGTTCCTTGCGCAGGATGCCGAAGATGAGCGTCAGGCCGACCTCCGGGGGAAGGCCGAGAAGAACCGTCACCGGGCGGGTCAATCCGTTGATCAGATCAGACCAGTTCAGATGATCGACGAGGGTCAGGATGAGGCTGCCCGCGAGGAGCAGCGGCAGCGCGATGTAAACAAACTCACGGATCCGGAACCAGGTCTTGGCCGCCACGGAACGCAGGCGGGGCGCATGGTAGACCGGGATTTCGATGATCATGCCGGGCGTATCCGCCGGCAGAAGGCGGGAGAGGAGGTTTCCGGACAGGCCGATCACCGCCAGGTTGATCAGGTAGATCGCGAAGGCGGCCAGCCCGCCCAGATAATACCCGACGAGTCCGAAGATGATCGTCATCCGGGCGGCACAGGGCACCAGGGTCGCAACGAATGTCGCGATGAACCGGTCGCGGGGCGATTCCAGGATCCGGGTCGCCATCACGGCGGGCACATTGCATCCGTAACCCAGCACTGCGGGGATCACGGCCGTCCCGTGAAGGCCGATCCGGTGCATGAATGTGTCCATCAGGAAGGCCACGCGGGGCAGATATCCCGCATCCTCGAGGAGGGACAGCCCGATGAGGAAGGGCAGCAGATAGGGCAGCACGATCGCCGTGCCGCCGGCCAGTCCGTCGATGAGGCTGCCGGCGAGCGCCCGGGCCAGCGTGCCGGACGGAATCCGGGCCGTAAGGGAGGTCTTTAGCTGTTCGAAGAGGGAAAGAACCGGCGCCTCGGCCAGGCCGCCCAGCTTGAAAACCAGATAGAAGAATCCCCCGAGGATCAGACAGAGGAACACATACCCCCAGAGCGGGTGCATCAGCAGGGAATCCGCCCGGTCTTTCAGATGAAGGACAGGCTTCCGGACGACCGCCACCCTCTCGAAAAGCGACATGGAGATCGCGTGCCGTTCGGCGTTGATCACCTCATGGGCGGATCGTCCGTGTGAAAGCGCGAGTTCCCTTGCGCCCGTCTCGACGCGTGGAATCAGTCCGGGATACCGTTCGTGAAGTAATTCGAGGAATGCGGCGTCCCCTTCCAGGAGTTTGGTCGCCAGAAGGTGCCTCGAAAACGGGAGGTCCTCCCCGGCCTTTTCCTTCAGTTCCCGGGAAAGGCGGCCGATGATCCGTTCGACATCCCGGCTGAATCTGAGATGCCGTCCGGGATGCGGCGAACGCATGGCCGACAGGGCGGTGTTGAACAGCTCGCGGACGCCGAGGCCCCGGGAGGCCACCGTGGCCACGACCGGGATGCCGAGTTCTCTTGACAGCGCCTCGACATCGATCCGGATGCCCTTGCGCTCCGCCTCGTCCGTCATATTCAGGCACAGGACGAGGGGAATCTCCAGATCGAGAAGCTGGAGGGTAAGTTCGAGGCCGCGGGAAAGGATGGAGGAATCCACGACATTGATGATCACATCCACCCGATGTGTCAGCAGATACCGCTGACCCTCCGACGCCGCGGGATCGAGAGACGTCAGCGAATAGATCCCAGGCAGATCGACGATATCCGCCGTCCGGTCGAGAACGCGGACATGGCTGCGCGTATAGGTCACGGTCGCGCCGGGGAAATTGGACGCGACGGAACGGTATCCGGCCACCTCGTTGAAGAGCGTGCTCTTCCCGCAATTGGGCTGGCCCACCAGCACGATCTGGGGATGCTCAAACGTCCGTTTTTTGGCGATCAGTCCGGATTTCCTTCCGTGCCGTTTTTCTTTTTTCTCAACGCTTTCCGTCAAAACATCTCCCCGCGGCGGGATCATCATCCCCGACAATGCGGTCGTTCTGATTTTTTTTACATACCCGCTTCTTATTTAAACGTCCGCCTCCGGTTTCCCGGATTTGGATGCGTCCGCCGTGACGGCCACATGCCGTGCCATGCCGCGGCCGAGCGCCATGTCGATGCCGTGTGTCCGGATCAGGACAGGCCCCCCCAGGATGCCGTTCCGGAGCACCTCGATCCGGTCCGCCGGATGGATGCCCAGCTGGTTGAGCCGCTGCTGAATGCCCCACCCGCCGGCGATCCGGACGACCCGGACCGTCCGTCCGGATCGGATCTGATCCAATGTAATTTCAGGCTGTGTCATCTTTACAGTTTATCCCGGGAATCCGGAATTCCCTCATTTGGGTCACTTTAGTCATTTTTGGCACTTTAGGCACTTTAGGCACTTTATTCTCCTCAGCGGGACGCCTCCAAAAACTCCCTCAGCCTATCGACCGTCTTGGGACTCATGCTGTGCTCGATGCGGCAGGCATCCTCTTCCGCGGTTTCTGCATCCAGGAGAAGGACGTCGCGGAGAAACCGCCGGATGATCCGGTGGCGTTCGTAAATCCGCCTCGCAATCTCCGCACCCCGTTCGGTCAGGGAAATCAGATCATAGCGGGGATGGGAGACCAGCCCCTGCCTGTCGAGCGATTTGACCGCCTCGGAGACGCTCGCACATGAAATACACATCCGTCCGGCGATGTCCTTGACCCGCACGCTGCCCTGTTCCGCCTCAATCAGGTGGATGGTTTCGAGATAATCTTCCATGTTCGCCGTAATTTTGGGGGTCATGACCTCTCCATATCGGAAAAACATAAAAGTTAGGCTAGCCTAATTTAATGTAAAACCGGAAAGGAGTCAATATAAAAATCGGAAACGCAACCGTCAGATCACCAGCCTGCGCCGGAGACGGCGGATGGCGAAATGACCGACAAGAAGCGTGACGACAACGACGTAAAGCAGGTCGAGCCAGAGAATGGGGGTAAAATCGGCATGACAGAACGCCCGGATGAGACGGACCACGTGGGTCAGCGGCATCGCCTCGGCCAGCGGCCGGAGGGCCGCCGGCAGGCTGCTCACGGGAAAGACCACCCCGGAGAAAAAGAACATCGGCGACAGGAATCCGGTCATATAAAAATTGAAATGGTTGATGTTCTTGACGAACGAAGTGACCAGGAGGGAAATCACCGCGAACATCACCCCGGTCAGGAATCCCACGAACGGCGCGAACAGGCTGAGGCCGACCGGAATCACCCCGAAGACGGAGACGATGACCAGGACGGCAAACGAGAAGAAGAATCCCTTCGTCCCGGCCCAGATGATCTCCCCGACGATCAGGTCATGGACCGTGATCGGCGCGGAAAGCATGCCGTCATAGGCGCGCTCGAACTCGAGACGAATGAAAGTGCCGTAAGAGCATTCGAACGCGGCCGTATACATGGAAGAGGTGACGAGGAGGCCCGATGCGAGGAATTCGATATACGGTATCCCTTCCATCGAGACGATGAACTTGCCGAGGCCGAGTCCGATTCCGGCGAGGAAGATCAGCGGCTCGAGGAAGGGCGGCAGTCCGTTGCTGATAAGGTTGCGGGTATACACCCGCATATGCCGGTACCACACGCTGTAGAGGCGATGGGACAATCCCGGGATGCTATTGCTCGGCATTGAGCATCCTCCCGGTCAGTTTGAGAAACAGATCCTCGAGATTGGACTGCCTGAGATAGTAGCCGCCCGATCCGAGGCGATCGGCCAGTGATTTCAGAATTTCGAAATTCTGCGCGTAATACAGGGGACGCCCGTGGCTGCAGTCCGACCGGACTTCTTCGGCCAAAGGCAGGTCGGCCAGACGCTTCGCGAGGGCGTCATCCTGGATTTCCATCACAACCGGTTCGATGTGACCCGCGAGCAGGGCGGCCGGACAACCTTCGAGCACCTTCCTGCCCTTGTCCATGATCAGGATCCGATCGCAAAGCTGGAACGCCTCTTCCATGTAATGGGTCGTGAGCAAAATCGTCATGCCCTCTTTCTTGAGCCGGCGCAGCTTTTCCCAGATCAGATGGCGGACCTGCGGATCGAGCCCGGTCGTGGGTTCGTCGAGGATGAGCAGCCGCGGCATGTGGATGAGCGACCGCGCGATCACGAGCCGCCGCTTCATGCCGCCTGAAAGTTCCCGTATCCTGGATTTTTTCTTGACGGACAATTCGAAAAACTCGAGCAGCTCGTCGATCCGCGAACAGGCGCTTTTCCGCTTCATGCCGTAAAATTTGGAATAGACGAGGAGATTCTGCCAGACATTGAGCTCGCTATCGAGGTTGTTTTCCTGCGAAACCACGCCCGAAAGGAATTTGATGTCCAGTTCGTTCTGATCGGGATCGAAACCGAAAACGCGGATGGCGCCCGGGTAGCCGTGGTCGCGCCGCGACATCCCGTAGATCATCTTCATCAGCGTGGTTTTCCCTGCGCCGTTGGGCCCGAGCAGCCCGAAACAGGTGGAAAAACCGACGGAAAAATCCACGTCATCGACGGCCTTCAGCGCGCCGTAGGATTTGTGGACGTGGGATATGTGGATGACAGGATCCGGCATCTCTTTCACGCGAAACAGTCAAGACAAAACAAGATGTTTAAATTACGGGATGAAACGGGTTTTGTCAAGAAGGTTTTTTTGTCTTTGGACGGATTCGTGCCGGGATCGTCTTACCGCATACCTTGGATGGACTGACCCGTGATAATAATTGAGAAAAAACCCTTGACTTTCAATCAAATCTGATTATTTTACCGGTGTAGTTTGAATCGCATCGGCTTTTCACATCTCGG
>OMKS01001177.1_pt1 | contig 23790 bp, 16 predicted proteins | sample 1674721 | NCBI WGS metagenome assembly OMKS01 (sample SAMN06264996, study PRJEB25208) | sediment metagenome | isolation source: hot spring sediment | place: USA: California | collected 2014-09-02
CACTTACCTCTACATTGCACATTTCACTTCGGGCGTCGAGGAGACATATCTCGGCGATATCGCCGTGGTTCTCCAAGAAGCGGGATGCTATCGGCTTCCGGACTCGCTTTTCGCACTTCACATTGAGAACAATCCTCGCGACCATCGCGCCATTGGGAATCATGCCATACTTCTCGCCCAGAACTGGCGTTTCCGCGAGGCGCGACGCCTCATCGATGGCAATATAAGGCGATTTCGCGGAGAACGAAGGAACGAGCTTCATCGTGACCTTGGCTTCGTCCGGACGGCCGAGTATCTGCGAAATGACAGCGAACGCGCGCTCGCAGAAGCTTTCGAGGCGTTTCGCAATTCAAAATTTGGATCGGGAAAATCGAGAACAACAATGCAAAGGGGAATCGCGGATTTTAGATACAACGCTGTTGAACACCCTGAACCGGGCAAATATAGCTTCAACCTCTCCGTGGCTCATGCAATGGGTTCGGATGCTATAGTTGTTGAAATCAAAGGGCGCATGGTTTTCGGGCGCGAAATGACATCAACGCTTCCGGCGTTGGGAATTGCCGAAATAGAGAAGATTTTTGGAGATATTTATTTAGCTCCGGGCGAGAGGCTTGTTAGCGAAGACGGCGCATTAGAGATTATTGGCGACTTGGGGGATTTCGCGCCATTTTACGACGGCAGAGTGGAGCTACAAGTTGAGCTTGTATTCCCCGATGGCTCGCGCAGGATGTTTCAGACGACGCCGGAGCCTTTGCTTTCACATTCGCCCGGCCTCGCTCACATTACGAGCGAACTCCACTATGGTAAGGGCGACTGGGCGGACTCGATGATGACATTGATGGCCGACACCGGCTTGTCTTTGCCGGCAATGTGGAGAGAATCGGCCTATCTTTCCACCGCGCTTGAAGATTCCCTGCAGTGGGCAGATGCCGTGAACTTTGTAGATTCGCTTATAAATCTCCGCATTCATCCCAATCTTTGGGTTTATCGCGGCGCACTTGACTATCTTCTTGGAAACCTCGTCGAAGCAAGACATCCCTTAAATCAAGCGCTTCAGAGCGATCCATACAACTACTGGGCGATGCACAACCTCGCGTTAGTCGAATATGGCTTGGGCAATTACGAGCAGTCAATCGAACTCTTCATCAAGACTGCGGAAATCAACCCCGAGATGAGCATGAATTACATTCTCGTAGGCGTCCTTTATGAAGAGCTTGGCGACCTCGAACGTGCGTTGGAGTATTACCGCATGGGGCATAGGGTTTCAGCATTTAGGGGAGATGAGGTCATCAGCTGGATAAAGACAATCGAGGAGCAACTCGGCATAGAATCGGAGTTCTGAACCATCCAATTTCAATAGTTTCTGAAATTACTGAAATCACTGAAAACTAACTTCTTGATTGCATAGAATAACGCGCCTGACAGGATTCGAACCTGTGGCCTACGGATTAGAAGTCCGTTGCTCTATCCAGCTGAGCTACAGGCGCGAGGCTTGATGCTATTATGTTTGGGGCTTATCCAAATTATTCGAAAAACTCCCATGTGCCATATTTTTGGCTTTTTCAACTTCTGTCAAAAAAATCTCCGAGAGATGCAAATCATGACGTAAAACTCTATCGGCGATCATCTCGCCCTCGCCGAAAGCACCACACGATTATCCGCTTATATAAATGAGCATAACGACTCAACATTTTAGATTTGATTTGCGAAAAGTCAAGGCCAAAAATCCGCCTCCGTGCACGGTAAAGGGACATAGTAACCACCCAGATTTTCCACAATATGGTGGGCTTTTGGGGAGAAACGGGCGGAAGATGCACCTATGATTTTGGCTATCCCATCATCTCTTCGGCAGTCGCGGCGATGTTTTCCGCGGTGATGCCGAACTTTTCATAAAGGACTTTCCCCGGTGCGCTCGCACCAAAGCTATTCATGCCGATGAAACGGCCATCACAGCCGATATATCTGTCCCAACCTTGACGAATCCCCGCCTCGACCGCGATTCTTCGGGCGATTTTCGCGGGGAGGACTTTCTCCCTATATTCGGCGGGTTGCGCCTCGAAAAGCTCCCATGAAGGCATGGAGACAATGCGCGCGGAAATTTTCCGCTCGGCAAGCATTGCCAATGCCTCGACGGCAATAGAGACCTCGGAGCCTGTCGCGGTGATGACAATCTCCGGCTCGGCGGGCGGTTCGTAGAGGATGTATGCGCCGCGAGATAACTCCTCGGCGGGTGCGAATTTCGTCCTGTCGAGAATTGGCAGGTTCTGTCGGCTGAAGACCAGCGCGGTGGGGAGTTTCCGCTCAATGGCGACCTTCCATGCCTCGACTGTCTCGTTGGCGTCCGCGGGGCGAATCGTAACGAGGTTCGGGATCGCGCGCAGGCTGGCGAGTTGCTCGACGGGCTGGTGCGTAGGGCCGTCCTCGCCCACGCCGATGCTGTCGTGGCTGAAGACGAAAACGACCGGCAGTTTCGACAATGCCGCCATTCGCAGGGCCGGACGCATATAATCCGCGAAGACGAAGAACGTGCCGGTGAACGGCCTCACGCCGCCGTGCAGAGCCATGCCAACGGCTGACGCGCCCATTGCGTGCTCGCGGACGCCGAAATGGATATTTCGTCCGCTGTAGTCCCAACCGCCGCCTGCCTTGCCCTCGACATTTTCTGAAGGGAGAGTCGGATTTTGGAAATCGCCGTTGCCCGGAAGGCGCGCGAATGTTGACGGGCTGAGGTCTGCGCACCCGCCGATAAGTTCGGGGAGCTTTTGCGCGAGGGCGTTGAGGCAAGTTTCGCCGGCCTTGCGCGTGGCGATGGGTTTGTCGTTAACAGAGTAGGCAGGGAGGCTGTCGTTCCAACCTGACGGGAGTTGACCCTCGAGCCGTCGAAGGAGTTCGGCGCTTTTTTCGGGGAATTTATGCGAATATTGGCTGAAGCGCTTATCCCACTCGGAATTTGTTTTCTCAAAATCGCTAATAAGCTTGCTAAAATGCTCGCGGACATCATCGGGAACGAGGAATGACGGCTCTTCAGGCCATCCGAGGGCGCGTTTAGCGCCGCGAAGTTCGTCCTCGCCGAGAGGCGCACCATGTGATGACGAACTGGCGGCCTTGGTCGGCGCGCCGTAGCCGATGACAGTCCGAACCATAATGATGGATGGGCGTTCGGTTTCGGCTTTGGCTTGGGAAATTGCTTTGTCGATTTCGCTTAGGTCGTTGCCGTCGCGGACTTTGAGCACCTGCCAGCCCGCGGCCTCGAAGCGCATTGCGTTGTCCTCCGATGTCGATAGGGAAGTCGAGCCTGCGAGCGAGATGAGATTGTCGTCAAAGAGCGCGATGAGCTTGCCCAGCTTGAGATGTCCGGCCAACGCTGAAGATTCGGATGCGATGCCCTCCATGAGGTCGCCATCCCCGCAAAGCGTGAACGTGAAATGGTCGATAATCTTGGGTTCGCCGGGGATGTTGAAAGTTGCCGACAGATGCGCCTCGGCGATAGCCATGCCCACGGCATTCGCGAAGCCTTGACCAAGCGGGCCGGTAGTCGCCTCGACTCCGGGCGTGATGAAATTCTCCGGATGTCCGGGCGTCCTGCTGTCCCATTGCCGGAAGTTTTTAATGTCTTCCATCGAAATCCCGTATCCGAAGAGGTGGAGGAGCGAATACAGCAACATCGAACCGTGGCCGGCGGAGAGGACGAAGCGGTCGCGGTCAGCCCAGTTAGGTTTGGCGGGATTGTGCTTGAGGTGGCGCGCCCAGAGGACATAGGCCATCGGCGCGGCTCCCATCGGAAGGCCGGGGTGGCCGGAATTCGCCTTTTGGATTGCATCCGCCGAAAGAAAACGGATTGTGTTTACGGACTTCTGGTCGATTTCAGTGAATTGCACTTATTTACCCCCATAAATTTCCATGATTCGGTCAAGCATTTTGACAGCTTCGTCGCGCTGGCGCTGGAATGTATTTCTGCCTATAATCGAGCCAAAGCCCCCGCCATCGCGGATTCCCTCGATTACTTTGAGCAGTGCATCATCGTCGTCTTTCTTCGCACCGCCGGAGAAAATTACAATGCGTCTGCCGTCGAATGCGCTCTGGACAACATGGCGCACCCTTTCGGCAATTGTTTCACGCCGAATGTTATAAATGTCATAGACTTTGCGCGCCGCTTCCTGCGCAATTCTATCGGAAGGCACTTTTACTTTAATTATGTGTGCCCCAAGTTGGGCGGCGATTTGAGCGGCATAAGCCACAACGTCGAGTGCGGTTTCGTCCTCTTTTGTAAGATCGCCTCCCCGCGGATACGACCACAGGACAACAAGAAGTCCCGCTTCTTTGGCTTCGAGGGCAATCTCTCTAAACTGCTCATACATATCGACGCGGAACTCCGTGCCGGGATAGATAGTATATCCGATTGCGTCGCAACCGAGCCGGAGAGCATCTTGGACGGATGCGGTCTGTGCACCGATGGGATTATCTTCAGCCATCAGTGAGTCATGGTTGTTGAGTTTCAATATGAGCGGTATTCGGCCAGCAAATTCATGCGCTACTGCCTCGATAAATCCGAGAGGGGCGGCATATGCGCTCATGCCGGCCTCGATAGCGAGCCGGATGTGGTAGCGAGGATCATATCCGGCAGGATTCGGTGCGAAACTCCGTGCAGGTCCGTGTTCAAAGCCCTGATCCACCGGCAGAATGACAAGCTTTCCCGTGCCCGCAAGTCTGCCGTGAGTTAGAAGGCGATACAATTTGGCACGCACCCCCGGATTTTCGCTCCTATACCAGTCGAGTATTTTGCTCACGGAATTGGACATTTTGTCTCCTTAATCGAAATAAATGTTTAGGTCTCTTTTCAAAACTTCGTGCGTGCTATAATTAAACCGAAATCGCGCAATTTTCAAGTTTTTTCGATAAAAACTCCAATAAATCGAATCATTCTTCTCGCGAAATGCGGGAAGTATTGAATTTTCAAAACACATCAATCATGGCCGCTTATGCGCTCTCCGCTTGAAATTCCTTACTTCGGACTTTTTCACGCCGATAGCTTGACTTTGCGCAGTCGATAGGTAAATTTTCCGGCTATGAAAAAATTAACAATACTTGTGGCCATATTCGTTTTAGGCCTTCTCGGGTGCAAAGAAGAGGCCGTCGCCGAAACGCCTTCACCGGCAGACGAAATTACCCAAGAAGCCGAGACTGCAAAGGAATACACGCCGAGGCTTCCCACGCGCAAAATCTTCGTCGATACATTCGCGATAACCGTCGAGATGGCCGAAAAGCCCCCGGACAGGCAACGCGGCCTTATGTATCGCGATTATCTGCCGGACACCATCGGAATGCTGTTCATTTTCGATGCCGAAGCGCCGCACAGTTTCTGGATGAAGAACACGCGCATCCCGCTGTCTATCGCGTTCATCGATAAAGACTTCGTCATCACCGACATCAAGTGGATGAAGCCCGGCGACCTCACCAGCCACGGCCCATCGAGGCCGATACTCTACGCGCTGGAAACTAACCGCGGCTGGTTCACGCAAAGAGGAATCAAGCCCGGCGCGAAAGTCCGGCTTTCCGAATAGGAGGACGATTTGCGAATTGTCGAGCACCCAATTTTGAAGTTCGAGCGCGGGCGCAAAGTCGCGTTCACCCTTGACGGCAAGCCCATGGAAGGTTTTGAGGGCGAGCCTATCGCGTCGGCGCTCCACGACGCCGGAGTCACCACGTTGAGCTATTCAATCCGCCATAAGCGGCCTCGAGGCTTTTTCTGCGCGATTGGGCACTGCTCCAGTTGCCTCATGGAAGTTGACGGCAGGCCGAACGTTCGCGTGTGCACCGAGCCTCTTCGCGAGGGCATGGTCGTCAAGACGCAGTCCGGCAAGGGGGTTTTGAGATGATTCGCGAGTGCGATGTGCTCATTATCGGAGGAGGGCCTGCGGGGTTGGCGTCTGCGCGCGAGGCGGTGAAAGCCGGTTGCTCGACTGTCGTTCTCGACGACGCGATGGAGCTTGGCGGCCAACTCGTCAAGCAAACTCACAAGTTCTTCGGCTCGGAGATGGAATATGCCGGTGTCCGCGGAATATGGATTGCCGAGAAGCTCCTCGATGGCATCGCGGGCAGTCCGCTGTTCACCCCATATCTACGGACGACCGCCTCGGGATTATACGAGGACGGCGTTGTGACGGCATTGTTCGAAGACCGCGAGGTGTTGAAATTCCGCCCGAAGAAGCTCATCATCGCGACCGGCGCGATGGAAAAGACCATCCCCTTCCCCGGCAACGACCTCCCCGGCGTCTATGGCGCGGGCGCGGTGCAGACATTGATGAACGTCTATGGTGTCATGCCCGGCAAGCGTTGTCTCATGGTCGGTGCGGGGAATATCGGCCTGATTGTCAGCTACCAGCTATTGCAGGCGGGTGTGGAAGTGTCCGCGGTCATCGAGGGCATGGACAGAGTCGGCGGATACTGGGTTCACGCCAGCAAAATCGCCCGCCTCGGCATCCCGATTCTCACGCGAACAACCATATTGAAGGCTTTGGGCGAGGAGTTTGTCACCGGCGCACTTATCGCCGACATAGACGAGAACTGGCAACCCATTGCCGGCACGGAGCGCGAAGTCGATTGCGATTTCATCTGCCTCGCCGTAGGGCTTCTGCCGCTGGTCGAACTTTTCTACCTTGCCGAGTGCGAGATGAAATATGTCCATAAGCTCGGCGGCGATGTCCCTCTGCGCGACGCGACTATGCGGACGACTAACCCAAATGTCTATGTTGCCGGCGATTCCGGCGGAATCGAGGAGGCATCCAGCGCGATGGTCGAGGGCGCAATCGCCGGCTTGTGCTCTGCGAAATCCCTCGGCGCGGCAATCCCCGACTTCGACGAGAGGTTCGCGAGACTGTCCGATGAACTTGCGGAGCTTCGTTGCGGGCCTGTCGGCGAGCACATCCGCAGAGGCCTCGCCGAATGCACGATGGAGGAATTATTATGAGCGGCATAAAATCCACGGGCGTTCCCTCGCGCGAGCTTATCGAATCGACATTTCCATCAGAAGAGCGCCGAAAGAGCGGCCCGTTCGCCGTTATCGAGTGCTGGCAGGAAATCCCCTGCGACCCGTGCGTGGCGTCTTGCCCGTTCCACAGCATCGCCGACATGCAGAACATCAACGACCTGCCGGTCATCGACCACTCGACCTGCAACGGTTGTGGCGTATGTATCGCGCAATGTCCCGGCCTCGCCATCTTCGTCATCGATGAGACGTTCGGCGCGGAGGACGAGGCATCGATTCGAATTCCACACGAATTTACGCCACTTCCGGCAGTCGGCGACACCGTTCGCGCTTTGAACCGCGATGGCTCGTTCGCCTGCGAGGCGAAGGTAATCAAAGTTCGCAACACCAAGTCCAAAACGCCGGTCATCGAGATTGCAATTCCCGCGCGGCTTATCCTCGATGTCCGCGCAATCGAGCCGCTATCGAGGGCGAAAAACATATAAGGAGGGGGAAATGGCAGAAAAAACCAGCAGAGTCGTCGAACTCAAATCCATCGATCCGTGGTCGGTGTTCAAGTTGACCTTCATCGCGTGCCTGATAATCGGCCTTATCGTGGGCATTTTTCTGGCGATATTCGGCGCTTTGCTAATGGGCATTTTGGGCGTGGCCACTGCGGATTTGCACGATATTCCGTTCGCGGGAGGAGTTCTCGGCGGAATGGGAGGATTCGCGGGGGGATTACTTCTGGGAGTCCTTCTCGGCATAGTTTACGGCGTTTTAGGCGGAATATCCGGGGCGATATATGCACTCCTCTACGATCTCTTCGCGGCGATTGCCGGAGGAATAAAAATCCGCATAAAGGAATAGCCATGAAATCGATTACATTTTTCATTGTAATAAATAACTCTCGTTCTTGCATGCTTTAACATCTCATGCGAGAAAGAAACCGAATCTCCGGAAGAAACCGCCTTTGTCGCCATGTTGGCGCACGGGATAACCTTTGATGACCTCGCTTTCCTCCAAAGCTGTAAAGCTGGCCTCGAAAGGGCAATATCCCATTTCGACATTGTCGCCGAATATGATTTAGACACACTGCAAGACAACTATTATGAGCGCATTATCGGTTTCGCGGAAGGCGACTTCGACCTGATAGTCGCAATCGGTTTCATGTGGAACGACGCAGTCCTTCAGGCGGCGGGCGAATATCCGGAGATAAGCTTCATCCTCGTCGATGCCGAGCTGTCAACCCCGATGTCCAATGTAGTCAGTATTGTTTTCGATGTCGATGAGGCGGCATACCCTCTGGGCTATCTATCGGCATGCTGGGCTGTTGCACAAGACACGGCAAATCCGGCGGTGGGATATGTCGGTGCGATGGAAATCCCGCAAATAATGCAATTCATTCAACCATACTTGAACGGCGTCGCCCGCTTCAATTCCGAAAATGGCGCATCGGTGGCGCATCACGGGGGCTTTACAGGCAACTTCGTGGATTACGAAGGGGGCGGAAGTATCGCCGACAGCATCATTGCCATCGGCGCGGATATCATTTTCGGCGTTGGCAGACAGGCAGGCAATGGTGCGCTTCACACTGCCAAAGAACTGGGCAAATCCGGTATCGGCGTCGATGTTGACCAATTCTATTCCTATCCCGAAGTCTCCGATATCCTCATTTCGTCAGCCATTAAAGCACTCGACAACGCCTTGTTTGCCGTAATATCTTCATACATGGACGACGCACTTTGCCGGAGGAATTTACGCCGGCAACCTCGCCAATGAGGGCGTGGCAATCGCACCGTATCATAATTTCGAGACGGAAATACCCGACAGCGTGAAACTCCAAGTCGAGAACATCATCACAGGAATAATAAGCGGCGAAATATCCACCGGATGGTGAGTTGAATAAGGCAACTGCGTCCCTTGACCGCAAAAAATGGAAAATACTGGGTTGAAATTTCCGAGATTATGCGTATATTTATATGCTTTATAATGAAAGGAAACGATATATGACGATTGCGCTTGGGTTTGTCGGTTTTTAATAAGGTTACCCACGACACCCGGCTCTTCGGCATCGCGGCCATGGTGTTGCGATGCTTTTTTAATTATTAGGAGGTTCGATGAAGAGAGTTATTACGTTCGTCATGCTTTTGGCACTTTGTGCTGGGGCGGTCTTCGCGATGTTCGTGCCGAATCAATATTCATATAGGCCAGAATTCGCGCTCGGCCATGTGATGTTCTGGCCGGTCGATGAGGCGGCGTTGGCCGAAATCGAGGCCTTCGCCGAGCAGTTCGACGCCGAGATTATGAAAATCACCCGCGTTTTGGAAATATACGCCATGTTCTGGAAGCCGGACATCGACTACAATTTATGGGACATTGCCGTCCAAAACGGCGACCTTCGCACGCGTGAGATGATTCATCGCTCCGCCGAGCCGGAGGTGTGGGAGCGCGTCCATGCCCTCGAAGCCACAGGCCTCGTCGAGTGGGCGTGTCCGAATTACTATCGCTATATCCAGTTTATCCCCAATGACCCGCTCTTTGTCAACAGCACAAGCCCCACGCCATCGAACCCGCCCAACCAGTGGGATAAGTATCATATTCAATGCCCCGAGGCATGGGAGATTCAGCGCGGAAGCGAGGACATCCTCATCGCGATTCTCGACTCCGGCGTCGATGTTGACCATCCCGACCTCAAGGACAACATCTGGATAAACCCCGGCGAGGACATCGCCGGATATGGGACAATCGATTTAGTCTATGACTACGATTATCTCGACAGCATCGACAACGACGGCAACGGCTTCGTCGATGACCTCTTCGGCTATGATTTCGTCGGCGGAGTCACCGGGCACGAGGCCGATCCTCCGCCGATTCAAGAGGACTGGAACCCGGACATCCACTACTGGGGCGACGACGGCTGGGGCGAACCCGACCCCAGCGTAGGCGACGGCGTAGGCGGCTGGATGGGTTCCGATGTCGGCGTTTCCCATGGCACGCACTGCGCGGGCATCGCCGCGGCAACCATGAATAACGCTATCATGTTTGCGGGCGTCGCGGGCGGCGGCGCGAAAATCGTCCCCGTCAGAGTCGCCAACCCCGAAGGCCAGATGACCGACGCCGCAATCGCCGCAGGACTCGAGTATGCAACTATCGTCGGCTCGCATGTAATTTCGATGAGCCTCGGCGGACTTGGCGGTTCCAGCCCGACAATCGACTCGGGATTAGCTTATGCGCACGAAGGTGGCGCGGTGCTCGTCGCGGCATCGGGGAACATGGCGCCGCTGTTTAGTGCAGTGGCATATCCCGCAAGCGATGCGCGAGTCATCGCCGTAGGCAGTGGGACGAGAGCCGGACAGAAAGCCAGCTTCAGCCAATTCGGCGCCGAACTTGACCTCGTAGCCCCCGGTGGTGAAAGCTCGCTGTTCGGAGGCGCTACCGAGACGATTTGGTCAACATGGGTAGTTTCGGTCTTTGAGGCCAATTCCGATCCGTCGCTCTCTCCCGCCGATCATATCTATATGAGCGCCGAGGGCACCAGCATGGCCTGCCCGCAAGTCGCCGGAGTCGCAGGGCTGATTCTCTCGCAAAATCCATCGCTTTCGAGCACCGATGTGCGGAACATTCTCAACGCATCCGCCACGGACATTGGAGACCCCGGATTCGACAATCAAACCGGCCACGGCATGGTCAACGCGCATCAGGCCGTCCTGATGACGAACATCGCCGAGAGAGCCTCACGCCCGAGCGAAATAGAGATTTCCGCCTTCCCGAACCCATTCAACGCGACGTGCAAAATCGTCGCGAGCGGCACTGTTGCGATATATGACATCGCCGGAAGGCGCGTCCGAGAGCTTGGATATATCGACAACTCCACAATTTGGGACGGCGCCGACGACGCCGGCGCGGAACTGCCAACCGGCGTATATTTGATTAAAGCCGAACATGGCGGCCAAACCGCGCACAAGGCGATAACATTGTTGAAGTAAGGCGGCCTAAACTTAATACCGTCATTACGAGGCCACAGGCCGAAGCAATCTCATTTACTTGAGGGAGGCTTGGCACAGCCTCGCAATATTCGGTAAAAGAAATTCTGCAAATGAAAAAATATGCTCTCGTAATCATCTTACTCGCAATTCCACTGTTCGCCATAAACGGCCAGCTCGATGTCCGCGTGGAGATTCCCTCGCGCGATGCCATCGCCGAGCTTGTCGAAGCCGGCCTCGGCATAGATAACTACATTTCGACGACGGGCGAGGTATTCGGCGTGATACTCGAGCACCAGCTCGACGACCTGCTCGCGCTAAAATACCCCGTCGAAATCCTGCCGATTACCGATGCGCGAGTCCTCGCGGCCATGGCGAAAGAGCCGTCCGGCTATCCGCTTCACTCGGAATATGTTTCCTTCATGGAGAACATCGCCACGACATATCCCGTCATCGCCAAGCTGGACACAATCGGCTACTCTGTCGGCGGGCGTCCGCTTCTCATGATGAAAATCTCCAAGCAGGTCGCATGGGAACTTCCCAAGCCGGAGTTCTGCTACATCAGCACCATGCACGGCGACGAGACGGCGGGCATGATATTCCTCATGTGGTTTCTTGACTCTTTGACGCAGAACTACGGCACAGACCCGCGAATCACCCGCCTCGTCGATTCGACTGCGATTTACATCAACCCGCTGATGAACCCCGACGGGTATGTGGCAACAAGAAGAAGCAACAACAACGGCGTCGATCTCAACCGCAACTTCGGCGTCCCCGACGGCACACAGGGCCAAGACAGCAGTTGGTCAGCCGAGCCGGAGACGCAAGCGATAGTGAAATTCTTCAACCGGCGAAACATAAGCTACACAATGAACCACCACGGCGGAGCACTCGTGGCGAATTACCCGTGGGACTATACCGCCACGCGTTCGCCGGACGACTCGCTGTATATATTTTTGGCGAGAAACTACGCCGACCGAAATATTCCAATGTTCAATAATCCGAATCCAGATTTCGATCACGGCATCGTCAACGGCGCCGATTGGTATATCGTCAAAGGCTCCATGCAGGACTTCTCATATTGGCTTCGCGGAGATTTGCACCTTACTATCGAGCTTGGCAACACCAAGACGCCGACCTATTCGACGCTCCCCTCCATGTGGAACGACAACTACGACGCCTTCCTCGCGGGCATCGAGGTCTGCCTCGATCACGGCATTCAGGGCTTCATCGCGGACAGCGCGACGGGCGAGCCGTTAGCCGCAACTGTCACAATCACGCCTCCCGGACGCGACACATATTCCGACTCGATTAACGGCTATTACCACAGAATTCTGCTCGCGGGAGCTGTCGAGGTGACAGTCTCCGCACCGGGATATATCACGAAAACCTCGTCGGTTGTGATTCCCGCGACCGGCCTTGCAAGATTGGATTTCGACCTCGTGTCGCTGAACCCGATAACCGTATATCGCTCGGATTTCGAGACGGACAGCGGCGGGCTTGTCACGCGGAGCTTCGGCACGCCGCAGGATTGGGAGTGGGGCGAGCCGTCGCTGGGCATAGTTTTGCCGCATTCCGGCAATAAACTCTGGGCGACGAAACTGACGGGACAATACAGCGACACGAGCAGAAGCCGTCTCGTGCTGGAGGACATCGAACTGCCCGACGCCGACGGAATCACGCTGTCGTTTTTCCATTGGTATAGTTTCCAAGCGATTGCCTCGGGCGCGTTCCACGACGGCGGCAACATGAAGATTTGGACGGCCTCCGGCGACAGCGCGATACTCGAACCTACGCCCGATTACGACACAACGCAATCGGAATGGAATCAGTTCATTCCGCATCAGCGATCTTTCGCGGACATAAGCTACGCCTACCAGTGGAAGGAAGTTCTCTGCGACCTCACGCCTTGGCGCGGACAGACGGTCGATATCTCGTGGGATTTCGGCTCGTCGCTCGTCAATGTTCAGGCTGGCTGGTATTTGGACGATGTCTGGATTTACTATCCATCGGACACGGCACTTTTGGCGGAGGAATCGCCAAGACTTCCCGAAGAACTCTCGATTTCGGCATATCCGAACCCGTTCAACTCGGCGGTGAGGATTGCGATTGACGGCGTAGGGGCGAGGCATGAATTGCCCCTACAGATAGACATTTACGATTTGTCGGGACGACGTGTGGCTTCGCTAATCCCCCCCGGCCCCCCTTTAACAAGGGGGGAGGTCGAGAAGTCCCCCTTGTCAAAGGGGGATTTAGGGGGATTAATCTGGCAACCCCCCACTTCCCTCCCCACCGGAATCTACCTCGTGCGGGCGAGGGTCGGGGATGATGCCGTGAGCAAACGAATCGTATATCTCAAATAGGGGCGACCTACATGGATCGCCCGAACAGTAGACAATAACATATACTCGACTACACAACCGACAGGATCACATGAAAATCACATTCTACGGCGGTGCACGCGAAGTCACCGGCTCGAAGCATCTCATCGAAACCGATGGTAAGCGCGTTCTCATCGATTGCGGCCTCTTCCAAGGCCACCGCGCGGAAGCCAACGAAAAGAACCGCAACCTCCCGTTCGACCCCGCGACAATCGACGCGGTCGTCCTCGGACACGCGCACATCGACCATTCGGGCAACATCCCAAGCCTCGTGAAGAACGGCTTCGAGGGGCCGATTTTCTCGACGAAGCCCACCGATGACCTCTGCCAGCACATGCTCGCCGACTCGGCATACCTTCAGGAGCGCGATGTCGAGTTCGTCAACAAGAAGCGCATCAAGGCGGGCGAGGAGCCTATCGAGCCGATTTACGCGATGCAGGACGCACTCAACGCCATTAAGCACTTCGTCCCGCGCGACTATCGCCGATGGTTCGGCGTCACGCCTACAATGAAGGTCATTTTCCGCGAGGCGGGACATATACTCGGCAGTGCGATTCCGGAGTTCGAGATTACAGAGGGCGAGAAGTGCCTCCGCATGGCATACGCCGTGGACTTGGGACGGCACAACCTGCCGCTCCTCCGCGACCCCGACCGCGTCTCGCGCGCCGATACGCTCATCCTCGAATCAACATACGGCGACCGCCTCCACGACCCCATCGAAAACGCAAAAACCGAACTCGCCAACGCCGTGAACGAAACAATCAAGCGCGAAGGCAAGGTCATTATTCCCAGTTTCGCGATGGAGCGCACGCAGGAGCTGATTTACTATCTGCACGAGCTTCACATCGAGGACCGCATCCCCGAAATTCCGATAATCATCGACTCGCCGCTGGCGATAAACATCACACAGGTCTTCCGACGGAATTTGTCGTTCCTCGACAAAGAGGCGCAAGCGCTCATAGCCAAGCACGAAGACCCGTTCGGCTTCGGGAAAGTCCGATACACGCGCCTCGTCGATGAGTCCAAACAGCTTAACAATGACCCGCGCCCGATGATAATCATCTCCGCGAGCGGCATGTGCGAGGCCGGAAGAATCCTCCACCACCTTCGCAACAACATCGGCGACGAGAGAAACATGATTCTCGCTGTAGGCTACATGGCGGAACATACTCTCGGCAGACGGCTGATAGACAGGATCAACCCGGTGAAAATTTTCGGCGAGGAGCACAAAGTCCGCGCACAGGTGAAGGTGCTCAACACTTTCAGCGCACACGCCGACCGCGACGAGTTGGTGCAGTTCGTCAAGAACTGCGGCAAACGCCTTCAACGAGTCTTCCTCGTCCACGGCGAAGAACAGCAGTCTTTGGCACTTGAGGCGACACTCCGCAAAACATTCCCGCATTTGGAAATATCCGTCCCGCACATGGGTGAATCGTTCGAACTTTAGTGTGCATGTCAGATAAAAAATATAAAAATTTAATTGAAATTTGAGTTATTTTATCATATATTATACATAATCCTAAAAGTTTTTGCGAGCGGGGGCTCGCCCTAACGGAATTCTTAAATTATTAAAAAGGGAGACCAACATGAGAAGGTTCTTCGGACTGATTTGTATTTTGGCGATAGCCTCGGCGGCTTTCGCGGTGCCGAACGTCTTCAGCTACCAAGGCAAGCTGACGGACACCGACGGCATAGGCATCAACGACGATGTCGATATCACCGTCCGCATTTACGACGCTGAAACGGGCGGGGTTATGCTCGACTCGGACGCTCTTACCGACGTCCCGGTCGTCAAAGGCTTGTTCGACATTCAATACGAGGCGGACCTCTCGCTTGCCGACCTGTCCGGCGATATTTATCTCGAGCTGGAGATTGACGGCAATGTGATGATTCCTCGTATTAAAATTACCGCCGTGCATTATGCTACCGCGGCGAAATTCGCCGACAGCGCATACTATGCCGTCAAGGCGGACTCCATAGGCGACTATGCCGCCTCCGATTTCGACGGCCTCACACCCAACGACCTTCAGGGCGCATACGACGCGGGCAATACCATTACAACCGCCGCCGGAAACGCCGTGAGCATCACCGCTGGCACGGGGACGGCGCTCTACGTCACCAGCCTCGACGGCAACGGAATATGGAACGAAGCGAGCTACTGGTCGCCCAGCGGCAACATCTCGCTCGGCACGGGCTACTTCCACAGCAACAACGGCCTCTTCCAGTCCAACACCGATTTCATAGCGAAGCTCGATGCCGACGACACCGAAAACGCCAGCTTCCTCGTCCGCAACTCCGGCGATGTCGATGTATTTGAAGTTATGGAGGATGGTAATGTCAGGATTGATGGCTACCTGAACCTCTCGAATATCACTAATCTATCTGGAGACACAATTTGGATCGACCGCAAAGTTTGGGTTGATGAACTCGTCACGGACACTATCGAGTCGCGCGGCGATGTCGTCTTCCTCAAAGACGCTTTTGGAATCCGAGATAGCCTCTGGTTCGACGGCGAGTGGCGAACAGACTGGCCGGCAGGCGGCGCGAGCGGCGATTTCATCGATGATCAATACGCCGCACCACAGGACGCCGAGTTCTGGATCGATGGTCGCGGCGCGTTCGGAACGGACATTGCCTCTGCTGAATTCGATATATGGACGGAGGACTTCGAAGACCCGACATTCCCGCCGACCGGATGGACACAGCAGTATGTTACAGGCACTACAGATTGGGTAGGATCACCGAGTGGATTTTCAGGATCATATACACATACCGGTTCGGGTTGTGCAGTATTTGAGTATGATGGTGTTTCAGGAAACGCTACTTCGCTTATTACTCCGACCATCGACCTCTCCGGTCACGCCCCGGGCAGTGTGTTCCTCCAATTCTGGCATATGCAGAGAGAATGGTTCGGTGATCAAGACACATTAGCTCTATACTACAGCAACGACGGCGGAAGCACTTGGAATCTTCTTGGAAGCTGGAGCATGAACGTTTCAAACTACATTCTCAGAACATTCACTCTCCCGAATCTTTCAGATGAGTATCAACTAATGTTCTACGCCTTTGAGGATTATGGTTACGGCGTTCACATCGATGATGTCCGCATCTACTATGTTGATGAGTCTGCCGTTCTTCCGAAAATCGTCGCGAACGGCAACACCGGCAACATCGAGCTTCTCACCGCGACCGGCGATGTCCTCTTCAACGGCATAGGCCTCACTACCACCGGTGGGGCGGAAATTGTGGGATATGAAAACTCGATTAGCGGCCTTCTGGCCACCGATGTCCAAGGCGCTATCGACGAGATGGCCGCCACGCCCATTATTTCTAAGCTCGACACGCTCTGGGCGGGCGATTTAGGCGACATCACAGACACAATCTACGCCATGGACAACTTCTACATCAACGGCGAGCTTATCGTCGATAGCATTCAGGCGAAAGGCCCCCGAATCTTCCTCGACGACCACATCACCGTCAACGGTTGCGCGACAATCGGCGGCGGAGTGGTGCCGATGGACACGGTATTCTTCGAGGACTTCGAAAGCGGCCTCGGCGCATGGACAGTCGCCGACAGCTCCGGTAGCGGAAAGCTTTGGAACACCACTAATTCTGCAGGAAGAACTCCCGACCCCTCAGCCGATATCAGCGGCCTGTTCCCAATTATTGATTCAGACCATGCTGGTTCGGGTTTCCATGTATGGACTTCGCTCGCATCACCAGATATCGACCTAAGCTCTTACTCAGCCGCTCAGCTCATGTTTGGTAATCACTTCAGACGGTTATCGAGTGATTACGGCAATCTCTATGTCTGGGATGGCGCGTCGTGGGTGCTTCTGCATACTTATAATTCAACGACCTACGGCAAAGAAATATTCGATATTACACCTTACATTAATTCAGATTTCCAAGTGATGTTTGTTTATAATGACAATAGCTCTTGGGCTTGGTATTGGATGGTCGATAATGTGACTATTGTTGCTCCATCCGGCGCGGCGCCGCCCAAGGTCGAGATTTGCGCTGGTAGCGTTATTGTTGACGAGGATGTCATCGTTTCGGGCAATGTCGAGGCCGGCACTTTCACGCTGAACGGCATCACAATCACCGATTGGCCTACAGGCGGCGGAGGAGGCATCACTAACGACACCATCTGGAGCGAGGACGAAAACCCCGCAGACACGATTGTCGCGATGGCGCAACTCAAGGTCTATGGCGAGCTTATAGCCGACAGCATTCAAGCCGCCGGTTCGAGAATTCACATGGACGACTTGGTGAACTTCAGAAGAGCCGTTTCGCTTGGAGAGGACTCCACTTGGAGAACCGATTGGGAGGCTCAGTATGTCGTTACCGTTGGCATGAACAACAACTCCGATTTCACCACAATCGACGATGCTCTCGCCGCCATCGCCGCCAACGGATGGCCGCACGCCCTTATCGATGTCGCTCCGGGAATATATGCGCCGGCCACGCCGATAATCATCCCTGCCGGCGTGCATCTTCGCGGCTCTGGCATGAATTCAACGACAATTCGTGGCGAGGTCACAATTCGCGGTGTTGCATCCAGGCTTGCTGGAACCAGTGATGATGACACTTGGCAACTTTTCGGAGATGTCAGCTACTGCAAATTCGACTGCTCTGTGATAGCTGGCGACATGGAGGGTAGAACTGCAATCAGCAACTGCACATTCGGTGGAGAAGGCTCGCTCGGTCTAACGCAAATGGGCAGGATTATGGACTGTTCTGTCAATGTGACAACCATGATTAGCGGAATATGGAAATTCTCCGGCAATGCCGTTCTGGGGCATGTGAACGTGATGGGAGAAGGAACGGTTGCGCATATCCACGGATGCACATTCATGGACGGCGGGCTTGGCGTAGTCGGTCAGAGCAAGGCTTACATTGAGTCCAACCTCTTCACGACGGTAATGGAAGAAATTGGCCCCGCATTGGTCGTCGATAACGCTGAGGCCGAGGTCAAGGCGAACCACTTCATAAATAGAAGAGCAGGTGCGGTCTTGTTCCAATCCGGAAGCTTGAATTTCCTCTCGAACGATGTAATTGAATGCGGAGCCATGGCCGCAGGCGCAATTGTCTCTTTTCCGACGCCACTACCGAGCACTATAAACATCATTGGAAACCACATAGACGGTCGTAATACTCCGATAGCGGGAGTTCAGCTTATAGGCATCGATGGCTGGCTGGCGTCTCTCAAAGATAATGTTATTGAGGGACATGGAACCGGCGCAGTTCTGGTAGGATTGAACACGCTTCCGACCGACCCGACGATGTCGGTTGACAATAACCTGATATACAAAAACCTTAACGACGGCCTTTCCATCGGCGCCATGGGAATGATGGGTAAATATCTTATCACTCACAATAACATATATTTCAATGACCTTGCCGGTGTTGGAGCCGTAGATTTGAACATTCAAGGCGGCTTCGCGACGGTCAGCCATAATGTGCTTGATACATATACAAGTGTATTCTCTCCTGTTCCCGGGGCCTTGAATACACAGACGGCCGGGATGATTTGGACGGGCGCTATTCAAATCGGTCAACTGCCATAAATATTGCTTGCATTTGGTATTTGCAAAGTTATATTTAGGCAAAATGGAGGCAACAATAATGAAAAATAAAATCTCGATTGCAATGCTCATCATGCTGGGTGCTTTGATATGCATGGCGTGGCCGACAGGCGGGCCATATGAGCTTCGCTGGGGCGCACACACCAACGGTGGCACGGAATCTGAGCCGCGAGCTTCAGCAGGCGGGAGCTATCTCCTGACCGATAACCTCGGCAATGCGAGCTGGGTGACGGACTCGTTTCTTACGGACGAGGTAGCTTATATTCATCGTCCGGGATACCGAAAAGTCGAATGGGACGAACGTCCGCCATTTACTTCTGTGGATGACTTGGGCGACGACACAATCTCCGGCGCGCCGAACTTCATCATAACATGGGGCGGCGCAGACACCACCGCCGAAGACGGCATCGGATGGGGAATTCGTTTCTACGATGTTCGATACCGCAAAGGCCCCGGCGGCACATGGGAAGATTGGCTGACGAACACTTCGATGACCAGCGCTATGTTCGGGCCGTTCGCTCCGGAGGCTGTCGAAGAGGATACAGTCTATTATTTCATGTGCAGGGCGCACGACAAGGCCGGCAATGTCGAGCCTTGGCCGGATGACTACCAAGCATGGGCGAAGTATAACGAGCAGACGCTCGAGTGGGTTGTCGTAAACTACGACGGCGGCAATATCTGGGCTATCGCCGATTCGGTGAGCCTGAACGAAACCGTCACTGCCGACAGCGCAAACAAGTTCATCGTCAAGAACACCGGCACGGAAGTTATCGACATCGGAGTCAAGGGCTATCCCGCCACCGGTTGGTCGCTCGGCATGAACCGAGGCACCGATAGATATGCCCTCCGCGCGTATTTCGACGACGAGATTCTTCCGCCGATTATTTTCAGCCAAAGCGATGCCGTGCTCGACACGGGATTCACTTGGGCAACCGGTGCGGATACCGACCCGGATACGCTCTTCGGCCCCGGAGGGTTCGCCATTCAGGACGCATCGGCGGACAGTGTCCTTCGCACGGAGAACCTCTGGCTTCAGCTTCATACGCCGACCGAAGTATCGACTTGGATTTTCGACCAAATAATCCGCATTGACCTTAAGGCTCGGGTTACTACACCGTAGCCGGGGTTCAACTCCTTAGTTAAAGCCGCCTTCGGGCGGCTTTTTTTTGCGATGATCGGCTGTCTTGCAAAACTTGGCTTCGGAAAGGGCATCGTTATCGAGAAGCCGCGAGGCAAGTGCTTCCGGCGGGACGCAAAATTATCGATCCGCTAACGAACTCTGAATATGCCGATTAGCAACAAACTCCGGCTTCCATTTTAAGTTTGATTTTATTGCACGAGCCGCATATATTAAACAAATATCAATCGTAATTTAGACGGAGGACAATGGCTAAGAAAGAGAACAAAACGATGAACGAACTAGTTGCGCTGTGCAAAAGGCGCGGGTATATCTTCCAGTCCAGCGAGATTTATGGCGGCGTCGCCAGCACTTATGACTACGGCCCGCTCGGCGTCGAGCTTAAGCGCAACCTCAAAGAGCTATGGTGGCGCGAGATGGTGCAACTTCGCTCCGACATCGAGGGTATTGACAGCGCGATTATAATGCACCCGAAGGTATGGATCGCCAGCGGCCACGTCGATGAGTTCGTCGATCCGCTGGTCGAGTGCAAAGAGTGCCATCGCCGGTTCAAAGCCGACGACCTCGCCACCGTGGAGCAGTGCCCCGTTTGCGGTTCGAAGGACAGCTTCACCGAGCCGAAGCTATTCCACCTGTTGTTCCAGACTTACATGGGGCCGGTGCAGAGCGAGGAGAACAAGGCCTATCTCCGGCCGGAGACCGCGCAAGGCATCTATGTGAACTTCGAAAACGTCCGCACGCCGGCGCGCCAAAAACTCCCGTTCGGAATTGCCCAAATCGGCAAGGCCTTCCGCAACGAGATTACCCCCGGCAACTTCACATTCCGCACGCGCGAATTCGAGCAGATGGAGATGCAGTTCTTCGTCCACCCCGGCGAGGCCGACGAATGGTTCGACTACTGGAAAGAGGAAAGGCGCAAATGGTATAGCTCGCTGGGCTTCTCGATGGAAAACCTCACTTTCCATGTCCATGAGAAGCTGGCGCACTATGCCCGCGCGGCGATAGACATCGAATACGACTTCCCGTTCGGCCGGAGCGAGCTGGAGGGCATCCACAACCGCGGGAATTTCGACCTGTCGCGGCATCAGGAGTTCTCCGGCAAGAGCTTCGAGTATTTCGACCAAGCCCGCGACGAGAAATACATACCTTATATTATAGAAACATCCGGCGGCGTGGATCGCTGTCTTCTGGCACTCCTCGTCGATGCGCTCGTTGAGGAGCCGGAAGAGGGCGACCCGAACAAAACGCGCACGGTGCTCAAACTTCACCCGCGCCTCGCGCCCACGAAGGCGGGCATTTTCCCGCTTGTAAACCGCGACGGAATGCCAGAGATGGCCAAAAAAATCGAGAGCGAACTTCGCGAGAAGTTCATGGTTTTCTACGACGACGGAGGCTCGATTGGCAGACGCTATCGCCGTCAGGACGAGGCGGGGACGCCCTTCTGCATCACTATCGACGGCCAGTCTCTCGAGGACGGCACCGTCACAATCCGCGAGCGGGACACGATGGTGCAGGTCAGAGTCGCGATAGATGCAATAGCCGGAATGATAGACAAATACACCGATGAATGGCGTCGCGACGGCGGCCTGTCTATATAAACCGCCGGACGGCGCGGCAAAAAGTTAGGAGGGACTGTGCTTTCTTGGGCGTTCTTCATAATCGTGCTCGACGCGATACTTCTGTTTCTTCTGTTTCAGTGCGGTTGTGTTTCCACGCCCGCTCTCATCGCGCTCGCGGGCATTCTTGCCTCATCCGTGGCAATAATCATCCGCACGCTGGCCAAAATCAAAGCCGGCACGCGCGAGAAAATGGCGCAGGAACTTCGCCAACTTCGGGGCGAAAACAAGGAGCTACTCGAGCGCCTCGCAGAAATTCGCCAAAAGCAGGTCGAGGATAGATTGGGCGGTAATGAATAACTCCGGATGGTTCGATTGAAGAAGATTGTCGAAAGAAAGGAAATCGAGAATGCGCTGAATATCTTCATGATGTTCATCGCGTTTCTGGCGGTTTTTTCGCTTGTGGGCAAAGGCGGCTTCGGCCCGGAATGGGTGCCGTTTTTCAACGGCGTCGATATTTTCATTATCGCCTGTTTCATAGGCGTCGCGGTTTTCCGGCTCATTCTGGCGTCGAATTGGTGGAGCTACATTAAGAAGCATCCCTTCCAATATGTGCTTATTGGTCTGTTCTTTTCGCAATTGCTCATCGCCCCGCTTATCCTCACCGATGTTAGCTATCGCTATGTGCTTAGCCAATTTGCTTTGGTTAACCTCGCTAAAATATATATTGTGTTGATGCAAATATATATATTGATTGAGCTTATATCCGAAGTCGGGAGACTCAATGCGAGGATAGCGAGACTTCCCTTGCCGCCGGCGGCCATATTCGTGACGAGTTTTGTGATTTTGATTGCGATGGGCACATTCCTCCTCATGCTCCCGGGCGCAACGAAAGAACCGGGGAGCATGAGGCTCATCGATGCGCTTTTCACGGCCACATCCGCCACATGCGTCACCGGACTCATCGTCCAGCCGACGGGGACTTTTTTCACGCGCTTCGGGCACTATATCATCATGGTGTTCATACAGTTCGGCGGCCTCGGCCTGATGACGTTCGCGACATTCTTCGCGCTGGTATTCCGGAGCGATTTCGGCCTTCGCGAGCGTATGCTTCTCGGCGATGTCCTGAACGTGAAGGTCTTTGGCAAGATAAAATCGCTTCTTGCGGCAATCGTGGGAATTACAATCGGCGTAGAAGCCGTGGGCGCTACGCTTCTCTACTTTTTTGCCACGCCCCACGCGGGTAAGATGAATTCGCGCATTTTTTGGTCGATTTTCCACTCGGTGAGCGCATTCTGCAATGCGGGCTTCTCGCTCTGGGACGAGAATATCATCCATTTCACAAGCGACTGGCGCATGACGCTGACATTCGCAGGGCTGATTATCGCCGGAGGCCTGGGATTCGTGGTGCTCATGGACATTGGCCGATACATCTTCAGCCCGTTCCGCTTCAAGCGCAGGAAAGTCCCGCATTTCCGCCTCCAGACGAAGATAGTCCTCGTCACAACGGTGATTCTCATCTTCGTTGGCATGATTTTCATCATGTTCGGCGACACGACGGGCGTCATGCACGGAGAGAAATGGAGCGTCACGCTCCTGACGGCGTTCTTCCAGTCCGTGACGGCCAGAACGGCGGGCTTCAACACAATCGACACCGGCGCGCTTGCCCCCGGCGTCCTGTTCATAGTGATTGTGCTGATGTTCATCGGGGCGTCCCCCGGCTCGACCGGCGGCGGCGTCAAAACAACGACCATCGCCGTCATAGTCGGCGCGATAAGCGCCAAACTTCGCGGCAAAGAAAGAGCGGTGTTCTTCAACCGCTCGCTTCCGGTGGAGATAATCAGCGTCGCGGCAATGATTATCGTCCTCGCCGGCGCGGTTATCGCCGTGGGGACTTTCCTCGTGGCGACAATCGAGCTTCCGCGCCACCCGGATTGGCGCTTCATCGATGTTTTCTTCGAAGTGGTGAGCGCGTTCGGCACAGTCGGCCTCTCGACAGGCCCGACCTTCGACTTGACAACGGCAAGCAAACTGATTTTGGTGTTCACAATGCTCCTCGGGCGCGTAGGCCCGCTGACATTCCTGTTCTCGGTGTCGAGAAAAATCAGGGCGGCGCGTATGGAACACACCGAGGAAACCCTTATGACTGTCTCTTATACACATCTGACGCTGCCGAC
>OMKS01001180.1_pt1 | contig 23782 bp, 11 predicted proteins | sample 1674721 | NCBI WGS metagenome assembly OMKS01 (sample SAMN06264996, study PRJEB25208) | sediment metagenome | isolation source: hot spring sediment | place: USA: California | collected 2014-09-02
CGGCCCACCTCGAGGCCGTTGGGGGAGTAACGCACCCGTAATCCGCCGAAGCCTGTCTCGCTCACACGGAGCAGGTGTGGTGTGGCTGTGGGCGTGGGCGTGACGGTCGGCGTGGCGGTTGGCGTGGGGGTGGCAGTCGGGGTATCCGTGGGAGGTGGCGGCGGTACCGGGATCGTCAGCTCTTGGCCGACTCGGATGACGTCAGAGCTTAGGTTGTTAGCGGCGATGATGTCGGCCACGGTAACGTCGTAGCTCTTGGCTATTTCGCTCAACGTATCGCCAACCTTCACGGTGTGGACGACGCGATTGGCCTCATCGGCAGACAATGTCGGCGTTGCCGTCAGCGCCGCCATCGCCTGCTCATCCAGGGGGATGCGCAAAACCTGATCCAGGCGAATGAGATCGCCCGTGAGATTGTTCGCCGCGCGCAACGCAGCGGTAGAGATGCCGTGGTCATAAGCGATACCGGAAAGCGTATCCCCTGATTTGACGGTATAGGTAATGTAGTACGTGACCGAGGTTGGCGTGGGCGATGGCTCCTCTTCCGGCGTAGGCGTAGACAATGGGGGAGCAGAGGTTCCGCTTTCCTCCAACATTCCCGTCGCGGTGGGCAATGGGACAAAGGTCAAGGTGACGGCCGGCGTGCCAGGCTCAGGTTCGGGCGCAGGTCGCAGCAGCAAGAATACGGAGACCAGCACGAAGAGCAAAACGCCTAGTCCGATCCCTAGACCAACCAGAATATCTTTACGGCGAATCGACTTTTCTTCTATCATCGCTACTCCGATCATCAAGGCCCTGATACGTCATACCCGGCTATCCTTGCGAAGGTTGCGAACGAAGCCGCACAACACGATTATGTCGCTATCCAAGAGCGCTTTCATCCCGAATGTGTGCCAAACCTTCGCAAGGGTTTCCTGCCGCACCCTTTTTATATCACATCTTGACAAAAGTTCACCTTCCGCCGCGCGGCGGTCAGTCCCCCACCACCAAACGGATGTCATCGACGAAAACGTAGGTGTTGTACCAGTGGTCGAAGCGATTGTGAACCTCAAGCGATAGATCCACCGGGATTCCACCTATCCCTAAATCGATGTCAGCAGTACGCCAGCCTAAATCATAAGGTGGCACATTGCACTCTTGAAAATAAGCCTCGTTAGTATTGGCGTCCCGGAATGCCAACACACCATTCACAAAGACGTCGAAGGTATCATATTCATCAGTCAAACCGCGATTGAGGTCATTCGTAAAGATGCGATAACGGAAAAGAAGATGCATCGACTTACCCGCCGGCGCGCGTGGCACGAAACAATACTGCCGGATGCGCGCATAACCTAGCGGAACACCCTCTACGCACGCATAGCTTGGATCGCCGAGCAAGGCAACGGAGTTATCTGCATTGCTCGGATCGAACGCAACTGCCACCCCCAATATACCTGACGTGCTCCATCCTGCCAGACCAGCAGAAAAATCGCCATTCGTCAGCGGCGGCGCATAGCTGCGCATCACCAGCGGCAGGTAGATATATGCAAACTGCGGTTCTTGCTCCCGGACGACGGCAATATCTTCTGCGACGACTGCCATATATGGCTCGCCCTCATAGAGCAACGTCACCGTGAGCGTAGTCGTATTCACCACACCGCCGCTCGCTGTAACGGGCACGGTCAGCCGGACACCCATCGTCATCGTCTCGTTCACACCCAACGGCAAAGGCAATCCCACCGTCGTCCCCTCTGGATACGCCGCATTGAAAAGGTCCACGGGCCACCCTTCGGACGCGACGACCTGGAAGTCGAGCAGGACATCCACGTCCCCGGTGTTGGTGATGGTATGCACGTAATCCACCACGCTGTCAGGATCAACGTCCACGCTATAACCAGGCGAGAGAGCTATCGCCGGCAGATACGGGGTCGACTGCGCAGAGGCCAGGTTCACCTTAGACAACGCCATCAGCATAATAAACAAGAATATTCCACTCACGATACAAACGATTAATACCCGCTTTATGCTTTTCATCGCTCTTCTCCTTAATCAGCTAAATTCACGGCCGGGATGCATCAACCGCATCTACCTGAACAATGACCACGCTAATGTTATCGACGCCGCCGGTCTGATTCGCCGCTTCGACCAGGCGTTCACAAGCCACCTGCGGCGAAGGTGCCGTATGCCACAGCGTCCACATACGCGCATCGGGGACCATCCCGCTCAACCCGTCCGAACACAGCAACAGCGCCTCGCCGGGCGCGAGCACCTGCTCGAAAATATCGAAGTCCACCTTGGGCTTATCACCGACGACCCGGTAAATGACGTTGCGCCGAGGATGTTCACGCGCCTCCTGCGCGGTGATATGGCCCGCCGCTATAAGCCGCTCAACGAACGAATGATCCGTCGTGATCTGTGTGGCCCCATCCGGCGACAGCCAATAGGCGCGACTGTCGCCGATGTTGGCGATGGTCGCGTGTCCCCCAACCGTCAACGCGAGCACCAACGTGCTGCCCATATCGCTACCTGCAGTCCGGCGCTGGGTATACACGGTCTGATTCACCGCTACCGCGATCTGTTCGAGCCAGACCCGCACATCCGGCAACTTCCCGTCGGCCTCCAACTGCAGGGTATCCACGGCTTCCCGGATTGTCTGAATCGTCAACTGGCTGGCGACATCACCCGCAGCGTGTCCACCCATCCCATCGGCGACCGCGTACACTCCCACCGGCAAACCCAACGTCGCAAAACGCTCGGTGAGATCGAGGGCCAACACGCTATCCTCATTCAATGCACGCACCTGGCCCACATCGGTGAGCACCCCGACCTGTACTTGCACGTTCTCCGGTGTGTTCAGGCCGCGCAAAGCACCTTCGAGTACCGCTGCGAACACGTCCGCCGTCTTCCCCATCTCCTGCGCACGCGAGAGCAGCGCAACCAACGCTTCAGATGCAGGCGCGCCATTCGATGGCGCGCCATCGAATGGCGTGCCCAACAACGCGAGCAGCAACTCCGCCAACGTACGGACGTTCTCCGCGAAATAAGCGTCAGCCTCCGCGTGGGCCTCGCGCGGCAACAGCGAGACATTGTCGATGCAGATGTGCCGGGCAATGCTATCGCTGATAACGATGTGCTCAAGGTCAATCTTCTGCAATGTGACGTAGCGTTGGTGCAAATACGCCATTCCCTGTGCCAGCACGATCCCCCATCGCAGCACCTTCTCGACGGGTTGTGGGGACGTCACATCCCGCGCCGGCTTGAAAATCGGTTCGACGCGGTAATGGTGCGGCGGTTTGAACGTCGTTTCCGTGAAGACGGCCTCGGGCACAATCAATGCGGGATGGCGCAGCCGCAACGCCGCCAACTGCGCAGAAGTTTCGAAGGTCTGCGCGTCGATGGTTTCCCGCACCAGAAACTTGGGGTAAACCAGCGTGATCCCGCGCAAATCGTTGCCGCAATGAGTGCAAGATTGCGACTCCTCCCCTCCAATGGGTGCATCACAATACGGGCAACGGCTAAGCGGTGTTGTGCCACGCGCCGCATAGATATTGTAAGTCTCGCGTGCCGGTTCCACAGCCGCATAAACATTGAGCACCTGGTAACGGCCCTCGCCCAACAAGGTCCGCTCCGGCAACGTGTCCAGGGTCGCGCCATCCGGTGTCTCGGGCACTAAGGCGTTGTCCGGTTCCTCAACACGATCTGCCCGGGGATTTCTTCTGAACAGCACAAACCAGAGCAGTGCGGCAATGAGCAACACAGCGGCTATCACCAATCCCCCTACCAGTGTCACCATCAAACGCGATGGCGTCTCCGGCGCTACACCATCCGGTAACGGCAGGTGACACGCCGGGAGTAACACACTCAGGCTAACGAGCAACAGCACGCGCCATTGCATAGCGCGCCATGCGATGGCGCGCCATCGTGTGGCGCGCGATCCCTTACTCCTGGTTTTCATCGGTCTTGGCCCCCTTTAGCCGCTGCAAAGACGCCAACAGCGCCACCATATACGTCGCCCGTGAGCGAACGTGCTGGCCTTCCGGGTTGGGAAAGCGCGTGGCAAGCGCGATGGCGCGGGTTGCCCAGACGCGCGCCTGCCCATAATCCTGCTGCCGGCGGAAGAGGTCGGCGCCGATCAGGTAGAGACGCGCGCCGCCCAACGTCCGTTCGACGCCGGAACGCGCCAGTCCGCGCTCGACTACGGCCAACGCGGGCGCGTAATCGCCCCGCGCTTCCAACGCCGTCGCCTCGTGATAGTCCAGATCCGCCAGGCGTGCGATAGTATCCGCGTCCTCCGGTTCGACGGGCAGCATCGCGCGGGCGGCGCTCAAGTGCGATAGCGCAGCGTCGTAATCGCCGAAGCTGATCAATGTGTCGCCCAGGAGATGATGTGCCTCGAAGCGCGCATCCGGCACGGCCAACCCTCCGGCGTCCGCGGCCTCCAACATGCGCTCAAGCGCCTGGCGCGCCTGCACCGCCAGATACGAGCGCACAGCCTGCTGCCCCAGTTCCAGGTTCACCGCGACCGCCTCCTCCCACATACGCGCCTCGAAAGCGTGATAGGCCATCAGCGTGAGCCAGTTTGGGGCAGCTTTCTCGCGGTAATAGCCGAGATACTCGGTGAGCCTCTGGTGAATGAGCCGCTGAATCCGGTGCGGCAATCCACGGTAGGCCACCTCGCGGATCAGCGGTTGGCGAAAGAGGAGCCATTCGACGGTGCGCCATGGAATGGCGCTATCGCGCGGCGCCAGTCCAAAAGCCGACAATTGCGGAATCCGCCGCCGCACCGCGGTGTCGCTCTCCTCACCGTAGGCGGCCACCAGAGTGGGTACCATCATCTCGTCACCAACGGCTGCCGCCGCGCGCAGCAGGTGCCGGTCGGGCGGGGAGAGCTGGTCGATGCGGCTCTGGATCAACCCGTAGACCATGTCGGGCAGCGGGAAATCCTCCAGCGAGCCGGTCAATTCCCAGGAATGGTCGCGGCGACGCAGAACGCCGGAGTTGATCAGTGCGCGCACAGCTTCGGTGGCGAACAGGGGCAGGCCGCTGCTGCGTTCGGCCACCCAGTGGGTAACAGCTTCGGGCAACGGCATGTCCTCGAAGAGGCGCTGTACTAACGTCTCCATAGCACCGGCGTTCAATGGACCGAGGGGCAAATCCACCACCCGCTCGCCCGCCGGCCAACGCCGCAGCACCGGAGAAGCGTAGCCCCCTACACCGTCCGCTACGTTTTCGTCGCGGTGCGTCACCACGAGCAGCAGCGGCGCATCGACCGGCGTATTGATCAGGATATCAAGCATGTCCAGCGAGGCCGGCGACATCCAATGCACGTTGTCGAGGATCAACAGACGCGGCTGTTCCTGCGCGGCCTGCTGCCATAATTCGAGCAACATCGATTGGCGCTGCGTATCGCGCATCGTCGGCGGCAGCGCGAGCACATCCGCCGAGGGCGCGGCGGTTAATCCCACCAGCGGCGCGAGTAGGGCTGCCCACGGCGCGACCCCGTAGCGCTCCAGCGCCGTCATCAGCTTCTCTAAACTGTTGGCAGTACTACGTGCAGTACTGCCCGCACTTACAGTTTCGCGCGCTTCCGGCGAGACCGTATCCAATCCCAGAAGCGAAGTGAGGGCCGCGTCCCACCCGGCAAACGGCAGGTGCGCGGCATACGAGGGCGTCACGCCCATGTGGACGGCGAAGCCACGATGCTCCGCCACGTGGGTTAGTTCCTGCACCAGGCGACTCTTGCCTACGCCCGCACCCCCGTGAAGCAGTACAGTGCGAGGCTCGCCCTCCTGCACAGCGTCCAACACACGCGTAAGTTGGGCAAACTCTTCATCGCGCCCTACCATAGGGATGTCCGACGCGGGCGCACCCAGGAAGACCCGCCGCAGTCCGCGCGCGACGAAGGGGGCCAACGGTTCCGCTTTGCCCTTGAAGCGGGTGGGCGCACCGAATTCTCCGGCGACGCGACGCGTCACCGACGGGTGGCCCGAGGTATTCGGGCCAAGCCAGATTTCACCAGGGGCGCATTTAGACATCAGACGGGCGGCCAGGTTCACCTCGTCGCCCATCACGGTGTATTCACGGCGACGCGCCGTCCCCACGTCTCCGGCAAAAACGTAGCCCGTGTTGATACCAAAGCTGAGCGTCCCACCGAACATCTCCTGCAATTCAAGAGCGGCGAGGACGGCCCGCAGGGGATCGTCTTCGTGCGCGCGCGGCGCGCCGAAGAGCGCCATAATGTACGCGCCACCCGGTGCGACGGCAATCTTGTTGACGATGCCGTCGTAGCGTTGGATAGCGTCGCGGATCTGGATGAAGGCCGTGTTCGGTTCTGCGATGGCCTGCTGCAATTTCGCATCGTCGCCCCAATAAGGCAGCAGATCGGGCAGGCCGGTGACGGCGAGCATCATGACCGTCACCCAGCGGCGCTCGCTCCACATACGTAAACGACTTGCCGTTTCGCGGTCGAGTGTGGGGGCGGCAACCAGCCGTTCCAGCAGGCTTGGCGCGAGGTAGGGGGTCAGCGCGTCCAGGCGGGAGAGGAACCACACCAGCAGGTCTTGTTCTTCCAACTGCGGGGGTTGCGGCAATGCCATCATGCCGTGGGCGGAAGGCGTTTCGCGCAAGGCCCGCACTTGATATAAACTGCTCGCAGTTTCGTCGTCGCCGAGCGGGACGCAGTCCACCTGGCCCTGGCACGCGCGGAAGGTGCTGACGTCCAGCACCGTCTCGGCGGGCGGCGCAGCGGATTGCGCGCGCCCCATAGTCGTTAAGGGGTGGCCGAGGGGCAGTAACTCACGTCCGGCACGATCGCCCAGGCCTAGCCCAAGCATCCGCCCACTACCCAGGCCAATAGCTACCCGCAACGGAAAACGTCCAAACGATGTTTCCACCTCGCCCATTTCAGCCTTCATCGCGGCCTGAACTTCGAGCGATGCCGCCACGGCCCGCAAGGCGTGCTGCTCTCCCTGAAACAACAGCATCCCCGCGTCGCCGCCGAACTTCTGCAAGTCACCGCCGTACTGGGCGGTGATGCGGATCAGAATCTCCAGGAAACGATCCACCAGGTCCGTCAACTGCTCGGCCCCCTGGTCCGAATCCGCCTGCGAGAAGCGCTCCGCCAGCGGGGTGAAGCCGTCGATGTCGGCGAACATCACCGTCCCTTCAAGCGACAGTCCGATCGGGCCGGATGCAGGTGCTTCGAGCATCGGCGCCGCGACGACCATAGGAATGTAAGCGGTGACGACCTCCATCAAGTCACGCAAATACAGCAGCAGCGCAGGCTGATAGTGCAGCAGGCGCTCGAACCAATGGGTGAGATCCCCTTTATGCTCCGCCGGTCTAACCTGCGCCGCATAAAGGGGAAAATCGGAGACAAAACTCATCGCATATCCGTGAGGCGATCAACGCCTATTTTTCCGCGATACGAATGGTCTTGATGAGATCGCCGGGCGTGGTCGCCGTCTGGGGATCGCGGATGCTCAGTGACAGCAGCACGTCCAGCCCCTCAATGACTTTACCGAAGACGGCGTGCCGTCCATCCAACCACGGCGTCTCTACGAAGGTGATGAAGAACTGGCTGCCGTTGGTGTTCGCACCGGCGTTCGCCATCGAGAGCACGCCGGGGCCATCGTGCCGCAGCGTGGGGTCGAACTCGTCGGCAAAGCGGTAACCCGGCCCACCCATCCCCGTGCCGGTGGGATCGCCGGCCTGGGCCATAAAGTCCTCAATCACCCGGTGGAAGGTCGTGTTATCGTAGAAACCCTCGCGCGCGAGGAAGACGAAGTTGTTCACGGTGTTGGGGACTTTGTCGGCGTACAACTCGGCGACGATGTCGCCCTTCTCCGTCTCAATCGTGGCGATGTACTGCTTCGCCGGATCGATCACCATCGCCGGCGGCGCAGTGTACATATTGTTACGAGCTGCTGGATTTTCTGGCATAGTTATTTCTCCTTGTTCTGTGAATTCGGTGGGGCCGGTGCCACCACCGCTTAACGCTTCTTCAATAAGACGCCGGATTGTAGTGGGGTCGTTGCCCAGAACTTGTCGCCCGTTGATGAAGAACGTGGGGGTCGCGGTAACGCCTCTCTCATACGCTGCTATCGACGCCTCAAGAGCCGCATCGACGTAACGCCCACTTTCTTTACAAGCGGAAAACTGCTCCATATTCAGATTGATCTCCCGTGCAGACACATCAAGGTCGAAGGTGTTAGCGGCAATCCCGGTAAAGACAGCGTGTTCGTAGGCGAAATAGCGCCCCTGCTCGGCAGCGCACATCGCCGCCGCCAGGTATTGTTGCGAATCGGCGCGGTTGAAGGCCATTAAATGCCCGACGTAGCGCACTTTCCCCGTTGCCACGTAATCCTGGAGAATGCCTTCCAGATTGTCGCTATTGAAGGCGCGGCAGTGCCCGCAGAAGACCTCGCTAAATTCCATCACTGTTACCGGTGCATCCTCAGGTCCTAATGCAGGGAACCAGCGCGTTCCGGCAGGGCCGGGATAACGCACGGTCGTCGCACCATCGTTGTAAGGCGTCCCTGTCAGGCCCATAAACGACTCGGAGTCCGCAATGACGACATCCTCCCCTTCAGCTTCGCCCAGGGCCTGCGCGTCAACCACAGCGACGGTGGGCGTTGGGTCGGGCAGCGCTGGTGCTGGTGTAGGCGTCGGCGTGGGCGGTGTTTGCGTCGCGGGCACTTGCGTAGCGAGGGCCTCCACAGCATCCGGGTTAATTGGAACCGGCGTCGCTGCGCAACCGGCTGCCAACGTCGCAAAGAGCGCAGCCATCAACAGACGTCGCCACAAACCTGACGCTTTCATCGGCTCTACCGCTCCTCGATACGAATCGTCCTGATGAGGTCGCCGGGTGTGGTCGCCGTCTGCGGATCACGGATGCTGATCGAAAACAGCACGTCCAATCCCTCGGTGACTTTGCCGAAGACTGTATGGGCGCCATCCAACCACGGCGTGGCCGCGTAGGTGATAAAGAATTGGCTGCCGTTGGTGTTCGCGCCCGCGTTCGCCATCGAGAGCACACCGGGGCCATCGTGCGTCAGACTGGGATCGAACTCGTCGGCGAACTGGTAGCCCGGCCCGCCCATCCCCGTGCCGGTGGGATCGCCGGCCTGGGCCATAAAGTCCTCAATCACCCGGTGGAAGGTCGTGTTATCGTAGAAACCCTCGCGCGCGAGGAAGACGAAGTTGTTCACGGTGTTGGGGACTTTGTCGGCGTACAACTCGGCGACGATGTCGCCCTTCTCCGTCTCAATGGTGGCGATGTACTTCTTCGTTGGATCAATCGTCAAGGGGGGCGCTGCTGTGTACATACCGTTCCGCGAGACCGGATTCTCAGGCATGTTTGGGTTAGCAACCGACGGCAATTCCGCGAGCGGTGTGGCCTCAGGCGCCGCGCTTTTGCCTTGATTCAGAATCCACACCAGGCCGATAACCAATAGGATCACAATACCTGCGACGCCCGCGATCCACCACCACTTTTGCACCTTCGGAGGCGCACCTTTTTTCCGGGCAGACGACGAAGGTTTCTTTTTAACCGACGTTTTCTTGGATGTCGAAGGCGCGACAGCGTAATTTGCCTTCGCGCGCGCAGGTTGCTTGGCTGCTGTGTGTTTTTTGGACTTGGACATGGTTCCTCCCTACTTACATTTGTCTGGATTGTAGCCCATTTCAGCGGAAACGCCAGAGGGGGTATGCCGACCACGAATGTAGAACGAATGGGCGCCTGGTTGATAAAACCTGTCAGGTTTCGGAAAACCTGACAGGTTTGTTAGCCGTCATTGCCCCCGTCCCTATACCTCGCTCACTGCCCCCGTCCGGGGGCAGGCAAGCCGACGAGCAGAACCAACGGCCCTAAAAGCAGCAGCCACATCGCTGCTTGCAGACCAAAACGCCCGGCGATCACCCCCAGGCCCCACGGGATGAGCGCCCCGACGAAGCCGAAGAGGTTATCCACTGCCATGGATGTACCGCTCTGCCCCGGCATCGTCGAGTAGAGCTGCGCCTTGGGGATCGCGTACCACCCCGCGTTGAACAGCCCCAACAATCCTAGCAGCGCCAGCTTGACGCCGAACGTGGGGATGAGCAGAAACGCGGGGAACAACACCAGCTTGACGGCGGCGCTGATCCGCAGATAGCGCAGCCCCGGCACGCGCTCCAGCAGCGGGATGAGCAGCGCATCGCCGAGCAGCCCCACCCCGGACCAAACGGCCACCGCCGTCGCCGCCTGTCCCGCCGTGACGCCGGCCACGTCCACGCAGTAGAGGGCCAGGTAGCCCAAGAGCACGTCCAGCATCAAATCGGAGAAACGCAGCAGCACCAGCCAGCGCAGCACCGCAGCACGTTTCAGCGCGCTCCACACGCCCGCGAAAGCGACTTTGAGGTCTACGGCCTCCTCTGCGGCGCGCCCATTGTCGAAGCGGAAACGCCGCGCCAGGACAACCAGGAGCAACGCCAGCGCCGCAAATCCGGCGAACAAAGTGCGCCAGCCCAGACCCAACGCCGCAGCCGCACCCAACGCCAGCGGCCCTGCCACTACGCCAATCGAGCCGGCGAGCGTCCAGCGGGCCATGTTGTGTTCGTGGCGGGCGGGATCGACGTCCATCAACGTCACCTGCGAGAGGCTCACAAACGCGCCGGAAGCCGGATAGAAGAGGATGAACGACAGCAGCAACAGCACAAAGCTATGGCTCACACTGGCGAGGAGCAAGCTCAGACTGAAGAACACACCGCCTCCCAGCACCAACACGCGCCGTTTCCACACATCGCTCAGGACCCCCAAAAACGGCTCGACGACGCTGCTGACCATCGCCGGCGCTCCAAGCAGCGCGCCGATTTGCGCGTAGCTCAGTCCCAGGTCGGCGCGAAGCAACGGCCACGCGGCCTCGCGCGCGCCGCCAACGAACTCATCGAAGAATTCGATCAGCAGCAGGACCAGGACGAACAGGCCCAGGCGAGGCCCCATCTGGGGGAGGCGTTTGCGTTGGGTCATCATCCACGCACTATAAACGGCGCGCGAGAAATGTCAATCGCGCGTAGAGGCGAGGCATCCCCGCGATGCACCTTGTCAACCGAAAATCGCTGCGGGGATGCCTCGCCCCTCAAGACAAATCGCCGCAAGATTGGCCGATCCAAGGTGCGTCGAAATCCCCATTGTGGCGAAAGTCGAAAACCAGATTATCGGCTTTGCCGGATTGCGCGTGGTTCCCCTGAGGTTTTACGCCGGAGCGCACGCAGAATTGACCGAGCTATTTGCGGAAGAGAACTACCGGCGGCGCGGGACAGGCATTGATCCGGTTTACAGAGCGTCTGGCCGCAGGTAAAGGCACTGGCGAATTGGTCGTCCACACTAGCGAAGACAATGATGTGGCCTTATCATTTTATAGTACAATGGGGTATGAGTCGTGGGAAATTGTGTATGGAGAAAACTTTTTCGCCGCTTAACCGCCAGGCGGCTTGTGAGTCGTGAAAGGCGGCTATGCAAACTTACGGGAGGCATAAAATGTTCACTACAAATCGTTCCGTGGCAACAGTGACCGTTTCACTGCTCGTTAGCCTGTCACTCGCCATCATTATGGTACTAATCACCTGCCAAAGCACGCGTGCCGACCCTGGCATCATCCGCGTAGACCAGAACGCCCTCGGCCCATCCGATGGCCTCTCGTGGACGACGGCCTACACCGATCTGCAAGACGCGCTGGCCGTCGCCGCCTACGGTGACGAGATCTGGGTTGCTCGGGGTGTCTATTACCCCGCCCCCGACGCCACTCACCTCACGGCCACCTTTCAAATAACGCCGGGCGTGGCCCTCTATGGCGGCTTCGCCGCCACCGAGACGTTGCGCACCCAGCGCGATTGGACGGCCAACCTCACCGTCCTCAGCGGCGACCTGGATCGCAATGACACCACCGACCTGTATGGCGTGGTCACCGACACCGCGCTCATCTCCGGGACGAACGCCTACCATGTCGTCAGTTCCAACAGCAGCGTCACCGAGACCGCCGTGTTGGACGGCTTCGTGATCACTGCCGGGGATGCGAATGGCAGCAGTCCACACGATTTAGGCGGCGGTTGGTATAATGTATCTGGCCACCCCAAGCTGGAGAATCTGGTCTTTAGCGCCAATCGCGCGGTGGCTGGCGGCGGGCTGTACAATCAGGGCGGCAATCCGGCGCTGACCGGCGTCACCTTCTACGCGAACCGCTCCACAGCCACCACCGGAGAAAGCGGCGGCGGCGGGATGTACTCCTCCAACGGCGCTCCCACCCTTCAGGATGTGCTCTTCGACGGCAACACCACCATGCGCTACGGCGGTGGCTTTTACAACAACGGCGGTGGCCCCACCCTCACCGGTGTAACTTTTGTCAACGGGTTTTCGTATAATGGCGGCGGGATGTTCAACCGGAATAGCAGCCCCTCCCTAACTAATGTAGTCTTTCGCGGCAACTCGGTCGGCGGTTCCTCCTACGGCGGTGGCTTGTACAACAACAACGGCAGCCCGGCATTGACCACCGTGCTCTTCAGCGGCAACACAGCCTTTTATGGCGGCGGGATGTATACCACCGGAACCGGCAGCAATCCAACCCTGAACGGCGTCACCTTTGGCGGCAACCGCGCCACCTCCGGTTCTGGCGGTGGCGGCTTGCACAACGGCACTGGCAGCCCTATGCTGGTCAACAGCATCCTGTGGGGCAACGGCAGCGTCCAGATCTCCGGCACCGGTGTGAACGTCACCTACAGCCTTATCCAGGGCGGCTACGCGGGAGAGGGCAACCTCGACGCCGACCCGCTCTTCGTCGCTCCGGTGGATGCCCTCCTCACTCCCACGATCACCGGCGACTACCGCTTGCGCTACGCTTCCCCCGCCATCGATGCCGGCAACACCACCGTCGTCACCGCCACCACCGACCTCGACGGTAACCCACGCCCGGTGGACGGCAGCGGCGATGGCAATCCGGTCGTCGATCCGGGCGCTTACGAATACCAGGACGGCGGCCATTGCCCCCCGGAGGGCATCCTCTACGTCAACCACGCCGCCAGCGGCGACAATGACGGCTCTTCCTGGGACGACGCCTACACCGACCTGCAAGACGCCCTGACCGCCGCTCGCGATTGCGAGGTGTGGGTCGCCCAGGGCATCTACTACCCCGCCCTCGACGCTTCCGACCGCAGCGCCGCCTTCCTGCTGCGCAGCGACGTGCGGGTCTATGGCGGCTTCGCCGCCACCGAGACGCTGCGCACCCAGCGCGATTGGACGGCGAACCTCACCGTCCTCAGCGGCGACCTGAACCGCAACGACACCACCGATCCACACGGCGTGGTGACCGACACCGCGCTCATCTCCGGGACCAACGCCTACCACGTCGTCGTCAGCAGCGGCGTCACCGCGACCGCCGGGCTGGATGGCTTCATCCTCACTGCCGGGCAAGCCAACACCAGCCTCAGCCGTTATAACCTGGGTGGCGGCCTGTACAACTACAACGGCAATCCCACGCTGTCCAACCTCACCTTCAGCGCCAACCTGGCCCACAGCGGCGGCGGGCTATACAACGCGGGCGGCAACCCGGCGCTATCGAACGTCACCTTCTACGCGAATCGCTCTACCGCGACCGGTGGCGACAATGGCGGCGGCGGGCTGTTCTCGCTCAACGGCGCGCCCACCCTCCAGGACGTACTCTTCGACGGCAACAGCACCGGGCGCTATGGCGGCGGACTGTACACCCAGAGCGGTAGCCCTACCCTCACCGGCGTGACTTTCAACACCAACCGGTCTGCTTACGGCGGCGGCATGTACAACACCAACGGAGGCCCCACGTTGTTAGGCGTCGTCTTTCGCGGCAACTGGACCGATTCCCAACACGGCGGCGGGCTGTACAACACCAACGGCAGCCCCACGCTGACCAATGTACTCTTTAGCGGCAATAGCGCTACTCATGGCGGCGGGATGTATACCACCGGCAGCAACAGCAATCCGATCCTAAATGGCGTCACCTTTGGTGGTAACCGCGCCACCGATACCACCCTCACCGGCGCAGGCGGCTTGCACCGCGGTGGCGGCAGCGCCACGCTGGTCAACAGCATCCTGTGGGGCAATGGTAGCATCCAGATCGTCGGCAGCAACGTGAACGCCACCTACAGCCTCGTCCAGGGTGGCTACGCGGGAGAGGGCAACATCGATGCCGACCCACTTTTCGTCGCTCCTGTGGATACCTCCTTCGCCCCCACGATCACCGGCGACTACCGCTTGCGCTACGCCTCCCCAGCTATCGATGCCGGTAACGCGCTCAGCGTCACCGTCGATATCGACCTCGACGGTCAAGCACGGGAAGTGGGTGACGCGGTGGATATGGGTGCTTACGAATTTCAGCAAAGCGGCTACTGCCCCCCGGAGGGCACCATCTACGTCAACCACGCCGCCAACGGCGCCAACGACGGGGCCTCCTGGGACGACGCCTACACCGACCTGCAAGAGGCCCTGACCGCCGCCCGCAACTGCGAGGTGTGGGTCGCCCAGGGCGTCTACTACCCCGCCCTTGACGCCTCCGACCGCAGCACCGCCTTCCTGCTGCGCAGTGGTGTGCAGGTCTACGGTGGCTTCGCCGCCACCGAGACGCAGCGCACCCAGCGCGATTGGCTCGCCAACCGCACCGTCCTCAGCGGCGACCTAGACCGTAACGATACCACCGATCCACACGGCGTGGTAACCAGCACCGCACGGATCACTGGGACCAACGCCTATCACGTCGTTGTCAGCAGCGGCGTCACCGCGACCGCCAGGCTGGATGGCTTCATCCTCACTGCCGGGCAAGCCGACGCCAGCCTTAACCCACACAACCTGGGCGGCGGCCTGTACAACTACAACGCCAGCCCCACGCTGTCCAACCTCACCTTCAGCGCCAACCTGGCCCACAGCGGCGGCGGGCTATACAACGAGGGCGGCGACCCGGCGCTATCCAACATCACCTTCTACGCGAATCGCTCTACAGCGACCGGCGGCGACAACGGCGGCGGGGGGCTGTTCTCGCTCAACGGCGCGCCCACCCTCCAGGACGTACTCTTCGACGGCAACCGCACCGGGCGCTTCGGCGGCGGGATATACGTCCAAGGTGGCGGCCCTACCCTCACCGGCGTGACCTTCCACTCCAACCAGTCTGTCAACCACGGCGGCGGGATGTACAATACCAGCAGTTCCACCACCCTCACCAGGGTGATCTTTCGCGGCAACCGGGCCGGCGATTCCCAGTACGGCGGTGGGCTGTATAACGCCAGTGGCAACCCGGCGTTGGTCAACGTGCTCTTCAGCGGTAACACGGCCCATTCCGGCGGCGGGATGTACACCGTCAGCGGTAACCCCACCCTGAACGGCGCCACCTTTAGCGGCAACCGCGTGGTCTCTGGCGGAGGCGCTCTGGAGCGCTTTAGCGGCAACCCCACGTTAGTCAACAGCATCTTGTGGGGCAACGGCAACATCCAGATCGCCGGCAGCAATGTGAGCGTCACGTACAGCCTCGTCCAAGGCGGCTACGACGGGGAGGACAACATCGACACTGATCCAATCTTCATCGACCCCGTGGGTAGCGCTAATGCCCCCACCACCGCCGGCAACTACCGCCTGCGCCACGACTCCCCGGCCATCGATACCGGCAACACGCTCAGCGTCACCGTGCCAACCGACCTCGATGGTCAACCACGGGAAGTGGGGGACGCGGTGGATAGGGGCGCTTACGAACACCAGGCCTACACCCTGACGGCGAATCAGACCGGCGAGGGCAACGTGATTGTAACGCCGGACTGGCAGACCTACACCTATCTCGATCAGGTCATGTTGAACGCCGACGCCGAACCCGGTTGGGCCTTTACCGGCTGGAGTGGTGATGTGGTCAGCAGCGACAATCCGCTGGCACTGACGATCACGGGGCATACGGCCATCACCGCGACTTTCAACCAGGAAGAATTCACCCTAAACGTGCTGCGTGCTCCCGAGCAAGGCGGCACGGTGACCGTCGTTCCTGAAGAGGCTATGTATCGCTATGGTGACGTGATCACCCTCACGGCGAGCAGCAATCCAGGCTGGACATTTGAAGCATGGTCCGGCGACGTAACCGGAAGCACGACAGAAATCACCCACACCATCGTCGGGGAAACCGTCATCACGGCCACTTTCAGCCAGGATGCATACACCCTGACCGTATCGCACGATCCAGCACAAGGCGGAACAGTGACCGTCGTTCCCCAACAGGCCATCTATCGCTACGGTGACACCATCACGCTCACCGCGACCGCCAACCCCGGCTGGACATTCAGCGAATGGAGCGGCGACGCAACCGGGAGCGCGACAGAAATCACCCACACGTTCACCGGCCACGCCGTCATCACGGCCACCTTCAGCCACGACGCGTATATCCTGACGTGGTATAAAGACCCGGAGGAAGGCGGCACGATAGACATCACGCCGGAGCAAGCTACCTACCACTATGGCGATGTGATCACCCTCACGGCCACAAACAATCCGGGGTGGAGCTTTGTGGCGTGGAGCGGCGACGTAAGTGGCGCAGCCGCGCAGATCACGCACACCATCACTGATGACACTGTCGTTACCGCCACTTTCAGTCACGACGCATACACCCTGACTGTGCTACCCACTCCAGCACAGGGCGGAGAAGTAACCGTAGAGCCCGAGCAGGCTATCTACCGCTATGGTGACGTCGTCACGCTCACAGTGGAAACCACGCCCGGCTGGACGTTCACCGGCTGGAGCGGCGCCGCAACCGGAAGCGCGACAGAGATCACGCACATCATCACCGGCAACACCATCATCACAGCGACCTTCAGCCAGGATGAATATACGTTGACAGTTAACAGCAACCCGGAGGCCGGCGGCGACGTAGAAATCGTTCCTGAGAAGTCCACCTATCGCTATAATGATGTGATCACGCTCACGGCGAGCGCCAATCCGGGATGGGCGTTCGTAGATTGGAGCGGAGATGTGACCGGCACAGAGACACAGACCACCCACACAATCACCGGTCACACCGTCGTTACAGCAACCTTCGCCAGGCCGCCGGTCTTTACCAGTACGCCGATTACGACCGCTGTAGAGGGCGTGCGCTACGCCTACGCCGTCACCGCCACCGATCCCGATGGCGACGTGCTGACCTTCAGCGCTCCCACGCTTCCCGCTTGGTTGCTGCTGACCGACCACGGCAACGGCACGGCAACCCTCGCCGGCACACCGGCCAGCGCCGATGTGGGAATCAGCTATCCAATCGTGTTGCGCGCGACCGATAGTGAAGGACTATTCGAGGAGCAATCCTTTACGATTACAGTAATTGAAAGATTCCAATTCCACATCTACTTGCCGTTGGTCGTAAAAATCATGCAATAACGTGAAGTCGGCGGCTCCACTAGAGCCGCCGCTCACCTTATACGATCAACATTGGAACGATCTAAGTAAAGCGTAACCCTTCTACCTGACAAGCAAGGAGCCAAATAAAGTATGGATAAAGCATATCAAATCGTCTACGTTGATAACCCGGCATGGGAAATCATTGGCGGCGGCATTAGCGATTACAACACCCAACAAGCCGGCGACGATCAGGGGAAAAACCTCTGTTATGAGGTCTTTGGCAAACTACACGAATTCCCACCCGGACACCAACGCTACTTTCTAACAAAACAACTGTAGTCGCTCTATGAAATCATACAACGCCCTATCCGATGCAGGAAAACTTCGGCGGCTGCGCGAGCTGGCCGTGGCTGCTCTGGCTCACTACGATCTTGAAAATCCAGAGATTGCCTACCACGGTTTTGAAACCAACCTCCTCTACCGGGTGACGACAGCCTCCGGCGAGCGCTTTATGCTCCGGCTGGCCTCTCCCGGCTGGCGCACCTTCGAGGACCTCCGGTCTGAGGCGCTGTGGCTCGACGCTTTGAGCCGCGAAACGACCATCCCGGTCCCGCGCATCATCCCGGCGCGCTCCGGTGAATTCGTGCTGCCGCTCTGCGGGCCAGACGTCCCTGTAACCTGGAACACATCCCTCATGAGTTGGATTCCAGGCCGGCTGCTAGGACACTATCTCACGGGGCACAATCTGGAAAAGATGGGGGAACTCTTCGCCGCACTCCACCAGCACGGGGCTGCATGGACGCCGCCCGCCGGATTCACGACCCGGCGCTTCGAGCACTGGCTATCCAGGGATGAGGAAAACCTTATCATCGGGAACGGGCAAGCAGCGGCGATCCTGCCTTCAAGCTCACGCGACATACTTGAGCGTATGCACCGACACGTCGAGGCAGCTTATGCCGCGCTGGATCACTCCGACCTGCGCGTCATCCACTGCGACCTGTGGCACGACAACATCAAGCTCTACCGGGGCGTGCTGCACCCATTCGACTTCGAAGATACGGTCTGGGGATTTCGCGCGCACGACATCGCCATGGCGATGCTCGATCTGCTGGAGACCACGGGCGAGGCACGCGAGGTTGGCAGACCAACCTATGCGCAACTGCTGGCGGCATTCCGGCGCGGGTACGAGCACTTGCTGGCCTGGCCCAACGCGTGCATCGAACCGTTCCAAATTGGACGCCTGCTATGGACGATCAACTGGGTGGCACGCCACCAACCAGAGTGGTTGGCGAGCATAGTCGAGCGGCACGTTCCGGTATTCGAGCACTACGAGCGGACAGGTGAGGTCATGCGCCCACCAACCGACTAATCCTGCTCTATCCACTCAAACTCGAAGTTGCCGATGCGCACAGTGTCGCCCTCCTGGACACCGGCGTCGCGCAGCGCGTCGAGCACCCCTTCGTGTTCCAGATAACTATGCAAACGCAACAGCGCCTCATCCCACTTAGTCTGTGTGCGGTAGACGGCGCGCTCAATCTTGCCGCCATGTACGCGCCAGAAGCCTGCAGATTCACGCACCACCCTGAAGCCCTCGTCCTCCTCCGGCGCAAAGCGAATCACCGCCGGGGCCGGTTGCGGCAGTTCTGGCAGCGGTGCGTCTTGCACCATCTGGTAAGCGCGCCCCATCAACTGGCGCGTGTTCAAATGCGTCAGCGCCGAGATGCCCATGACGTCGTGGTAGCCGCGCTCGGCAAAGAGGGCCTGCATTTCTGGAAACAACTCCTGCACGCCGGGGATGTCCATTTTGTTGATAACGACGATCTGCGGCTTGTCGCTCAGGCCGTGGCCGAACGCCTCCAACTCGGCGTTGATCGTCTCGAAATCGGCCAGCGGGTCAAGCGCCGCACCATCCAGCAGGTGGATGAGCACGCGCGTGCGCTCGATGTGGCGCAGGAATTCGTGCCCCAGACCACGGCCATCGCTGGCGCCTTCGATCAACCCCGGCAAATCGGCCATCACGAAGGTTTCGTTGACCCCCAACGCCACGACGCCCAGGTTGGGTTGCAGCGTGGTGAAGGGATAATCGGCGATTTCCGGTTTGGCGGCGGTGGTGACGGAGAGCAGCGTGGACTTGCCCGCGTTGGGCATCCCCACCAGGCCGACGTCGGCAAGCAGCTTCAGTTCGAGGCGCAGCCAGCGGTCTTCGCCGGGATCGCCGTTTTCGGCGATGCGCGGCGCTTGATTCGTCGGAGTGGCGAAGCGGATGTTGCCCCTCCCCCCACGCCCGCCCTGCGCAACGACGGCGCGCTGGCCTACGTCCACCAAATCGGCCAGCAGCTCGCCCGTCTCCGCATCGAAGACCAACGTGCCGGGCGGCACTTCGAGCACCAGATCATCGCCGCCGGCGCCATGCCGGTCCTTGTTGCGCCCCGGCGCGCCATCGGCAGCGGTGAATTCCTTCTTGTGGGCAAAATGGTAAAGCGTGTTCAAATGACTGCTCACGGTGAAGACCACGTCACCACCCTTGCCACCATCCCCACCCGAAGGTCCACCGAAGGGAATGTACTTTTCGCGGCGGAAGTACACCCCACCCTTGCCGCCGTGACCGCCCATCACGTGAATTTTGACTTGATCGTAAAACATAATCTCTCTCTTTCTAAAAAACCCTAAGGGTCTGTGAAACCCTTAGGGTCTTTTGATATTGAACGGACCAGACTACAAAAGTCTCTCAAGGTATTTACATCTACAACGAACTTCGATCAACAGGATACTTGTTTATGCAGAGCCGGTTGAGACTTTTGTAGTCTTTTGATATCAGCGCGTCCCCAAAACCGCGTGGAGCGACTCGCACGCCGGACACCCGCCGCCGGGCCGGATAATCGCGTACCCATCTTGGGGATCGTAGCCATAGCGGACGAAGTCGATATTCCAGACGATGAGAACGCGCACCATCCCGGTGTTGACGCTCAACTGCACAGCCTCGGCGAGCCAGGCCGCCTGCTGCGCGTTGTTCGTCCCGCGCGCCCATGCGAATTGATCGGAGAACGCGGGCACGCCCTCTTGTGAAGCAAAGCCCATCTCGGTATAGACGATCTTGCGCGTACCCCGGAAGGTATTGTAGTACAACTCCGTTTGCGGCAAGAAGAACCACGAGTGATGCGTATCCCCCGGATTGGCGGGATGCCCGACGCGCGCCGAAGGCGACGTGGCCCCAGAGTTGTGGTGCGCGCCGATGTAATCCATACAGTTGGCAGCCCCGGCGTTGTATAGCCCTTCCATCCACGGCTTGTCGTCACAACCGTTCGGCCCGCAGCCGCCGAAGTACCCTGTCGGCGCAGGCGCGGCGCTGATAACGTGCGTGTTCGGGTTAGCCGCTTTGATGGCGTTGTAAGACTTGCACAACAGATTGGTGTACGCCTGCGGACTGATCATACCGACCTGCCACTCGCGGTCGATGTTCGGCTCATTCCACACCTCAATCGCATCCGCGCCCGCGGCCGCCAGAGTAGCGACCCAGGCCGCGAACTTATCCTCGAAGCCCGGTTCTGTCACCATGCCCGGGCCGCCGATGGCACTCAACTGGAGCTTGAAGCCGTGGGCGCGCGCCGCTTGCACCTTCCAGGTGGCATCCTGGCCGTAATGAATCTGCGACTTCACCCACGTCATCCCGGAATAGCGCATCAGGTCTTTGTACGGCAGTCCCATATCGCGGACGTGCCCGCCCAACTCGAAGCCGCCGCTGGAAACCGGCGCAACAATGGGGGCCGCAGGAGGTGGCGTCGCGGCTTGCTCCTCCCCAACAATGATCAACGCGTACATACCACCACCCTGGATAGCTGCGTTACCGGCCTGAATCTGCCAGGTGCTCCGGTAGCTGCCGTCGGCATTGGGCGCGACCATATCCACGCTGATGTCTACGTTCTCGCCGGCCTTGACTTCGCCAATCTCGACTTTCGACACCTCGGCCATCCGCTCGCCGGAGACGAAGGCCAACACCGTGTTTTCCGGCCAGTCCTCGCTGCCGGCGTTGCGCATCCGCCAGGTCTTGGTGAACTCCGCTTCCTTCTCGAAGCGCGTGTTGTCGGGGACGGTCACGTCGGCGACGAAAGCCGCCCGCAATCCCTCCGCAACGGTCTCGGCCGCCACTTCGCTCTCTTCCGTCTCAGTGATGGCAATGGTTTCTGTCACCACCGGCGCGGGTGCAGCGACCAAAACCGCCAGCGATCCTTTATCCACCCCGGCAAGGCTTGCCGCAATCGTGTACGTACCGGTGATGTCCGGCGCGGTCCAGGCAAACTGCGGTTGGGTCAACGCCGTCGCGGAGCGCGTCGTCTGTCCTTCAGGGCCGGTCACCTGCCAGGCAATCTCAGGCATGGTATACGTTGCGGCTGCGGTTTGCGTCCTGTATTCGGCAACGCTTGCCAGCATGTCGGGCAAGTTCCCTTCGGCCAGCAGATCGCGCAGCGCCACGCCGCCCAGATGATAGCGTTCGACCAGCGTCATGCGCTCGCGCAACCATTGCGGCGTGCCGAGCCAATACGCAGCATCGCCAACAGTGATGCGGGTCGCGCCCGTCGCCACGTCGGTTTCCACCGCAGACACCGCGCCAAGCCTGAAGTTCAACGCAGTTCCCGGCATCACACTCTCGGTGAGCGTCTCCACAGCCTGAATTCCCCCGATGGGGTCAAGAATCTCACCCAACGTCAAGAGTCTCTCACCATCGGTGCTTAACGTCGAGTAAACGGGGATGAGTTTGTGGCGGTTCACCTGCGTCACGCCCCACACGATCATCTGCTCGGCCAGACCGCCCGGCGTATACGCACCGGGGTCGAACGGCATCACGACGCGCAATTGGTCCACAGCCGCGCCCAACGCCGCCCAGTCATAGCCGCCAGTATCCCAGGAGCCATCCGCCGCGCGTTGCGGCGTATCGACGACCAGAGCCAGCCAGAGGCCGTTCTCCCGAAAAGTTGCGCCCAGATCGGTCACAAAGCTGGAAAAAGCATCGCGGGTCTCCGGCTGCACCATCCGGTAATCGAGCACCAACCCACCGTATCCCCCGCTCTGCGCAATGCCGAGCAAGGTCTGCACGTGAGTAGCGCGATCCGTTTCATTATTGAGCATATCGCTGACCAGCAGCCAGTTAGGATTGCGGCCCGGCACCCAGTTGCGCACGGTCGGTGCCAGCGTCAGCGCTCCACCCTGCGCCGCAGCCGGTAACTGTGTCATGTCACCGGTCACACCGCCCATCGTTCCCACCAGGATACCGGGCACGTTGATTTCGGTCAACACAGTTTCCGGTGCGGGGGTCAACGTTGCCGGCAGGGGATAGGTTTCCACCTCAGTCGCAATCTTCTGCGCGGGCATCCCGGCTTGCATCACCATCACGGACCCGGGTAACGTCTTCACGGCAGCACGTAATACCTCGGGCGAAACGGAGCGATCAAGCTGCGTAGGCAGCCAGCGCCACGCCTCACCATCCCATGCATACAGATCGAGCGTCTCCCACGGTTCCGCCTCGTTGGGAATATCGATTTCCATCATCGCAGGGCCGGAAACGTCATTACCGCGCAGGCTGATGGCATAGTAAGGGCTTTTGGGGGTCAAATTGACCGGAAGCCCGGCCAGCGCCGGCTGCAAACTCTCCGGCAGCGTTCCGCCGACGAAGTCCGCGCGCGGCGTCGATTCCAGTTTCACCCGCACCTTGCCCTCTACCGGATCAACCAGGCTGATGCGCAATCCGTCAGGATGTTCAGCCACGCGGTTATTGGCGTCCAACGCCGTAAAGCCGCTCTCGAACATGTCTGCCAATGACAGACTGGGCAGCAGCAGCGCCAGGAACACGATGACCACCAGCGCAGCAAGTGCGCCCAACAACCAGCGCCGTCCCCTGAACAAAGCGCCGACACTCGCAAAGAACGCGCCAACGCCGGTCAACAGACCGCTGAGCTTCTCACCCGACGAGGGCTTCGAAGTCTCGAGATCCGCGATGCTGACTACGGACGGTGTATCACCGCCCGCCGTGGGTGCATCAACATCGATATACGTCTCAGCCTCCACCGGCATATCCGTCGGCATATCGGCCTGCACAGCACTCGCCGGCGATGCAGCGGGCGGTTCGACCAACTCCGGCGTCAGCGCCGGTTGCGGTTCTACCGTCATCCCTTCGGGTTTAAGCTGTGATTCTACGACCTCATTCGGCTGATTTTCGTCACTCATCTAAAACCTCCACTCAGAGTCAAAATCCGTTTTTTCAACCTCATCGCTAGGACGCTTATGGGATACAGTCATAGACCAGCCCAAAGCCGAAGCTTCACAGATCGGCGCGCCCCAAAACACAATAGAGCCATTTTAACACAGGCTCATGGATTAGCAAGACTCAGTTAAAGAAAAGTTGTTTTGACTTTTCCTTTAAAACATAGCATAATGGTATCATCTCAATAA
>OMKS01001181.1_pt1 | contig 23763 bp, 25 predicted proteins | sample 1674721 | NCBI WGS metagenome assembly OMKS01 (sample SAMN06264996, study PRJEB25208) | sediment metagenome | isolation source: hot spring sediment | place: USA: California | collected 2014-09-02
TTGGTGTGTAATATAAACGGTATCATGCCTTGCCTGATGATGAATGTGTGGATTATGACTTTTTCAGCAAGCCCTAACGAAGGATGCGGATCATGAGCACACACCTCAAGCGATGGATAACCGCTGTCGTAATCGTGCCGGCACTTTTTACAGCGATTATCTACGGACCGGCAATTCTTTTTTCCGTTATTGTCATGCTGCTTGTTCTCGGTGGTATCTTCGAGTACAACACCATGGTGTTCAATCAAGGTGCTCACATGGAAAAGGGAGAAGGACTCCTCCTCGGACTGTTCATTCCAGTGGCCGCATATGTTGGCAATATCACTGCCATGTTTGCCATGACGACGTTTGCCGTCATCATCGTCTTCCTGCTTTTTCTCTTTCATGCAAAGGAAGGCCTTATTGATCTTTCCGGCTTGACCAAAGTCGTATTCGGATTGATCTATATTCCGTTTATGTTGTCGTACATTATACTGATGCGGCAGTCAGATGCGGGAGTGCAGTGGGTCTTTTTCATTATTGTTCTGGCCTTTTGCGGTGATGTCTCAGCCTATTATGTGGGGAAATCCATCGGCAAGAGAAAGTTGATGCCCGCCGTCAGTGCCGGGAAAACAGTGGAGGGAACACTGGGATTGATTATCGGAAGTATCGTCGGGTGCATCGTTTATGCATTGTTCTTTTTCCGCGAGCTGCCGCTCTTCCATGTGATTATTATGGCTTTTATGGGAAGCATCCTCGGGCAGTTGGGAGATCTGTGCGAGTCGACGATAAAACGGTATTTCGCAGTCAAGGACTCGGGTTTTCTGTTTCCCGGTCACGGTGGTGTCCTTGACAGGCTTGATTCTTTGATATTTATAATTCCTTTTGTGTATTATTATACGACACTCGTGATTCAATGAAAAACATAGCAATTCTAGGATCTACCGGATCAATCGGCGTCAGTACCGTCGAGGTGGTGTTACAAAACCCTTCACGATTCAGTGTTTGTGCCCTCGCCGCGGGAAGAAATCTTAAGCTGATGAAAGAACAGATAGAGACATTCAGGCCGCGGATCGTTTCCGTTATTGACCATGATCATGCTCGGCAATTGCGTGATATGCTCGGTCAGTCATCAGGAATAGAGATTCTCTGGGGTGGGGAGGGTTACCGTGAAGTTGCCACCTGTCGGGAAGCTGATATGGTCCTATCCGCCATTGTCGGAGCTGCCGGATTGCTTCCCACCGTCGACGCCATTGAGGCGGGCAAGGATGTCGCTCTGGCGAATAAAGAAACCATGGTGATGGCGGGTCGGCTTGTTGTGGACAAAGCAAAATCGCACGGTGTGAATATTTTGCCGGTCGACAGCGAGCACGGGGCGATTTTTCAATGTCTTGTCGGGCATAACAAAGCTGATGTAAGAAAAATAATACTGACGGCATCGGGCGGACCTTTTTTCCGTTTACCGAAGGAAAAAATGCATGATGTGACCCTTGAAGATGCGCTGAAACATCCGAACTGGGACATGGGTGCGAAAATCACCATCGATTCTGCAACAATGATGAACAAAGGGCTCGAGGTTATTGAGGCAATGTGGTTTTTTGACGTTGATATCGACAGGATAGACGTGCTGATTCATCCCCAGAGTATCGTTCATTCGATGGTGGAATATAATGACGGGTCGTCGATCGCTCAACTGGGTGTGCCCGATATGAAGGGGCCCATTGCTTATGCGCTCTCATATCCTGAGCGGCTTCATGACGTTATTGCCCCTCTCAGCTTGAGCACTATCGGAACATTGGAGTTTTTCTCTCCTGATTTCGATAAATTCAAGAATCTCGATCTTGCCTATCGTGCCGCTGCCCGCGGGGGTACGGCACCGGCGGTTCTCAATGCGGCCAATGAAGTGGCAGTTGAAGCATTCATCAATGGTGATATCGGATTTATGGACCTGCCGGATATTGTGGAGGAGGTTGTTACAGGACATGAGGCGAAGGAACCGCATACAATAGCAGATGTCCTTGAGGCGGACAGAAACGGCCGGAAGATGGCGAGGGAAATTGTGGAAAGGTTAGTGTTGCAACATTGATTGGTATAAACATACTATCGGTAATTATTCTGTTGGGGATTTTGATCTTCGTCCATGAACTGGGGCATTTTCTGGTTGCAAAATGGTTTGGGGTGGGTGTCCTGAAGTTTTCTCTCGGATTCGGACCTCGGTTGATCGGACGGAAAGTAGGCGATACAGAGTATCTTATTTCAATGATACCACTCGGCGGGTATGTCAAACTCCTCGGTGAATCGGAAAGCTCTGATTTGTCGCCGGAGGATGAAAAAAGGTCGTTTCAGAACCAGCCGGTGTTCAAGAGGATGGGAATCGTATTTGCCGGACCACTTTTTAATTTTCTTTTCGCCGTCGTTGCATTTACCCTGATTTACAGTGTGGGAGTGCCTGCACATACCTCACGGATCGGTGCGGTACTGGAAAATACGCCGGCCTCTACAGCGGGACTCCGATCGGGTGATATAGTCAGCGCCATTGACGGAAAGGAAATATCGAAATGGGCAGAACTGGCAGATATGATCTACGAAAGCGGGGGGCGTGAACTTGTCGTTACCGTCGACAGAACCGGAGCAGTACTACATTTTAACATAGTGCCTGAAAAGACAACGGGTCAAAATATATTCGGTGAAGAAGTCGAATCGTATAAAATCGGTGTTTCCGCATCGGAAGAAACCGTTATAGAAAGAGTGAATCCCTTCCGGGCGTTTGCACAGGGCATGAGTCAGACCTGGTGGTTTACCAAGCTTACCTGGCTGACCGTTGTCAAAATCATTCAGAAAGTTGTTTCACCGAAGACATTGGGTGGGCCGATCATGATCGCTCAGATGTCGGGACAATACGCAAAGCAGGGATTCATTCCGTTTCTGTTTTTTATGGCGATCCTGAGCATCAACCTGGGGGTTCTTAATCTTCTCCCCATTCCCGTTCTTGACGGCGGTCATCTCCTGTTTTATGGTATCGAGGCTGTCACCGGCAGAGAAGTCAATCTGAAGTGGCGGGAAATGGCTCAGCAGCTGGGCTTTTTCGTTTTGATCATGTTGATGATATTCGTATTTTATAATGATATTGTACGGATATTCGGTGAATAGGGATATGGTTATACTGGCATTCGATACATCAACAAAAACGGCAAGTGTTGCACTGCTTCAGAACGAGGTTCTCATCGTTGAACAGATCATTAACACTCGTAAAAACCATGGAGAAACGCTTCTCTCCGCAATTGAAAGCATCCTTGCAGTCGCTGGAATGCAAATCGACGACATCGAACTCGTAGCCGTTACCATTGGCCCCGGTTCCTTCACGGGACTGCGTGTCGGTGCCGGCACTGCCAAGGGGCTTGCCTTTTCAAAGGGAATCCCCATCGTCGGTGTTTCGACGCTTGATGCAATGGCGGCGAACGCACCGTCGAAGAAAATAACCATTTGTCCCATGCTCGATGCACGGAAGAATGAAGTTTATACAGCTTTTTACCGGATGAACAGAACGGGCTTTCCCGTGAGGATAACGGATGAACGGGTGATATCACCTGAACTGCTGTTGGCAGATATCGATGAAGACATTCTGTATCTCGGCGACGGTGCCCTTGCTTACGGAAATCTCATTCGATCGAAGATGCACAACAAGGCTCACTTTGTACCGGCTCCGCTTAATTATATACGGGCATCTTCCGTGGGTCTAATTGGATTGAAAAAATTTCATGACGGTGATACGCTTAATAGTCTGATGCTTACGCCTCGATATGTTCGCTTGTCGGAAGCTGAGACAAAAGGAAGAGCCATAAAGGAAGGACCTTCAACATGAGCAATCGATATGATACACGCTGTGGATGTCAAGGATGCCGCCGTCATCCGGTTGTAAACACCCACGAGGGGGTGTCGAGGATGGAAAGCGGCGAGGCGTTTTAACTGAAGAGAATAAACAAGAACAAAAACAGAAATGGATACTGATTATGGATTTTAGGGAAAGCCCGGTAGTTCTTGAAGGATTTGTTTTCATTGCTCCGCTCCTAGCATTAACATTGCTCTTTGCTTATTTCGGGATCATCTGGGTATCGGTTTTCTTTTTCGCTGCAACGTTTTTTACAGCAAATTTCTTTCGCAATCCGGAACGGTCGATTCCCGGGGATGAAAATGCGATTGTGTCACCTGCCGACGGCAAGGTACTAAAAATCGAAGATGTCGAGATGAGCGGACTCATAAACGGAACGTTCAGGAAGGTCAGCATTTTTATGAACATTTTTAATGTTCATGTTAACAGGGTACCCTACCGGGGTACCGTAACGGCGATTGAGTACAGAGCGGGGAAATTTTTCTCGGCAGACCTTGATAAAGCATCGGTGTTCAACGAAAGAAATTCAGTTCTTGTTACGACTGATGATGGACGGAGCATTTTAACGATTCAGATTGCAGGATTAGTAGCACGACGGATCGTGTGTTGGGTGAACGAAGGCATGGATGTCGCTCGGGGAGAACGATTCGGACTTATTCGTTTTGGCTCGCGGCTCGAGGTTTTTATGCCTCTCGATACCGAGGTTTCGGTAGCGGAAGGCGAAAAGGTAACGGCCGGAGAAACAATTCTGGGGAGGCTGTCATGATGAAAAAACCTACCATTACGTCGGACGGGATGAAAAAAGGGATTTATTTACTTCCCAACCTCTTTACCACGGCAAGCCTGTTTTGTGGATTTTATGCCATCATCGCATCCATGAGAGGAAGTTTTCTGAATGCTGCCGTGTCTATCCTTATTGCCGGTATTCTCGACGGTCTGGATGGGAGGATCGCACGGTTCACCAACACAACAAGCAAATTCGGGAGTGAATATGATTCACTGTCCGATCTGGTTGCATTCGGAGTTGCACCGGCAATACTTGCCTACACGTGGGCCCTGTCACCGTTTGGACGATATGGATGGCTTGCCGCATTCCTCTTTGTTGCGTGCGGAGCATTGCGTCTTGCCCGTTTCAATATTCAGATAGGTATTGTGGAAAGCAAGGTATTCAATGGTCTTCCAATTCCTGCCGCAGCAGCGGTGGTCGCCGGTTCAGTTCTCTTTTATGGCTATGTAGGTGGAGCCGATCACTTCAACCACATATCGATTCTCCTGGCTGTGGTGGCGCTGGCGCTCCTTATGGTGAGTAACGTTAAATTCTACAGTTTCAAGGATGTCAATTATTTCTCCAGGAAACCGTTTATCACATTGGTTCTCGTTGTTTTTGTCTTTACGGTGATTGTAATGGAACCGCAACTAATGATTTTTACCCTGGCCGTGGGATATGCGCTTTCAGGGCCGGTCTGGTCGTGTTGTAAATTCGTCAGAAAAAAAGAAGAATACAAGGAAGAAGTAAAAAAGTTTTAATAACGCCATAGGAACGGGAGGACAAAGGCAGTTAATGAGAAAGTATAATGTCGCGGTAGTCGGTGCAACAGGTGCGGTCGGTAATGAAATGATTCGTATTCTCGAAGAGAGAGATTTTCCCGTGGCAGATTTGAGACTATTGGCTTCGGAACGATCCATCGGCAAAACGCTACTGTACAGAGGAAAAGAATTCCCCGTCTCCGTACTGGATGAAAAGTCCTTCGACGGCGTTGAAATAGGGCTCTTTTCGGCCGGAGGGAGTATCAGTGAGCGATTCGCACCGATAGCGGCCCGGGCCGGCTGCGTTGTCATTGATAATACCAGCGCATTCAGGATGGATCCGGACATCCCTCTTGTCGTTCCGGAAGTGAATGTCCAGGATATTGCACGCTACACATCAAAGGGAATTATTGCCAATCCGAATTGTTCGACGATTCAGATGGTCGTGGCGCTTAAACCGATTCACGACAGAGCGAAAATAAAACGGGTAGTCGTGACGACATTCCAGGCCGTTTCGGGAACGGGAAAGGAGGCAATCGAGGAACTTGCCGAGCAGACAAAATCGCTTATGAACATGAAAGAACCGGAGATCGCAGTTTATCCCCATCGAATTGCTTTTAACTGTCTCCCCCACATCGATATTTTTCTTGAGAACGGCTACACTAAAGAAGAAATGAAGATGGTCAATGAGACCAGAAAGATCATGCATGATGCGTCAATCTCCGTCACGGCGACGACCGTGAGGGTCCCGGTGTTTTACGGGCATTCCGAGTCGGTGAATATAGAGACGGAGAAAAAGATAACCGCCGGTGAAGCCCGGAACATTCTCATGAGTGCGCCTGGTGTTACCGTGGTCGATGACCCCTCAAAGAATAAATATCCCCTTCCCATAGACGCCGCCGGAAAAGATGACACATATGTCGGCAGGATACGGGAGGATGAATCAATTGCAAACGGCATTAACATGTGGGTTGTATCGGATAACATCAGGAAAGGTGCTGCTCTGAATACCATACAGATAGCTGAAATCCTCATCAGGGATTACCTGTCATGATGCAATGAAAGTTATCGGAGGCACGGCAAAAGGACGGAAGATATCTGTGCCGAAAGGAGTTTGCCTGAGGGCGACCACGGACAGGACAAAGGAGTCCCTTTTTAACATTCTACCCGCGCCGGAGGGGAAAGCATTTCTTGATCTGTTTGCCGGGACGGGAAATGTCGGTATCGAAGCAATGAGCAGGGGGGCCGCTCGAACCGTTTTCATTGAAAAGAATGCCGTTATGGCCGGCGTTATAAAGAAGAACGTCAGTGTCTGCGGACTTGACGGGGATTATGAGGTTATCGCGACGCCATGCGAGCGAGGAATAAGAATCCTGGCACAGCGGCGCGAGTCCTTTGACATTATTTTTGCTGATCCTCCCTATGAAAGAGGATATGTTGAAAAAACATTGTACTGGCTCGGTCGAAATTCACTACTTTCAGTGAACGGCGTTATTGTCATAGAGCATTCAGATAAAGAGCCATGTGGAGATGATTCCATCTTTGCACTGAAAGATCAAAGAAAATATGGAGATACCATAATTTCCTTCTGGAAAATGAAATAGTGCTGGTGAGGTTGATATGGACGGGAAGATAGCAGTGTATCCAGGCTCATTTGATCCGATAACGAATGGTCACATTGACATTATCAACAGGGGATTGCGATGTTTTGACAGTCTTGTAATTCTTGTGGGTTATAATCCTGCAAAATCATCTTCATCACTTTTTACCGTCGAAGAGCGGGTCGACATGATTAAAGAATTGATCGGTGAAAATCCCAGAATTGAAGTCGATTCTGATTCCGGTCTCATTGTCGATTACGTAAAAAAACGAGGGGCTCACATCATCCTCAGGGGACTGAGGGCCATGTCCGACTTTGAATATGAATTCCAGATGGCTCTCATCAACAGACGCCTGAACCGTAACATTGAGACGGTCTTTCTCATGACCGGCTCGCGCTGGTTCTACTGCAACTCAAGTATTATCAAGGAAGCATCGAGTCTGGGCGGCACCGTTCGAGGCCTTGTGCCCGATTCCATATTTCAAAAATTAAGAGAAAAGTACCCGGACATGTCGAACGGTTGATGATGTAACGAAAATGACGTTCCGAATGTTCGGGGAGACGTGTGACATAATGAAGCTTGCAGAGAGAGTTAAAAGGATACAACCGTCAGCGACACTTGCCATTACGGCCAAGGCAAATGCATTACGCGCCGCCGGGCGGGATATCATAGGTTTCGGGGCGGGAGAACCGGACTTCGACACACCGGAAAATATAAAGGAAGCGGCAATACAAGCAATAAAGGACGGTTTCACCAAATATACACCAGTCGGCGGCATCGATGAACTGAAAGATGCTATTATCGACAAGCTGCAGAACGAAAACAACCTTTCCTACAGCAGGTCTCAGATCGTTGCTTCATGCGGTGCGAAACATACCCTCTATAATCTGGCTCAGGCAATCTTCGAACAGGGTGACGAAGTTATTATTCCGTCTCCTTACTGGGTATCGTATCCGGATATCGTTCTATTGGCTGATGGAACCCCCGTTATACTCCAGACTGACGAGGCGGATGGATTTAAGGTAAAGCAGGAAAACCTGAGAAGAGCCATTACCGGAAGGACCAAGGCAATTATCATCAACAGCCCGTCCAATCCCACAGGTTCGGCTTATACCCTGTCGGAGCTTGAAGCGCTTGCTGATGTTATCGTTGATGCGGGAATATTGGTTATTTCGGATGATATTTACGATAATATTCTCTACGATGGATTGACGTTCTATAACATTTGCAATGTGAGGGAGGAGTTACAGGAACAGACGATCGTCGTCAACGGCGTTTCAAAAACCTACGCCATGACGGGTTGGAGAATCGGCTATGCTGCGGGACCGGAAGAGATAATTTCCGCCGTAACTAAAATCCAGAGTCAGAATACGTCGAATCCCACGTCCATCTCGCAGAAAGCTTCGATAGAAGCCTTGAGGGGAGATCAGCGTTCCGTCAAGTCGATGATAAAAGAATACAAAGAGCGGCGAGATTATATTGTTGACAGTCTCAATAAGATCAATGGATTATCCTGTTTAAGACCTCAGGGGGCTTTTTACGTCTTTCCAAATGTTTCCAGGGTGTACGGGAGCACATACGGGGGGAAGACGATTACGAGTTCCGTTGAACTGGCAGCATACCTTCTCGATGCGGCCAACGTGGCGGTTGTGCCCGGCGAAGCCTTCGGGAATGACGGCTATGTTCGTCTTTCCTATGCAACGTCGATGGAAAACATACGAAGAGGAATGGAACGAATTACGGCTGCTATCGGTGATCTGAAACGGTAATATCCCGCTCTCTCTGCCGATAATGGCGAGTGCTTTATGCTTGATTACGGTAATATAAATCCGGAGCATCGCCGTCGGCTGGAAAAGCTGACACCGGAATATACGTGAAATTTCAGCATGCTGTTGAAAAAGTCAAAAACTCAGGCTGTTCAAAAATGTCGAGATGCAAGGCACCGGAAATTCTGAGGAAGAAGTCGTACGTATGGGTACGTTGCAGTGACGAAGAGTGTGGGTAAGGAAGCAGGTGGGGCGTTTTTCAACGGTCACGTGAAATCTGAACCATGATGGCTGGATATCAGAGTAGGTAATATCCGACATTCGGTTTAGTGTTGAAATTGTGGTTTTATCAGTTGAACTTAATAGAGCCCGTGCTTCTGAAACCAACACGGAGAATCAAACGGAAAATCAAGAGGAACTGCCCATGGCTTTAGGAATTTTGCTGGTCATCGCAGGCATTCTCATCGCCGTCTATCCGCCGTTGCTGTCGATTATCGTGGCGTCGGTACTTATTATTTTCGGTGTTACCGTAACAATGATCGCATACCGCATGAAAAAGATGCAGAAACGATTCGACGATCCCTTTGTAGATTTCTTTTTCAGATTTTAAAGCTGGCGGTAAGCAATAACCGGTACATGGCCATAGGTGAGGGTCTGAGATCGACGGCACCGCGTCAGGCAGGATTGTGGACCGCTCGGCTCTTTACATCCCGAGATATGCCTTCCGTATATCTTCGTTTGACAAAAGACGATCCGCCGCATCGGTGATAACGATTTGCCCATTTTCCATGACATATCCTCGGTGGGCGACCTGGAGTGCCAGATTTGCATTCTGTTCGACCAAAAAGATCGTCGTGTCGTTTTCGGTGTTGATCTTCTTTACAATTTCAAAAATCTGTCTGACGATCAACGGTGCCAGCCCGAGAGACGGTTCATCGAGCAGCAGGAGTCGGGGTCTGGCCATAAGTGCGCGGGAGATTGCAAGCATTTGTTGCTCTCCGCCGCTTAATGTGCCTCCCGGTTGATGACGGCGTTGTTCCAGGATAGGGAATAAATCGAATACATACTCCATGTCGGTTTTAATATGGTTCATATCTTTTCGCAGAAATGCCCCCATATCGAGATTTTCGGTAACCGAGAGATAGGGAAAGATACGGCGACCCTCGGGAACCTGGCAGATTCCCAGTGATACGATCTTATCCGGTTTCATATTCGTAATGGGCTGATCCATGAAGGTAATTTCACCCATTCTTGGAGGGGTAATCCCGCATATTGACATGAGCGTCGTCGATTTTCCGGCGCCGTTGGCTCCAATGAGTGTGATGATCTCGCCTTCCGAAATGTCGAGGGAGACGCCTTTCAGTGCCTCAATATTTCCATAAAAGGTATGGATATCCTTTACTTTAAGCATCAACATCCTCTCCAAGATAGGCCTTGATGACCGCAGGATTGTTCTTGATCTCACCGGGTGCGCCCTGTGCGATCTTCCTCCCGTAATCAACGACAAATATCCGATCTGAGAGGCTCATGACCAGTTTCATGTCGTGCTCTATCAGCAAGATTGAGATACTCTCCTCATCCCGGATCCTTCTGATAAGGTCATCCAGCTCGAGTGTTTCCTGCGGATTCATGCCAGCGGCGGGCTCGTCCAGCAGCAAGAGAAATGGTTCAGTTGCAAGGGCCCGCGCTATTTCAAGGCGCCGCTGTTCTCCATAGGGCAGGTTCTTGGCAAATTCGTTCACAGATTCATCAAGGCCTATTTTCTCCAGAATGGCATAGCTGTCGCGAACGATGGCCTTTTCTTCACTTCGGGTTGCCGGTCCCTTCAATATGGCGCCTACAATACCGGAAGATGTGCGGCAATGACGTCCAATCATAACGTTCTCAAGGACCGTCATGTTCTGAAACAGGCGAATATTTTGAAATGTTCGGGAAAGCCCTTTCGCGGTAACTATATTCGGTTTGAGACCGTTGATCTTCTCGCTTTTTCTTCCGGGAGGCGAAATGATCACCTCACCGTCGGTCGGTTCATAGAGGCCGGTGATGCAGTTAAAAAACGTAGTTTTTCCCGCACCGTTCGGCCCGATCAGCGCAACGATCTCTTTTTCCCGGACGTCGATATCGACGTTGTCCAGTGCTCGAAGTCCGCCGAAGTTCATACCCAGGCCTCGCACGTCGAGGATGACGGGGTGTTCCAAACTAGGCATCTTTACCGGCGCCTCCGGAACCTTCGAATTTATAAATTCGCCGCACGTCACTGACAATTCCACCGGGACGAAAGACCATCATGACGACGAGGAGAATGCCGAACATGAGCATGCGGTATTCGGAAAATGCCCTGAGATACTCAGGCAGGAGAATCAGGATGAGGGCTCCGATGATGACGCCGACAACCGATCCCATTCCACCAAGGACAACGATGCAGAGGATAATGATCGATTCCCATATGGTAAAACTTGCGGGATTGACGAAAGTCGTCTTTGCGGCAAACATGACACCGCCCATGCCCGCCCAGGTTGCGCCGAGAGCGAAGGCGGTCAGTTTCGTCTTTGCCTTGTCGATGCCCATGGCCTGACAGGCTACTTCATCTTCCCTCAATGCGATCCATGCCCTCCCGATTCTCGAATCCTGAAGGCGATTGACCACGAATATAGTGAAGATGCACAGGGCAATCATAATGTAGTATATAAATATCGTCGAGTCGTGGACGGAAAGGGACATGCCAAAAAAAGAAGGACGGGGAATATTGGAGATTCCGCTCGGGCCGAATGAAAATTCATTCCAGTTTTCAAGTATAAGACGGATGATTTCCCCGAAACCAAGTGTGACGATGGCGAGATAATCCCCTCGAAGGCGGAGTACGGGAAAACCAAGAAGAATTCCGAAGAGCATCCCAAGGGCGCCGCCCACAGGCAGTAAAATCCAGAAACTTAATCCGAAGTGATAATTCAGGAGCGCGTAGGCATAGGCACCCACGGCATAGAATGCCACGTATCCAAGGTCAAGCAGCCCGGCGAGGCCGACGACGATATTCAACCCAAGACCAAGCATGACAAAGATCAGGGCTGAAATCATTATGTTGGTCTGATACAGAGAGAATACATACGGAAAAAGAAGAGCGAATATTCCTACGACAGTTAAAGCGGGTGCGAAGATTTTCCTGTCTCTAAGGATGCGCTGAGCCAGTGACGGTCGAATATCACCGCCTTCCTCCGCCCTTTTCAATCCGTACTCCTTTTGTTTGAGGAGATACCGCCATACGAAAGAGAAGAGAAAGCTGCCGACGCCGATAAAAATCATGTTCTCCCATCGCCATTCTATGACGTTCTCAATGGTATTGACACGGATCACCATAACGGGAAATGTCAGGAACATAAACCACAGTGAAACCCATAATGATTTTTTAATTTCCGAAAATTTTATCATCTTTTCGAAGATCCGTCGGTCCGAATAACTGTTGTATTTTCTTTCTTCGCACTATACGGTGTGCTTCTCCGTCCTTCCGAGGATGCCGGCGGGTCTGAATATGAGAATCAGAACAAGAAATACAAAGGCGAAAACATCTTCATAATCACTGGATACATAACCCGTTGCAAAGCTTTCCGTCCACCCGAGAACAAAGCTTCCCAGAACCGCTCCGGGAATGCTTCCGATTCCGCCCAGAACCGCCGCTACAAAGGCTTTGATGCCCGCAATAAATCCGATATAAAAATTGATCATGCCGACGTGTGAAGCGATCAGGACTCCTCCGATGGCCGCCGTTGCCGATCCCAGAACAAAGGTGACTGAGATAACCCTGTCGACGTCGATTCCCACCAGTCGAGCCATGTCCTTATCCTGCGATGTCGCCCGCATGGCCTTGCCCATTTTTGTGAACTTGATGAGAACAGTCAGGAGAATCATAACAATGGTTGTTGTGATAAGAATGACGACCTCAGCCGAGCTGATGATATGGGCATAAGGTTCCATAAACGTGAAGTCGGGTATGAGGTTCGGGAACGGCAGGAAATCCGATGTCTGTGCAAGGAGAACGTAATTCTGGAGAAAAAGCGACATGCCGATGGCGCTGATGAGCGCGGACAGGCGGGGAGCTCTTCGAAGCGGCTTGTATGCTATTTTTTCAACGGTATACCCGTATGCACAGGAATATATAACAGCTATAAATCCCGCAATAACCAGGATGGCAATAGTGTTCATCCCCATCATGGTGAGGACGGATATGACGATCAGAGCGGTAAACGCCCCAATCATATAAATTTCGCCGTGGGCGAAGTTAATCAGTTCAATAATTCCATAAACCATAGTGTAGCCCAAAGCGATAAGCGCATAGATACTTCCCCGCGTCAGGCCGCCCAAAAACAGCTCCAGAAAATAATCCATAATCCGATCTGTCGTCTCCTTAACAGTGCCATTACATAGTAAATGGTTTGTCAGGGGATCGTCTTATAAAAAAAGGGGGACAGACGCTTCATGTCTGCCCCCGTTGTATGGTTATTTACGTGTTCACTTCGATACTTCCACGTACACGCCGTCTTTGACCTGATACATTGCGAACCCGATCCCGATCGCATCCCCTTTATCGTCAAACTTGATTCTTCCCAGCGGTGTTTCCACCCATTCTGTTTTCAATGCGTTCGATACGGCCTGGTATTCGGTGGAACCGGCCTTATCGACGGCATTCAGCAGTGCCTGGGTGGCCGCATATGCATTCAGGAAAAATGCGCCGGGGTCCGCTCCGTAGGTCTTTTGGTGTTTTTCCGTAGCGGCGATTGCGAGGGGATTATTTGATGTGTCCATGGGACCTGTCGCATAAACACCCTCCGCGTATTTACCGGCAACTTTGATAAAGGTATCATCCTTCACGCCGTCGTCGGAGATGAAATATGTGTTCATTCGTTTCTTTCGCATCTGCATGACGATCTTGGATGCTTCCGGATGATATCCTCCGAAGATAACCGCTTCGGCCTTTGAGCGCTTGATCTTTTGTACAACCGCTGAATAATCGACTGCTCCCGGTGTTACCCCTTCATACAGAACGACCTGACCTTTACCTCCGGAATTTTCTATGAACTGCTTTGCAAATTCGGCAAGTCCCTTTCCATAATCGCCTTTATCATGGAGTACCGCAATTTTTTTGACCTTCAGGACATCGAGAGCGTAGTCGACTTCGAGTCGCGCCTGGGCATCATCGGAGGCGATTGTTCGATAGAAATTGGGATAGTCACCGCTCTGTGTCAGCGGCGGGTTGGTTGCCGAGGGAGACATACAAATGATGTTTTCTTCTTTATAAATGGCAAGAGCCGCCTTGGTGGCTCCACTGCAGATATGTCCCATCACGATATCCACGCCTGCGGATAGCAGCTTGGTGGCCACATTCGATCCCAATTCGGGCTTACAGGCATCGTCTTCAATGAGAAGGACCACCTTTTTGCCGTTGATTCCTCCCATTGCATTGATGTCATTGACGACAAGCTCAGCCGCTTTTACGGACGGCAGGCCGTATGATGCAAGGTCGCCGCTGTGAGCACCTGCCACACCCAGCTTTATGACATCCTGTGCGAAACTTGTCCCGAAGGTGCAGCACGCAAAAAATATAAGCGACATGGCAATGATAAGATTTTTTCCGATTTTTTTCTTCATACCGTATCCCCTCCTTAGTGAATTTATTAGCAAAATAACAGCACTATTGAGCTGCATGTATAATCTGATAGCCGTTACAAGTCAAGATAAAAGTATCTAATCTGCAAGAATCCTTCTGTTTTCAAAAGAATCTGACGACCTTCGGTCGTTTCGGCAACCCTCGGAAAACTGATGATGCACTCCGGCTTGTGAACATTTTACCGTCAGCCATAAAGCTTCGACCATAAATATTCATCAGAGACGCAGGATGAAGGTAATCCCGATATGTCGGGACAGATAGACGTTTTTCAACAGTCTCTTAACGGTCTATCGGGTTAACCGTGGTCAGGTGTTGAAAGGTTCCTTCCTTCACCTGCATGAAAACAAGATTCTTTACGGCGTTTCCATCACTGCCGATCGTTATGACACCGGACACGCCTTTGAACCCGTTCGTAAGTGCGAGAGCGCTCCGGATTTTTGTGCTCCTGACTGATTTCGCCCGTTCTATTGCATCAATGAGCACGAAGTATGCGTCAGCACCGAGCACTTCATACGGGCCAGCATCTTTGCCTGTCGCAGCGGCGAAGTGATTAAGATATTGTCGGGCCAACGGCGTCACCGCCAGTGATTTATCGAAATGGCCGGTGAATATGAGGCCTTCCACATCATCGCCGCCGAGTTCCAGTAATTCTTTGGTTTGTACGCCGTCCGCCGATATGATTGGAACATTGATGCCCAGTTTTTTTGCCTGTCGGCAGGCTTTGGCAACTTCCTGAAAATAGTTCGGCATGTACAGAACGTCCGGCTTGGCAGCCATGACAGCCTGTAACTGCATGGTAAAATCCTGATCTGACGTCCGGAAGTAGGTGTGTGAGACAACCCTTCCGCCTCTGCTCATAAATGCCCGCTCAAAGACATTGGCCAATCCGACACTGTAGTCCTGAGCGATATCTATTATAACAGCCGCTTTTCGCGCACCGAGGGTTTTGTATGCATAGTCGGCGGCAGCTTCACCCTGAAACGTGTCGTTGAAACATACCCGGAAAATGTACGTTCTGTTGTGTGTAATATGCGGGTTGGTCGTTGTGGGGGAAACCATGGGAATCTTTGACCAATCGGCAATTGCCGCTCCGGCGATAGTGCCGTTTGTCGTCGCTTCACCGATGATTGCCCGCACATTGTCCGTTTTGATAAGCATTTCAACGGCATTGGCCGCTTCCATCTTCTTACTCATCGTATCGGCAAGAATCAACTCCACCGGTCGGTTGAGAACAGTGGGACGTATCGTATGGGCAACCTTTATTCCCTGGTAGACTGCCTGCCCGTAGACGCTCGAACTGCCCGACATGGGAAGGTAAATGCCCAGCTTTATGGAATTATCCTCGCCTGAAGCCGTTGTGCACAGTGCTACACAGATAATAATGAATGAAACAAGAAATCCGTTGAATACTTTTCGCGTCATCAGTGATCCTGCCGACTGCAATGTTTCCATATAGTAGTAAAAATTTTTTATATGATCAAGGAATGATCATCCGCCGCACTCAATCATGATGATGTCGATCGCCCACGAGCAGGAAGAAGTAGCCGAACCGTGATACAGGATGGAACGTATTCCTTTCTTATATTTTCCGCTGATACGGGTCCCCGTTATGTGTCCTTACCCTTTTTTCTGAACAGCAATCGGATGGGTACCATGTCAAAGGGGAGTTCTTCCCTGATCTTATTCGCCAGATAACGTTGATAGGAGAAGTGGACGCCTTGAGGCTCGCGGACAAAAAAGACAAACGTAGGTGGCCTGACTGATGTCTGGGTGACATAGCTGAAGGGATTGGGTTTGTTCCGGTACCGCGACGGCGGAAATGTATCAATGAACTCCCGGACTTTCCTGTTCAACTCGCCCGTGGGGATCCTGGTTGTGTACTGTTCAAAAACCTTTTCTATAAGGTCGAATATTCTGAAGATCCGCTGACCGGTGAGGGCCGACAGTGATATAATTGGTGCGAAGTCCAGGTATTTGAGCTTGTTTTTTATTTTCTTAACGTGGGTGCCGATGGTGCTGTTGTCCTTTTCGAGAAGATCCCATTTATTCATGACGACGATACAGGCAACGCCCCGGTCGTAAGCAAGTCCGGCTATTTTGGTATCCTGATCGGTAATACCTTCCGAAGCATCAATGAGAATCAGGGCGACATCACAGCGGTCGAGTGTCCGTATAGCCTCCATGACGCTGTATTTTTCAAGTTGAAGGCTGATCTTGCTTTTTCGTCGGATTCCCGCCGTATCGATCAAAAGATATTTTTTATCATTGATTTCAAAGGGGGTATCGATTGCATCGCGGGTCGTCCCGGGGGCGGGATTCACGATGGTCCGTTCATACCCGAGTAGTTTGTTGACCAGGGATGACTTGCCCACATTGGGTTTTCCGATGACGGCGATCTTTATTCGTGTGTCGTCATCATCTTCGGATTCGAGTAACGGAAGATGCTCGATGATGTCGTACAAGAGATCGCCGACACCGAGCCCGTGCTCGGCCGACAGGGGGTATACATGGTCGATACCGAGTTGATAGAAGTCGCAGGCATGGGGAAGTTGCTTTGGGCTGTCTACCTTATTGACGGCATAATAGACCGGTTTAAGTGTTTTCCTCAGCATGCCGACGATTTCCGTATCGGACGGGGTCAGACCTTCTCGACCATCCATGAGAAAGATGATGATGTCGGCCTGTTCGATGGCCAGAATTGTCTGCTCGCGCATCTGAATCAGCATCCGGTCTGCGGACACCGGCTCGAATCCGCCGGTATCCACGAGGGTAAACAGCCGGTCGTTCCACTCACATTCGGCGTAATTACGGTCACGAGTGGCTCCCGGTTGATTGATGACGATCGCTTTTTTATGGGCCGATAGACGGTTGAAGAGAGTTGATTTCCCCACATTGGGCCGTCCGACAATGGCGATGATCGGTATCAAGGTTTTCATCCTCTTGGCTGTCAGTTTTCAGTTCTCAGCCGAAACTCAGACTGTTTGACAATTCAGAACGCCCCGGGCGGTCGCTGCCGGCTTACGGTTCTTTGCGGGTGTCGTATCCCAGTTCTTTGAGCATCCGTTCGTTCTTTGTCCAGTCTTTGCTTACTTTGACAAATAATTCAAGATATATTCTCGTGTCGAAGAATTGTTCCATCTCAAGACGGGCCTGTTTACCTATTTCCTTCAGCATGCTTCCCTTTTTCCCGATGATGATTCCCTTCTGTGAATTTTTTTCGACATTGATGGCGGCGCTGATTCTGATGAGATTTTTTCGTTCGTCCTCTTTGAAAGATTCAACGACGACGGCTGTGGAGTAGGGAATTTCCTGATGGGTCAGCAGCATGATCTTTTCCCTTATAATTTCCGCCGCAAGGAATCGTTCCGAACTGTCGGTATACATGTCGTCGGGGAAATACTTCGGACCTTCCGGGAGCAGCTTCCGAACGATATCGAGTACAATGTCCACGTTGAAACCATTCAGCGCGCTGAGGGGAATGATTTCTTCAAAGGCATGCCGATGACGCAGGTCATCGATAAAAGGAAGGAGGCGTTGCTTTTGAATGAGATCGACTTTGTTGATGATGAGGACAACGGGAACGGAAACAGTTGCGAGCGATTCGGTGATGAGGACATCTTCAGCATCGAAAGGAGCGGCGGCATCGACGAGAAACAGGATGATATCGACATCTCTGAAGGTACCGACCGCAGTGGAAACCATGTATCGGTTCAGCGGTGACTTCGCATTGTGTATTCCAGGAGTATCGAGAAATATAATTTGTCCTTCATCGCTTGTATGGATGCCCATGATCCGATTTCTTGTTGTCTGACGTTTATGGCTCGTAATGGCCACTTTCTCGCCGATGATGTTATTGAGGAGTGTTGACTTCCCGACGTTCGGTTTACCGATGATGCCGACAAAACCTGACTTAAACACCAATGCCTCCTTTTACAAGCAATATGCTGAATGATACGGTAAAAAATAATAAATTTCAGGAAATCACATCCAATGATCTTGATACCGTGCGGGAATATCAGAAACGGGAATGTAATGGTACGATCTCGTCCATTCTTCCGATTTCCGTTTCCTGACTACGTGCAAGTGATTACCTTTAATTTCCATATGTTTTTTCTTCCATGATTACGATAACTGTTCCCCGCGGCTGCTGCACGTGTGTCTCGATCGAGATCTCCGAAAGGCGGAATCGCTCCCGCAGCAGTGTTATATTTCCATTACGGTTTCCCCGGAAGTCCGAAACGTCTTTCGGGTTGAGATGAAATGTGCAGCAGGCATGACGTTTCGTTTCGATGCCGGAGAGAAGCCGTGACGCCTCGTCGTACAAGAGGGAACTTTCAACAAGCGATCGGAATGCCGGATGGTGGGGACCGGCGACGATTGCTCCGTCTCGCTCCATTTCACCGGTCATCTGGAGCCCCAGGCGTATCACCGGGATTCCCGCCCGTTTGAATTTCCCAAGGGCATGTTTACAGAGCCCGACCGCCTCGGACATGGAAAGCGGGACGTAGTCACCGTTCCGATACAGGTCAGCCAGTTCCGTTTCATCAAAGACAATGGTGGGATGAATTCTTACCATATGGGGGCGAAGATCGATCGTTTCATTCACGGTATGTTCGAAACCTGCTTCCCCGTCACCAGGAAGCCCCGCCATGATATGGACTCCCGTTTCAATGCCCGCGTCTTTCAAGAGTCGAACCGCCCGCCGCACATCTCCCGAGGTGTGGCCCCGTTTCGACCATTGCAGCACCTCATCGACCATCGACTGTGCGCCGATTTCGACGGTTTGTACTGAGTATCGTTTAAGGAAGGCGATACAATCCCTGTCTATGTAGTCCGGTCGTGTCGAAATCCGGATCGATTGCACCAGTCCCTCTCGCACATGTGATTCAGCCTTGTGGAGAAGCTCTTTTTGATACTGTCTGTTCATGCCGGTAAAATTGCCGCCGTAGAATGCAATCTGAATGTGATCGTTCGATCTTTTAACCGTGCTGAGGTATCGCGCAACGGTCCTGTCGATCAGATCCGCCGTGATTCTGACGGGATGTGTACCGGCGGTAATTCGTTCGTTGCAGTATACACAGCGGTTGGGACAGCCCTGGTATACAACGAAGAGGGGGATGATCTTATAATTCATGTGCTCACTGTTGTCGTTCCCGCGGCTACGTCGGGTCGGATTCAATTTTGCTGAGTTCATCAAGAGCCTTTTTAGCGGCGTTCTGTTCGGCTTCTTTTTTGCTTCTCCCAATGCCGGTGGCAGAAAAACAATCGGAAATGGTCAATTTAACCTGGAAAATTTTATCGTGATCGGGTCCGTATTCATGGAGCAGGGTGTACCGGGGTATCACTTTATATCTGCCTTGGCTCAATTCCTGGAGTGACGTTTTGTAGTCACGATAGAATCGGTCTTCCGTCCATTCATCGATGAGCGCTGTGAAGGCGTTTTTGATAAATGTGTGGGCCTTCTCGAACCCCCCATCAAGATAGACAGCGGCAATTACAGCTTCGAACGTATTTGAAAGAATCGAATGTTTGTGCCGACCACCCGATGCCTCTTCGCCTTTGCCGAGGAGAAGAAACCTTCCGATGTCGAACAGTTCGGCGACACGGGCCAGAGGCTGTTCATTGACGATGGATGCCCTCAGTTTGGAGAGCTGGCCTTCCGTATGGCCGGGGAATCGTCTCACCAGAATATCGGTGATGCACAACTCGAGAACGGCATCGCCCAGAAATTCCAGCCGCTCATTATCTCTGTACTTGAGATCCTGATTTTCATTGACAAACGAACGGTGCGTCAATGCCTTGTGAAGCAAGGTGATGTTGTTGAATTTATAAGAAAGGATGTCTTCGAGAATCGTAAGGTGCTCGATTCTGTCTTCAAAAATGTGAGGTTTTTCTTCCAACTATTTTTCCTCCTGTCGGATTCTCGGCGATGACGGTGACGATCTGATTCGACATCTGGGCTTCGCCGTTTTCTATCAGAACGGGAATATAATTTCTTGAGAAGCCTTTCATCATTCCGCTGTCACGGTCGGCAGTGTCCTCGACAAGAACGGAAAGTTTTTTCCCGATAAATTTGCTGTTATACGCAATTCGCTTTTTTCTACCGAGATCCCGTAAAATCTTCCCCCGTTGTTTCTTTACCGATTCGGGAACCTGGCCGGTGAGGGTGGCCGCCGTCGTGCCGGGACGGGCAGAATAAGGGAATACGTGAAGATACGCCACTGGCAGGTCTTTGATAAGCGCGAGTGTGTTTTCGAATTCTCTTTCACCTTCTCCCGGGAATCCTACCATAACATCGATCCCAATAGCTACACCGGGAATGGCTGAAACAACCGCCTCGATGATATTTTTAAACTGGCCGGAACGGTAATGCCTGTTCATAACCTTTAAAATATCGTCGTCGCCGCTCTGAAGCGGTATGTGCAGGTGCGGACAGATCAGTTCCGACTCCGCTATGTGCCGGATCATGTCATCGGTAAGTTCCGTCGGTTCGATCGAGCTGATGCGAAGCCGCTGAACGATCTTCTCAATTTCAATGCGCCGAAGAAGGTCGAGCAGGGTGACAAGGTGGGGGAAATCAAGACCCCAGTGGCCGAGATGAACTCCCGACAGGACGATTTCGCGATAACCGGCATTTCGCAGTCTGTGCATTCGCCTCAAGACTTCATGACCCGGCATGCTTCTGCTCCGTCCCCGGGCATATGGGATAATGCAATAACTGCAGAAAGCATCGCACCCGTCCTGTATTTTGAGAAAAGCCCGGGTGTGACCGGGAAATTCGGTGACAGGGAGATCTGAGAAACCGGTATGTTCCGAAATGTCGGTCATGGCGAATCCGTTGTAACGGTGGATGCCGCTTTCAAGGATATCGGGGATGGCTGTTTTCTGCTCCGTTCCCACGACGAGCGCTACACCGGGGAGCTTTGCCAGTTCCGCCGAAGCGGTCTGAGCATAACATCCGGTTACAATGATCGATGCTTCGGGATTCATCCGGTGGGCCCTCCTGATGAGCTGCCGTGACTGGCAGTCTGTTTTTGCCGTAACGGTGCAGGTGTTGATGATATACACATCGGCGGTCGACGTAAACGGAGCGATGGTGAATCCCCTTCGGGATAACTCCTCGGTAAGTCCGGCGGTTTCATACTGGTTGACCTTGCATCCCAGTGTGGTCAAGGCGATTTTAGCCATGGCGCAGTCCTTTATCTATCCACCCGCCGCCGATCAGGATATCCCCCTCATAAAATACAGCCGCCTGACCGGGAGCTACGGCTTTTTGCGGGACATCGAAGGAAACCGTTACGGTCTTTTCATCCATAATGCGGACATCCGACTCAACACCACGATGACGGTATCTGATATACGTACGAGTCCTGAGACGGTCTGTTTTTGAATATTCGGGAGAAATCCATGAGACATTCCGGGCGACGAGACCGAAGGAATGCTGTTCCTCCTCCCGACCGACTATAACCTGGTTCGTTTCTTTTCTGATCTCTACCACGTAATAGGGGCGCTCGGAAGCAATATTGAGCCCCCGCCGCTGTCCGATCGTGAGAGAATGAATGCCCCGGTGACTTCCGACAATCTCGCCCCGGGTGTTGATAATATCCCCGGGCTGGAAAACGTGAGCCTGTTCGATGAACCTTTTGTAATCGTCATCCGGGATGAAGCAGATCTCCTGACTTTCCTGTTCCGTGACAGAACTCAGTCCGAGTTCAACTCCTATCTTCTTAACGTCCTCTTTCAGAAGCATCCCGTTGGGAAGAAGGAGTCTTTTCAGTTCCTGTTGTCCGAGCATGAAGAGAAAATAGGTCTGGTCTTTATTCCGATCAACCCCCCGGCGGAGTCTGAGGCCGTTTAGCCCGCCAAGATTTTCGACCCGGGCATAATGCCCTGTTGCGATGCCCGCAAGTCCCCGCTTTTGCGCTTCATCAAGAAGACAGGCGAATTTGATCTTCTTGTTGCACACAATGCAGAGATTAGGTGTCCGTGCCTCACTATATTCGGTGATGAAATGATGGACGATATCCTCTTTGAACTGGTTGCTGATGTCGATCCGGTGAAGCGGGATTGAAAGTATTTCGGCGACATGCACCGCATCCTCTTCGGCCTTGGTGGGGTAGCCGTTATAAATGTACAGCCCTTCCACATGGTAGCCTTGCTTTTGAAGACGATGGGCTGCTACGGCGCTGTCGACGCCGCCGCTGATGCCGATGAGAACAGATTTTCCTGACATACTGTTACATATTTACCTGTATGGTTTCGGGATCAGGTTCATGATCTCTATTTGAGGGTTTTTTATCCCGTGGTTTTCTTTTGCCGGATCTGCTGCATTTTCGGTGGTATCATTTGAGATGCAGATGTCTCCTTTTTCCTTTGAACTTAATCCTTGCGTATTTTATATAGCTTGTTGAAAAAACTTGCTTTTAACCCATGAGGACGGTTTTGTCAACACCTATAACGCATTGAGAGAGTTTTGCCTGTTAATGAAGGACGATTCAAACAATACCTTTTGACCGAGAGCAAAAGGTAAGTCTTTGAACAATTTCATGTCGGCCTTTTTTCGAGAGCCTCTTATATCTTGACCGTCAATTATTGCTCTGGTAATGATTTTTGTCACGATCGAATATACGCGGTTCATGGATGACACCGAGGTTCAGTGAACAAGCGGTCACCAGGTAGTGCGATACATGTATACGTATGCAATGCTCGGTTATCCGAGCCGAAAATTATTACTTCTTCCTGTAAAGGAATGTTCTTAAATCGAGAGTAGTATGCGGCAAATCCGCACTGCAAATCAAGTCCATAACACGTGATATGACGAAAATGTCGCATTTTTTACCTTTATACAAAAAGTTTCACAACTGTTGCTTATATGAATTTTAATTCATATAACAATCAAATATCGGAAAGGAAGGAAAACTGAGGTGAACAGGGACAAGCTTGATGATCTGACACGAACACGAAAATGGGCCCATCAGAAAATGATAGATAAGGGTTCAAAGGTATATAAAGCCTTTCTTCAAATGGAAAGCTCCGTTTTTTCCGACGGCGCGCTCAAGAAAAAAGAAAAAGAGCTTATCGCCATCGGTATATCAGTGCGTATCGATTGCGAATCGTGCATGCAGTGGCACATTGAACAGGCGGCCTCGGCAGGAGCCACTTATGATGAGCTATTGGAGGCGGTTGAAGTCGGGATTGAAATGGGAGGTGGACCCGCGACTGTGTCTGCTCGTTTCGCGCTGCAGGTTATGGACGCGGTTTTCGGTAAATCGGAGGAATAATCCACTGGCATGCCAGTGGTATGAATAATGGCTCTGCCCGTGATTAGTGACGGGGAAAATG
>OMKS01001182.1_pt1 | contig 23736 bp, 16 predicted proteins | sample 1674721 | NCBI WGS metagenome assembly OMKS01 (sample SAMN06264996, study PRJEB25208) | sediment metagenome | isolation source: hot spring sediment | place: USA: California | collected 2014-09-02
TCCCTACCCCAAAAACCCCTTGATCCCCTCCGCCGCCTGCCTGCCCTGCCAGATCGCCCGCACCACCAGAGACGCGCCGGTCACGGAATCCCCCGCCGCGAATACGCCTTCGGCGCTCGTCATAAACCCGGAATCGACCTCTATGTTGCCCCGTCCGTCGAGCCTTAACCCCAGATCCTGCACGAGCGGACCATGTTCCACATGCACGAATCCGGTCGCGAAGAGCACGAGGTCCGCCTTGATCTCGAATGCGGAACCGGGAATTTCCTGATAGGAACGCCGGCCCGCGGCATCGGGACCCGACCAGTCGACCCGGACGCATTCGAGCACACGCACGCGGCCGCCCTCCCCCCTGAATCCTTTGGTCAGGACGCCCCACTGCCGGTCGCACCCCTCCTCGTGCGAGGTGGAACGGCGCAAAATATTCGGCCATTCGGGCCATGGGTTTTCCGGATGGCGCTCCCGTGGCGGTTCCGGCAGAATCTCGATCTGTGTGACGGATTTCGCGCCCTGCCGCCGGGCCGTTCCGATGCAGTCGGATCCGGTGTCGCCGCCGCCCACCACCACATCCTTTCCCCGGGCCGAAATCGGATCCGGGACATCGTCTCCGGCGTTCACCCGGTTCTGTTGCGCGAGGAACGCCATCGCGAATTGGATGCCTTCGAGATCACGGCCGGGCACGTCGAGATCGCGGGGGACCGTCGCGCCCGCGGTGATCAGGATGGCGTCGAACGACCGGCTTAGGAAACGGGGGGAAATATCCAAACCGGCAAGTACACCCGTCTCGAACCGGACACCCTCGCCCCGCATCTGTTCAAGCCTGCGGTCGATCACCCGTTTTTCCATCTTGAAATCCGGAATGCCGTAACGAAGCAGGCCGCCGATCCGGTCATCCTTCTCGAACACCACGACCCCGTGTCCCGCGCGGGCGAGTTGCTGGGCCGCCGCCAGTCCGGCCGGACCGGACCCGATCACCGCGACCCGCTTTCCCGTCGCATGGGCACCAATTTCTGGGCGGATCCAGCCTTCGTCAAAACCCCGTTCGGCGATCTGGAGTTCGATATGGCGGATGGAGACCGGCGGCTGGTTGATGCCGAGGGTGCAGGCCGTCTCGCAGGGCGCGGGACAGATCCGTCCGGCAATCTCGGGAAAATTATTGGTGGCATGAAGCAGGTCGAGGGCCCGCTTCCAGTGGCCGGCATACACCATGTCGTTCCAGTCGGGGATCCGGTTGAACAGCGGACATCCGTAGGCGTGGCAGGAGGGCACGCCGCAGTCCATGCAGCGTGCGGCCTGAAGGATTAGGTTGTCCGGGGAAAGCATTTGCTCGATCTCGCGATGATCCCGGATGCGTTCCTGTACGGTACGTTTGTCCGGATCCAGGCGGGAGTATTCCAGAAATCCCGTAGGCTTAGCCACCGAACACCTCCTCCGTGGCGGCCACGGTCTCCTTGTCACGACCTTCCTTCAGACGCATCCGCTCCAGCACCAGTTTGTAATCGATCGGCATGACCTTCACGAACAGGGGAAGAACCGCCTCCCAGTTGTCGAGAATCCGGCGGGCCCGATTGCTGCCCGTGTACTTCAGATGATTTTCGAGAATCCCGCGCAGCAGGCACCGGTCTCCCGGAGACCAGACACTCTCGAGATCGACCATGTCGAGGTTGCAGCGCGTATCGAATAATTCGGTTTCATCCAGCACATAGGCGACTCCGCCGCTCATGCCGGCCGCGAAATTCTTCCCGGTCGGGCCGATCACCACCACCGTGCCGCCGGTCATGTATTCGCATCCGTGATCCCCGACTCCCTCGACCACCGCGAGGGCGCCGCTGTTCCGCACGCAGAACCGTTCGCCGGCCATGCCGTGGATGTACATCTCCCCGCCCGTCGCGCCGTACAGCACCACGTTCCCGGCGATGATGTTCTCCTCGGGACGGAAGGTCGCACCGTCCAGCGGGGTCAGGATGATCCGGCCGCCGGACATGCCCTTGCCCGCATAGTCGTTCGCGTCTCCCCGGACATGCAGCGTGATACCGGGCGCGAGGAACGCCCCGAAACTCTGGCCGGCCGATCCGGTGAATGTGAGACGGATCGTGTCGTCGGGCAGCCCCTGCGCGCCGTATTTCCGGACGATCTCCCCGCTGATCCGCGCACCCACGGTGCGGAAGACATTGCGGATCGGCAGGTCCAGCCGCACCTTCTCCCCCCGTTCCAATGCGGGGCCGCATCCTTCCCTGATCTTCCTGTCCAGTTCGGATTCCGGATTCGGATCCTGCGGGCGGACGCGGTGCAGGGTCATTTTCAGGGGATCGTAGGTGGTGGAAAGGAGCCGTGTCAGATCGAGCCGGTATGCCTTCCAGTGACCCACCGCCGCGGAGAAATCCAGTCTGTCCGTGCGTCCGACCATCTCGTCCACGGTGCGGAATCCGAGTTCCGCCATGATCTCCCGGAGTTCCTGGGCGATAAACCGGAGGAAGCGCTCCACATATTCGGGCTTTCCGGTAAACCGTGATCGGAGGGTCTCGTTTTGCGTAGCCACGCCCACGGGACAGGTATTCAGATGGCACTTGCGCATAAGCACGCATCCGAGCGAGACCAGCAGGGCCGTTCCGAATCCGAATTCCTCGGCGCCCAGCAGGGCCGCGATGGCCAGGTCGCGTCCCGTTCGAAGCTGCCCGTCCGTCTGCACGCGGATCCGGTCGCGGAGCCGGTTCGCGATCAGGGATTGCTGGGTCTCGGCCAGTCCCAGCTCCCACGGCAGTCCCGCGTGTTTGATGGCTGTGAGCGGGGAAGCGCCCGTGCCGCCGTCCTGGCCGGAGACGAGTACGGCGTCGGCCTTGGCCTTGGCGACGCCGGAGGCGATCGTGCCCACACCGACCTCGGAGACGAGTTTGACCGAGACCCGGGCACGGGGATTCACGGTTTTCAGGTCCCAGATCAGCTGAGCCAGGTCTTCGATGGAATAGATGTCGTGATGGGGCGGGGGGGAAATGAGGGTCACGCCCGGCGTGGTGTGCCGGACGCGTGCAATCTCCTCGCTGACCTTGTGACCGGGCAGCTGTCCTCCCTCACCGGGTTTCGCGCCCTGGGCGATCTTTATCTGCAGTTCATCGGCATTGATGAGGTATTCGGTGGTCACCCCGAAACGTCCGGACGCAACCTGTTTGATGCGCGAACGCCGCGAGTCCCCGTTGGGCAGGAGCCGGACCCGTTCCGGGTCTTCTCCCCCCTCTCCAGAATTACTGAAAGCCCCGACTCGGTTCATGCCGATGGCCACGGCCTCGTGCGCCTCGCGGCTGATCGAGCCGAACGACATGGCCGCGCCGACGAAACGGCAGACGATTGTCTCGACGGGCTCCACCTCGTCGATGGGGATGGAATTCCCCTTCTTGAATGCGAAGAGGCCGCGCAGGAGACCGGACGTCCTGACCCGCTCATCCATGAGGGCCGCGAATTCCTTGAAGGTCCCGTAATCGTCGTTTCGGGTGGCCTGCTGGAGCTTGTAGATGGCCTCGGTGGACCACATGTGTTTTTCACTGTTCACGCGGATTCGGTACGCACCGCCCGCGTCGAGCAGGGAGGGAACGCATCCGTCCCGCGGGAACGCCCTGCGATGGCGAATAAGGGACTCTTCGGCGATTTCGTTGAGACCGATGCCGCCGATGCGTGAGGCCGTCCCCGTGAAGTACGTGCCGATCACATCGGATCCGATGCCGATGCATTCAAAAATCTGGGAACCGAAAAAGCTGTGAACGGTGGAAATCCCCATCCGGCTGAATGTCTTGAGCAGCCCCTTCTTGACGGCGGTGATGTAATTATCCATGGCCTGCTCGGGGGAAAGCGGGATGTCGAGCAGGCGCTCTCCGGCCATCTGCTGGACGGTCTCGAGGGCGACATAGGGGCAGACCGCATCCGCGCCGTAGCCCACGAGCAGGGCAAAATGGATCACCTCGCGTGCCTCCCCCGTCTCGATGATGAGACCGGCCGAATTCCGCAGACCGCGACGGATCAGATGATGATGCAATCCGGATGTCGCAAGGAGGGAGGGGATCGGTGCATGATTTTCGTCGATATTTCGGTCGGTCAGAACGAGCAGCGTCGCACCGGCCGCAATCGCCTCTTCGGCCTTGGAAAAGAGCGATTCGAGCCCCCTTTTCAGCACATCCGGCGTATCTTCCACCGGAAACAGTATGTCGAGATCGACTGCATGCACCTCCGGGATCCTGGAATTCCTGATCCGGGCCATGTCCGTCATCGTCAGGATGGGATGATGCAGCTTGAATCCGCGGTACTGGTCTGCACTCTCGGACAGGATATTGTGTTCTCTCCCGAGAAAACTCTCGAGCGACATGACCAGCTCTTCCCGGAGCGGATCGATGGGTGGATTCGTCACCTGGGCGAACAGTTGCTTGAAATAGGAAAACAGCGTTTGCGGCGATTCGGACAAAACGGCCGGCACGGCGTCATTGCCCATCGAGCCGACGGCTTCCTGTCCCCGGGATGCCATGGGATTGATCAGGATTTTCAGGTCTTCATCGGTGTAGCCGAAGGCATGCTGCTTCCGCAGCAGACGGTCCGCCCTGACCGGAGGAGAATCGGCCGGCGCGAACAGGCCGCGCAGTTCGATGCGCTTGTCATTGATCCAGCGCCGGTAAGGACTCTGCCGTGAAATTTTCGCCTTGATTTCGTTGTCCGGGACAATCCGCTTCTGTTCGAGATCGACGAGGAACATCCTGCCCGGCTGCAGACGGCCCCGGCTGCGGATGTTATCACCCGGGATGTCGAGGACACCCGTCTCGGAGGCCATCACGATCAGCCCGTCTTTGCTGATCGTATATCGGCAGGGACGCAGGCCGTTCCGGTCGAGCATGGCCCCGATATACCGTCCATCGGTCACCACGAGTGCGGCCGGGCCGTCCCACGGTTCCATCAGGGCGGCATGGAATTCATAGAACGCCCGTTTGTCCTCGCTCATGTGGATCTGCGGGCCGTGCGCCTCGGGAACCAGCATCATCATCGCGTGCGGAAGGGAACGTCCGCCCATGATGAGCAGTTCGAGCGCGTTATCGAGGATGGCGGAATCCGATCCGTCCTCCACGAGTACGGGTTTGATTTTTTCGACATCCTTGCCGAACAGGGAAGATTCCATGACGGCCTCCCGTGCCCGCATCCGGTTGATATTGCCGCGCAACGTATTGATCTCGCCATTGTGGCCGAGATACCGGAAAGGCTGGGCCAGGGCCCAGGTCGGCAGCGTGTTGGTGCTGTACCGTTGATGGACCAAGGCGTAGGGGCTCTCGAACCGTTCATCATAGAGGTCCGGGTAATAAAGGGGAAGCTGTGAACCGATCAGCAATCCTTTGTAATTCATACAATAACCGGAGAGGGTGACGATATAAAACTGGCTCGTATCCGTATCCATGTCTTCCACCGTTTTTTCGACGACCCGGCGAATGACGTAGAGTCTCCGGTCGAAATGGTCCCGTTGAATATGGCCGCGTCCGACGAAAATCTGGCGAATAACCGGTTCGGTAGCCTTCGAGAGTTCACCGAGTGAACCGTTGTTTGTGGGCACGTCGCGCCACCCGAGCACCTCGCATCCTTCCTCCTCCACCGTTTTCTCGAAGACGCGGATACAGCGCTCCGCGAGTTTCCTCTCGGTCGGCAAAAAGACCATGCCCACCGCATAATCTCCTGCGTCCGGGAGCCGGATTCCGCTCTCTTCGCGGAAAAACCGGTCGGGGATGCGGATCAGCAGACCGGCCCCGTCGCCCGTGGCCCGGTCTCCTCCGAGTGCGCCGCGGTGCTCGAGATTGACGAGCACCTCGATACCCTGCCGGACGATATGGTGATGCGGTTCCCCGTCGATGCGTGCCACAAATCCGACCCCGCAGGCGTCATGTTCACAGGCGGGGTCGTAGAGTCCCTGTTTCAGGAGCCGTCCGGCCGCGTTCCGGTGGAAACCGTCCTGGAATAGGGAAGACCTTTTCACGTTCTTTCCTGGTCTGTTCATCAGATCCAACCTGTTCTCTCTATAGCCGTTGAAACACACCGATTTTTAATAACGGCCGGGGGCACCGGACTCATGGCATTGTCAGGTTGGCCGGCCACTTGTCTCTCAGCCCGGCGCCCTCATTCATCGCAAACTGCCGGCCGGAAACGGTTACGGCCTAGCGATTGTCATCGGTTTACATCACAAACAACATTTCAGAATACTTCGGCATCGGCCACAACTCATCCGGAAGCAGCCCTTCGAGTCGGTCTACGGGCACGCGTACCTCGGCGAGCAGACCGGCCACATGGTCGGAGGCATACTTGGCCTGTTCGGGCAGCGTATCGGCTGAATGGATGGCATCGAGAGCCGTCCTGATTCTGAGACACCCTTTCAATGCATCATCCATGAGACCGGTGATTTGTTTCAGGAAATCGACCTGCATTTCGGATGCATCCTGTCCGGTCAGGGCTTTGAGCTCCCGCATGCCCTGAATCAGATCGACCAGGTCTTTCTGATAGGACTGGACCACCGGCACGACACGCGTGATAACGAGCTCGCAGAATGTCTCGGCCTCGATCTCGAGGGCCTTGATATACTGTTCAAGCTTGGTGTGATAGCGGGACATCAGCTCTTTCTCGCTATACACACCCTCGGAGGTCAGCATCTGGATGTTCTTCGTATCGACCAGCGCATCGAACGCATAACCGGACCGTTTGACATTGGGCAGTCCGCGGCGTTCGGCTTCCTTTTCCCACGCTTCGCTGTAATTGTTTCCCTCGAACCGGATCGGTTCCGTCTCGACCACCCATTTCTGAAGGATATTGAGAACCGCCGGTTTGAAATCTTCACCTTTCGCCGTGGCGGCTTCGATCTCGTCCGCGATGAGGTTGAGGGACTCGGCGACCGCCGCGTTCAGGATGGTATTGGACAGGGAGACGGAGGCCGACGACCCGATGGCACGGAATTCAAACTTTTCTCCCGTGAAGGCGAAGGGGGAAGTCCGGTTCCGATCCGTGTTGTCCCGAAGGATTTGTGGAAGCTGGCTCAGCCCCAGATCGATCAGGAAATCCGCAACCGCGTTGGATTTCCGTTTCGCCTTGATGTCGTCCAGAATGGTGCTGAGCCGCTCGCCCAGAAAAACGGACATGATGGCCGGAGGCGCCTCGTTCGCGCCGAGCCGGTGATCATTGCCCGCGGACGCGACGGTCGCCCTCAACAAATCGCCGTATCGGTGCACCGTACGGAGTACGGAGACCAGGAAAACCAGAAACTGGAGATTCTCTTCGGGTGTCTTTCCCGGATCGAGCAGGTTGTTCCCTTCGGAATCTTCCATGGACCAGTTGTTGTGCTTGCCGCTTCCGTTGATCCCCGAGAAAGGTTTCTCATGGAGAAGCAAAGCCAGATTATGACGGCTCGCGACCTTCTTGAGAACCTCCATGATCAACTGATTGCGGTCGGACCCCACATTGGCTTCGGCATAGATCGGCGCCAGTTCAAACTGATGCGGCGCCACCTCGTTATGGCGTGTCTTGGCGGGCACGCCCAGCCTGTGCAGTTCGGTTTCGGCGTCCTGCATGAAGGCCAGTGCCCTTTCCTTGATGGAACCGAAATAATGGTCTTCGAGCTGTTGTCCTTTGGGTGGTTGTGCACCCATCAGGGTACGGCCCGAGAACTGCAAATCGAGCCGGAGATTGAAAAAACCCTTGTCGACCAGAAAGTATTCCTGCTCCGTGCCGATGGTGGGCACCACGCGCGTCGCCCGGTCATTGCCGAAAAGCCTGAGGATGCGGAGCGCCGCCCGATTGATAGCGCCCATGGACCGGAGCAGGGGCGTCTTCTTATCCAGGGCCTCTCCGTTAAAACTGATGAAAACCGACGGAATGCATAGGATTCCGCCTTTGGGACCGTCCACGATGAACGCGGGACTGGAGGGGTCCCACATGGTGTAGCCGCGGGCTTCGAATGTGGTTCGGGATCCGCCGCTGGGGAAACTCGACGCATCCGGTTCGCCCTGGACCAGCTGATTTCCCCGGAACCGCTGCAACACAACACCGTCCCGTTCGGTCTCGATGAAGGCGTCGTGCTTCTCGGCCGTGAGGCCTGTCTGTGGCTGGAACCAGTGGGTGAAATGGGTGGCGCCTTTATCGATGGCCCATTCTTTCATGGCGTGGGCCACCGAATTGGCGATCGTCATATCGAGTTTGGCGCCCGTATGGATGGTTTCCTGTAATTTCTGGTAAACATCCTTGGGCAGCCTTTCCCGCATCACACGGTCATTAAAGGTGTTTTCGCCGAATTCGACGGAAGACTGGTTCGTGTTGTTATATATGATCCCTTCCTGCGGCGATGCGAGACGCAGCAGAATCGATTTTCTTGCGTTCAATCCGGAATTCATGTTTACCCTCCTTATGGGTTGAGTGGCTGGAAAAAGAGGCATTTGCGGATTCTTCGATCCGAAAATGCCTCCGATACCTGGCTGGGGCGGTAGGACTCGAACCTACAGTATTCCGGTTAACAGCCGGACGCATTGCCATTATGCTACGCCCCAAAACGAAAGAGTCATGATCGGGTGATAAAATCTTCCTGAATACCGATCGTCGGAATGGATTCAGGATACAATTTCGTATCGGTACTTGCTTTTCGGTTCGAGAGCAGGCAAAACAAATGCCAAACCCATCATCCGAAAAGTTGTCATCCCAATATTTTCTTTATTATTAAGTAATTACGAGTTTGCTGCGTGCCGCCGGACGATCACATTCATTTTTATATGAGTTACGTTTATGTAGCTTAACATACGATTAAATACATTTTCGTCATTTTTTGATCAGAATTTTTTGATTTTTCCGGTTTCCCGGCCCGGATTCGCCGCCGTGGACCATTCGGAAGGATATGACCAAACATATAATTTAACATGACGTGTCGGATCGTAAAAAAACCCTGGGCCCGGAAGGGTGCTTCCCTTTTCCGGCACCGATCCGGCATGATAATTGCTTGCCCTGCCTTTTGAAACGAGAGACTTGCATGGATCGCCCCGTGCAGACATACCTGGCGGAAAAAAGGAAACGATATTCAGGATAGGAGCTTGACATAAATAATACAATTTCGTATCTTTCAATATTAATTAGAACGTTTTTGTCGTAAAAGAAGCCGGATGGTGACATGGCCAACACCCTCAAACATTCAAATTCGAAGTCTCCTTCGCCCGCACTGGCGAAGAAATTGTCCATCCTCCTGGAAATGAACCAGGCGGTCAGCCGGAATCCGAATCTGAATGAAAGTCTCCAGGCCACACTCCAGATCCTGATGAATACGTATCAAATCAAGTCCGGCGCGGTATTCCTGATGAGCGAAGACGGACGTTCCCTTCATCTGACTGCATCCGTGGGATACAAGACCGACATCATGAAAACAGAATATGTCCTGGGAGAGGGGTTGACGGGCCGGATTGCGGAGACCGCGAAACCCGTTGTCGTGCCCCGGGTCAGCAAGGAGCCTCTGTTTTTAAACCGGATGAGTTCATGGAATCCCGAGAAAGATGGAGAACAGAGTTTTATTGGCGTCCCCATCGTATTGGACTATAAAACCCTCGGCGTGCTCATCGTCAACTTGCCCTACGGAGCAAAACGGGATTACGAATCCGTTCTCCAGTTCCTGATGCTTGTGGCCTCCGCACTGCTGCAGCCGATCCGCGTACAGCATGTGATCCGAACGGAACGGGAACGACTGATGAACGAGAATGTGGCGCTGAAGCAGAAACTGCAGGATGAATACAGTTTTCACAACATTATCGGAAACAGCCATGAAATGCGCGATGTCTATGAGCAGGTGGCCCAGGTGGCACGCACGGACACCACGGTCCTGCTGCGGGGTGAGTCGGGAACCGGCAAGGAACTCATCGCCGAGGCCATCCATTACAACTCGCTCCGAAACGACAAACCCTTCATCCGGGTCAATTGCGCAGCCATCCCGGAAAACCTGATCGAATCGGAATTCTTCGGTTATGAGAAGGGTGCTTTCACCGGTGCCGTATCACGGAAGAAAGGCCGTTTCGAACTGGCGGACGGGGGAACCCTCTTTCTGGACGAAGTCGGAGAAATCAGCCTTATGACCCAGGTCAAGCTGCTCCGCGTACTCCAGAAACAGGAATTCGAACGCGTCGGCGGCACCGAAACCCTCCACGTGGATGTACGGGTCATCGCGGGCACCAACGCCAATCTGGAGACCCTGATGATGGATGGGCGGTTCCGCGAGGATTTGTACTATCGCCTGAACGTTTTCTCTATTTTCCTGCCGCCCCTCCGGGACCGGCGGACGGACATCCTGCTTCTGGCGGATCATTTTATGCTGAAGTACGGCAGGAAACACGGCAAAGCCGTCAAGCGTATATCCACCCCCGCGATCGACATGCTCATGCGGTATCACTGGCCGGGAAATGTGAGAGAGCTCGAAAACTGCATCGAACGCGCCGTGCTGGTCTGCGAGGATCAGGTCATCCACAGCTATCACCTGCCGCCGACGCTCCAGACCTCCGAAAGCAGCGACACGGTCTCCCGGCTCTCGCTGGACAACGCCGTCGCCGCCTATGAAAAGGAGCTGATCCAGGATGCCCTCAAGACCACGCGGGGAAACCGCGCCAGGGCGGCCCGGCTGCTGGATACCACGGAACGGATCATCGGATACAAAATCACGAAATACGAGATCGACGTGACCCGGTTCAAATCGTAATTTTGATCAGCCCAAATTATTTATTCTTTGATCCGGACGCTTAATACAGGCATTGAGGCATGACGGATAATATATTCCGCCGTAGACCCCAGAAGCAGCCGTTTCAAGCCTGTTCGCCCGTGTGTCGACAAAACGATCAGTTCGACAGATTGTTGACCTGCAAATTCCACCACATTTTCACCGGCGTGGCCGACAAGGATGTGAATATTTGAATTCACTGAATCCGGAATCATTTCTTGACATAATTTCTGAAGCTGTTCGAACGCCGCATCTTCCATGTTTTTCTGATATTCGGCGACATTGAATATCTGTGGATTCACCGATGCCATACCCACGCCACCTATACTCACTGGAACCGGTTCGGCTACATTAATCACACTCAGTTCGGAATCGCAGGATAATGCCAGCTCGACTGAAATTTTTAACGCATCGTGTGCGTGTGCACTGAAGTCGACGGGACAAAGAATTTTCTTGAACATGAGATTCTCCTTTCCTGAAAGTTGAGTCATTTAACGCCTTTGTTTTTTGTTTTTGATCCGTATAAATGTTGTTTCCTACAGATCATGGTGACCGCCGCAAGACAAAGAATAACACCGACTGACAATACGATCCATGCAAAAAGACGTAAGCGGGCCGCATGCGCCAACTCTTTTTGAACCTTGTTTTCGCGTTCTGCCAAAGAGGCCTCTTTGACTGCGATCTGTTCTTTCGTCTTATCCAGCAAATCAAGAATTCTTTCCGTAGACACATGCGACACCGTATCATCAAATACGTCTTGTGAGACCTCTTGCCCGCCCGGCAAAGTTGATTCGACTGCAATCACCTCGTCTGAAATCGCTGGATTCTCTGATTCAGGTTGAGTCGATCGATCACACCCCATGAAACAAATGCCAAGCAAAACAATACAACCCACTGCTGGTTTCATCCAATCAAGATGCATAACGATTCCTCCTTTTCTTTGAGTTTTTTCTATTCCGGGAAAAAGACCAACCGACTGATCGCCCGGATGATCTCTTTTTCTCCGAAATCGACATAAATCACACGAGGAACACCCGACAGCACCTTCTCTACTCTTTGATCCGGTCTCGAATCAATCACAATGATCGGAATATCCACTCGAAAATCTCTGATGATCAATACCGGTTCAATCGGATCCAAAACCATTTGATCACACATGATCACCACAAACGAAAACAACTGCCGCCGGATAGTCCTTGAGAGACCATCCATCCTGTTCCGGATGACAGGTTTGCATCCGGCTTGAATCAGTATTCCAAGCAGGATGTCAAGATTTTCTTCCGGTTGAGCAACTATCAACACATTTCCGGGTTTTACTTTCATGATCGTCGCGTGATTCATTAGGGCCCTGTCATCAAGAGGACAAAAACCATTCCAGCGAGCCACAAAGGCATCAAACTGAACACCTATTGCTATAAATAATAATAGTTTATAATAAATAAGAGGGCGACAATAATCCGAAAGCATGTCGGTTTCTGCATGTATATAATCAGTACAAGTTTATAGAGACCAACGAAATGTGTACCTGTTTTGCACAAGTCGACTCGGCCCAACAGCCATCGGCCTGACAATTACCTTTCGAAAAAGAATGACAATAATCTTGGAAGGTACCGGGAATTCGACTCCGAAATCGTCCACACGGCAAATAAATCTATTTCAATCCGTGCTTTTCCAGCTTATTATACAATGACGGGCGGGTAATACCCAGAAGTTTTGCCGTTTCAGTGCGATTGTTGTTCGCAAGTTCCAATGCCTTTTTAATGACTTTTCTTTCTATCTCATGCAATGTGGCTCCCATGCCGATCTTTAATAGGGTGGATCTGTGATTCTTGATTGGTTGAAACCGATCCGGAAGATCCATGGGGATCATCGTGATATCATCACAGACGAGCACGGCACGCTGAATCACATTCTTTAATTCTCGAACATTTCCCGGCCAGTCATATCCTGTAAGGATATCCATACATTCCTCGGATATTGTACGAACAGATTTTCCGAGTTCGAGACTGAATTTTTCTAAGAAATACCGGGCAAGAAGGGGAATATCATCCGGGCAATCCCGAAGTGGCGGCAGTTGAATGCGGAACACATCCAGCCTGAACAGAAGATCATTTCTGAAAGAGCCCCGGTGCAGAAGATCATCAAAAGACACATTGGATGCGGCGATAATTCGACAATCGGATCGGATGTTTTCCTTACCGCCTATCCGATGATAACTCTTATGTTCCAATAATCGCAACAGGGCAATCTGAACTTTCTCATCTATCGAATCGATTTCATCCAGGAATATGGTCCCGAACTGTGCTTGTTCGAACCGACCCGCAACCTGTTGGGATGCGCCTGTAAACGCCCCCTTTTCATGTCCGAACAATTCACTGGCGACCAGATCTGTCGGAAACGCCCCCAGATTCACGGGCACGAAGGGACCGGTGTTTCTCGGGCTCATTCGATGGATTGCACTGGCCGCCAGATCCTTCCCTGTACCGGTTTCTCCCAATAGCAGAACCGAAACATCCTGTCTGGCAGCCCGGGCAATTAAACGATAAGCCTGTTTGATTTGGAATGCGTTGCCGACAAATCCGGGAATACATTCTGCCTGATCCGATTCCGAATGTGGAAGGTCGCGTTTCGAGCGATGGAGAGCTGTTTCAATCAGAACACGCAATTCTCCATCTTGAATCGGCAGTTTTGCATATTGGAAAGAACCCGTTTCAAGGACCGATCGCAGCAAAGAAAACGCTTGTTCACGAATCAGCAGGATTATTTGAACGCGCGGATTACACTCCCGAAGCTTCCGCAAAAAACCAATGGTCCGATTTGCGGTTCTCCGTATTTGGGTCGCATCGATGACAAGCAGTTTTACGGGATGACATTCGACAATTTCCAGCAACCCACTTTGTGAATGGATGAATGACAACTGAAGGTTATCATCCTGGAATAATTTACGTATCTGTCCGATCAAGGATGCTTCTCTGGAAAAAACCAAAAGATCCGGACCCTTTTTGCCTGAAGAATGCAAATTGATCCCCTTATTCAGCCTGATCTATTCCCAATTTGCGGAATCCCATTCTCCCTGCCTCAATTTGGGAGAGCTTGACAGCCCTCCATTGCCCATCATCCATCATCTATCAGTATGGGGTACCCGGTTCCGGGTTATTGTGTCTTTCCTTCCTCTTGCCGCTGACCCTATAGATTTTATCCGCAATCTCAACATACGTTGGACACCCTCCACCCCCAATTCATGAATAATCCATGTTCAGTTTTTCTCGGGGAGTTCGGTTCAATATACATTTTGATTGCGACAGAATCAACTGTTCAAAAAATCGCCGCCTGATTTACCGAATATCCCTTGTTTTCCGGAATAATATTTCTTAAACTATTTTTCGTTTCAAGGTCTTATAGTTATACATCAACGGGATATTTTTCAATGAAACCGGGAACACAAAAGGATAGATTCTATACCCTCGGCGAGGAAATCGCGAGCAGCATCACCCATGGCATCGGCGCGGCCCTCGGCATCGCGGCCCTCGTGATCCTCGTTGTACTCGCGGCGAAGCAGGGCGACGCCTGGCGCATCGTCAGCTTCAGCATCTACGGGGTGACCCTGATTTTGCTTTACCTCGCCTCGACGCTCTATCACGCCCTTCGGCACCCGGGCGCCAAACGGGTATTCCGGATTCTGGATCATTCCTCCATTTTCCTGCTCATCGCGGGGACCTACACCCCGTTCCTGCTCATCCCGCTGCGCGGCGGATGGGGCTGGTCGCTCTTCGGGGTGATCTGGGCGCTGGCGACAACCGGGATCGTCTTCAAGGCGATCTTCATCCATCGTCTGGGGAGACTCTCGGTCGTGGTTTATATTCTGATGGGATGGATGGTCCTGATCGCCCTGAGGCCGCTGCTCCAAAACATTCCCCGTGAAGGATTATGGTGGCTCGCCGGCGGCGGCCTGTGCTATACCGGCGGCGTGGTCTTCTACGCGATGAAATCCGTTAAATTCGCCCACGCCGTCTGGCATCTTTTCGTCCTCGGGGGGAGTATCTGCCATTTCTTCGCCATCCTACTCTATGTACTCTGACCCGTTCCCCGGGCACCGAACCCGGTTCCGGGAAAAGGAATCATAGCCACCCGCCCCCTATCCCGCTTCTCCCGGATAAACGGGCGGCGAATCGGCCGAACGACAAGAAATAATTTGCATTTCGCGCCATTATCTGGTAAATTTACAACCGTATGCATCCGGATGAAGCCTTGCGGCAACCGTATTTTTTTATTGAAACATACGGTTGTCAGATGAATAAATACGATTCCGAACTCCTTGCGGGACTGCTCGAGGCGCAGGGTTATCTGCAGGCCGGATCTCCGGACGAGGCGGATACAGTCATCGTGAACACGTGTTCGGTGCGGGAACATGCCGAATCGCGCGCGTTGGGACGCATCCGGGTGCTGGCCGGATGGAGAAAGAAAGCGCCCGGCCGAAGACTCGGCGTCGTGGGCTGCATGGCTCAACGCATGTCCGCCGAACTGCGCACGGCCTGTCCGGATGTGGATTTTATCCTGGGGCCGGACGCCTACCGTTCCCTGCCTGCGATTCTCGGAAACGGCAGACACGGTCCTGTCACCGCCGCCCGTCCGGATCACCGGGAGACCTACGGGGAAATCGTTCCGCGGAGGTCGTCGGGCATTTCCGCATGGATCGCGGTCATGCGCGGCTGCGACAATTACTGCAGCTACTGTATCGTACCCTACACACGCGGCAGGGAACGCAGCCGGCCCGAGTCGGAAATCCTGAAAGAATTCCGCGCTGTTTCGGAATCCGGATACCGGGAAGTCACGCTGCTGGGACAGAATGTCAACTCCTATCGGGACGGCGGGACGGATTTCGCGGGACTGCTCGGGCGGATCGCGCGCGCGGACCGGCGCATATGGATCCGGTTCATGACCTCGCATCCGAAGGACATGTCGGACGTCCTGCTGGACACCATCGCCGGAGAACCGAACGTGTGTCCACATATCCACCTGCCCGTGCAGTCGGGATCGGACAGGATTCTGAAACGAATGAACAGGAAGTATACACGGGCACATTACCTTGACCTGGTGGACAAAATCCGGCGCAGGATCGGAGGGGCGGCCGTCACGACCGATGTCATGGTGGGCTTTCCCGGGGAAACGGAAAATGATTTCGGGGACACGGTCTCCCTGTTGCGGGATGTGCGCTTCGACGAGGCTTATATGTACCATTATTCGGTCCGTCCGGGAACGCGTGCCGCACGCATGCGCGAGACCCTGACCCTGGCGGATAAACTGCACAGGCTGGATGAAATCATCCGGCTGCAGCGGCGCATTTCCCTCGAAATCAGACAATCGATGATCGGGAAACGCGTGGTCGTGCTTCCCGAAGGCCGCAGTAAAAAAAACAAGTCCGAGTGGATGGGCAAAACACCGGCCGGTCACGTGGTCGTCTTTTCTGGACAGTCGGTCCGGCCCGGCGAACCGGTTTCAGTGAAACTCGATGAATGCCGGGGTGCGACCCCGCGCGGACGCCGGGTGCCCAGTAACCGTTAATCCTTGGAGGATCCGATGTGGATTTTCAGATGGCTCTTGATCGCGGTGGTCATGCTTTTGATTCTTGGTTTTGCCCTGCAGAATCAGGAGCAGACGGTTTCCGTCAATATCCTGAATTATTCGACGCCCAACCTGCCGCTCTATCTGATCCTTTACATCGCGTTTGGAGCCGGGCTCCTGCTCTGGGTCGCCGTGTCGATGGTGCATGTCCTGAAACTGAAAGGGGAGATTCACAGAATTCAGAAGGAAAACAAAAAAATCCGCGAAGAACTCAACCGCATGCGTAATATGGGTGTCGTCGAAGATGAGAACACCCCCGATATTGACGAAGCCCCTCCAGTTCCGGGCAATTGAATGGATATGAATACCAGAGGATGATGATGGATAGTTTATTGATCACAGGGACATTGGCCCTGACCGTCGGCGGCATGATGTGGTTTCCCTTCCTTCGGAAAAAGAGAAAACCCCGTTCCCTTTACCTGAGTGCGGTGCATCTGCTCCTCGAAGGCAGGAAGGAAGAAGCGCTCGAGAAGCTCAAGAAAACCGTCACGTCCGACACCGAGAACATCCCGGCTTACATTCAACTCGGTGCGATATACAGGGAAACCGGATATCCGGTACGCGCCGCGAAGATCCACAGACAGCTCCTGGTGCGCGGCGACCTGGAGGAGGACGAACGAATTTCAATTCTCAGACATCTGGTTCTGGATTACAAGACTTCGAATACTCTGGATCTCGCGATCGAAACCGCGGAACAACTGACGCAACGGGACAAGAAGGATATCGAAAACAAGAAACTGCTGCTCTCTCTCTATGAACAAAAGAAGGACTGGGATAAAGCCTTCTTCTACAGGCAGGGGATCAACAAATGGCTGAAACAGAGAGATCAGGGAATCCTCGCCCTGTACAAGGTGATGTCCGGAATCCGGCAGGTGGAAGAAGGCGCCGAACGGGAAGGCCGGATCCGTTTCCGTGAAGCCATCAAACTGGACAAAGGTTGTGTTCCGGCCTACCTGAACTGGGGTGATTCTTATCGCCGGGAAGGCCGGATCGAAGACGCCCTCAAGACATGGAAAGACCTGACCAACCGGAACCCCGACTGGGCCCATCTGGCTTTCGATCGTCTCAAGGACGCGCTCTATGAACTGGGACGCTACGGGGAAATGGAGGAAATTTATCAACAGGTCATCCAAAAAAAACCCGAAACCGCGGATGCGGCGATCCAGTACATCGAATTGCTCCGGAAACAGGGACGGCTCGACCAGGCCATGGATTTCTGCGAACAGATGATCGAGAAATATCCGGATTCCACCCCGTTACGGATCACCCAGTTCCAGTTGCTCCGCAAAAAAGGAGATTCAAAAGAGGCCCTCGATCTCGGGGAAAAACTCCTCTCGAGAATAAGCACACCCGGCAATCTCTACGATTGCTCGCATTGCGGATACGAGACCTCCGATCCCTTATGGCATTGTCCGGGTTGTCACCAGTGGGACACATTCCTGAAAAATTGAGACTGCATCTTTATATTCAACCGCTGATTGCAGCAGTATTGTGTTTTTCGCATGCCCGCGCCGCGACCGTCACCGAGGTCGCTTTCCTCATCAAGGAGGGAAAGCTCGAAGAAGCCCGGTTTCACACGGCGCAATGGGGCGAGATGGCCACACTGTCAGACGCCCAGCTCTTTATCCGGGCGATCGTGACACCGAAAGCCCGCCAGGCTGCCGTCGTCTATGAGACGTTGATCGAACGGTTTCCGGAGAGCGGGTATGCGGACGACGCCCTGTTCCGGCTCGCCCAGTTGCGCTACGCCGAGGGACTCTATCACGCATCGCGGATGTTTCTGCGCAGACTGATCCGCGAATATCCGGACTCACCGCTCCTCCAGAGATCCCTGTACTGGACCGGACTCTCCTACCAGGCCTCGGGCAATCCGGACTCCGCACGATTCTTCCTGGCCGGCACCCTGCCGGAAGAATCCCGCATCGAACTGACCGATCCGCCACAGGATCGGTCAGAACACGTACCGCAGCCCGAGATGCGTCGATCCGCCGCACCGCCTTCCACCCCTGTACCCAAAACAACCTACGCCACCCAGGTCGGCGCCTTCACGCAGCAGAACGGCGCACTCATGCGGCGGGCTTTTTTCGAACGCGAGGGATACGAAGTCCGGTTGCGAACGAAGGAAAGGGACGGGACCCTGTTTTATCTGGTCTGGGTCGGCAGCTTCGACACCGCGGATGAGGCGCGCGCATTCGGGGCCGGGCTGACCCGGAAATACGGCATCAGTTACACGCTGGTTTCGGAATAAGCGGAGACAACCCGGTTCCGGCCGCCGGGGGTCCCGAAGTCGTAACGAGTCCGGAAACAGCACGACGGTCGATAATCACATCCACCCATCTCGACTCACATCATGGAGAGGACCACGGCCCATGCCGAAGCACACCCCGAAACCCGTTGCATGGATCACGGCAAGCCTCCTGATTTTAGCGGCCGCGGCGATTTATCCCCGTTTTTTCAGGACCGACCCCTACCTGCTGGGACGTTTCCCCTTCTTCAGCAGGCTGATCCTGTACGGATTACGGATCGGACTGCCCCTGTTCGTGGTCGTATCCCTGTTCTGCCTCGCGGGATGGTATCGCGGCCGCATCCGGGCATCCGATCTCCTGGCGTTTGGAAGCGCCCTGGTCTTCTGCGGCATTCTGGCTTTCGCCGCGGGCAGCCTCATGTACCACCGCCAGATGACCCGCGGCCGCGACGCCCGCCTCTATCATCCCTACCTCCAGGTCGTGCCTCCCGGGATCGAGGGGAACAAAATTGACCGCGGCGGGCTCCACATCTTCTGCCTCGGTGGATCGACCACGGAATTTGTGGATGAAGACGGATCCGGATGGCCGGCGCGCGCCGGCTCGGCCTTGAAAAAACGGTTCGGCGAAGACGCCGTCCACGTCCACAACCTGGGCCGCCAGTGGTACACCACCCTGCACACCCTGATCAATTATGAAGTCAACCTCCGCCCCCTGAACCCGGACGTCCTCCTCGTGATGCACACCATCAACGACCTGCTCCAGAACACGGATTTCTCCTATTTCAGCGGCGGCCCTTTCCGGGAAGATTACGGCCATTTCCACGGCCCGGTGGTGCGGATCGTCCGACGCGAAGGATTCGGATCATTCGGCCGGCAATTGCTCCGGGGACTCTGGTATCACAGGGAGAGGACGGTGATCCGTCAGGATACCTTTTTCGGTCTTGTCCCGTTCGAGCGCAACCTGCACACCCTGATCGACCTGGCCGAGAAAGACGGTGTCCGGGTCGTCCTGCTGACCCAACCCAACCTGTACAGGGAAGGCATGACCCCTCCGGAAACGGATGCGCTTTACATGCTCCACTACGAGGCCATCGGCCCGGACAAGAAATGGGATGTCGAAACCGCCCGTACAGGGATGCGGCAGTATCGGGATGCGATATGGCGTGTCGCCGCACGGCGGGACGTGCCCGTGATCGACCTGGAATCCCGCTTCCCGAAGGATCTGGATCATTTTTCCGACGATGTCCATTACACCCGGAAAGGATTCGACCGCATGGGCGAACTGGTGTCGGAGGCCCTCATGCCTTTACTCGCAAAACGGATCGGGGAGAAACAGAATTGACGGCGCATACCGGAATCCGGATCGTGACGCCGGGACGGACGGAATGGAACGCCTTCGTCGCCTCCTCGGACTACGGCCATTTCATGCAGACCTGGGAATGGGGGGAATTCAAATCCCGTATCGGCTGGAAGCCGGTCCGTATCGCCGTCGAGGCGGACGGCATACTCCGAGCCGGCGCTCAGCTGTTGTTCCGCCGTCCTGCGGCCTGTATCTTCAGCCTGGCCTATATGCCCAAGGGGCCGGTCCTCGATATCCGGGACGATGCGCTGACACGCCCGCTCTTCGAGGCCATCCATGAAACGGCGGGAAAACATAGGGCCGTTTTCCTGAAAACCGAACCGGATTTCGCGAATTCCGGGGAAATCCGAGGCTGGATGGACGTTCAGGGATTCCGTCCGGTGCGCATCACCAATCAGCCGCGCTGCACGATCGTGCTGGATCTGAAGGCGGAAGAGCAGGCCCTGCTGGACAACATGGACCGCAATGCCCGGCGTCTCATCCGGCGCTGCGAGAATCAGGGCGTCCGGATCGAGGAAGGCGACAGGGACCGCCTGGACGCCTTTTATGCCGTCATGACCCGGACCGCCAGGATGAAGAAAATCCCGCTTCACCGGAAGCGCTTCTTTGAAAAAGCTTTCGACACCTTCAGTGAGACGGGCATCCCCCGGTTGTTTCTCGCGATGAACGACGGGGAGGTCGTGGGCGCACTCCTGATCTTCGCCTACGGAAAGACCTCGAGCCATCTCTGGGGGGGTACTTCAGAGAAAGGGCGGAAATTGAGCGCGAGTTATCCGTTGCACTGGGCCGCCATCCGGTGGGCCAGGCGGAATGGTTTCGCACATACGGATCTCTGGGGGATTCCCGATGAAATCGCGGAAATGGCGGAATCGGGTCAACCCATTCCAGCAGACCGGGAAGACGGGCTTTGGGGGCTGTACCGGTTCAAAAAAAGTTTCGGCGGCCGGATTCTGTGCTACATCGGCGCCTATGATTATGTCTATCGTCCCGCCCTCTACCGCCTGTTCACGTGGATCAACAGGAAGAAAAAAACCTTCGACGAACTGTCGGAGATGATCGAACGTCTGACATGCGCAAGATAACGGGCTGGTTCTGATGAGCAGGCGGCACGGCCGGGAAACGGCTTTGAGAATCGGGCCGTTTCCCGGTAGAGAAGACTGCGCGCAAGAGTCGGAACCGTCGTCTGTCCGAGCCGGTGCCGGGCGATCGTTTTTTAACCAAGCCACTTCCCGGCGAAAAAACCGACACAACCGACCGTGACGCTCAGGATCATGCCCCAGGCCATATCCACCATCGTGACGGACAATGGCCAATTCTTCACGGTAGCAAGATTCGTCAGATCATAAGTCGCGTACGTAATGAGTCCGAACAAAGCCGCACGCAGTAAAGTCGACCTGAGAGAGTGGCTTTCCAACCCGGGCAGTACCACAAACACCAGGATTCCCACGATGAAAAGCAAATAGAAAATCAACGCGGCAACCCAATTGGTATCGGGACTCAATGGAATCTGTTTTCAAAGGACGGAAGCAGCGGCTGGTTGCCTGACTTCTCATACGTCTGCGATGACGCAGCAGGGGACCTTTCTTGACATGTCCTGATTTCATTTTTTTATTTCATTTATTTAACTGAACTTTGGCAAATTTTGGGTCGATCCGAGAATTGCAGAACGATTTTGAAAAATGTTCAATCCTATCTCCCCTTTAATAAGGGGGAGATTAAGAGGGGGTGTAAAGGAGCACAGAAAACAGGCTTGATTTCCTTTATACCCCCTATGATCCCCCTTGAAAAAGGGGGATAAAAATGGAGGCCTGTTTTCTGTGCTCCGAAATCTTTAACCATTTTTCAAAATCGTTACGCTGCATGGTTTAAGAGTCAAATTTGCCAAAGTACACTTATTTAAAAACCAAGTCTATCAATGTTCCCAATAAGAATACCGTAAAAGCAAAAGTTGAAGTGCCTAACATATACGCTGTAAATGCTTTTAAATAGTTTGTAATTTTCTTTTCAAAAAAATGTCCAATCGCCCAGGAAGTATAAACAACTCCAACGAATGAAGCGTATTGCATAAAACCAATTTTTGTCAATCCTTCAATCGCAGCGAATAATGAGAAAATTAACATGACCATACCCATCACATAGCAGAGTAAGGTTAAAATCTCGTAAAAATTATAATGATGCTTTCTAAATAGTAGTCGTGTCCAAACTGTAATAAAAAATCCCATTATGATATTGGCATATCCATAATTCCCTTGAATCCATTTAAAGATTGTGCTGGTTGTATTTTCTTCTGGCCCCTCATAACCAACATAAACATCTCTGATCTGCAAGTAATGCTCTATCAGGGTATAAATTAATGAAGAAAAAATGATAAATACGATTGGTTTCACAAGTCTATTGCGGTTTTCTGATATATACTCTCTGATATTTTGACCAGGTCTGACAAGAAGTTCTTTAATGGTGTAAAAAACCCCTTTTTCAAATTGTATGACTTGTTTAATTTCATGTTTGATGAAATGTCCGTCAATTCTTTCCAGTTTGGCCGACTGTCCACAATTTGAACAGAAATTACCATTTAATTCAGTGTTGCAATTGGTGCAATTATTCATTGTTTTATCTTTCAAACGTGAGTTTTATTATAAATGCTTTGCCCCCAAACACAATTCATCAATCATTCAGGTTGGGGTCGGATCGCTTTGGAAATTTTTGACCGAGGATACGGCAGACCTCTGTCGCCGATGTCGCCGTACGCAGGGCTTCCGCGGTCTCTGTGTTGTGAAAACTTTGTGCCAGATGTCCCAGCACCTTCAGATGATGTTCCGGAGCCTGACCGGCGGGACTGAGAAGCGCGAGGACGATCCTGGCCGGTGAAGCCATGCCCGTGAACGTCCATCCTGGCGTGCCGAAACCGACGAGAAGCGTCGCCTTCGTGACCACGGCGGTATGCGTATGGAGGAGAACGATTCCCGGCGTGATCTCAACCGGATAACCCCGGGCGGAATCGGCGAGCAGAGACCATACCGCGTCCTTCTCTTTTTCATTCCATCCATCAATCACGGACATCATCAGACGCAGCGCGTCTTCGATATCGGACGTCTCGATCCGACGGCAAACAGGAATGACCTCGGGAATATCGGAGACTGTTTCGGCAGCGGAAAGACCGATCGCGTCATATAGGGCGGAATAAAAGACCAGGAGATTCATCTGCGGATACCGGGTCGCCGCGGCCTCCGGGAAACGGTCCCGGGTGGGCGACCAGAGTGGACTGTCTCGCCGTTCCGCCGGAAGGATCGTCATGTCATCCGCCCGGATCTCCGCGAATAAGCGGGTACGCGTCCCACGCCAGTCTGCGTCTGAAACGATACGGACGGGAACCGGCGGTCGCGCCGCTTCGATCATGGCGTGCAGGGTTTGTGTGGAAGGTCCTTCACTCAGGAAAACATGGAGATCGGCTCCGATCTGTCCGGCCAGATATTTCGCGTCGCGCAGAATCTCGGAAATATCCCCACGCCGTTCGGCAAGGGACGGCAGGGGCAACAGGAGCCTGCGTACGGTATTGAACGGCCTCACGACGCGGCAAAGCACGATCCGTGGCGGACAAGCGCCAAGAAGATTCTCGAGTAATGTACCGAATATCCGTTTGACCACCGTCCGTTCACCGCCCCAGCCGATCAGGACCGCGTCGGCGCGCAATTCCTTGGCGGCGCGCACGATCCCGTCGCTCACGTTCAAACCGACGCGCACGCCGGGGCTGACCGGTATGTCGGCGGCCGC
>OMKS01001185.1_pt1 | contig 23671 bp, 19 predicted proteins | sample 1674721 | NCBI WGS metagenome assembly OMKS01 (sample SAMN06264996, study PRJEB25208) | sediment metagenome | isolation source: hot spring sediment | place: USA: California | collected 2014-09-02
AATTTACTGGATGATTATTTTTTAGACACCGCAGATTTACTCGTAAACGTCCTAAATCTAAGTGCAGAAGAATAATTTTTTGCAGTTTTTTGCACACTAATCAATCTCTAATTGCAGATTTTTACACGGCGGAATCTATGAAAAGTAATTCAACAAATTTGAAATTAATTCAAAATAGCAGAAAAGAGGATGGGAAAGAGAATACCCCCACCCCCCTTATGCGCCGTGCAACCAAATTAAAAAATTTGGACAGCGCAAAAAATTTAGTAAGTAAAGCAAACAGTCAATACCTTCGCGGGGAATTAAAAGAATCAACATTCAAATCCATCCTCTATGCAGCGCAGGTATTTTCTCAAATTTATAAAGACTTTTTATTCGAGAAAGGAATAGTTGATTATCTGTCTGTTAGGTTTGCACTACAAAATTTTGACACATCTAAAGCACTTGATTCCTTGTTAGAAGTTCTCACCGAAAATTTCAAATTGGACAGAAGTAAATTAGTTGATATAGAGAAGGATTTCCGCAACAAATATTTACTCAGCAAGGAAGAAAGGCAAAAACGGACAAGAAAAATTCTGCAAGATTTAGAAGAAGAAAAGCAAATCAAAATAAAATTGATAAAGGAAAAAGATGTAACCGAACTAAAAAGATTAATCTTACTTGCGCTCAGAAATTTACCGGAAAATGAGAAATATGATCTAATCGAAAACGAAATCAGAAATGAATTTTATCAGAACGAGGAGTAAATAAAATGGACGAACAGACAAACATCGGCTTTATCGTAAGAGCAAGAATCTTACCGCATATTGAAGGGATGGAAGAATTTCAACAAAAACTTGAGAATGCACCCAAACACATTTCCCAAAAGATGCGAGATGTTGTTCAACAACCGGCTTTCCGGGAAGGAACAACACCGCAGCAACAAAGGATGCTGGAACACTTTGCAGAGGGTAAGGACGTTCTCGAATTCCAAGAATATCGAAAAAAGATAAATGAAACTTTACGTGATTTGGATATTGATTTGGAAGTCGGAGAAGGGAAACTAAACAAAGCACAGATTGAGAAGCACCAACGAAGAGTTTTAAAACAACGGTATGAACTTGGAGATTTTGTCTCTACAATTCAAGAGCAAGTTTCCGATATGGACATTCCCAAAGAACAAAAAGATTTGCTCACAAAAACAATAACCGAATCCGGGAGCGATGCACTAAACGTATTGGATGATTTGAATGACCGCTTCAAGGAAATGTTCGAAAACCTAAAAAACAACAAAGAAGAATCCACAGCATTCTTTGAGAACTTACGACAAATAGGAGCATTCGCATTAGCCGGGACATTGATAAACATGGGGCTTAACTATGCAACCAGAACAGCCGGAATCGAGGCAAAGGAAAGAACATCATTTGATTTTGGTTCGCCATTGGGGATGTATTCCACTCGACAACAATATGAACTTTACAAAGTAACGGAAGAAAGATTAAGAGAAGCTGAGTTATTCGGCGGACTCGGAGGTATGGCAGCCGGAGCACTTGCGGGGATTCCACTTGGACCAGCCGGAATTGTCGGCGGTGCAGTTGCCGGAGGTCTTTTAGGTTCCTCGTTTATGACAAAACTTGCAAATATCGAGAACATAGAGAAGCGGGCAGAAGTCGAAGAAGAACTTAATTTCCTAAATCAAGGATGGGCTACATTAAGCAACTATGTGAATCAAGCGCAGCAGTTTGACGTTTTGCGAACACGGACAAGAGCAAGATTGAAAGAAAATTTTGAGGATGTCGGTTTTGGTTTTACACCGGAACAGCTTGCACAATATCAAATGCAGTTCGGAGATACTTTCGGCAAATACGATTCTGATTTATACAAAGAGCAATTAGCATTTTCCAGAGCAGAGGGAATCGATCCGCAAGATATATTCCGGTTAAACCTTACAGCGAGAAAGACTGATATGGATGTCGGAATGCTTGGATTAGATGAAAGTTCAACTTTAGCGAAAACGATTTACGGAGATAAAATTTCCGGTCAAAGAATAGTTGACGTTCTCAATGAGATCAAAGAAATAAATGAAAGAATGTTAAAGCTGAATGTTGATATGGATACGAGGGATGCACTTAAAATGTCGAGGATCCCGGATTTACTCTTTGGGACAGATACACCATACGGCAGACTTGGAGAAATGGGGGGTCAATCAATCCGACAGCTTGAGGGCTTGATGCAGCCGCAATCATTAGCGCATGAAGCCTTTTTATATACATCACTTGGAACACCAAACATAAAAGATTTCACCGAGATGATGAAGGGAGGAATTTACGAGGGAGATAATCTTGTAAACATTCTTAAATCAATTAGAGAAGCAACGCAAGGAGATGAAACGCTTTCCTATTTTATGCTTAATGAAATGATGCCGGGAGCTCCCAAAGGGTTTATTCCGAGAATGACAGATTTACTGAGTGATGAAGGTAAAGAGATCACACGGTTTAAGATTGAGAGCATTGATGAGGAAGGAAAAATAAAATACGCTGAGGATGAGAAAGGGGAAAGGATTAAAGAAACAATTTCCGGTTACACACTCGAAGATTTTGAGAAGGAACTAACAGCATATAACGAGCAGATAAACAAATTAACTTTGACAGCACGAGAAGATCAAGAAGTCCGGGAAGAAATCAACAACGCGCTTACCGGCTATTCACAGAGAGCGGATGAGTTTACATCAGAATCGGAAAAAATGCTTAGGACGCTTCATCAAAATATAAATGAAGCTGCTGAATCTTGGCGGGAAATGGTTTACAATGCAGAAATTGAAATGACAAGATTTTGGAAACGGCAGGCTGAAGATGCTGAGATGTTTGAGTTATTTCAGATCAAGTTGAACGCCGGATTAGAGGATTTTGAAAATATAATTAAACGAATTAAATCAGATTTAGGGTTAGGACAAGACCCGATCCCAAAGGAAATATCAACAGCGAAACCAATAAATCCAAATCCTTTTATCGACAGCGGACATGATCCAAAAGACTTAAGACCGATAAACCAACTAGAATGGGAAAACTTTCAAGAGAATATAAAGCAAGGCAGAGGAATGGTTCCGAGTGAAAATTTTCAAAACTACATGAAAGAATTTGACTATGAACGATTTGAAGATATAATGGATAGAACGTCTAGGAACAGTCCAAAAGAAATCACTATCATCATTAAAGATGAAACAGAAAGAGGAATAGAGTCAATGATAGATAACGCAAATTCAGAGTTTAGGTAAAATCAAGCATTTGGAATATTGACTTGACTTAGTTCAAATGTTATATTGGGATTAAGTTTTCATTAAAAAAATCTGAACATGTCCAACGCAAAAGTTTTCTTTTTTTAAGTAGCCTACAAGGTTTTAAGGAGCTGGACACTCCAAGATTTTCCTTGTGGGCTATTTTATTGAAAAATTGTTCTTTGATTGCAAGTTTTAGGTATCAATTTTGGTATCAATCACTTAAAAAAGTTTGAAATCAGTTCAAAAAGCTGGTAGAGCAATTCATTCGTAATGAATAGGTCATCGGTTCAACTCCGATAGTCGGCTCGAAGGAATTTTCTCATTCATTTTAGATTTTATAATTTTCTCCTTCATATAAATTTCCATTACAAAAAAAATATCGATTTTTATTCTCATTTCCATGAAATCTTCTTATAAAAATTTTGTTGTTGTTCTCCTTTCGGTAATCTTTTTTTCATCATGTACAAAAGAAATTGTAAAGCAGCAGGATTTTCCATCCGAAATAAATGTATACTTTAACAAAGATGCCGATACTAGTTATGCGTTCCCAAATAACAAAGCAAACTTCTATGTTAATTTTGAGGATAAGTTAATTCATAGAATTAACAATGCTTCATCAACAATTGATATGATGGCTTATGAAATTAATCTGCCTAGGTTGATAAACTCTTTGATTACAAGAGCAAGCGAAGGTATTCAAATAAGATTTATAATTGATGCAAAAAGTTATGAAGAAGAATTTGATGATGATACTACTAGCATTGAACGTTATACACTCATGCGTTTATACTTAGAACAGATGAGCAGAGGAAAGGATAATATTCCCGGTACTGATGACGATATTATGTTGTTATCGGATTCCCCCATATTAGCAGTTGCCGATTCTACTCTTAGAAAAAAGTTTAATCTTCCTCCTTTACCAATAGGTTATAAAAGAGTTAATCTAAAAATTGGCAACAAAGAAATAAGCGGACATTTGCTTGTAGATGCCGAATTAAAGGATCCTCGCAGTTGCAGTAATTGTTATTATTCTCCAGGTTACCAAATGCACAATAAATTTGCAATTATAGATACGCAGTGGGTTTTCACCGGGTCTTGGAACTTTACAGTCACCGGGTTATACGGTTCTGTGGAGGAAATGGTAAGAGGAGAATTAAACGGAAATCAAAACCACATTATTGAAATACGAAATAGAGATTTATCTCACATTTATTTAACTGAGTTTAATGAAATGTGGGGCGGAAGTCAGTTTCAACCAAATCCGAGTTCAGCAAAATTCAATACCCGGAAAAAGGATAATACACAACATCTTCTTTATATCGATGGGAGAAAGATTGAAGTTTACTTTGCACCGTCCGATAATGTGCTTGAAAAAATTGTAAACGTTGTTGAACGAGAAGCCGATAGATCTGTATACTTTACTATTTTTGCATTTTCTTATCAACCTCTCGTTGACGTATTAAAAGTTAAATGGGAAGGAAGCATAGAAGATCTTGTTGGTGAAAGAACAGATTTTGATATAAAAGGAATTTTTGATGCTTCATTTTGGAATCAATGGTGGTCGGCATCAATAAATATGTCCGGACGAACTCCGTCAAGAACTTCATTATTAAATCCGATGCGAAGATGGAAACACCCAGCTCCTGTTTACAGAGATAGAGAAAGAGGAAAACTCCATGCAAAAACTATGATTATTGATGAAGAAATTGTAATAGTCGGGTCAGCCAATTGGAGTGAAAACGCCGATAAGAAAAACGATGAGAATACGTTAATAATTTATGACAGAATGATAGCCAACCAATTTATGCAGGAGTTTAGAAGGCGGTAAAAACCCCGAACAAAAACTTCAATAAAGCAACCTTAGGATTCCAACTCGCAATTATTACCGATTATACTAAATAAACTCTTCTGTCCTTTTTTACAATCCCTTATTTCACAAAAAGTTAGCTGAATCAAAATCTCGAATTTTGTTGAGAAAGTTCTTGACTTTGCAACATGAAAAGCATTATTTTGGGGATGGGTGGGGAAAAATGTTGAATGATCCCAAACATCAAACTTAAAATTTATGTTCGTAGGCAGTTTTAAATATTCGATGGACGCAAAAGGCAGAATTGCCTTACCGGCAAAATTGCGTAAATACGTCAATCCCGAAGCAAACAACAGTTTTGTCCTGACACGCAACGCTGCAAAATGTATAGACATTTATCCGATGGACCGCTGGAAAGAATTGGTTGCCGAAAAATTAGATTCGCTCAATCAATTTGATCCGAAAGAAGCAATGTTTATTAGAATGTTTCTACAAGAAGCTGCCGAAGACTCTCTCGACTCTCAGTCAAGATTGTTAATACCAAAGACCTTAATAGAATACGCAGAAATTAAAAATGAAGTTCTCATTTTAGGTGTAAATAAGAGAATAGAAGTATGGAATCCCGATGTTTATGAAAGTTACATCAAAGAGAATTTGCAGTCCTATGAGGAAATTGCAAAAGATGTAATGAAACGAAATGGATAAAATTTTTCATCATCCAGTTCTATTAAAAGAAAGTATTGATTATCTGATCACCGATCAAAATGGAATTTATCTCGATGCGACAATCGGTTTCGGTGGTCATTCAAAAAAGTTCTTAGAAAAATTGAATAAACCTGCAAAGCTTATCGGAATTGATAAAGACGATAATGCTTTTCAATACTGTAAAAAAGAATTTCAAAATGATAAGCGGGTTGTTCTTTATAAGACCGGCTTCAAAAACATTGATATAATTTCTAAGATTGAGTTCATTGATAAATTTGACGGCATCTTTGCTGATTTGGGAGTTTCCTCATTTCAGCTTGATGAATCTGATTCGGGTTTCACATACCGGGAAGAAGCAACTCTTGATCTTCGAATGAATAAAGATGAGGGCATTCCGGCTTATAAAATTCTTAATGAGTTCGAAGAAAAAGAAATTGCAAATATTCTGTTTCATTACGGTGAAGAAAAAAACTCGAGAAAACTTGCTCGGTTAATTAAAGATGAGCGAAGTAAAAAAAAGTTCACCACAACAACTCATCTTAAAAATTTAATCGAAAGTTTTACTCCGCAGCCTTATGTATTTAAAACATTATCAAGAGTATTTCAGGCACTGCGGATTTATGTGAATAACGAATTAGATGAACTAAAAGAGTTTCTTGAAAAGTCTATTAATCTGCTAAACCCGGGAGGAAGAATAGTAATAATCAGTTACCATTCTTTAGAAGACAGGATTGTAAAAGAGCAATTCAAGTATGAAAACTTAGACTGCATTTGTCCGCCGAAAACTCCGGTCTGCATTTGCGGTAAAGAAAAACGAATTGAAATCATTACAAAAAAACCTGTTGTTCCTTCCGCAGCAGAAATAAAAGATAATAGACGATCGCGAAGCGCAAAATTAAGAGTGGCAGAAAGGGTATGAGCAAAAGTAATTTTTTAAAAAATTTAATTTTTCTTTCCGCATTAGTTTGCTTATGGATTTTTCCGCACCTCTTTCTTAGCTCGGAAATAAGATTACTTAAAAGAGAAGAACAAAATCTCCAATCGAAATTAAAAGTTATCAACGATAAAATTGAACGGATTATTGCTCAAGAATTAAGAACATTACAAAGTGAAGAAAGAATTGTTAGACTGGGTATAGATTCACTTGGGCTTGTTAGAGCATTAAAACCGTTTGATGAAATTGTAATTGATGCGAACCGAATCAAACAAATTGAAAAAATAGTAAACAGAAACTATGATTAATTCAAGAGCGCTTCTTGTTATATTTATAATTGTCGCAAGCTTTATGGCTATTGCCGTAAAGCTTTTCAATATTCAAGTGCTCGAACATGATCGTTTTGCAAAGATTGCAAAAAACCAGCAAGACAAGGCTCTAGTTATAAAAGCCGAACGCGGGATGATTAAAGATCGCAATGGTGATATTTTATCTTATACTCTTAATGATGTTTCCTTTTTTGTCGATACGAGAATGCTGTCACAAACTTCCAAAGGGAAAATAGCAGCCAAATTTTCCAAAGTATTTTCGAAAAGTGAAAAGCATTATTTGAAATTGATGGAATCAACAGGAAATGTTTTTTTAGAAAGAAAAGTACCGCGAGAAAAACTTCTTGAATTCCAAAATTTTATTGTCGATGGTTTTGTTTCGGTTGATGATCCGACTCGTAATTACAGTTATGGAAATGTAGCATCACATTTACTTGGATATGTTAATAATGATCTTATTGGTATTGATGGCGTTGAAAGAACATTCGATGATTACCTAACCGGTATAGACGGACTTCTTTACGTTGAACGAGATGTTCAAGGAAGAATTGTTACTGTAAAAGACGAACTTTCACGAAAGCCAAAAAGCGGTAATAATGTTTATTTGACAATCGATACTAAATATCAAAAAATCCTCGAACAAGAATTAAAAAAAGGTGTCGATGATTGCGGAGCCGTATCCGGAATTGGAATATTAATGAATCCGAATACCGGTGAAATTCTTGCTTTGGCAAACTATCCCTCTTTCAATCCTTCCGAATATTACAAAGTAAACGACAAAGTAAGACGCAACAGGGCATTAACGGATACTTATGAACCCGGTTCTACAATGAAAGCACTAACTATGGCTGTCTTACTTGATAACGGATTAGTTAATGAAGATGAAATAATCAACACAGAAAACGGACATTACAGAATTGCAAATGCAAATATTATTGATGTAAACAAATATGAAAAACTTTCCGTGCGCGAAGTTCTTGAACACTCAAGTAATGTCGGAATTACAAAACTTAGCGAAAGAATTGATGACAGAACATTTTATAAATATTTACGCGATTTCGGTTTCGGTAATTCAACTTCAATTTCACTTCCGAGTGAATCAGCCGGATTTTTAAAGAAGCCTGATTATTATTCAACGCTAAGCAAACCATTTATTTCTTTCGGTTATGAAATTTCCGTTACGCCAATTCAAATGATTGCAGCATTTTCTTCGCTTATTAACGGCGGAACTCTTTATCAGCCTAGAATAATTGATAAAGTTGTTGACGAAAATGATCAAGTTATAGAACAATTTGAAAGCAAAAGAATTAGAAATATTATTTCGCCTGAAACATCGGAACGTATAAAGAATTTAATGTTCGGTGTTGTTGAGCATGGAACCGGTAAACTTGCAAGATGCAGCAATATGTTGGTTGGTGGTAAGACCGGGACTTCACAAAAATTTATTGACGGACAATATGTTAAAGATTATAACGCTTCCTTTATTGGATTTTTCCCGGCAGATAAACCTGAGGTTGTTGGATTAATCTTAATTAACTCACCTGCAACAGGCAAATATGGCGGTATTGTTGCTGCACCGGTATTCAAAAGAATTGTTAACAGAATTGTCGAAGAAGATATAAAAGTAATTCCGCAAAGAATTTCTTTCACTCGCGAGGAACATCCGCTTGATCAATTACTTGAATCAAGTTTTTCAAATGACGAACCGGTATTCTTACAGACTGCAAACATCGGTGAAGTTGTTCCGAAAATTGAAACCGCGAATCAATATTCAAGCAGATTAACGATGCCCAACCTGCTTAACAGATCCTTACGCGATGCACTCGCTATCTTAAATGAAATGGGTTTGAGATATGATATAAAAGGCAGCGGCAAGGTTGTTGAACAAAGTATTAAACCCGGTACTCAGATTAACAGTGGTGCAGTTTGTATAATTAAGTGTGAAGACAATAACATGCTGCGAACTTTAGGAGTGTTTTAATGAAACTTTCAGAACTCTTAAATAATGTGAAAACAATTCATGTAACAGGTAATGCTGAAGCTGTTGAAATTAACAGCATAACGAGTGATTCGAGAAATGTGAAAAGTAATTCCCTGTTTATTGCGGTAATTGGATTTAAGACAGACGGTCATCGCTTTATTCTTGACGCAATTAATAAAGGTGCATCTGCTATTGTTTTAGAAGATAATTTTGCAGTCCCCGAACAAATTTTTAGCAAAGCCGGTTTAGTAAAAATTCTTGTAAAAGATAGTAGAAAAGCATTGTCCGAATTCTCAAACGAGTTTTACAAAAGACCTTCCGAAAAATTAACCGTTATAGGTATAACAGGTACTAAAGGAAAAACTACTACCGCGTATTATCTTAAATCAATACTTGAACAAAAAGGCGAGAGATGCGGATTGATTGGCACAATTGCAAATTACGCTGGAAATACTGAATTAAAATCTAGATTAACTACACCGGAAGCCAATGAAATTAATGAGATGATGATTCAAATGATAGATGCAAAATCAAAGTATTGTGTAATGGAAGTATCATCTCATTCACTTTACTTAAAAAGAGTGGCTGATATAAATTTTAATTCTGCAATATTTACAAACATAGCATCGGATCATCTTGATTTTCATAAGACTTTTGAAAACTACCGCGATGCAAAAAAACTTTTATTTGCACAATTAAATTCTGATGCAACAGCAGTTTATAATATCGATGATCCCAATGCATCCGCGGTAATTAATAATACAAAAGCCAAAACATTTTCATTCGGCAAAAATTTAAATGCCTATTACAAACTGCAGAATATTCATTATGATTTCAGCGGAACAAAATTTGAAATTTTATATAAACAAAGAGTTTACAACCTCGAAACAAAATTAATCGGGTTGTTTAATGCATATAATGCCGCTGCAGCTTTTGCTTCCGCTACTTCACTCGGTATCGATGTTCAACAGGCAATAGAAGGAATAAAAAATACTCCGCAAGTACCGGGTCGTTTTGAACTAATCAAAAAAGGTGAGAAGAAAGTAATTATTGATTATGCACACAACGCAAGCAGTTTAGAGCAAGTATTAAAATCAATTCATCATATAAATAAAGAAGGAAGATCAATCCATACTGTTTTCGGATGCGGTGGTGATCGTGATAAAACCAAAAGACCGGTTATGGGGAAAATTGCAGATGACCTTAGCGATGTAATATATGTTACTTCCGATAATCCTCGAACCGAAGACCCAAATATAATTATTGATGACATAGTCAAAGGAATAAATAGAAAGAATTATCACAGAATTGAAAATAGAGAACTTGCAATTAAATCAGCAATTGAGAACTCCGAAGATAATGCAGTTATTCTTATTGCAGGGAAAGGTCACGAAAACTACCAGGAAATAAACGGTGTAAGAAATTATTTCTCGGACAAAGAAATTGCCTTAAAATATTTATCGCTTGCAGCGAAGGAAAATCGATGAACTCGATAAAAATTACTTTAGAAGATATTTTTAATCTAGCGAATTCAGTGATCTATAATCCCGATAGATTCAAACCGGTAAAAAATATTTCAATCGATTCACGTACAATAAAAAAAGGTTCTCTCTTTGTTGCTATTAAAGGAAAGAAAACAGACGGGCACAATTACGTCAAAGAAGCAATAAGTAAAGGGGCTTCCGCAGTTATTATTTCAAAAAAGAGAGAGAAAGATTTTAAGAGACTGAAAATTCCGGTAATTACAGTTAACAATACAACAAAAGCATACGGACAACTTGCAAATACTTGGCGAAAAAAATTAAATGCAAAAGTAATTGGGTTAACGGGCAGCAACGGTAAGACTACAACTAAGGAAATGCTTGCGACACTTTTATCAGCCAAATATACAGTAACGAAATCAGTTGCAAACAATAATAATCATATCGGTGTCCCGTTAACCATTTTTTCGGCAAATGAAAAAACAGATGTATTAGTACTTGAAGAAGGCACAAATCATTTCGGTGAAATAGAATATATAGCAAAGATCTCCGAGCCGGATATAGCATTGATTACAAACATTGGTGATACTCATTTAGAATTCTTAATTGATAGAGACGGTGTATATAAAGAAAAATCTGCATTGCTTAATGTTGCAAATGAAGTCGGCGGAACAATATTAATCAATAATGACGATCCATATCAACGAAAGGATAAAAGAAAGTTTAAAAATATTACTACCTACGGATTCAAAGGGCAAGTAGATATAAAAGGAAAAGTAAAAAGTTTTTCTTCGCTTGGATATCCCGAAATTGAAATAGTAGGCATGGGAAAGAAAGTTAATGTAATACTCCCAATACTAGGTGAAGTAAATGTAAAAAATTATTTAACTGCAATATCAGTTGCAATTACACTCGGATTAACAAAAAAGGAAATTGTAGACGCGACAAAAAAGATTCAAGTGGTAAAAGGAAGGTTAAGTACGATAATCGCCGACAATACAATGTTGATTGATGATTCATATAATTCCAATCCCGATTCGGTTAAAGCGGCTGTAAATGTTTTATCAAAAGTGAATAGATATAAAAGAAAAATTATGATACTCGGTGATATGCTTGAACTTGGAAAGGCAAAATCAAAATTGCATGCCGGTTTGAAAGATTCAATAATGAAAGGAAGAATTGACGAAGTATATATGCACGGTAAGTTAATGAATAATTTATACGAAGCATTACCATCAACAAAAATTGCAACACTTCATTTTACATTACGGGAAAGTTTAAAACGTTTTGTATCTCTAATGGATATAAACGATGCAGTAATTCTTGTTAAAGGTTCGCGCGGAATGAAAATGGAAGAGTTTGTAGATATAATTAAAAAGAGAATGAAATAATGTTCTATTACTTGTTCGATTATATTAACGATGTATTTAATCCGCCGGGATTCGATCTATTCCGGTATTTAACTTTTCGTTCTGCTTTGGCGGCAATTACTGCTCTTTTCTTAGCATTCTATGTCGGACCAAAGTTGATAAATTATTTACATAGAAAACAAATCGGTGAAACAATTAGAGTTGATGGACCCGAAACTCATAAAGCGAAAGCCGGCACTCCAACTATGGGCGGTATCATTATTATGGTTTCAATTACCGTTCCGATTTTGTTGTGGAGCGACTTAAAAAGTACATATATAATTTTAACAACTCTCGGTATGCTTTTCTTAAGTCTTGTCGGTTTTGTTGACGACTATCTTAAAGTAGTCAAAAAATATCCCAAAGGGTTAATTGCAAAGTACAAGTTGATGGGTCAAGTATTTGTAGGTTTGGTTGTTGGTGGCGTAATTTATTTCTTACCTGAATTTGCTTTGTATAATACGCAAACTACTTTGCCATTCTTCAAAAATCTCAATTTCGATTTCTCTTATCTCTATATACCGGTTGTAATTTTTATAATAACCGCTATATCAAACGGTGTTAATCTTACCGACGGATTAGACGGTTTAGCAATGGGTACCATGATAATTGTAATGTTAACACTTGCAATAATTGCTTACATGTCCGGCAATGTTATTTATTCAGACTACTTGAACATTATGTACTTACCCGGAGCCGGTGAACTGACGGTATTTATTGCAGCCTTTATCGGTGCAGGTTTGGGATTTTTGTGGTTTAATTTTTATCCGGCTCAAGTTTTCATGGGCGATACCGGTTCGCTTGCTTTGGGTGGTGCGTTTGGTATCATAGCAATTCTTATAAAGAAAGAATTACTTATCCCCATACTCGGCGGTATTTTCTTTCTTGAAACGGTTTCAGTGATTATTCAAAGATTGTATTTCAAATACACTAAGAAAAAATACGGCGAAGGACGAAGAGTTTTCTTAATGGCTCCTATCCATCACCATTTTGAAATGAAAGGTTGGTCGGAACCGAAAATTGTAATTCGGTTTTATATCATAACAATAATTTTAGCAATAGTAAGCTTAGCGTCATTCAAGATTCGCTAATGAATATAAAAGATAAAAAAATATCGATAATTGGTGCGGAATTAAGCGGTAAAGCGGCGGCTAAACTTGCGTTAAGCCAGGATGCTGTTCCGTTTGTCTCCGATTCAAGATCGGATATTGAATTAGCCGAATCAAAAGCAATATTCGATAAACTGCAAATAGAATATGAGTTCGGTTCACATTCGGATAAAGTATTCGATTGTGATTTCATAGTTACGAGTCCGGGCGTCCCATCAAATTCTGTTGTGTTGAAAAAGGCAAAAGAAAAAGGAATTGAAATATATAGTGAGATTGAATTTGCTTCCTGGTTTTGTAAGGCAAAAATTATTTCAATTACCGGCTCGAACGGTAAAACAACATCTACTGCTCTGCTTAATCATGTATTGAATGAATCGGGATTGAAATGTTTTTCCGGCGGTAATATAGGTGATCCGTTTTCCGATCTAGTGTATACGGCAAATGAAAATGATTATATCTCTTTAGAAACATCAAGTTTTCAGTTGGATTATATAAAATATTTCAAACCGAATATTGCAATGATTCTTAACATTACACCTGATCATCTTGATAGATATGAAAACTCATTGCAAAAATATAAAGCTGCAAAGTTGAGAATTTTTGAAAATCAAGACAGCAGCGATAGTCTTATACTTAATGCCGATGATATTAACTTACATAACGCGGCTGAAGATTCGTCTGTACAGAAGTATTATTTCTCAACAAAGAAAAGTGTAGATAAAGGAGCCTATTTTTCAAACGGCAACTTTTTCTACATCGAAAATGATCGATCCGAAAAAGTCTGTACAACTTCCGATCTATTTATCAAAGGTGAACACAATTATGCAAATGCTCTCGCGGTATTAATTGCCGCTAAGTTGATCGGTGTTTCTAACGAAAATATTGCTAAAGCTTTTTCATCATTCAAAGGTGTTGAGCATAGATTGGAATTTGTAAGAGAAGTTGACGGAATAAAATTTATCAATGATTCAAAAGCAACTAATATTGATTCTGTCTGGTACGCTTTAAATAGCTTTGAAGAAAAAATATTGCTGATCCTCGGCGGTAAAGATAAAGGCAACGATTATAATCAAATAAAAGATTTGGTTCTATCGAAAGTACGTAAGATTTACGCCATCGGTACATCGAAGGATATTATTTATAATTTCTTTAATCAATATATAGAAGTTGATAAAAAAGAAACGCTCGAAGAATGTGTTTATTCGGCAAAGAACGAAGCAAAGGAAAACGAAATTGTACTTCTTTCTCCCGCATGTGCAAGTTTTGATATGTTTAAAAATTATCAGCACCGCGGAAAAGTATTTAAAGATGCAGTAATGAGTTTAAACTAATGAAACTACTTACAAGAACAATAATAGTGTGTGTTATAGCATTAATGCTTTTAGGCGGGGTGCTTGTTTTCTCTGCAAGCGGTACTTACAGCCAAATGAAGTTTAATAATTTTTATTATTTGTTCAACTCACACTTGTGGAAAGTAATTATTGCAATTGCAGCAATGATAATCTTTGCATCAATACCTTATGAATATTATAAACGTTATAGTAAATATACTGTACTCGGTGTTGTGCTGCTCTTGATCTTTACATTTTTCTTTGCCGATAAAGTTAAAGGTGCCTCTAGATGGATTGATCTTGGCTTCATTCAATTTCAACCTTCTGATTTGGCAAAAATTGTTTTGATTATGCACCTATCATTCTTACTTGAAAAGAAAAGCGAACTTGTTCAAGATTTCAAAAACGGGTTGGTCTATTTGCTGTTCTGGGTTTTTGTTGTGGGAGGTTTAGTACTTATTCAACCGAACTTAAGTACAGGTATGATAATTATTCTAACAAGCTTTACTTTGTTATATGTCGGCGGTGCGAGATTTAAGCATATAGCGTTAACATTAGGAGGGACGGCAGGCGTTGGTTTCGGAATTATAATGCTTTTTGCTCATTCGCGAGAAAGAATATTTGCATTTTTTAACAGTCTTTTAAAAGGTGAGAGTATAAATGTACAAGTCTACCAAGCTCAAGTTGCTTTAGGCAGCGGTGGTATGTTCGGTAAAGGTATGGGTAACAGCAGGCAAAGTGATTTATTTCTGCCTGAATCTTACGGTGATTTTATTTTTTCGATTTTAGGTGAAGAGTACGGACTTGCCGGTACTCTTATAACACTTTTAATTTATCTGGCAATATTCTTAGCCGGTTTAGTAATAGCTAAAAGAGCTACTGATAAATTCGGTCAATTATTGGCATTCGGGTTGTCTTTTAACATTATCATTAGTGCATTTATAAATGCAGGGGTAGTATCCGGATTATTACCAACAACCGGTATAACCCTTCCATTCATAAGTTTTGGAGGAACTTCAATTGTTATGTTCGCTATTTCTATCGGGATTATTCTGAATATTGCTAATGAAACTATTCGTAAAAAAGAATTGAGTATGGCTCAAGTATGAAAGGATCTCCGATATATCGATTCGTTTTTGCCGGTGGAGGTACGGGGGGACACCTTTACCCGGCACTTGCAGTTGCCGAAAAAATTCGTGAACTAAAACCGGAATCCGAATTTTTGTTTATTGGTACTAAAAATAAAATTGAAGCAACCGTTGTTCCGGCAAGCGGTTTTAATTTTAAGTCTGTTTGGATAAGCGGATTCTCTCGAAAAATGAATCTTAGCAACATACTTTTTCCTTTGAAAGTATTTGTTTCTTATTTCCAAAGTTTATTTGCGCTCATCGGTTTCAAACCGCGAGTTGCAGTTGGAACCGGGGCATACGTTGCCGGTCCTGTTATTTCTGCTGCATCTACTTTGGGTGTTAGAGTGATATTACTTGAGCAGAACAGTTATCCGGGCATTACAAACAGACTATTGGAAAAGAAAGCAAACCAAATTCACATTAGTTATGAAGACTCAAAAAAATATTTTAGGATGACTGACAAGATAATTGTTACAGGCAATCCAATCAGACCAACACTTAACTTGATAGACAGAAATGAAGCTTGTATTAAAATGAATTTAGATCCTAATAAAAAAGTTGTATTGATTTTAGGAGGAAGCGGCGGTGCTAAATCAATAAATAATGTAATAGCCGGTGAAATAAAAAGCTTAACTGAAAATAATATTCAACTCATTTGGCAAACCGGCAGATTCTATTTCGATCAATACAAAAAATATAATTCCGAGATGACGATAGTTACGGCATATATTGATGATATGTCTGCTGCCTATTCTTGTGCGGATTTAGTAATTGCGAGGGCAGGTGCAACTACAATTGCTGAGATAAGTTATTTAGGATTACCAGTAATATTGATCCCTTCGCCAAACGTTGCAGCGAATCATCAATTTAAAAATGCGGAATCGTTAAAAAAATCCGATGCCGCAGAACTAATTGAGGACAAGAATTTGAATTCGGAATTACGAAACAAAATTATCTCACTTCTTAATGACGAAGATAGATTAAGTGAATTAAAAAAAAACATTAAAAATTTTTCAAAACCCGATGCAGCAAAAATTGTTGCTGAAAGTGCAATAAAATTAGCGGAGCAGATTTAATTATGGCAATGATGATGAACACGGTTAAAAACATACACATGGTCGGTATCGGTGGCATCGGTATGAGTGGTATTGCAGAAATACTTTTGAATCAAGGATTTAATGTCTCCGGTTCTGATTTATCAAAAAGTGAAGTAACCGATAGGTTGGAATCTTTAGGAATAAAAATTTACGAAGGACATAAAACTGAAAATTTACTCGAAGCTGATGTCTTAGTTTATTCTTCCGCAGTAACAGTTGAAAACCCGGAAGTAAAAGAAGCCATCGCACGAAAAATTCCTGTAATTAAACGATCCGAAATGTTAGCCGAATGTATGAGAATGAAATATGGAATTAGTATTGCCGGAACACACGGGAAAACTACAACTACATCTATGGTTGGTCTCGTTTTAACCGAAGGTGGTATTGACCCGACTATTATTGTCGGCGGTAAACTCAGCGGACTTGGCGGAACTAATGCACGTCTCGGCAACAGTGAGTATATAGTTGTTGAAGCCGATGAATTTGACAGAACATTTTTAAAATTAACACCAAGTATTGCCGCTATAACGACTCTAGAAAAGGAACATCTTGACACATATAAAGATTTGGATGATATAAAATCCGCTTTTGTTCAATTTGCCAACAAAGTTCCGTTTTTCGGATTTGTTGTTCTATGTATGGATGAACCCGCTTTACAGGATATCATTCCTCTTATTAATAAAAAGATATTTACATACGGACTAACTTCGCAAGCAGATATACGTGCGGTAGATTTAAAGCATGATGAATTCACCAGCAGTTATACGGTTGTTTATAAAGGTGAAGAATTAGGGAGAATAACTTTACAAATGCCCGGTGTTCACTTTGTTAAGAATTCTCTCGTTGCGGTTTGTATCGGGAAGGAAATGGGAATCGGTTTTGATGTAATTAAAAAATCTTTAGAATCATTCAAAGGTGTTTATAGAAGATTTGAAACTAAGTACAATAAAGAAATTTTGGTTATTGATGATTATGCTCATCATCCGACAGAAACAAATGCAACATTAGCGGGAATAAGAGCAGGGTGGAAGAGAAGATTAGTAGCGGTATTTCAGCCGCATCTTTATTCGCGTACAAGTGATTTTTATGCTGAGTTCGGAAGGTCATTCTTAAATACCGATGTTTTTATTTGCACCGATGTGTATCCTGCAAGAGAAAAATCAATTGAAGGAATTACAGGCGAGTTGATTGCAAAAGCTGCAAAAGATTTCGGTCATAAAAATGTGATATATGAACCGGATAAAAATAAAGTACCAGAATTATTAATGAAAATTCATAAGAAGAATGACATAATAATAACAATGGGTGCCGGTGATATCTGGAAGTTCGGAGAAAAATTTGTCGAGATGATAAAAAATAAAAAATGAAAAATCTTGGTGGAAAAATAGCGTTTGTAATTTTTGTAATTCTTTCGGGAATAGTAATCTATTTGTCATTGAGTCTTGAAAGCAAAAAAGAAATTGATATCACAATAATTAATATCAACGGAAATGTGCATCTTCCGAAAAATTCTTACTTCGAATATGCTAATCTCCACGACAAACAAAATTATGATTTGCTTTCGCTTTCAGTAATAAGAGATCGACTTCAAAAGCATCCCTATATTAAACAAGTTACTGTCGGTTATGCAGGCAACGGTAAAGTAATTGTAAACTTAATCGAAAAAGAATTTAAAGCAATACTTCTAACCAACGGCGAAAGATTTTTAATGACATCAAAAATGGAAGCTTTGCCTGTCTTGGAAAACTCACAGAATATTAATTACCCGGTAATTCAAATTAATTCCGATAATAGAATAAAACCGTTCCAGATTGCGGCAAGTAACAGCGAAATTAAAACAGCATTCAAAATGTTAACTGCGGCTAAATTACTTAACCCGAGTTTATATGATAATCTCTCCGAAATTGATTTTAGAAATAAAAGGAATGCCGTTATTTATTTCTCTTCGGTTGACTACCCGGTGATAATTGGCAGAGAAAATGAAATTAAAAAATTGGTCGTCTTTGAAAGATTATGGGAGAATATTAGTACTGTTCAAGCAAATAAGTTACTCGAATATGTCGATCTCCGGTTTACCGATAAAGTTTATCTCGGTATTGCCGGGGAAAATTTACAAGTAGAGGAAACTCAATCATGAAAAAAAATATTATTGCAGGATTAGATTTAGGCACGACGAAAGTTTGCGCGGTTATTGCTGAGCAATTGGAAGGTAAACTCGATATCCTTGGATTTGGTGTCGCTCCATCTGACGGATTGAACAGAGGATTAGTTGCCAACATTGCTAAAACTGCCGAAGCAATTAAAGAAGCAATGAGCATTGCATCGAACAGGGCTGGCTTTGAAGTAAGAAGTCTTAATGTTGGAGTTGCAGGCGAACATATTACAAGTCTTAGACACAGGAATTACGTTACAATAAGTAACCCCGATAAAGAAATTACTCAAGGAGACCTTGATAGATTGCGGGCTGATGTGAAGACAATTAGAATCCCTTCAGACAGACAAATTCTTCACATCATTCCCGAAGAATTCTTTGTTGATTATCAAGGCGGTATTGAAGACCCGATTGGTATGTCGGGATCAAGATTGGAGGCGGTTAATCATGTTGTATTAGCCTCAATACCGGCAATTCAAAATATAAAAAAATCTGTCGAGCGAGCCGGATTTCAAGTGTCAAATTATATACTCCAGCCTATTGCATCAAGTGTTTCTGTTCTCGATGAAAACGAAATGGATCTTGGCGTTGCTTTGATTGATATCGGAGGTGGTACAACCGACATAGCAATTTTTCATGACAAAAGTATCAAGCACACAAAGGTAATTGGTGTTGCAGGCAATCAGGTTACTAATGATATACGTGAATCCTTGGGAATAGTTACAAGTGAAGCAGAAAAATTAAAGAAAGAATTCGGGTATGCTACCGAAGAAGCAATTATAAAAGAAGAAGATATTTATATAAAAGGTGTCGGTGCTAGAGGTAATGTGAAAATTCCGGTTACTCTGCTTACACAAATCATTCATGTAAGAATGAGAGAACTCTTCTCTATAATAGATAACGAATTGAGACAAGCGGGATTCAAAAATAAAATTAAAGCCGGAATTGTGCTTACCGGAGGCGGTTCTTTGCTGAAAGGATCAAAAGAATTAGCAGAGGAAGTTTTCGGATTACCAGCAAGAATTGGAATTCCGCTTGAACTTGGTTCGGGCTTATCAACAGAAATTGAGAGTCCCGAGTTTGCGACTGTTGGAGGTTTGATTAAAGGAATTCCGGGTTCACCATCAGAAGAAACAGCAAAAACATTCAAATTGAAGAAAGATAAAAGAAGTTTAAATGTGGGCAATTTCTTTAAAAGAATACAAGAGTTTTTCGATGAACTTTAGAATAATAAATAATAAAAATAAATATACCACAACAAGGAGGAAACAATGACAAGATTTGCCACTTTAGAACGCGATCATGATCTCTCTGCACGTCTGAAAGTTGTAGGCGTTGGTGGCGGTGGTTGTAATGCCATCGAAAGTATGATCAAAAGAGGGTTAACCGGTGTTGAATATGTTGCAATCAATACTGATGCTCAAGTTCTGCAAAAAAATAGTGCAGATCACAAAATTCAAATCGGGGTAGGTTTGACGAAAGGACTTGGCGCCGGTGCTGATCCCGAAGTCGGTAGAAAAGCAACCGAAGAAGACCGGGATAAAATAAAAAGTGTTTTGAATAACAGCGACATGGTATTTGTAACTGCAGGTATGGGTGGTGGTACAGGAACCGGTGGGGCACCTATAATTGCATCAATTGCAAAAAGTATAGGCGCATTAGTAATAGGTATTGTAACAAAACCATTTCGGTGGGAAGGTAAAAAAAGAATGATGAATGCCGAAACAGGTATTCAAGAACTTCGTCAATTTGTAGATAGCTTAATTGTTATTCCCAACGAAAGAATCTTAAATATTCTTGATAGTTCGGTAGGTGCTTTAACTGCATTCGATAAACCTAATGAAGTCTTATACGAAGCAACAAGAGGAATTGCAGATATAATTACCGTTCCGGGAATTATTAATGTCGACTTTGCCGATGTTCGTTCAGTAATGAATCAAAGCGGTGAAGCGTTGATGGGCTGCGGAATTTCTTCGGGCGAAAACAGATCGGTTGAAGCTGCTCAAAAAGCAATATCTTCTCCTTTACTTGAAGGAATTTCAATTAAAGGTGCTAAGAATATTCTACTTAATGTAACCGGTTCTACAAATATGACCATGCAAGAAATTGAAGAAGGCAACCGTGTTATTTATGAAGCCGCCGGTGAAGAAGCTAATGTGATTTTTGGATTAGTAAATAAAGATGAAATGAACGAATATATCTCTTATACCGTAATAGCAACGGGCTTCTCTTCTAAAAATGATTTTTCCGGTGTAAGCAAATTAAAATCAGAGAAAAAGGAAAAACCGAAAGAACAAAAAGAGGAATTCAAATTCGGTGGATTCGATAAAAGCAAATTCGAAATTAATGAAGATGACGACCTTGACGTTCCAACCATTTTCAGAGTAAAAGGTTCAAAAAATAGAATGTATGAATCTTCAGACAACGAGGTGAAAGGCGGTTTCAATATAGAGCAAATTGATGCTTTTGAAAATGAAAAGGAAGAAGAAAAAAAGAAAAAGAAAGAATTGGAAATTAGAGAACAAGACAGTTCCTCTTTTCTTCGTATGATGATGGATTAGCGTTAACCCTTATTCCTTTCTGCCAAAAGGCTGTTATTGAATCTTAACCTTGTTGTGGTGACTTGGTTATAAATTAAGATCAGTACAGCCTTTTGTTTTGCCCTTTATTTACTTTTTATTTTTACTTTTTATTAATAACTTTACTTTTCTTAAAGGTAAAGTAAAATATTCAAAATGATAAAAAAGGTTTTAATTTTATTTCTTTTCCTTTCCATCTCTTATAATGCGCAAGACGGGCAGAATGTAGGGTGGATTTCCAAATTTGGGCTTGCCGGCGGTTTTAATCCAATTTATGTTTTCCCGAATGTCGATCCCATAAATCAAATGCTTCCAAACTTCGGAGTTGATGAACTTTCAACTTCCGGTATGATGGCTTACGGTGGTTCGGGATATATATATATATTACTAATAGATAACGTTCGCTTAGGTGGTATGGGTTTAGGACTTACACAAACTCGTGACGGAATAGTTAACGGAATAAACCGTCAAGTTGATTATTCAATGGGGTTCGGAGGCTTTACGGTTGAATATACCCTCCCCTTCATAAAGACTCCTGCTGTTTCAATCGGAGCAATAATAGGTGCCGGAAGTTTAGAGATCGATATATATCAAAATAAAAATTCCGGTAATTGGGATGATGCGTGGAATAATTTTGAAGGTGATGCCGACACAAAAATGTTATCGATGCACAATTCATTTTTTACATTTACGCCGACATTGAACATTGATTACCCGGTCACAAGATATCTCGCTTTTAGAATTGGCGCCGGTTATATTCTTACTTTTGCAGGTGATTGGAAACTTAATAATGATTTAGAATTTTCGGGTGTACCATCCGACTTAAAAGCAGATTCGTTCTTTATCCAAACAGGTATATATTTAGGTTTTTTTGCTTTTTGATTTTTCATCACAATGTATCAAATTGTACATCATGATGATATTAATTAATTTTTTATAAAAAATTAAATTTAGAGTGATATGAAACGAACAGTATTTTCAGCTGTGCTAATTGTTTCTCTTTTGTATATAAACTTACCGGCACAAGTCTCAAGTCAAAAACAAAATTTATTGGATGTAATGAGTTCAACCCCGCCGATTAGCGTTACTATCGGTGGTGAATTTATAGTTACCGGTTCCTTCCCGGCATACAGCGGCGAAAGATTGGATCAATTTGTAACGAGAATTTATAATGAAGTAAAAAACAGCCTCCCTTTCCCGACGAACAACGAACAGCTCTTCATGAAATTCATTTCCAAAACAGATAAGTTCGCCTTGCGCGGAATTAAACTTGTAAGGAAGGACGGAACTAAACTAGATATCGATTTATTGAAATTCAGGCTTACCGGCAACTTTGATAATAACCCTTACTTGAAAAACGATGATGTGGTAATCTTCCCGGAATATAACCTTGATTACGGTTTCATCGATATCAACGGGGCAGTGAATAAACCGACCAAGTTTCAATTTGTTGAAGGCGATAAACTTGAAGATGCAATATTTTTTGCTCGCGGTATTAATAAGGCATACGAAGATGTTAATACTGCTGTTATATCGAGACTATCCTACGACGGTAAATCGGAAGAGAAAATAACTGTAAACTTGGAAGATGAGTTCTACTTAAAAAGAGGCGATAGAATTAAAATTGCTGCCGATCAGACAAATAGAAAAGCATATAAAGTCTTGGTACTCGGTGAAGTTAATCAACCCGGGTACATTTATGTTACTAAAGACAATACTACATTAAAAGATGTAATTGAAAAAGCGGGCGGTTTTACCGAAAATGCTTCATTGAAAGATGCGCAGCTCGTGAGGAATTTAAACCGTGAGCAGATACTAAAAAAATATGCAATCGAAGAAAAGGCAAAAGAAGATCCTTCCGAATTAATTATTGACGAAGAAAATAATTATTGGCAGCTACTTGAAACTCTCAGGATGTTCAGAAGTGCGGATTTACTCGACGAAGATACTTTGTTCTTTAGCCTAGATAATCAATTAAGGATTCTTGAAGGGAATAATCTTGTAGACTTTACCAGGTTGGATTCGGCGGACTCGGCTACATCTGATTTTATAGTTAAGGACGGGGACGTTGTTATAGTGCCTGAACGGTTCGAAGCTGTTTATGTCTTCGGACAGGTAGGGACAATCGGTTATTATAAATATATCAAGGGAATGGGATACGACTATTATATTCAGCAAGCCGGAGGTTTAACCGGTACGGCAAAAAGCGACGATGATATTTTCATAATCAAAGGAACTTCAAGAGAGTGGATATCTATTAGTGAAGATAACTATGATATAGAACCAGGCGACTATATCTATGCTGTCTCTTATACACATCTGACGCTGCCGACGAAGAGGATAGTGTAGATCTCGGTGGTCGCCGTATCAT
>OMKS01001189.1_pt1 | contig 23615 bp, 22 predicted proteins | sample 1674721 | NCBI WGS metagenome assembly OMKS01 (sample SAMN06264996, study PRJEB25208) | sediment metagenome | isolation source: hot spring sediment | place: USA: California | collected 2014-09-02
GTTTTCGTCGATTTTTCACGTCACGTAATGGAGACCGCCCCTTGCACTCGACAGGGGCCGGGCACCAAGGCACCTAGGGCTCCACGCCCGGCGCAGCGTCCGGCCCGATCGGCAACCGCCGGGGCTCCAACTCGACGCCGACACACGAGGCCACGAACCGCACGCTCGATTCGGCTTGCCGGCCCAGACTCTCCAGTTCGCGGGCGTAAGGACGGGTCACCCACGCCTGAAACGCCGCCGGATCGCGCCCGATTGGCCGGCCGGGAGGAACCGCCTGTCGGATGATTCCCTGTAAGGCGGCCGTCGGGCTGGTTCCCACGGGTTCGGTCGGCCGACCAACGAGCACCAGAATCGCCGCGGCCACGGCCAACACCATGACCAGGGCTGCGGCCGCCGCGACCACCGGCCCCTGCCACCTGGGTCGTGCCGCGGGGGGGCGCCCGGCGGCCGGTTTCTCGTGAGTCGCCGCGACGATGGCCAGGACCTGATCACGCAGCGACGGCTCGTCATACCATGGCCCGGTCCGGTGCGGCAGTTGCTCGGCCAGCCTTTCGGCTGTTCGATAGAAACGTCGGCAGCCTTCACACCGGTCCACGTGACGCTGCAATCGGGCCGGCAGGGGCCCGGCCTCGTCAACCGCGTTGGACAGCTTCCATCGGTACCACGGACACGTCATCATGGCAGAACTCCTTGACCGGCCAGCCTCGACCGTGACGTCCTCGGCAAATCGGCCAGAGCCGCCTCGCGGCTGACCGACAGTTTCCGGGCCATATTCCGCCGGGCCCGATAAAGCAACACCTTCACGTGCACGGGCGTCTTGCCCATCACCCGCGCGGTCTCATCGACCGACAACTCGGCCAGGTAGCGCAGCTCCAGTACGCGCCGTTGGCTCTCCGGAAGCTGTTCGGCCAGTGTCCACAGGTGCTCACCCTGTTCGCGTTGCTCCAAAACGCGCGCCGGCCCCGGCTGGGTCGATGCTACCTCCCGCATCGGCTCGCGCGTCGGCCGCCGCCGTATGCGGCGTTGATGGCTGGCCGCCAGGTTAGACGCGATCGTGAACAGCCACGTCGAGAACCGGGATTCGCACCGGTACTGGTTCAGGTGGCGATAGACCCGCACGAAGGTTTCCTGCGCGAGATCCTCGGCTTCGTGCCGATTGCCCAGACGACGATGGAGAAAACCCAGCACGGGGTGGCTGTAGCGGTCGACCAGCGCGGCGAAGCTGACCGAGCAGCCCTCCTGGGCCGCCCGGATCAGCTCAACCTCGTCCGAAACCGACACGTCCGACCCGGACCGTGCCGGGTCGGCGTGCGGCGTTCTCTCTTGCGACCGCTCCATGACCTTTTCCAGTCGCCGGCGCCACCGGCTCAGGGGCTACGGCATATTCATTGAGACCGCCTGTTCCACATGAGCCCCGTGTTTCTCAGCCATCGTCTTGAGCAGGGCGAACAGCCTCTGGCTGTCCCACGCCAGGTGCACCCGCACCACGTTGTCCTGCCAGGCGATCGTGATGGCCTCGACCATCTGAGCCAGTTCGGGCTCTTGCTCGGCGACCGACAGCGAGACGAATGCCTTCAGCCCCATCACAATCTGCGCCAGCTTGGTGGCGGCTTCGCTGTTCAACGCCTCGAGCGTGATATCCACGTAGGTCGTGGCGTCCTCTTCACCCACCGCCAAAGCCAGACGACGCGTCTGCTGGGCGATGCCGGATTCATCCAGGCCGGCGACGGTCTGGTCAACCTCCTCGGCCGCGACCAGCAGGAACGTGCCCTCATGCTCGGCCTGGAAGTCCTCCAGGTCGGGATGATACGTCATGGCCTGGGCCTTGCCGTCCAGCACGTCCAGCACGTGCTCCAGCGTGGGGCGCCCCATGCTGAGCAACACGGTGTCCTGTCCGTAGAAGGCCCCGTACTGGCGTTGCTCCTGGCCTTCCTTTTGCTTGTTCTCATCAATCCAACTGTGAACGGTGTGTCCGCCGTACTCATACACCTCATAGAACGGGTTCATACCCACCACGGCGGCCAGCGTCTGCTGGTTGTAGCGGCCCTGGAACATGGCCACGGCCAGGCTGGGGTCCTTGCCGCGGCCGTAGAGCGTGACGTTACGGATGTCATCCAAGGGGTGGAACGAGAAGACCTGGGCAAAATCCTGCAACTTGGGTTCAATGTCCGAATTGCGGATCTCCTGGCGAATCAGCTTGCCGATTCGCGACGCGGCAAACTGCTCGCTGTCGACGTGCAGCACCCAGTTGGCCAGGCTGCTGACACGGGCCTTGTTCAGCGGTGCGGCGGCCAACGGGCCGGCCAGCATTGCCGTAACGACGGCGACACAAAGTGCCTTTTTCATAACTGTTCCTTTCCAACGTCTTTCCATTATAGCCTGTTTTTTGCCTTGTGCGTGCTGAAATCTTTGCCAAACGGCCGGTCCGTCACCCCGTTATACGCGCCGGGGGCAAAGGAGGTTACAACATGCGAGAATTTGTCAGGCGGGGCATTCTTCGGCTTGGCCGTTGAACCAGTGCCGGATGGCTTGGCGGACTTGCTCGGCGGTCTTGGCGGCCATGAGGTCCGGCAGGGCGGCCTTGCGTCGTGGATGGCGCTTGCTGTAGTGGGCGGCGAACTTGCGGAAGAAGGGCACGGCTTTGTGCTCCGGATAGAGCTCCAGGATCCATTCCAAGTGTTGAAGCATCACCTCGCCCACCTCTTCCAGCGTCGGCGGCGGTGCGGGCGCCTGCCCGGCCAACAGGGCCCTGCAGTCGCGGAAAATCCACGGATTACCGATGGCTCCGCGGGCGATCGCCACACCGTCAAGGCCGCTGGTGTGTATCCGCCGCGCCACGTCCTGGGGGGTCATCAAGTCACCACTGCCGATGATGATCTGATCGGTAAATCGCTGCTTCACTTCGCCCAGGAGGGCCCAGTCAGCCCTGCCCCGGTACATCTTGCCCACGGTGCGGCCGTGGATGACGAGGGCATCGGGCCTTTCACTGGCCAGACGCTCGCAGATCTCCCAAAAGCCCTCTCGTGAGGCCGGCCCGCTGTCGACGCCGATCCGCAGCTTGACCAGAACGGGCACGGAAACCGCGTCGCGGACCCGCTGGTAGATCTCCAGAATGCGACGGGGATGGTCCAGCAGGGCACCGCCCCGGCCTCGCCGCAGCACCTTGGGGGCCGGGCAGGCGAAGTTCAGATCGATCGCGCAAAAGCCCACCTGTTCTAACACCGCCGCGGCCTGGGCCATGGTCTGCGGGTCGGCTCCGAGGATCTGCGCCCCCACCGGCGACTCCTCCGGAACCGGCTGCAAATGCAGTTTTCGCATCGCCCCGCGATGCAGGGCTACCTTGTCCAGCAGCACACCGGTGAACGTCAGGGGGCATCCGAACCGCCGCGCCAGCCGCCGCATGGCCCGGTCGCTGTACCCGCTCAATGGCGCCTGGTAGAAAGGCACATCGAGGTCCAGATTTCCTATTCTCAACCCGTTTGGCATCCTGGTTCCCGCAGATACGGCCCAGCCCGCCTTTACCGGCGGTGTATGAGGCAGGCATGCTATCGGCCCCGGATCAGTGGTGCAAGGTCGCGCCTGGTGATAGTCGCCGACCTCGTGGGAACGCCTGCGAGCATGGGGTGCTTGCTGCGGCCACTTGGCGGGTACGCAGAAAGGACGGACGGTAGATTCACTTGACAAACTGTCGTAGGCGGTCCAGCATGAAGTGTGTCTGGCGTTGCTTGGAAAGGAACATGCCATGAACCGAGCACTTCTGGTTCCCCTTTTAATCGCCGCAGTCGCAGGCAAGCCCGCCCCCGCTCCCGATCCGTCGCAGGAAATCTCGCGGTTGCGTCAACGGGTGGAGCAGCTTCAGGCGGCCCTGGCCGAGAAAGAGGAAGAAATCCGTGTTCTCAAGGCCGAATTGCAGGCCCGCCGCGAGCAGTTCGTCCGGCTCCAGGAGGCCTATCGCAAAGCCATCACGCCCGATGAGCAGGAACGCCGCGAGATGGTTCGCCGTGAGCTGGAGGCCCGGCGGCGTGCCGAGGAACAGGTAGACCAGGCCCGCCGCCAGGCCAGCCGCGAGCGACGTGAACGCATCCGACGGAACCTGGACCAGCGATATTGGTCAAACCCGTGGCCGAATCCTTATGCCCGGCCGCTTCCTTATCGTTCGGGGGCGTATCCCTACGGTTACCGGCCTTACGGTTGGTAGGGCTCTTCTGCGATGGGGGGCAAGGCGGTGGCGACCGGAACATGAAAAACTGGCCCCGGAGGCTGGATTGGGCTGGACAGGATGCCGAGAATACGGTAGTGTACCGATGCGGGCGGCACCTTTCGCGGGGTGCGGCTCGTTGGGTTTTGGGGAATGGTGTAATGGTAGCACAACTGACTCTGGATCAGTTAGTCGGGGTTCGAATCCCTGTTCCCCAGTTCTAAATCTCTTTTATTCAAGCACTTATCGAGCTTTCTTCGGATTCCCCTTATCTTCTGTCCGAGACCAAACCTCACGTTGCATCTTGTAATAGAATCACTGCCTGGGGCCTCCGGCTGCTCGGGCTTGGCGGAAATGTCTTGAAAGGTCTTGACATTTCCCACCGAGCCGCTAATAAGGGAAACCTCATTAATGGCCCCGTAAGGGGTGGGCCTTTCGCCAAGAAAGGCAAAGCCGGGGGGCGGTCAGGCTGCGAGCTGTGGACGTCACGTATTGTGGAGAGCGATATGATTAGCGTCAGAAACCTCAGGCGGAGTTTCGGGCCGGTGGTCGCGGTCGATGATATCTCGTTCGACGTCCAGAAGGGCGATGTGCTCGGCTTTCTGGGGCCGAACGGAGCCGGCAAGAGCACGGCGATGAAGATGCTGGCTTGTTTTCTGCCGCCCGACAGCGGTACGGCCACCATCTGCGGGCATGATATTCTCACCGACCCGATCGCCGTGCGGCGGAGCATCGGCTACCTAGCCGAGAACGCCCCGGCCTACGGCGAGATGACCGTAGCCGGGTTCCTCGGTTTCGTGTGTGACGCCCGGCAGCTCAGTGGTGCCGAGCGCAGAAAGGCCCTGGAACGCGTGGCCCGGCTGTGTCATATCGAATCGGTCTACCACCAGACGATTGATACGCTGTCCAAGGGATATCGGCGGCGGGTATGCCTGGCGTCGACGCTGATCCACGACCCCCAGGTGCTCATTCTGGATGAGCCGACCGACGGGCTGGACCCCAACCAGAAGCACGAGGTTCGCCGGCTCATCAAGCAGATGGCCCAGGACAAGTGCATCATCGTCTCCACGCACATTCTGGAAGAGGTGGAGATGGTGTGCAACCGTTGTATCATTATCGCCCGCGGCAAGATCTTGGTGGATTCGACGCCGGGCGAGCTCAAGGCGCAGTACGGCTGCGGTCTGGACGAGGTCTTCCGCAGGATCACCACCACGCGGAAGAGCGCCTGATTGCGCGGAAGCAGACTTCAACGGCGCGGAACGGTCTGGGATCCCGCCGGATTCGAGTTCTGAGTTTGTGGGAGTGCACGACATGAATGGCTTCTGGGCGGTGTACAAGCGGGAGTTGAAGGGATACTTCGCCACGCCGGTGGCCTACGTGTTTTTGGTGATCTTCTTGTTCTTCGCCGGGTACCTGCCGTTCAAGCAGGGCTTTTTCGAGCAGCGCCAGGCGGACCTGCGGCTGTTCTTCAACGGGCTGCCGCTGTTGTACATTTTCATGGTGCCGGCCACGGCGATGCGGCTGTGGGCCGAGGAGCGGCGGACCGGCTCGGTGGAGTTGTTGTTCACGTTGCCGATCACCGTTACGCAGGCGGTGGTTGGCAAGTTCCTCGCGGCCTGGAGCTTTCTGGGTATCGCCCTGGCGCTGACCTTTCCCCTGCCGGTGACCGTGGCCTACCTGGGCGACCCGGACTGGGGCGTGATCGCCACGGGGTACCTGGCCAGCTTCCTGATGGCCGGGGGGTTTCTGGCGATCGGGTCCTTCTTCTCGGCCGTCTCGAAGAACCAAGTCATCGCCTTCATTCTCTCGGTGGTGGCCTGTGCGGTGCTGGTTTATGCGGGTCTGCCGACCACGCTGCAGTACCTGTCCACGATCCTGCCGCCCGGCGCGGTGGCCGCGGTGGAGGGCTTCAGCTTTCAGAATCATTTCGACTCCCTGTTGCGGGGGGTCATCGAGTTCAAGGATATCGCGTACTTTGTCATTCTGATCGTCGGTTGGGTGAGCGCGTGCAGCCTCATCCTGGATGAAAGAAAGGCCAACTGATGAACAGAACGCTGCGTGTCATTGTGGGGGTCGTCTTGGTCGCGGTGATCACGTTCGCCGGCATCAGCGTCTGCCAGAATTTGGCGCCGCGGGCCAAGATCGACATCACCGAGCGGAACCTCTACACGCTCTCGCCGGGCACCAAGGCCATTCTGTCGCGGTTGAGCCAGCCGGTGACGCTCAAGCTGTACTATACAAAAACCGCGGCGATGAAGGCCACTGACCAGATTCGCTTTTTCAACAATTATTACTACTACGTCAAGGCCCTGCTGGAGGAGTACGCGGCGGCCTCGGACAAGGTGCGGTTGGAGGTGATCGATCCGCGGCCGTACTCGGATGAGGAGGAAGAGGCCATCCGTCACGGGTTGCGGCGATTCAGCATTACCGAGGAGGAGAACTTCTTTTTCGGGCTGGTCGTGCAGACGCCGTTCGGCGTGACCAAGACCATCGAGTTCTTCTCGCCCGATCGCCAGAACTTCGTGGAGTACGACATCAGCTACCTGGTCGAGACGGCCACCACCCGCGACAAGCGGCGTCTGGGCGTGCTCAGCAGCCTGCCCGTCATGGGCGACAACCCGTGGATGGCCCGTATGCAACAGGCTCAGAGCCAGCCCAAGTGGACGGTCATCAGCCACCTGGAGCAGCGCTACGATGTCCGCACGATCGAGGCGGACGTCGACCAGATCGAAAACGTGGATATCCTGCTGGTGATCCATCCGAAGGACCTGCCTGAAAAGACGCTTTTTGCGATCGACCAGTACATTCTCAAAGGTGGCCGGGCCATTATCCTGGTGGATCCCTGGTGCCGGCTCGACCAGCCCAATCCGATGCAGCGCCAGATGATGCCGATGCAGGACCCCAGCTCGAGCCTGGAGAAGCTGTTGAACACGTGGGGGCTGACCATGCCGGCCAACACGTTCGCCGGGGATCGGGCGCTGGCCCGCCCGTGGTCCGGCTCGCCGACGCAGCGTCCCCAGCCGTTGATCGGTTTCCTCGACCTCAACCAGCCGACGTGCTTCAGCGACGAGACCGCCATCACGGCCGATCTGAACATAGTCACCATCCTGTTTGGCGGTGTCTTGAGGGAGATCCCACTGCCCGATCTCAAGAGCCCATCCGAGAAGTCCCAGGGTGGGGCGGAGCAGGACGCTCTTGCGCCGAACGTTCAGCGCACGCCTCTGGTCACGACAACGGCGTCCGGCAACGCCTGGGCCGTCAGCGGACCGTTTGAGCTGATGTATCCCCAACCCGCGGAGCTGATGAAGAAGTTCACCGACGGGACCGAGCCGGTGGCCATGGGCTATCTAGTGACCGGCCGCCTGCCGAGCGCGTTTCCCGATGGGATCGAAGTCGAAGTCGAGGTCGAGGCCGAGAGTGAGACTCCGGATCCGAATGATACCGCCGACACGCCGAAGACCCGTCGGGTGACCGGATTGACCGTCGCCGAGGAGGATTGCGCCGTGGCGGTCTTCAGCGACGTCGACTTCATCACCGATGGGATCGCCTATCGAGACGCCTTTTTCGGCATGATGATCGTCGGCGACAACAGCGCTCTGCTGCTCAACTGCGTCGAGGACCTGTCCGGCTCGGGTGACCTGATCAGCATCCGCTCGCGGGGCAACTACCGCAGGCCTTTTACCACGGTGGACGAGATTGAGCAGCAGGCCGAGGCCGAAACCCGGGAGGAAGAGCAGAAGCTTCAGGCGCAGATCGAGACGTGGCAGGAACAGCTTAATGAGAAGCTCTCGGGCATGAAGGCCGATGAGGCGAGCCTGATCGGCCAGACCATTCTCCAGGAGAAACGGCAGCTCGAAACCAGGATTTATGAGGCCAACCGGCGGCTGCGGGAAGTCCGCATGAAGCGGCGCGAACGCATTGAGGCCCTGGGGCGGCAACTGCGGAACTTCTGCACGATTCCCGGACCGGTGATTATCCTGCTGGTGGCCGTGGTCCTGGGCGTTCGGCGTCAGGTCCTCAAACGCCGATATATCAGCCATGCCAGCGACGCATAGATCGAGCACGGAGTATCGGGAGTCTGACCATGAGTAATCGGAAACTGGCAATCCTTGCGGCGATCGCGGTGATTATGGTGGTCTGGGCGGTGGCCCAATCGTTCCTGGCCAATCGTCGGCCTTCGGAGGCCACGGTTCCCGGCTATCTGATCGGCGGGGTGGACATCGACGCCATCGCGTCCATTCGCGTCGTCGCGCGGGATGAGACAATCCGCTTGATCCGCCGGGGCACGGGGTTTGTCGTGGGCAATCGCAGTGACTACCCGGCGCAGACCGGCGAGGTTAATAATTTGATCGCCGCCTGTCTGGACTTGCGACCGGCGGAGCTCATCACGGAAAGCGAGGCCAACCACGCCGACCTGGGGGTGACCGAGGACAAGGCCCGCTACGTGGTGACCTTCTTCGACCAGGAGGCTACGGAGATCACGGGGTTCTATCTGTCCGATCGCGATGCGGAGACCGGCAACACGTATGCCCGGGTGCTCAATGACCCCAAGGTCTGGCGGGTCAAGGACGACAGCTTCCCCTATGTGCGGACGCTGGACTTCATCGACCAGGAGCTGATCCGCGCCGAGCGCAAGGACATTCAACAGGTTACCGTGACCGGGCCCGCCGGCGCAGCCTACACCTTGAAACGCAAGGCCCCGGACAGCGACGAGATCCTGTTGGAGGGTATGCCCGCCGGCAAGACGCTCAAAGGCAATGACTACAAGTGGGTCTTCGAGGCCCTGACGAGTCTGCGTTTCGACGATGTCAAGAAGGCCGACGATGAAGCCGTCAAGGACCTTCCGTTCGATCGGACTTACGTCTGCCGGATGCAGGACTCGACGGTGTATACCTTGCGGATCGCCCGCGACGAGGATGACAAGTACTGGCTGCGGGCGGCAGCCCAGTTCACACAGGGCAGGCCGCCGAAGGGCAATGTCCAGAACGAAGAGGAGCTTCAAAAAAGGCAGGCCCAGCTTCAGGGCTGGCAGAACGCCCAGCAGTTCTCCGCCCGCCACAAGGACTGGGTCTATGAGATCCCTTCTTACAAGGCGGAAAACCTGACCAAGGCGATTGAGGATTTGCTGGAAGACGCAAGCCCGCCTGAAGATGCCGCGTCGCAACCGGCGGCTGAGGCGGATGCCGGTGAGGCCGCAGAGGCCACATCGGGCACGGAGAATCCGGGCCGTTAATCGCAGGTCGCATTCGACCGGGCAAGCAGGACCTGACAGGGGCCGAGCTTCATATCGTGGGAGTTCGGCCCTTTTCGCGGGCGGCGGGTGATATGGCAAACCCGCGCATGTTGCCTTAAGACAACACAATGCCCCTCAACGTGCCAACAGTATGACACTGCGGCGGCAAATTAAGCCCTCTCGAACCGGTTTTCGCATCGGTCTCGGCGGAGGGGTTGGCCCATACTATGAGTGCGTACCATTTACCGGGGGGGCTGCTGACCCTCCGGAGGTGCGGACGACGCACGTCGTCCGCACTTCTGGGGTTCTTCACACAGCCATTGACCTGATGTGCAGACCGTTTCGGCAGTGGGGTCACTTCCGGAGGTAGGCCAGCTTGTCCGGCAGGGGGACGTTGTTGCCCAGGCTGTCCTCCCCATAGCCGCTCTCGGCCAGGAGCTGGATGTCGGCCAGCACGCGTTTGTCGCCCACGAAGCGGATCGTCAGGTTCGTGCCGATGTCGATCTTGCCGGTGGCCTGCAAGCGGGCGATCTCGTCGGTTACCCATTGGAGAAGGCTGGAATCGGGTCGTATGGGTCGCCCCAACAGCTTGAGCGGTTGCTCATAGATGACAATCTTGCCCTGCTCGGCCAGGGCCATGATGGTGTCGTGTACGACCTGGGCGGGCTCGCGGTCGCCGATATCCTGCGAGACCAGGCCGGTCCGGGCGACCTCCTCGGCCAGCCACCGTCGCTTGCGTGCGTTGATCTTCTCGTTGGCGCGGAACAGTTCCAGGGGGCTGGACGCATCGTACGATTCGTCGTCCATCTCCATCCGGACCTCGCTGCCGTAGTGAAGCACCAGCTTGGCGATCAGTGTGCTCGGCCGCACGTGGAAGCCGCGATAGGCCGGGACCGGCACCTCGATGGAGCCCACTTCGGTATAGCGCGAGAGCATCTCGCGGCAGAGCACCACCGCCGAGGCCAGGTACTGCCCGGCGAAGTTGACCGAATAGTTCATCAGCTTGGACAACAGCTTGTCCGCCGGCACCAGGTTCAGCGTGTACTCGCCCGACAGTTGGGTCTTGCTGTCCACGTGGCGCTCGTAGTAATGGGCGAAATCCGTGGCCGTGCGCAGGAGGTGCAGGACGACGCTGATGTGCCCCCGCAAGACGGGCAGATCCTTGTCGATCCCCTCCACCTCGGTCTTGGAGACGTTGGTATCGTACAACGACTGTAGGTTATGGAATCGAAACTCAATGGAGCGCAGGCTCTCCTCGGTGATGGGGCCGGCCAGGAACGCCGGGTACTCCGAGGGGTCGATCCGTCGCGATGGCAGGGAGGGTTTGGTTTCGGCCGCCAGGTTGAGAAACGCCGTCGCCACGGTGGTCACGGTCTTGGCGACGGTCTCACTCTTGCGGGTGGCCAGGTCCTGCACCAGGCGCCCACGGGGAAGTACCTCGCGATACATGTCGACGCACGGTGCCAGTGGGGGGATCCACAGCCCCAGCCGTTCGGCCTGGCGAAGGATGCGGTCGGTCGCCTCGACGAGGATTTCGGAGGTGAATTCCAGCGCTCGCTGGGTAGCCCGGTCGAAATCCTGCTCCAATGGCAACAGGCGGTAGTAAGGAAGCGAATGCTGAATATGAAGCAGCTCATAGCTGACGTTGGAGAACAGCTTGATGGCGGCGACGATGGAGCGGAACGTGTGCCAGTGAAGATTGTTCCTCGCCCCGTAGGAGTCCAGTACCTCCTCGACCTGGGCGGATTGCGACAACAGGTCGCCCAGCAACGGACGGGTCAGCGAGGTCGGCTCGTGACGATGAGCCGAGAGATACACGGCCGCACACATCAGTCGCTGCGTGCGACGCCGCATCAGCGCCCCGAATTCCTCGTTGGAAATCACCGTGTTCGCAACCATGTGGTTCGGTTCCTGCGCCTCATTGCCCATCGGGCCTGGCTTCGCTCTGACCCGGCAGGAGCAGGGTCAGCACGAAGCGCCGTCGGCAAGATCGGCATTTTAGGACCGCGCGTTCAAATGTCAAACTCCGCGACCAGAAACGTGTGATCGCTGGGCTTGGCCAGGGCCCGCGCGGGGCGGTCGATCCAGCATGTTCGGCACCGCTTGGCCAGGGGGGGCGTGGCCATGATGTAGTCCAGCCGCCAGCCCAGATTGCGCTCGAGAGCTTTGGGCATCCGATAATCCCAGAACGTGTAATGCCCCGGTTCGTCGCAGTGTTGCCGGAAGACGTCCACAAACCCCCAGTCCATGACCCCCTTCAGGGCCTCCTGCACTTCTTGGCAGTAACATACGTGGCCCCACAGCCGGTCGGGATCGTAGACGTCCTTCGCCTCGCGGGCGGTGTTCAAATCGCCCATCCACAAAACCGGCTCATCCGGTCGCGCGTGCCGCTCGATGTACGTCCGCAGCCGGCCGAGCCAGTCGAGCTTGTACTGGAATGCCGGCAACTGGCGATCCTGGCCTTGGGGTACATACGTGTTGACGATGAGACAAGGCCCAACGCTCGCCCGGGCGAGCCGCGCGGCGTCGAGGGGCTCGTCGTCGAAACCGAAGGCCACGTCCTGGGGTTCGCTTTTGGTGAGTATCGCCACGCCGTTGTATTTCTTTTCGCCTCGAAAAACGCAGTGATACCCCGTCGGCCGCAACGCCTCATGCGGAAAATCCACATCCTGCACCTTGGTCTCCTGCAGGCAGAGAACGTCGGGCGCCTGGGTTTGGAGCCAGGGCACCACAACGTGCAGACGGCTCCGCAGCGAGTTGGCATTGAACGTGGCGACTTTCATGATCCTCCCTGCCGTGCCGGCGGTCTTGTTGTGAACGGGTTCCCCGTGGGGCAAGTCGCCGCTCCGGGACCCTCAGGGCATTTCCTCCGGGACCGCCTCGTCGGAATCCGTCCTCTCGCGAAGCTCCCGAATGCGATGCATCACGGACGGCGCCTCCATGGGCGAAGACCCGGTCTGCTCCAGGGCCTTGGGCTCGGCGTGATGTGAAATCTCGACGACGTGAAGCAGGCTTATTAGAAAGCTGACCAACGACTCGGCCCCCTGATTCAGGCTCACCCCCGTGCGGTGCAAGCCGTCGGCGCAGCCCTTGGTGCGGAAGTCGTAAAGGGGAATACCCAGGTCATTACGCCCGAGCAGCCAGTCAAAGGCCAATCGCTGGAGTCGCAGCCACGGGGTTTCGCCCGTCGCGTCATAGGCGGCACGCAGCATGAGGACGGTTCCGACGGCCTCGATCGGCTGCTGATCGAACGCCGCCCGCTCTCCGCCTCGCGGATACCACCCATCACACCCGATGAAGCTGAAGTGTCCGTCCTGCATCGTGTTGTCCAAGAGGAATTGACAGGTTTGCCGGGCGACGTCCAGATACTTGGTTTCGCCGGTGACCTGCGCCGCGACGAACATGGCCTGGGGCAGGGCGGCGTTGTCGTAACTGAGCGTATCCTCAAACCAGACCCAGCGGGCATCATGACACTGTTCGAATTGCCAGAGCAGACTGTCGGCGGCCAGGGCGAAGTACCGTTTGATGTCGCTGGCGCCGGGGAATTGCCGCAGGTAGTCGGCCATGCCGAACAGGGCGTAGGCCCGGCCTCGCGGGCTCAAGACCGGTACGTGCCGCACGGATCGGTCGAAACAGTCCTTGATGATCGGCAGGCACTGCGGTACGGGCGGATCGGACATGATCGCACCCAACGCCCACAACGTGCGGCCGAGCGCATCATGAGGCGGCTCTTCCTCCCACCACTGCCGGTCGTAGCCCATGAAATTGCGAACCGTGCCATCGGGCCGCTGGGCGTGGTGAATGAAGGACAGATAGATATCGAGAAGGCGAAGCGCTTCGGGATCGCCGTACTGGGCGTAGTAGCGGACCATCGCCACCACGGCGCGGGCGTTGTCGTCGGTGCAATACCCGTGATCCCGGTCCGGCATCGTGAATCTGGCATGCTGGAGCAGGCCGGTGTCATCGGTCAGCCGTCGCAGATGATCCAGCGCCGGTTCAGGGACCTCCAGGTTCGAGAACGTCCCCGGCGTGCAGAGCGGCCGCGGCTGGGCCAGACACCGCAGCGGCTTTTCCAGGAACAGCTCCCAGTACTGCTCACCCACCTTGGGCCACGTGCGGCTGCGGCCGTAATCATACGCCCGTCGACGCATCGCATAGAAGAGCCGCTCATCGCGGAGCACGTCGATAATCGCCGTGGCCAGCGCGTCCGGGTCGTCGAATTCCACCAGCTTGCCCCGCCCGTCGGTCAGCAGCTCTTCGGCGGCCCAGTACGGCGTGGAGATGACCGCCTTGCCGGTCCCCACGGCAAAAGCGAGCGTGCCGCTGGTCAGTTGCTCCCGGTTGCGGTAGGGCGTGACGTAGAGGTCCGCCGCACAGAGGAAATCGTGCAGCCGTTCGTCGCTCACAAACCGATTGTAGAAGGTCACGTGCTTTTCCAGGCCCAGGTCCTTGACCATCTGCTGCAGGCGGAAGCGATAGGCCTCGCCCTCGTGCCGCAGAACGCCCGGGTGCGTGGCCCCAAGCACGATGTAGAGCACCGTCGGATCGACCTCGATAACCCGGGGCAGGGCCTGGAGCATCACCTCGATACCCTTGTTCTTGCTCAGCAGGCCGAACGTGAGAATCGTCCGCCGGCCGTCCATTTGAAAGCGGTGCTTGTAGTAATTGCTGTCCACGAAGGGCAGATCGGGGATGCCGTGGGGGATCAGGCCGATCTTGCGGGCATCGACCCCGTAGATGTTGCACAGCATGTCGATCCCGCGCTCGTTCATGACGATGATCCGGTCGGACAACTCGCAGACGTCTATGGTGGAGCGGTAGTAATCCTCCGTGGGATCATCCAACACCGTGTGCAGGGTGGTGATCACCGGCGTGTTGACCCGGCGCAGCAACAGGGTCAGGTCCGATCCTGCGGGACCACCGAACAGACCGAATTCGTGCTGCACACTGACCAAGTCGATGTGGCTGTAGTTGAGGTAGTCCGCTGCGCAAATGTAGTCATTCTTGACGTTGCGACGGATTTCGAATCGGACCGGATCGGTGAACTGGCACTTTTCATCGCCGGCCAGGGCCACGACCAGCGGCTCGAACCGTCCTGCGGCGGCCGCCCGCAGACTCGTGATCAGATCAGAGGTGAACGTGGCGATTCCACAACGTTGCGGCAAGAACGAGGAAATGAATGCTACTCTCATTGCTACGCCGTCCGCCATGTCTTCCATGCCTCCCTGCCCATGTCTGCACCTAAAACCACAGGGTAAACTCTCAAGATAACCTCCATGCACCGTCGTGTCAAGGCCGATATGGCTTGGCTTGAGACATTGGCGTGTATATATACCTTTGTTCTGTGCGGGCGGACGATCCGGTGTGGACTACGTAAGCTCTTTTTTTGAAATAGTTTGTGGAAGTTTGGTTGCTGTCGGGCCGTGCCCACGCCAAGCCCTGCTTGGATACAATACCGATGAAGTTGGCCAAGGCGTTGACTTGCCCAAAAAACCACATATGTTTCTAGGAAAACCCATTGACAAACCGGGAAAAGTAACGTATAAACCAGTAATGCGGTATGGATACAGGAGTAAGGGCCATGAAACTATCCTCGCGAAGCAGGTATGGATTTCGGGCGATTCTCGAACTGGCGATGGCGTATGGGAATGGCCCGATCCAGATTAAAAGGATCTCTGAGAATCAGGATATCTCGAACAAGTACCTGGAGCAGTTGATCGCCATGCTCAAGGCCTCGGGGCTGGTGCGCAGCGTTCGCGGGCCACGAGGGGGGTATACCTTGGCCAAGCCCCCCGGCGAGATTCGGCTGGATGAGGTGTTCACCACCCTCGAGGGCCCGCTGGTATCCGTCGAGTGTCTGGAGCATCCGGACTTCTGTCCGCGGTGTACCGATTGCGTGACGCGGCGCATCTGGGCGGAGATGCAGGAGGCGCTGTTTGGCGTCTTGCGGGCCAAAACGCTGCAGGATCTGGTCGAAATGGCCCGCGGCGCCGACCGCGAGGCCAATTACCAGATATAGACTGGGAAAGGAACACATCGTGGGCAAGGTATTCCCCGACATTACTGCGACGATCGGACGCACCCCCTTGGTGCGCATCAACAAGCTGGTCAGCCCGGACGTGCAGGTGCTGGCCAAGATGGAGTCGTTCAATCCCTGTGCCAGTGTCAAGGATCGCATCGCTTTGGCGATGATCGAGGCGGCGGAGCGGTCCGGCCGCGTCGGGCCCAAGACCGCCCTGATCGAGCCGACCAGCGGCAACACGGGGATCGGCCTGGCGTTTGTCTGTGCCCAGCGGGGTTACAAGCTGACCTTGACGATGCCCGAGTCGATGAGCATCGAACGGCGCAAGCTGCTGCGGATGCTCGGCGCCGAGGTGGTGTTGACGCCCGCGGAGAAGGGTATGAAGGGCGCGGTCGAGGAGGCCGAGCGCCTGCAGCGGGAGCTGGGCGATGCCCTGGTCCTTCAACAGTTCGCCAATCCGGCCAACCCGGACATCCATCGCCGCACGACGGCCATTGAGATATGGGAGGATACGGACGGCGCCGTGGACGTCCTTGTTTCAGGCGTGGGCACCGGGGGGACGATTACCGGCTGCGGCGAGGTGTTCAAGGAGCGAAAGCCCGACGTTCGTGTCGTTGCCGTGGAGCCGACGGGTTCGCCGGTGCTCTCCGGCGGCGAGCCCGGCAAGCACAAGATCCAGGGCATCGGCGCGGGGTTCGTGCCGGACGTGCTCAATCGCGACATCATTGACGAGATCATTCAAGTCACCGACGAGGCCGCGATGGAGGCCGCGCGGCAGATGGCCGCCAAGGAGGGCATCCTGGGCGGGATCAGCGCCGGCGCTGCGCTCCACGCCGCCATCGAGGTGTCCAAACGCCCCGACAGCAAGGGCAAGACGATCGTCTTCATCATGTGCGATACGGGCGAGCGCTATCTGTCCACCGAGTTGTATGAATGAGGGCACCTCCATGGACGCGGCGCGGGACAATCCGACCGATGCGATGATCGAGGCGCTGCTGGCGACCTATCAGGACGACTCGGGCGCCAACTTTATCGACGTGCGCAACCTGCCGGTGCGGGGGCGCATTCTGCAGATTCTCGACACGTTCTACGAGTTGCTGTTTCCCGGTTATAGTGGCTCGCGCGTGCTGACCCGGCAGAACCTGCGGTACATCATCGGCGATTTGATCTGCCAGGTTCGCTGTGAGCTCAGCGAGCAGATTCGGCTGGCCTTGCGTCATCGCTGCCGGCTGGAGAACTGCTCGACCCAGGGCTGCGAGGAAATGGCCGCCCAAGTGACCGAGGACCTGTTGGGTCGGTTGCCGGCCATCCGCGAGTTGCTCAAGGGCGACGTCGAGGCGGCCTACCTGGGGGACCCGGCGGCCCGGAGCTTTGAAGAGATCGTTATCAGCTACCCGTGCATTCTGGCCATCGCGACGCACCGCATCGCGCACGAACTGTACCTGGCCGACATCCCGCTGATTCCGCGGTTGATGAGCGAGCGGGCGCATTCGCTGACGGGCATCGACATCCACCCCGGTGCGCGGATCGGCCGCCACTTTTTCATCGACCACGGCACGGGCGTGGTGATCGGCGAGACCTGCATCATCGGGGATAACGTGAAGATCTATCAGGGCGTGACGCTCGGGGCATTGAGCTTCCCCCGGGACGAGCGCGGCCGCATCGTCAAGGGCGGCAAACGCCACCCGACCATCGAAAACGATGTCACCATCTATGCCGAGGCTACGATCCTGGGCAACATCACCATCGGCAGGGGGGCAATCATCAGCGGCAACGCGTGGGTCAAGGAGTCGATTCCGCCGGGGGCTCTCGTGGCGCCGGCCACGGCCCAGTCGCGCTTTCGCAGCAGCAAGGAAACCAGCCTCAACGTGGAGTACTACATTTGAGCCGGGCACTCATCGAGAAGATTCAGGCCCTACGGGCGCAGCGCAACGCCGTGATTCTGGCGCACAACTACCAGATCGGTGAGGTGCAGGATATTGCCGACTTCGTGGGCGATTCGCTGGGTCTGGCCCGTCAGGCCGCCGCCACGGACGCGGACGTGATCGTCTTCTGCGGGGTGTTGTTCATGGCCGAGACCGCCGCGATCCTCTCGCCGCAGCGCACGGTCCTGCTGCCCGACCCGACGGCGGGATGTCCGCTGGCGGACATGATCACGCCGGAGGCGCTGGATGAGCTCAAGGCCGAGCATCCCGATGCGCTGGTCGTTTCCTACGTGAACTCGCCGGCCTCGATCAAGGCCCGCAGCGACTATTGCTGCACCAGCGGCAACGCGGTCGAGCTGGTGCAGGCGCTGCCGGCCGGTCGACCGATTCTGTTCGTGCCGGACCAGCACCTGGGCAAGCACGTGATGAGCGTCACCGGCCGGGAGATGATTCTCTGGCCCGGTTATTGCCCGACGCACGCCCGAATGGACGCCGAGGCGATTGAAGACCTCAAGCGGCGCCATCCCGACGCTGTGGTGATGGCCCATCCGGAGTGCAACGACCGCATTAAGGCTCTGGCCGATGAAATGCTCAGCACCGGCCAGATGCTCGCGTTCGTGGGCCGCAGCGACGCGCGGCGGTTCATCGTGGCGACGGAGAATGGGATTCTCCACACGCTGCGAAAACAGAACCCGGAGAAGGAGTTTTTCAGCGTTTCCAAGCGAACTATCTGCCCGAACATGAAGAAGATCACCTTGGAGAAGGTACTCTGGGCCCTGGAGGAGATGAAACACGAAATTCGGGTGGACGACGAAACGGCCGCCAAGGCCCGTCGCGCCCTGGATCGCATGCTGGAGGTGCTGCCGAGTCGTTGAGCCGCTCGGTCGCGGAGTGGACATCGGAGCCGTGGAGAAGGACCTGTAAGGAAGGGTATATGTCGAACGAGAAGGGTTATCATCGGGGTACGCTGGCGCTGCACGCCGGCCAGCAGGTCGATCCGACCACGCGAAGCCGGGCCGTGCCGATATACCAGACGACCAGTTACGTCTTTGAGGACAGCAGCGACGCGGCGGACCTGTTCGCGTTGCGCAAGTTCGGCAACATCTACACGCGGCTGATGAACCCGACCACCGACGTGTTGGAGAATCGCCTGGCTGCCCTGGAAGGGGGCGTCGGCGCGCTGGCCTTCAGCTCCGGCATGGCCGCGATCACCAACGCCGTGTTGAACATCTGCCGCGCGGGCCAGCACCTGGTGTCCAGCAGCTCGCTGTATGGCGGCACCTATACGTTGTTCAGCCAAACCCTGCCCAAGCTGGGCATCGACGTGACGTTCGTGGACCCTCGGGATCCGGCGAATTTCCAGGCCGCCCTTCGCGACAACACGCGGCTGGTGTTCATCGAAACCATCGGCAACCCGAAGAATGACATTCTGGACTACGATCGCGTCGTCGAGATCGCTCACGCCCACGGCGTGCCCGTGATCTGCGACAACACCGTCGCCTCGCCGATTCTGTTCCGCCCGATCGAGCACGGCGTCGACATCGTCGTCCACAGTTGCACGAAGATCATCGGCGGCCACGGCACGAGCATCGGCGGCATCGTGATCGACTCGGGCCAGTTCGATTGGACGAACGGCCGGTTCCCCGAGCTGACCGAGCCCGATCCGAGCTATCATGGCATCCGCTACGTCGAGAGCTTCGGCCCCATGGCCTACATCATCAAGGCGCGCACCCAGTTCCTGCGCGACATGGGGGCGTGCCTGTCGCCGTTCAACGCGTTTTTGTTCCTCCAGGGGCTGGAAACGCTTCACCTGCGGGTGCCGCGGCACTGCGAGAACGCCCTGGCGTTGGCCAAGTTCCTCGAGCAGCATCCGGCCGTCGCATGGGTCAACTATCCGGGGCTGCCCTCGCACCCCGATTTCGAGCGGGCCATGAAATACCTGCCCGACGGGCAGGGCGCCATCCTGGGTTTTGGGATCAAGGGCGGTTTGGAGGCGGGCATCCGCTTCATCAACAGTGTCAAGCTGGCCAGCCACCTGGCCAATATTCTGGACAGCAAGACGCTGGTCATTCATCCAGCCAGCACGACGCACCAGCAGCTCAGCGAGGCCGAACAGGCCGCCGCGGGCGTGACGCCGGATTTCGTGCGTGTCTCGGTGGGGACCGAACACATTGATGATATCCTGGCCGATTTCGACCAAGCGTTGGAGGCCAGCCAGAACTGACGGACAGCGACCGCAGCGGGCAAAAGGGCCCGTCGCTCGCGGAGAAAGTGATATGTGGGACTATACTGAACAGGTCATGGACCATTTTCTCAACCCGCGGAACGTCGGCTTCATTGAAGATGCCGACGGCGTGGGCGAGGTCGGCTCGCTGGCCTGCGGCGACGCTCTGACCCTGACGTTCAAACTCGACGGCAATGGCCGGATCGCCGACGCCAAGTTCAAGACCTTCGGCTGCGCCAGCGCCGTGGCCTCCTCGTCGGTCCTGACCGAGATGATCAAGGGCATGACCCTGGAAGAGGCCGCCGGTGTGAGCAACCAGGATATCGCCCGTCGGCTCGGCGGTTTGCCCCATCAGAAGATGCACTGTTCGGTCATGGGCCAGGAGGCCCTCGAAGCGGCCATCCAGGATTATTACAAGCGCAAACAGGGCATCGCCCCGCCCAAGCCCCGGGGGCAGATCGTCTGCACCTGCTTCGGCGTGACCGATGAAGAGATCCGCAAGGTCGTTCGGGAGAACAACCTGACCACCGTCGAGGAGGTAACTAACTACTGCAAGGCCGGCGGCGGCTGCGGCGGTTGCCACGGGCGGATTGAGGAGCTCATCGCCGAGGTCCAGGCCCGCAGGGGCGTACAGCCCCGCGTTGCGGCCCCGAAGCGGCCCGCGAAATTGACCAACATCCAGAAGATACAACTCATCCAGCAGACGATCAACGAGCAGATTCGCCCGGCCCTCCGCGCCGATGGCGGCGATATCGAGTTGATCGACGTGGAAGGCTCCAAGGTCATCGTGGCGCTACGCGGCATGTGCGCCCAGTGCAAGATGGCCCAGTTTACGATGAAGGACGTGGTCCAGGCCAAGCTGCGCGAATTCGTCAGCGACGACCTTATCGTCGAGGAACAGAAAGACCCGGCCGACGCACCCCAGGCCGGATCGGAGGTGGACTCATGAACCGCGTGATCTACATGGACAACAACGCGACGACCCGCGTCGCCGATGAGGTCGCCGAGGCCATGCGGCCGTATCTCACGGAGCGGTACGGCAACCCGTCGAGCATGCATACCTTCGGCGGGCAGGTCGCCGGCGACATCGCCTGCGCCCGCGAACAGGTCGCCGCGTTGCTGGGCTGCCATCCCGAGGAGATCCTGTTCACCAGTTGCGGCACGGAGAGCGACAGCACCGCGCCTTCGTGTTCCGGCCCCATGTCCGCGCGGATTGCGCGTTCGAGCTGCTCTATGAGGGCGCCTGCCGGGTCTGTGGGGGCGGAGGAAGCGGCGCCGGCAATGCTGGTCACCCGGCAGTACTGGGCACCGGATACTTTCGCCGTCCTTCCCTCCCGTTGCACCCTGGCCATCACGGCGTCTGCGGATATGAACGCCGGGAACTCGGCCGGCCTGGTTATCACCAGCCTGCCCGTCACGGCGGCGGAAGGGCCGCTGACTTCCGCCACGTCGCATATCCTTACGTACGGCCCATCCACCGTTGCATCCACGCGCAGGACGATTTCGTCGGGAGGCGGCATAGCTTCCGCCGCCGCCCGCAGGCAGAGCAATGCGACAGGTGTTACGATAAGAAGCGCCTTCACGGTACGCTATCTCCTGAGATTGCTTGCTACCTGGAGCATGTCGTCAGCGGACTGGATGACTTTTGAGTTCATTTCATAGGCTCGCTGGGCTGTTATCAGTCCCACAAGCTCCTTTACAGCCTCGACGTTGGATGTCTCGAGGAACCCGGAAACGATGGAGCCGAATTCGCCCGTACCGGGAGTTCCCGTGCGGGCGATGCCGGAGGCTTCGGTCGGAAGATACAGGTTGTCGCCGTAAGCCCTTAATCCGGCAGGGTTGATGAACGACGCCACCTCAATCTGGCCTATTTCCCGCGGCACCGTTTCATCGCGAAGCACGACCTGCACCAGGCCGTCTGTGGATATCTGTATGGCCAGGTAATCTTCGGGGATGCCGGTTATCGGCGGTTCTATGGGATAGCTGGTGGTAGTGACAATTTCGCCATTGGCGTTGACTTGGAGAGAGCCGTCGCGCGTGTACGCCGTGCGGCCGCCGGGCAGCCTTACCTGTAGGAACGTCCTGGCCACCCCGCGGTCTTCTATGGCTATGTCAAGCTCCCTGTCGGTGGCGAGGAAGGTGCCCATCCTGAAGACCGGGGTGGTGGCGATGTTGCGGGTACCGTGGCCTATCTGGATGCCGGTGGGGAAGACCGTGCCTTCCTGCGCGCTCGCCGCGCTGCCGGGATGTCTTAACTGCACGTACAGAAGGTCGGCGAACTCGGCGCGCCGCCGCTTGAAGCCCGTTGTGTTCACGTTGGCAAGGTTGTTTGCAATTACGTCCACGTTGTACTGTTGAGCCGAAAGGCCTGTGGCCGCCGTCGACATCGCCCTGAACATGGTTCAATCCTCCCTTATGCGCCGAGGGGTCTGGCGAGGTCTGACACCGCCTGCGCCAGCGCCTCGTCCTGTATTTTCACGAACCTGAACGCCGCTTCGTAAGCGCGCATGGCGCTTATGAGCGAGGTCATTTCATGCACGGCGCTCACTGATGATTTCTCCAGCGCCCCCTGCATTACTTTCTGGTCGTCCACACGTTCCATGGATGCCGCCGGAGCGCGCCAGAGGTTGTCGCCGTGGCGCGTCATCTGGGAATAGTCCCCCTGGCGAGGACGCATGACCCACAGGTAGCCGAGCGGCTGGCGGTTGTTCTGTGCGTCTATCAGGGTGACGAAACCCCTCGAATCCACTTCGAATTCGCTGCTCCCGGCCACTATAGGCACGCCGTTCTCCAGGAGGACGTGCGCTGCGCCGTCCGATGTTACGAGGTAGCCGTCGGGGCCGACGCGGAAGTTTCCGGCCCTCGTGTAGTAAAACCTTCCATCCCGCTCCACGACGAAGAAGCCTTCATCGACTATAGCCAAGTCGTAGACGCGTTCGGAGTATTCGATGTCGCCGGGAGTAAACACGTCGCCTGCGGCGGCCAGGTTCGCTCCGGCAAGCGCGTTCAGTCGCCTTTCATTGAAGGTTGCGCCTGTCGCCTTTGCCAGCACCTCAGCGAACACCGGCCTCTGCGGCTTGAACCCGGCAGTGTTCGTGTTGGCAAGGTTATTGGAAAGGATATCGAACCTTTCCGCCTGGTTGAGCGCCGCAGTCGCCGATAAGTACATGCCTTTGAGCATGACAAGCCTCCACGGCACCTCATAGAACAAGCCTTGTGCCAAAATACTACATATAACACAAGGGCTTGGGACGTAAGGGGTTACAGGATAGACCGTGGTGATGACCAGGAAGGCGCGGCCATGAAAATGCGGCAGAATTTGCCGCTCGCGCGCATTTCAGCGGCGATTATTGCCGCCTGCGGCTTTGTTGAAGTACTCGATGCCTACCACAGGCCGCCTACCGAGGCCGAGAAGACAATTTACGCGTACTCGAAGCCGCCGGTGACAATCACGTCACCCGCAGCAGGCTCCTTCCGCTTTCTGAATACTCTTCCTGCCTCCCCACCTGCTCACATGTTCTCTAGCTCAACTGTTCTACTGCTCCCCTGCTCTACCAGCCATTTCGCCAAAGGCGAAATGGCTGGTCGGGGAGATACGCCTGTATCCGTAGCGTCCAAAGCAGGTCGCCAACTCATTGACCCTTTTCGTCAGAAGCGGCTCGTCATCCCGTACTACAGGCCTATGACGCTGAGTGGATCTTGCCTGGCCTATCACCCGGCATGCCCGGCGCTGCGATACGCGCAGTCTGGCTCTCACGTGCTCAATCACCTTTCTACGCTTCGCCGGGCTCAGAAGTTTCCCGAGGCTGCTTCACGCAGAATGGCGTTGTCCAAGGACAGGTCCGCCACCAGTTTCTTCAGCCTCGAATTCTCCTGCTCGATCTGGACGTGCCCCACCGTCCCGGACAGACAAAAGGATGGCGTCTTTTTTTTCAAGAGGTAGAGCCTCTTGCAAAACCCCCCTTAGGGGACCATGCATCGGCTCGTTGACTGTCTGGAATATAGTCGCGCAA
>OMKS01001193.1_pt1 | contig 23566 bp, 20 predicted proteins | sample 1674721 | NCBI WGS metagenome assembly OMKS01 (sample SAMN06264996, study PRJEB25208) | sediment metagenome | isolation source: hot spring sediment | place: USA: California | collected 2014-09-02
TAATTATAGTGTTCATAAACGTAGCGGTTTCAAAAGGCCTCATTGAAACAGGGATGAGGCTAAAATTACATGGGGGGTTCTGATGCAGGTAACACCGGAAATGATGCGAGAACAGCGTTTCAAGGTAAAGCTTTCAGGCTTTGACAAGGATGAGGTCGTAAGTTTTTTAAACGATATCGCAGAAGACTTGGAAGAACTTCTGGAAGAGAATTCTCTCCTCAAGAGCGAACTTGACACAATGAGAAGCAAACAGAAAGATCTTGAGGATCTTTTTCTGTCCGCCAAGCAGTTCTCGGATGAAAAAATCCGAAAGGCCGAAGCTGATGCCGCCGTTATCACTTCCGAGGCACAAAAACAGGCTGACTCGCTCGAAGAGCAGGCCCGGAATTCAATATCAGAGGCAGACAATAAGAGCATCGAGATCTTAGAGGATGCACGGGTCAAGGCAGACGAGATCCTTGAGGAAGCCCGTCTGAAAAAGTCAGCGATAGAACATGAAATCATGGAGCTGAAGTCAAAAAGGATCACTCTCCTAACCGATCTCAAAGGGGTTCTGGGCTCCTGCCAGAGCTGGATACAGGAGATGGGAAATGTGGATTCGCGGCAGCAATGATTCGACCATAGTAGAGTGCAGAATTCACCCCAATTCCAGCAGGGATTCTATCGACGGAATCAAGGAAGACCGTCTTTGTGTCCGGTTGAGCGCCCCACCAATAGAAGGAAGGGCAAACAAGGCTCTGATAAGGTTCTTCTCGAAACAGCTGCATCTGGCAAAAGCCAGGATCACCATCATTCAGGGGGAAAAAAGCAGAATAAAGGTGCTCTGCCTTGAGGGCATCGGCACAGAGGAAGTATTGTCGGGCCTGTCTATTACTCTATAACCTTGACGCCGCGATACCCCAGATTGGTAAGCTCCTCAGCTATGGCAGAGGCGTTTCCTCCGGAAATACGGAAGTGATGGGCATTGTCATCGCCGTTAATGGTCATACCGGCACTGATAATATAGCTGCCCTCCTGTTCAATTATGGAAACAACCTCATCAAAGGAACCGTGAACACTCTTTAGAATAACGTCAATGCGTGCACCGGCCTTGAGTACGCCCATGATGTCGATAAAGGCCTTCAGGATATCGTTGACCGTAATGATCCCGAGGATCTTTCCATCTTCGACAACCGGCAGACACCCGATGTTCTTCTCATATATAATAAGGGCCGCCTTTTCCAGAGTGGTATCACATGATATCGTGTACGGGTTCTGGATCATGACATCACTTACCTTGAGCGTTTCAAGCATCGATGCGAGTATGGCCTGTTTTAAATCTCCGAGAGTTACCAGCCCTATAAACAGGGTGTTCTCAACAACGGGTAGATGCCGGACAGAGTGTTTCTTCATGATCATGAGCGCGTCACGGATACCGGCATCACGGCCAATGGTGATGAGGTCTTTTATCATCCACGATTCAACTTTCATATATATACTATACCAAAATATTTCCCGGATTGGAACCGTCTTTATCTGTATCTCTTCACATCAGGTCTTTCCTTCATAGCTCGTCTCAGCACATGCAGATGCTCGATGGCTTCTTCCCTCGTGTTTACAATTCCCTCGGCTCGTGCAGTTTGCACCTCCTGCAGCAATCTGCCGACCACCGGGCCCGCCGAGATATCGAGTGTCTGCATAATATCGTTGCCGTCAATAAGAAGGGATTGTTTGTGAACCTGATAGATATCCAAAAAATGACTCCATAGCGCTTGAATCTTCTCTTTCAGGCTGTCATGTTCAAATGTTGCTTCTCCGGCCGACCTCTTCCATGCCAACGCAAGAAGAAGGACCTCTGGAAGACAGGATGATGACACTTCGCAAAGAAGGTGAACCGCTCGAATCGGTAATTTCCTTTGTGAAAGGATCTCTTGAGCGAGTTTCTGTGATGCAAGCGTGAGTTTTATTGTAGAGACAGCCCTTGATGAAAACCTGAGCGACGAACATATTTCTGCGGCATTTAGAATTCCAAGTTCCGTTATAAACACTGTTGAATCTGGACCCCTACCGGACAGACCTGTTGGGTGAAAATGGAGTATCCCGGATACAAAAGCAGCTAGACGTAACACACATGCCCTGGATAATCCTGCCTCTACCTCCTGTGCAAGCTCCTGAGAGCTTCCCGGGAGGAGTTTTTCCGCATCATAGACAAGACCATCTATCTCGCGAGCTAAAAAAAGAGCGGATCGCAAACCCCTAAGCGCCATGCTTATGTCCTGATATCGAATATTGGGGAAAAGGGCATCGATCAGGCCAGTTGTTTCCATAAGGGCAAAAAAGCTCGAACCGTTCGGACCACAAAGCGCCTTTATAAATTCTTGTTTTACCCGCTCAGCCGAAACAGTTCTTAGACGTGACGCATGTTTTTTTAACAAGGCAACCGTTGAGGCTGCAACAGGAAAACCCAGCACAACGGAAAATCTCAGACATCGTACCAGCCGTGCCGGATCATCCCTTAGATTTTCTTCAGAGACAAGCCTGATAACACCATGATCAAGATCAGCGAGCCCGCACACAGGATCTATAAACTTCTTATCGCAAAGGTCATACCCCATCGCATTGATGGTAATGTCGCGTTTTCTCAGATCAGATTCGATATCCTTGCCTTTCGGAGAGGAAATATCTATGGTATTAGAGCCTTTACGTGATATCCTGACAACACCACGTTTTTTGTCCATCCAAAACGCGCTTGAAGAAAGCCTTTGTGAAATCTTCTCAGCAAGGGTGCCTACATCGGAAAAGGTTACGATATCAAAATCCTGCGGATCCTTTCCGAGCAACATATCACGGACACACCCTCCTACAAGATAGGTCTCCTTTGGAAAGAGATCTTCAATAGCGCTGAGTGTTCCATTACTTGAGACGAGTCTCGACAGATCGTGCATGTGCCTCCAGATTTTCCGCCCGTGCTATCTTTACTGCCAGAGGGCCGATTGCTTTGGCAGCATCACTGCTGAATCCGATCAGAGAGGATCTCTTAACGAAATCATACACCCCAAGCGGTGAGGAGAACCGGGATGTCGACCCTGTGGGCAGTGTATGATTCGGTCCTGCAATATAATCACCCATGGCCTCGGGAGAATAGTACCCGAGGAATATAGCCCCGGCATTTCTGACTTTGCCTAGATGCTCATATGCATCCTGCACCATGAGTTCGAGGTGCTCCGGGGCCACACAATTCGACACAGTGAACGCCTCGTCAAGATCACGGGTAATGATACATGCCCCGTGTTTTCCCAGGGACTCTGCAATCACATCCTTTCTCGGCAATCTTTGCATTTCGATTTCCAGCCGTTTAACAACAGCTCTTGCCAGAGACTCGCATGGGGTAACAAGCATGGATGAAGCCATGGGATCATGTTCGGCCTGGGAGAGGAGGTCTGCCGTGACCATATGTATATCAGCGTTCTCGTCTGCAATCACGAGAATCTCCGATGGCCCGGCAAAAGAGTCGATCCCTATTGTCCCCTGCAAGACCCTTTTTGCGTGCGCCACATAGATATTGCCGGGCCCCACAACCTTGTCAGCCCTGGGGATACTCTGTGTGCCATAGGCAAGGGCGGCTATGGCCTGGGCACCTCCCACGCGGTATATCCTTTCGACACCGGCAATATATGCAGCCGCAAGCAGGGTGTCGTTTACCTTGCCTGCCGGTGTTGGAGAAACGACAATAATCTCGCCGACCCCGGCAATTTTAGCGGGAATGACATTCATGAGCACGGTCGAGGGAAAGGCATTTTTCCCTCCGGGAATATAAATACCGACACGGTCGATAGGGGTAACCTTCTGTCCGAGAATAATACCGTCCTCTTCAGTGGTTATCCATGAATCCTCTTTCTGGTGAAGGTGGAACTTTTCTATCCTTTCTGCTGCCTGCTGCAAGGCCTCGGCAATTTCGACATCCACCCTGGAAAACGCATCTTCTATCTCCTCGCGGCAGATTACTATCCCAGTCTTTTCAGGATCGAACCCGTCAAATCTTGTCGTATAGTTGAAAAGCGCAGCATCGCCCTGACCTTTTACTGCCTGAATTATCTCTCTGACTGTCCCATCAACTTCCTGAGGAACCAGCCTGATACGTTCCAGCAGGGTGTTCAGCCTGTCCTGCCATGATCCTTTTTTCGTCTCGATAACCTCAATCACAATCCACCCCTTACTCTTTGTACCCTGGCGCCAAGGCTTACGAGCTTTTCGTCGAGATTTTCATACCCTCTGTCAAGGTGGTAAATCCGCCTTATCTCGGTCATCCCTCTGGCATTGAGTGCTGCAAGAACAAGGCTCGCCGAAGCCCGCAGATCAGTGGCCATCACCGATGCCCCCTGGAACTGATCAACACCCTGCACTATTACGGTATGGCCTTTTTCCTCAAGTCGCCCGCCGAGCCTTACAAGTTCCGGCACATGCATGAACCGGTTTTCAAAGATGTTCTCCGTAATACTCGAGGTACCAGGAGTAACGCAGGCAAGTGCCATTATCTGTGCCTGCATATCAGTGGGAAATCCCGGATAGGGAACAGTATCTACGTGTATGGGCCTAAACTCCTGTTTCCCGTTCACTTGAAGGCTTCCGTCGTCCCTGTGGGTAATCGCAATCCCCATCTCCAGGAGCTTTTCGATAACCGCGACCACATGATCAGCCCGCGCACCCTTCAGGACAAGATCTCCCCTGGTTATGCCGCATGCAATGAGAAACGTCCCCACTTCGATCCTGTCGGGAATAATGCTGTATTCGAGCCCGGAAAGGGATGTCGTACCGTCAATGGTTATGGTGCTCTGGCCCGCTCCATCTATTTGCGCCCCCATTGCCATAAGGGCATGGGCAAGATCGACGACCTCCGGCTCTTTTGCAGCACCTTCAATAACTGTTGTCCCTTCAGCAAGGCTTGCAGCCATCATTATGTTTTCGGTACCTCCAACCGTAGGGGTATCAAACACGATTCTGGTTCCCTTGAGCCCCTCGGTAAAGGCCATCACATATCCGTGCGACAGGTTTATGTCCGCCCCCATCTTTGTAAGGGCCTTTAAATGCATATCAATGGGCCTCACACCGATAGCACACCCGCCTGGCAGTGAAACCTTGGCTTTTTTATACTTTGCGAGAAGAGGGCCAAGCACAAGGATCGATGCCCTCATACTCTTTACAAGATCATATGGGGCCTCGTATGAACCGAGCTTCCTCGGGTCTATGACAATACAGCCATTATCCGGACACTCAATGACCATTCCAAGCGTTGCGAGCACCTCGGTGATCGTGCTGATGTCACGAAGCACGGGAATATTGGTATATGTGCAGGTATTATCGGCAAGGATCGAGGAACACAAAATCGGCAGTGCAGCGTTTTTGGATCCCGAGATATTCACCTCCCCCGTAAGGGGAACGCCGCCTTCTATGATAAACTTATCCATCTTTTCGCTCCACGACAACTACCCGGTCTTTTCCGGAGAGATCCTTTATCCAGGAATGCGTCCTTATCCCTCCTGCAGACCTTATCAGGTCGTCTATCTTTTCTTTCTGCCCGTATCCGGTCTCCATGATAAACCGACCTTTTCTTCTCAGATGGTCTCCCACGTTCCTTACGATCTCTTTTATTATATCAAGTCCGTCATTTCCACCAAAAAGGGCACCATGCGGTTCATACAGAAGAACATCGTCCTCAAGATCCGGTGCCTGGGAATTGCCAATATAAGGCGGATTCATGATTATAAGAGGAAATCTGGCCTTCACAGGTGAAAATCCGTCACCCACGAAAAAAGCTGCTCGATTCGCCACACCGTGCAATGTGGCATTTTTTATAGCCACATTTATTGTTTGCCGGGTTACGTCGCTACCGAAACCTTCAAGGTCCCCCCTCTCGGCAAGGACAGATACGATCACAGCCCCGGAGCCCACCCCCACCTCCAGAATCTTTTCTCCCAAAGGGGCCATTGCCAATGCCTGTTCCACGAGAAGTTCGCTCTCGGGCCGCGGAATAAGCACCTTGGCGTTGACATGAAAGGTCCTTGAATAGAATTCTTTTTCGCCCAGAATGTATGCAACAGGCTCTTTAAGCGACCTCCTTTTCAGGAGCCCCCTGTATGATTCAAGTTCTTCGGCTGCCATTGGACGATCCATGTCAAGGTAAAGATCTATCCGTTTTATGCCCAGAGCATGTCCAAGGAGCAGTTCAGCATCGAGCCGGGGGGACTCGACACCTTTACTTTCCAGATAAGGGCTCGACCAGGAAAGGATTTTCCTGATGGTCCATCCCACGGGTCAATCTCCGGAAGAACTGAGCGCTTCGGCCTGATAATGGGTAGAGAGCTCGTCTATAAGCTCATCCAGATCCCCTTCGAGAATCTGGGGGAGTCTATGCAGTGTGAGGTTGATCCGATGATCCGTTACCCTTGCCTGTGGATAATTGTATGTTCGAATCCTCTCGCTTCTGTCTCCTGATCCCACTTGGGAACGCCTTTGAGAAGCGATCTCTTTATCTTTGTCTTCCTGCATCTTTTGCAGGATACGTGAGCGAAGCACCCTCATGGCGCGGGCCTTGTTCTTATGCTGAGATTTTTCATCCTGACAGGCAACCACAATCCCTGTGGGAATATGGGTGATACGGACCGCGGATTCTGTCTTGTTAACATGCTGACCGCCGGCTCCGGATGACCGGTAGGTGTCGATCCTGAGATCCGTGGGATCAATATCCAGATCGAGCTCTTCTGCTTCGGCAAGTACTGCTACAGTTACAGCAGAGGTATGTATCCTTCCGCTCGCCTCGGTTGCCGGCACGCGTTGAACCCGGTGAACACCGCTTTCATACTTTAACCTGGAAAAGGCGCCATTCCCTTTTATTCCTGCGATGACTTCCTTAATCCCGCCGATGCCCGTATCATTGATATGCAGTATCTCGATGCCCCAGTTCTTTTCCTCGGCGTAACGAGAATACATCCGAAAAAGGTCAGCAGCGAAAAGGCCTGCTTCTTCACCCCCTGTGCCTGCCCGAATCTCAAGTATGACATCTTTGTTATCATTCGGATCTTTTGGCGTGAAAAGAACCTTCAGTCTGTTTTCAATCTCTTCCTGCTCATTATGTAACGAGTCGAGTTCTTCTTTGACAAGTTCCCGTATCTCGTCATCAGGATCGGCAAGCATTGCTTCATGACCATCAATCTCGTCCAGGACCGTTAGAAACCTGTGGTACAGATCCATATACTCTTCCAGCGTAGAGTGTTCCCTTGCTAGCTCTGTATATCTGGTATGGTTCTGGACAATCTTTGAATCGGCCAGGAGATTGGAGATTTCGTTATAACGGACCTCTATCTCCTTTAATTTTTCCAGCATAGATGTGTGTCAAGAAGTCTATTTGTCGTTCTTCTTGAGATAATCTCCATATTTTCTTCTGAAAAGCTCTGCTTTGCCTGCTACTGATGTAAGTCTCTGCTGACCGGTATAGAACGGATGGCACGCACTGCAGATTTCAACACGTATATCATCTTTTGTTGAACGGGTCTTGAAATTGTTACCGCATGCGCAGGTAACCGTCGTCTCGAAGTATTCAGGATGGATATCTTTCTTCATTTTCTTATGCTCCCTATTTATTCATTGATTCCAGGAAGTCGGCATTATTATCCGTCTTTGATAATTTGTCCAGTAAAAATTCAATGCTGTCTATGGGATTAAGAGGGCTCAGCAGCTTTCTCAAGATCCAGATCCTGTCAAGCTGTTCTTTGGGGAGCAGAAGCTCCTCTTTTCTTGTTCCGGATTTTGAAATATCGATAGCGGGAAACACCCTGCGTTCCATAATGGACCGGTCGAGATGTATCTCCATGTTGCCTGTGCCCTTGAACTCTTCATAAATGACTTCATCCATGCGTGATCCGGTATCGACCAGCGCTGTTGCAATTATCGTAATGCTGCCGCCTTCCTCGATATTCCTTGCCGCGCCGAAAAACCTCTTCGGTTTCTGCAGGGCATTGGCATCGATTCCTCCGGATAGAAGCTTGCCGGAAGGTGGACATACCGTATTATGAGCACGGGCAAGCCTGGTGAGAGAGTCCAGGAGGATTACCACATCCTTCTTATACTCGACGAGCCTTTTGGCCTTTTCCATCACCATCCTGGCGACCTGCACATGCCTGGAGGCCGGCTCGTCAAATGTCGAGGCGACCACCTCTCCATTGACCGAGCGCTGCATGTCGGTCACCTCTTCGGGCCTTTCGTCAATGAGCAGCACCATGAGCACGACCTCGGGATGATTGGTGGTAATACTGTTTGCAATATTCTGAAGCATCATGGTCTTTCCGGCCTTGGGTGGAGATACGACAATGCCCCGTTGTCCCTTTCCAATGGGCGACAAAAGATCCAGAGACCTCCCGGTCAGATTATCCGTCGTTGTTTCAAGGGTAAATTTATCTTCCGGATACAAGGGGGTGAGATTATCAAACGGCACCCGATGTTTGGCTCCCTCGGAATCTTCTCCGTTTATGGTCTCGAGCTTGAGCAAAGCAAAATACCTTTCATTATCCTTGGGTGGACGGATCTGTCCTCGCACCTCGTCCCCGTTTTTAAGATTAAATCTCCTTATCTGCGACGGCGAGACATAGATATCATCAGGCCCTGGGAGATAGCTGTAATCGGCAGAGCGTAAAAAACCGAACCCATCCGGCAGGATCTCGAGTGTTCCCTGTCCCGAGATATAACCTTCCTTTTCAGCTTGGGCCTGAAGAATTGCAAAAATGAGTTCCTGCCTGGTCATGGTGGCAGAGCCTTCTATTTCCAGGGAATTTGCCGTCTCAAGGAGATCCTTGGGCTCCACCTTTTTTAAATCTTCTAAATGCATAACTTATCCTTTCGGCTATGTGAAATGATGTGGTGCAGAGAGCTGAAGACACACTACATAAAATTGATTAAAGATGCACTAAAGGAATTCGAAGGTAATGTCAAGAATAAAATATTGGGCGGCTGTACAGCCGCCCAATATTGTAATTTTCCCTTATAGAAAAGGGTGCGTCCTAGGCTGTCTCGAGAGGATTTGCTCCGTGGAATTTCCTGCCGCAGACCTTCTCGGAATAGCCTTTCTGATCCAGATACGGGGTAATGCCGCCCATGAAGAACGGCCAGCCCGCGCCCATGATCACACCGGTGTCGACATCCTTGGGGCTTGCAACTACACCCTCTTTGAGGATGAGATCGACTTCGAGAGCAACACGCTCCATAACTCGATCCTTGATCTCGTCATCGGTGAAGCTCTTGCTGCCCTGCGGCCAGCCTGCCTTGATCTCGGGATCTACATCAATGCCTGTCTCGGTGAACGTAAGCAGACCCTTCTTACCCTTTGCAACGAGGTTCTTGAGCCCTTCGCTGACCGGGAACCGATCTGGCCATGAAGCATTGAGTGTTTCCTGAACATGCAATGCAATGGCCGGACCCACGAGTGCTGCAAGGGTGAATGGAGACATTGGGAAGCCGAGATCTACACATGCATTGTCAACCTGCATGAAATCCGCCCCTTCGTTGATACACTGGAAGATACCGTCCATCCACGCAAGCAGGATCCTGTTGACCAGAAATGCCGGGGCGTTCTTTACGAGAACCGGGGTCTTTTTGATCTTCTTGGCAATATCGAAAGCCGTTGCCAGTGCGACCTCACTGGTCTTTTCCGCCTTGATGATCTCAACAAGCGGCAGTACCGCGATGGGGTTGAAGAAGTGGAAACCCACGACCCTGGAGGAATCCTTCAGGTTCTTGGCCATCTCTGTGATGTCCAGTGATGAGGTATTGGTAAGGAACAGGCACTCGGGCTTGCAGACACCTTCGAGCTCGCCGAAGACCTTCTGCTTGATCCCGACTTGTTCGAATACCGCCTCGATCACGAAATCGCAGTCTTCAAAGCCGTCATAGGTTATTGTCCCGGTAATGAGGTCCTCGCCCATCCACTTGGCATCGCCGGCGCTCATGCGGCCTTTCTCAACCCTCTTGCCCAGCTGTTCTCTGACATAGGCAAGACCTTTGTCAACGAACTCCTGCTTGATATCCTTCATGACTACCGGGCACTGGAATCTCTGTGCGAACAGAAGCGCCATCTGGGAGGCCATGAGGCCTGCACCGATGATGCCGATCTTGTTGATGCTGTTGCCTTTTACCTCTCTCGGCGGCCTGCCAGGGAGCTTCTTTGCCCTGCGCTGGGTGAGATCGAATGAGTAAACGCTGGAGAGGAACTGGTTGGACATGATCATGTCAGCCAGGACCTGACTCTCCTGCTCAAAGCCTTCATCATAAGACCAATCAGCAGCGCCCTTGATCAGGTCGAGGGCCTTATAAGGAGCGATAGCACCTGAATGAACCTTGCCCATGATACCGAGCTTGGTGTTATTGTAAAGCTCGTCGCTGACCTTGGGATCTACCGGCTTGCGCTCGATCTTCTCTTCCCCTGTGATGATCCTTTCCAGCAGAGCAATGGAGTCATCCACAAATTCCACAGGTTTGTACATCCTGTCTGCAAGACCCATCTTGAAGGCCTTCTTGGAGTTGCTCATGCGGTTCATGCTCAAAGGATTGTTGATAATAAGCTCGATAGCTGCTTCAGCGCCTGCAATCTTTGTTACAAGCTGGGTCCCTCCCCATCCGGGTACCAGGTTGATAAAGCATTCTGGCAGGGCAAGATGGTCGCATCCGCCGGGACTCTCGGAGATGGTTCGGTAGTCATGGTAAAGACTGACCTCGAGGCCGCCGCCCATGGCAGCACCGTTGATGGCCGCCACTGTCGGGATCTTGAGATCCATGATGCGCTTGAAGGTAGCGTGGCCGAACCTGCCGATCTGAAGGGCATCCTCTTTGGAAACGTTGGGATCCACGCTCATGATGTCTGCGCCGACATTGAATATGAACTGCTTTCCGGTAAGCAGCCAGCCTTTTACATCCGCATCCGCTTCAACGATATCCAGCACCTTGTTCAGAGATTCAAGGGCCTCCTGTCCCCAGGTATTGGGGATATTATAGCTTTCGCCATTGTCCATGGTGACGATAGCGATCTTTCCTGCTTTTTTTGATTCAAAAAAGTTCAGTTTACATTGGGTAACATACTTAGCCATATCACGAACCTCCTAAAAGTCTTTTCCGACTACGTTTTCCCAGAGGATAGATCCACCCATGCCGAGACCTACACACATGGTGGTAAGACCATATTTGGCATTGGGATTCATCTCAAAATCCTGGGCGAGCTGCATGCTCAGGCGCACCCCGGAGCTGGCCAGGGGATGGCCGACCGCAATGGTTCCACCGTAGGGATTCAACCTCGGGTCCTGAGGCATCTTCATGCCGAAGTGCTTCATGAATCCCACTGCCTGAACGGCAAAGGCCTCGTTGAGCTCGATGATGTCCAGATCCTCGAACTTCATGTTGAAGTTCTTCAGCACCTTTTCCGTTGCAGGTACCGGGCCCCAGCCCATGATGGTCGGGTCAACTCCTACGAATGCACCACCGATGTATCTCATCTTGGGTTTGATACCGTATTCCTTGCACTTTGCACCTGACATGAGCAGAGATACGCATGCGCCGTCATTGAGCCCGGAGGAATTCCCTGCGGTAACTCTTCCTGCTTTCTTGAAGGGTGTCTTCAGGTTTCTCATGCCCTCAATCGTCGCCCCGCGTCTGGCCTGCTCGTCCTTGTTGGCTACTTTCCATCCATCAGGGGTGAAGACTGCCATACTTACGCAGTGTTTGTCATAGTAGCCCTTGTCCAGGTTTTCAAAATACCTGTTCGTTACGGCAAGAGCATACTGGTCACACTCTTCCTTGGTCACAGGCTGCTCACCGTTTTCCGGCATCCAGTCGTGCAGCTTTTCCGCGGTCACACCCATGTTGAAATACTTTGGCTCCACCATTTTTTCGGTGACGATCCTGGGATTCGGATCAGCCTCGGCCCCCATGGGGTGATGTGCCATGTGCTCGACACCGCCTGCAATAATGATATCAGCGCTGCCGGTCTTGATGAACGAACCGCCGATAGCCTGGCAGGTCATACCGCCTGCGCACATCCTGTCAACAGAAAAGCCGGCGACATTATCCGGCAGACCTGCTGTAAATACAGTCGTCCTGCCCATGGTGGTTCCCTGGTCGCCTGACTGGGTAGTTGCACCCCAGATGTTGTCGTCCACCTGGTCCCAAGGGACGTCGGGGTTTCTTCTCATGAGCTCCCTCATGACTTTGTTCACCATGTCGTCAGCACGAGTGGTCCAGTAAAATCCGTCTGGCCTTGCCTTGCCGAACCATGTACGAACGCCATCTACAAAATAGGCATCTCTCAAATCCATATTTTCCTCCTTACTTAGTCTATAAACGTCGTGTATTAACGTCGCCTTGCCTGTTGACAGCCCGAAACCTGAAAGGGATGGGGCTGCTTTGATCAATATGTATTAATACTCTTTATGCAAGAGCAATGTCAAGCCAATTGTGAATGACGATTCATTTTTTGGATGATGAAAAAGGATCGTATTTTGATAAAGTTACATGTAAAAGCAATTATCGATACACGATTCTCAGAGGGCTGATATCGCGCGAGATACCCTTTACCCTGATAGCCCCCATCGATTCGAAATCAACGCCGATATCAGCACCTTGAGGTATCATCTCTCTGGTAATATTCGAGACGATGATCTCTCCCGGTTTGCTTATGGATTCAAGTCTCTGTGCCAGGTTCACCGGTTCGCCGATAACCGTATAATTCATCTGGTCCCTGGTGCCTATATTGCCGGCGAGAACTACTCCGGAAGCTATGCCAATTCCGACATCTATGGGAAACAGGTTGTCTGCGGTAAGCCGCTCTTTAAGAGCCTGCATGCTCTTCTGGATATCGACTCCGCACTGAATGGCCTTTACCGGATCCAGTTCATCGGCATCCGGAATCCCGAACACCGCCATGATCCCGTCTCCCAGGAACTTGTCCAGCATGCCGCCATGTTTGAAGATCACCGGCACAACTGTCTCGAAGAAACGGTTGAGAACCTCGACAACATCCTCTACCGCGGTAATTTCCACAAGAGAGGTAAAGCCTGTGATGTCTGCAAAAACCACACTCACCTCTTTGCGCTGACCCCCAAGACCGGTCATGCGGTCATCTGCAACAAGATGCTCGGCAAGCCCCGGAGAAAAATACCTGCCCAGATTGATCCTTTTTTTCTCCAGATCCAGCAGGTCCTGATAGGTACGGACCAGGGAGGCGGTAATCGAGAGCTGATCAGCTATGAGTTCAAAAAATCTCAGATCATTGGAACCGAAAGAGCTGGTGACATTATCCCTGAAATTGATCACCCCGATGCACGAACCTTCCGACACTATGGGAACGCAGGCAAGAGAACCTCTCTGATTCGTTCCGCGATCGGAAAAATTCGAATCTTTCCTCACATCCGGAATATACAGTGTCCTGGAAGTTTCAAACACCCTGCCCGCAATACCCTCTCCCCTTTTCAGAAGAATGGGGGGTCGCTTCGGTGCATCACCCTGCATGGATGCGCTGACGATATAGAGCCTTTGTGTTTCATCGTCAATGAGCATGACCGACACACTGGAAATCCCTGTTGCCTTTTTTATGATATCGAGCTGGCGCAAAAAGAGCTGGTTCCAGTCGGACAGACTTGCCCCCTTGAGGGCCTCGCCGAGTTCTTTCAACACTGACAGCTCGGCTATCTTCTGTTCGTATCCCTCTTCCAGGGATAAGATACGTTCTTTGAGAAGGGCTTGAATATCACGTTCCATCTTGAACTTCCAATACAAGCTTAACCCTGGAAAGGGTCTCCTGATAAGCCTTTGAGACCATCTCCGCAGACAGAGCAGGTCCTTTGCGCTCAGATAAAAACCGTATCGCGGCATTATTGACCATGTCCATATGAATACTGCCGGTGTGGGCAATTATATCTGCCAGATGTACTGTTACCGCAAGGGCCGTATCCTTTGCCTTACCAGGCAGATGGTGACAGAGCAGGGCATCGACTATGCCGGAGGGAAGATTCCATCTTTCGGCGATATACGCGCCCATTTCAGCATGAGAAAGACCTGAATCCATTTCTTCTTTTGCCAGATCTTCCAGAGAGGAGGGATTACCGGTATCACTTATGAAATGTCCTCGCTGAAGAAAAACGATCTTCCCGAAATCATGGAGCAGCCCTACTGTATATATCTTATCTTTAAACTTATATCCCATAAGCGGACCCAGCCATTGAGAGAGGTGTGCGACCAGGAGGCTGTGTTCCCACAGTCTCTGTGCGTGGGGTGCGGATATGGTCTCTAAAATCTTGTGTATGGCGATGGAAAAGGCAAGATTTACCACCTCATCATTCCCTAAAATAACTATTGCATGCTCGACCGAGTCAATCTGACGGTGGAAACCGTAAAATGCTGAATTTACAACCTTGAGCACCCTGGATGTCAGGACAGGATCCTTTTCTATGATCCGCGCCATCTTTGAGGCAGCCAGAAGCACATCGCTGGCTAGATCGATGATCTCCTGCGATATGGACGGGAGGGTAAAGAAATGCTCTATGTTACGAAATTTGCGCAGGGTTTTCTTTCCTTTTTCCTGCTTGAGCTCCATCCTTTCCTTATATTGCCATTCCTGCAGAAGATCAGTGACCTGTTCTCCCTGGCTGCAGGTATCATTGTCCAGAGACTGAGCAAGGCCATGCGGCAGATAATCCTTAACCCAGTGCCGGTCCATTTCGTTCATATCAGCTGATATTCTCGCCAGATCATGAGGACGGGAAGCCAGAAGGGCGAGAAACTGGTAGAACGAGGCGGAAATAAAACGGCTTTCCGGGTCCTCTAGCCTCTCCATGGCTTTTGTTTCCTTGATGCTGTCCCACAGACGTTTTACCCACGGGGCACTTCCCATTTCCTGAAGCCTCCCGGTTGCCTCGAAAAAGAGCGCCTGAATATCCTTGCCGTCATAAGGATACACCGCTATCCCTTTCGGAATAGAAAGAAAAAGCGCTGATGCCTGATCAGCCTCCATTCCGAATAAGCCGACAACAAGATATTCCTTGTACCGGACAGCAGTATCAACTTCTCTTTTATACCCAAGGGCCTTATCAGCGTACTTCATTGGGATAACAACTATGGACATGCTCCCCTCAAGAGAACGCACCTTCTCCAATTCGATGTCCAGGACTGCAAAAATATCCTTTTCTTCCATAGCCAGCCCTATCGACTAAATGCCTTAGAATCTTGACTTCCCTTGATGCGTGCAATAGGATATCCTTGATAAAAATATCAAGGATATGAGCCGATGATTACCGTGAAACAGGCCAGGGACATCATTTTGGGCAGCATCGCTGCCCTTCCACAGGAACTTGTCTGTCTGGAAGATGCCATTGGACGATATCTTTCGACTGACATCATCTCAAATATTGACATTCCACCCTGGGACAATTCTGCAATGGACGGATATGCCGTTCATTGTGCGGATATCGACGATACGGGTAAACAACTGAAAATTGCATATGAACTTCCGGCAGGGACAACCCCCAAAGGCCCTTTTGGAAAAGATCAGGCTGTCAGAATCATGACGGGAGCGCCTGTTCCTCCGGGTACCGACGCAGTGATCATGAGGGAACACACCAGCGAACAAGACACGTATATTATCATTGATAAACTCCCCAAGCCCCATCAGCATATCCGTCTCAAGGGGGAAGATATCAAGAATGGAGATCTTGTACTGAGAAAAGGCATCCGTATAGGTCCGGCACAAATCGGCATCCTTGCCTCGCTGAGGCGCATACTGGTACCCTGCCACCAGCGCCCTGCAGTAGCAATCCTGGCAACAGGAGACGAGATCGCGGACCTGGACGAGGAACTGTCACAGGGCAAGATCTCATCCTCAAACTCTTATACCCTTATCAGCCTGGTTAAAGAACTTGGTGGAATTCCCATATATCTCGGTGTTGCCCGGGATAACCGCGAAGACCTGGTTGAAAAACTCTCTCAGGCAAAAAAAGCCGACCTTATTTTAACCTCCGGCGGTGTTTCCATGGGCGACTATGATATTGTTAAGGAGGTAATGTCTCAAGGCGGCAACGCCATGGATTTCTGGAAGGTCGAGATGAAGCCGGGCAAACCGCTCGCTTTCGGAAAAATCTCTGATATTCCCGCCATCGGTCTTCCCGGTAATCCTGTCTCCACTATGACATCTTTCTACCAATTTGCCAGGCCTGCCATTCTGAAACTGATGGGGGCAAACAATCTTCTTCTCCCTGCTGTTTCAGCAAAGCTTGTCTCGGAAATAAAAAGCACAGGGGACAGACCCGAATATCTACGTGGCCTTATCGAGAAAAACGGGCCAGAGCTGACGGTCACCCCTGCCGGTCCACAGGGATCAGGCATTCTATCTTCGTTGTCTCGGGCAAACTGTTTTATCCTCGTATCCAAAGGCACCACAATTGTACATAAAGGAAAACTGATAGATTGTGAGATCTTTGAGGGAACATGGTAAATAATTCGTACTTAATGACACATTTTCTCATGATTTTAGAATATATCTTGAAATAGCTTAAGGAAAATGGACTTTTTCAGATCAAAGGTTATTTTCCTTATTGACATGACAATTTTTATCAGTATAAGTAGCCTACTTTTAAAGAGATCGTGGAGGCTTTAATGCTGAGAAAAAATGAACTCCTAGAAATCAAGGATATACTGGTTGAGATGAAACAAGAGATCCTTAAAAATCTTGATGAAAGAATCAAATCCAACGACATGTCAGAGCATAGGGAGATAGGTGATATCTTTGACGATGCAGATCTCGAACAGTCCAGAGAATTCAATCTGCTGCTCACTACCCGTGAACGCCAGAAGCTCGATCAGATAGAAAACGCACTGTCCAAGCTCGATCAAGGGGAATACGGTTATTGTGAGGACTGTGAAGAAAGTATTCCTGTCGGGAGGCTCAAAGCTATGCCTTTTGCTACCTTGTGTGTTAAATGCAAGTCTGAACGCGAAAGCCTGGAAGGAACACCCAGTGTATTCATCGAGGAAAAGGGTAATTAGATGACCTACCGCATCGAGGTCGGCCTTAAGCCCGGTCTCTTTGACGCGCGTGGTCAAAGAACAAAACGTCAGATCATCCACGCATTTGCAAATCTTCCGGAAGAGACACAAATCTCCTGTACCGATATCTACACCTTGGACAGCGAATATCTGAGCAGCGAGTGTATTGAAGAGGCCTTTTGCGATCCGGTAATACAGGATGTCGCAGTAAACAGCCCGTTAACTACCGATTTTGCCTGGTACATAGAGGTCGGATTCAAACCAGGGGTAACAGATAATGTCGGCCATAGTGCACAATATGCCCTGAAGCTGATCACCGGCAGGGATATCCGCGTGTTCTCCGCCAGGGCCTACCTGCTCAAAGGCTCCTTATCGCGGGAAACAGTCTTGAATATTGCACAGGAATGCCTTGCAAACAGCCTTATCCAGTATTACAGAATATTTGATTCAACCGAGATCTCCGGCATTGAGCCTTATATTCCTGCCGTTACTATTGATCATTCTCCAAGGGTTCAGGAGATCTCTCTTGCACTGTCGGACAACGAGCTTGCCGCCCTTTCGGCCGAACGTACCCTTGCTCTGAATATCAACGAGATCAAGACAATCTCAAAATATCTGAGTGATCCTCAAATTCAGCAACAGCGCACAGCAATGGGGATGGGTATGATGATCACAGATGTTGAACTTGAATGCCTCGCCCAGACCTGGTCCGAACACTGCAAGCATAAGATATTCAATGCAGACATCACTTACGAGGAAGCAGGGTCCACTGAAAAGATCTCATCTCTTTTCAAGAGCTATATACAGCGCTCTACAAAAGAGATTCGAGAAAATGCCGGACAAAACGATATCTGTGTCAGTGTATTTACCGACAATGCAGGCGTAATAAAATTCAACAAGGAATATAACCTCGTCTTCAAGGTGGAAACCCATAACTCACCATCTGCTCTCGATCCTTACGGCGGTGCGCTTACCGGTATAGTAGGGGTCAACAGAGATCCTTTCGGCACGGGCATGGGATCGAAACTCATCTTCAATACCGATGTATTTTGCTTTGCAAACCCTTTTTACTCCGAGAAACTTCCGCCAAAGATTCTCCATCCGATACGAATATTCGAAGGAGTAAGGGAAGGGGTGGAACACGGCGGGAACAAATCCGGGATACCCACGGTTAACGGATGTCTTGTTTTTGACGACAGGTACCTCGGAAAACCACTGGTATACTGCGGAACTGCAGGGATAATGCCGGCTGAGATAAACGGTAAACCATCTCATGAAAAACACATCATTGCCGGAGATCTCGTGGTTATGTCCGGCGGAAGAATAGGCAAGGACGGTATACACGGGGCAACCTTTTCCTCTGAAGAATTTCATGAATCATCACCAACATCTGCCGTGCAGATAGGTGACCCCATTACGCAGAAGAAACTTACAGACTTTCTCTTGCGAGCCAGAGACAAAGGCCTGTACAGGGCCATAACCGATAACGGGGCCGGGGGGCTTTCTTCTTCGGTCGGAGAGATGGCGCAGATATGCGGGGGATGCAGGATCGATCTGGACAAACCACCTCTAAAATACCAGGGCTTGAGCCCATGGGAGGTATTGTTGTCAGAGGCACAGGAACGGATGACGCTGGCAGTATCAAAAAACATGATAGAAGAGTTTCTTGCTCTGTCCAGGCAGATGGATGTGGAATCCACCATTATAGGAGAATTCACGGATTCAGGATATTTTCACTGCACCTATGAGGATAGGACCGTTGCATACCTAAGCCTTGATTTTCTCCACAACGGCCTTCCGGAAATGCAGCTTTATGCCAGGTGGGAAGAAAAAGAAAGAGTCGACCCGCCTACACCAGTCCCGGACAATCACCGCACAAAGCTCGAGGAAATGCTATCCAGGCTGAATGTCTGCTCAAAGGAATATGTGGTGAGACAGTACGATCATGAGGTGCAGGGAGGATCAGTCATCAAACCCCTTGTAGGTAAATCATGTGACGGTCCTTCAGATGCTGCGGTAGTCAGGCCTATTTTGGAATCGAACGAGGGCGTTGTTGTTTCAAACGGCATCATTCCTCGATATTCCGACATCGATACTTATCATATGACCGCATGTGCCCTCGATGAGGCCCTGAGAAATTATATCTGTGTGGGGGGTGACCCGAATCACTGGGCATGCCTGGATAATTTCTGCTGGTGCGATCCCATTACCAGCGAAAGGAATCCCGACGGAGCGTATAAGCTTGCACAACTTGTACGATCAAACAAGTCACTCTATGAAAATACAAAGATTTACAACTGTCCTTTGATATCCGGAAAGGACAGTATGAAAAACGACTACATCGGCCCAGGAGGCATAAAGATATCCATACCCCCGACCATTCTCATCTCTGTTATCGGAAGGATGGAGGATGCACGAAAAGCCGTTACCATGGACATCAAGAAGCCAGGAGATCTTATCTATCTGCTGGGAACGACAAAAAGGGAGCTCGGAGCGAGCGAGTACCTCGCCTCATACGGCCTGGCAAGCACCTGTGTTCCCAAGGTGGACGCACATAAGGCTTTAAAACGCTATCAGGGCCTGCACAGGGCAATAATGAAAGGTTTGGTGTCTGCTGCACATGATATATCCGACGGTGGTCTCGCTGTAAGCCTTGCGGAGATGGCCTTTGCAGGAGACCTCGGTATAAAGGTTGACCTTGGTCGTGTACAGTCGCAGGGTGCCATGAATGATACCGAGATTCTCTATTCAGAGACACAAAGCCGGATTCTCATCGCTGTATCTCCTGAACATGCATCTGAAATAGAGGATATTTTCCAGGAAGATATCCGCCGAATAGGGCATTCGATAATTCAAAACTCTATGATTATAACAGGTCAGGATGACGCAGTGATCATTGACCATGACCTGAACAGTTTAAAACTGGCTTGGAAGAGCACACTGGATTTATAATATGGCACAGATAAAGGCACTTGTGATAACCGGTTACGGCACGAATTGTGAAATGGAAATGGCCTATGCCTGCAGATACGCAGGTGCTTCGTGCGATATCGTTCATTTAAGTGATATCATAGGAGGCACCCATTCGATTCATGATTATCATTTTCTGAACCTCGCAGGAGGTTTTCTCGATGGTGACGATCTGGGATCAGCACAGGTTGAAAGCGTGCGAATCAAGCACGCAAGAATCATATCCTCAGGGAAAACCCTGTTTGAAGAAATCATGGGCTTTATTGAAAATGGAAAGATCATCCTCGGGGTTTGTAACGGGTTTCAGGCACTGGTCAAGACAGGTCTGCTACCCGGAAACCCTTTTGGCAGAAGAAGGGTATCGCTTACATTCAATGACTCTGCAAAATTTGAAGACAGATGGGTAACCCTTGCAGTAAACCAAAAAAGCCCTTGCATTTTCACCCGGTCAATCGAAAGATTATTTCTGCCTGTGCGTCATGGAGAGGGGAAATTTATCTGTGATAACGACGAAACCCTTAAAGAAATAAAGGATAAAGACCTGGGCACTCTTTACTATGCAGATGATGCGTTTAACCCAACCTTGGAATATCCATACAATCCGAATGGTTCCATAGAATCGATTGCCGGTATATGTGATGAGACCGGCAGGATATTCGGCCTTATGCCGCATCCTGAAGCCTGTACGCATAAAACAAACCACCCCTGCTGGACGAGAATGGAAAACATGCCGGAAAAGGGTGAGGGGATGGCCCTGTTCGATAATGCCATACAATACTTGAAGAACATCGTATAGCAAGGAACTATACCGCGCAGACACTCAAGTATGTTTGTCTGCGCGGTCTTTGCTGCTGGAAGATCTGCTATATTTGTGGTTCATCACCTATGTATTTTGTAAAATCTATTATCTTTTCCTGATCTTTCATCCTGATAGCCTTGACTCCCTGTGCTGATCGGGTGCGGGTTGTTCGTATCTGGGATACAGGCATTCGGATGATCTGGCCTGAGGTGGAGATTATCATGAGTTCATCTGTCTTTTTTACAACCCTGATGCCAATAAGATTTCCGGACTTAGGCGTTATATGAACAGTGTATACCCCTTTGCCAGCCCTGTTCTGTACAGGATACTGCGCAACAGAGGTCTTCTTGCCGTAACCGAACTCTGTAAAATTGATAACAAGGTCTTCGTCAGACTGAATAACATCCATACCTATGACCCTATCTTCATCATCAAGCCTGATCGCTCTGACCCCCTGAGCCTGTCTCCCCATTACCCTGGCCTGCTCTTCAGGGAAGACAATGGCCTTGCCAAACATTGATGCCACAATAACCCTGGATGTTCCGTTCGTGAGACGCGCAGATATAACCTCGTCATCCTGATCCAGTGTACATGCAATAATCCCGGTTTTGAGGATATTGCTGAAATTTTTAAGCTTTACCCGTTTGATATATGCCTTTGCTGTAACCATCACCACATTGGCATCCATAGTAATGTCGGAAGCCACCATTATGGCACAAATCCTTTCCTCTTTCTGTATGGGTCGAATATTTACAATGGGAACCCCTTTAAGAGCGCGATCTCTTTCCGGTATCTCATAAACCCTTGTGTGGTATACCCTTCCCTTGTTTGTGAAATAGAGAATAGATGCATGATTGGTGGCTATAAAGATATGTTCGATGAAATCATCTTCTTTGGAGGCACCGCCTTTGACGCCGACTCCACCCCTTTTTTGTGTCCTGTATTTATCGAGCTCTGTGCGCTTGACATATCCTTTTCTCGTTATGGTAACCACCATCTTTTCATCCGGGATAAGATCTTCGAGATTAAATTCCCCTGCTGCGTTTTTAAAAATGACCGTCCTGCGATCATCAGCATATTTGTCTCTGATCTCTTCGAGTTCGCCTCGAATCACATTGAGCAGCTCATTCCGGTCAGACAGGATCTTTTCCAGGCGCAGGATATCCGCAAGTAAAGACTTGTATTCCTCTGTAAGCTTGTCCCTTTCAAGGCCTGTCAGTCGCTGGAGCCTCATGTCGAGGATTGCCTGTGCCTGAATCTCTGAAAAATCAAACCTCTCCATGAGATTTTCCCGCGCCACAAGAGGCGTGGAGGAAGCCTTGATAAGGGCAACGATTTCATCGATATTATCAAGGGCCTTCAAAAGACCTTCGAGTATATGAACCCTGGCCTTGGCCTTCTTCAGTTCGAAAATGCTCCTGCGGGTAACCACCTCTTCTCTGAAATCGAGGAAAGCCTGCAACAGCTCGATGATTCCCATCACTTTTGGGCTACCGTTGTGGATAGCAAGCATATTCATGGAGAATGAGGTTTGCAGACTGGTAAGCTTATAGAGCTGATTTTCAAGGACCTCGGGCTGGGCTCCCCTCTTTAGATCAATAACTACCCTCATACCATCTTTGTCAGATTCATCACGAATATTCGAGATCCCCTCTATCTTTTTATCCTGAACCAATAGGGCTATCTTTTGTACGAGATCGGCCTTGTTCACGGTATAGGGGAGTTCATGAATAATTAGACGATCACGGTTGTTATCCAGCTCGGTGCTGACCTTTCCACGTATTCTGATTATACCTCTTCCTGTGGAATATGCCTTTTCTATCTCGCCCCCTGAAAAAATGATTCCCCCGGTCGGAAAATCCGGTCCCGGTATGATCTTCATGATATCAACTACATCTATGCCGGGATTATCGATCAAGGAGATGAGCGCATCGACGATCTCTTTGCTGTTGTGGGGTGGAATACTCGTTGCCATACCAACGGCAATACCTGAAGTGCCGTTCAATAATAGTCCTGGAATTCGTGTTGGTAACACATCAGGCTCGGTTAGAGATTCATCATAATTTGGATGAAAATCCACGGTCTCTTTTTCAATATCCGAGAGCATCTCTTCGGCAATGCGGGACATCCTTATCTCCGTATATCTCATGGCAGCTGCAGAATCTCCGTCTACAGAGCCGAAGTTTCCCTGTCCGTCTACGAGAGGATATCGCAGAGAAAACGGCTGAGCCATACGTACTATGGAATCATAAACCGCAGAATCTCCATGCGGGTGATATTTACCGATAACATCACCTACGATACGGGCTGATTTCTTATATGCCCGGTTATGGGTGTTACCGAGGTCGTTCATCGCAAAAAGAATCCTGCGGTGAACCGGCTTAAGGCCATCTCTTACATCCGGTATTGCTCTGCCTATAATCACGCTCATGGAATAATCCAGGTATGAGCGTCTCATCTCCTGATCAATTGCAATCGTTGTCGTGTTCATGAAATTTCCTTAATTATTGTCTTTTTTAAATATCGAGGTTTGAAACCTTTAAGGCATTTGTCTCGATAAATTCTCTTCTTGGAACAACATCATCTCCCATGAGAGTGCTGAATATCATATCCGTTTCAACCGCATCATCAATATTGACGCGAAGCATGGTACGGTTATCCGGATCCATGGTTGTTTCCCACAACCTGTCTCTTATACACATCTCCGAGCCCACGAGACCGTACTAGATCTCGTATGCCGTCTTCTGC
>OMKS01001195.1_pt1 | contig 23507 bp, 20 predicted proteins | sample 1674721 | NCBI WGS metagenome assembly OMKS01 (sample SAMN06264996, study PRJEB25208) | sediment metagenome | isolation source: hot spring sediment | place: USA: California | collected 2014-09-02
ACCGTGCTCCGGGCCATCGAGGCCATGGAGCCCGGCCAGCGTGAGGACTACGCCTGGCGCTACTGGCGCGCGCGAGCCCTGGAAGCCCTGGGACGAACCGACGAGGCCCGGGCGCTCTACACCGCCCTGGCCGCGGAACGCAGCTTCTACGGCTTTCTCTCCGCCGACCGCGCGAGCCTGCCTTATCGCATCGGCCATCGCCCCCTGAGCGCGCCGGCCGAGCGCGTCCGCGCCCTGGTCGAGCGGCCGGCCCTGCAGCGGGCCCGTGAATGGCTGGCCCTGGGCCGGTACATCGAGGCGCGTCGTGAATGGGAGCACACCCTCGCGGGGCTCGACGCCGAAGACCTCAAGGCGGCCTCGCTGCTGGCCCACGAGTGGGGCTGGCATGATCGCGCCATCTTCGCCGCCGCCCGCGCCCGGGAGTTCGACGATGTCGAACTGCGCTTCCCGCTGGCCCACGTACGGTTGGTGATGGAGCAGGCCGCCCGGCAGGGCATCAATCCCGCCTGGGCCATGGCGGTGGCCCGCCAGGAGAGTGCCTTCATGCTGGACGCCCGTTCCCACGCCGGCGCCATGGGCCTGATGCAGGTGATGCCCGGCACCGCGCGCAACATGGCGCGCCACGTGGATCTGCGGCTGGGCCACGCGCACGATCTGCTTGATCCCGCGGTCAACGTGCCCATCGGCGCCTATTATCTGCGCCGCAACCTGGACCGTTTCGGCGGCCATCCCATCCTCTCCATCGCCGCCTACAACGCCGGGGCGCACCGCGTCAGCAAGTGGCTGCCGGAAGAGGGCGCCCTGGACGCGGACATCTGGGCGGAACTCATCCCCTATCACGAGACGCGTGGCTACGTGCGCCGCGTACTGGCCTACCAGGTCATCTACGAATCGCGCCTCGGCCTGGTCCCGACGCGCCTCAGCAGCCTGCTCCCGCCCGTCACCGCCGCCTCCGACCTGGAGGCCTCGCGCATGGCTCACAACGAACGCTGGGACACCCACGGCGGCGAACTGTCCGCCTACACGCATGCCTGCGAGGCGCCGGGACAGGAGGAGATGCCCTGCTCATGAGGGGGCGGTCCGACGTGAATTGATGCCCGGCGCGTCCTGACTGCATATTATGCATTCGTACCGGAAGGCCGGCGGCGGGTGCATGCCGTGGCCACTCGCCCGCACGGGCCGCGGACCTGCAGATGACGGAGGTGAACATGTGGCGCAATCTCCTGCTTGGCTGCGGCATCGCGTCTTCGCTGTTCTATGTCGCCATGAACATCACCATGCCGATGCTGTACGCGGGCTACAGCATCCTCGAGCAGACCGTCAGTGAGCTGTCCGCGATCGGTGCGCCTACCCGCACGCTCTGGGTCTGGCTCGGCGTCGTCTACGCCATGCTGGTGATCGCCTTTGGCTGGGGTGTCTGGGCCTCGGCCGGTCGCAACCGGTGGCTGCGCGTCGTGGCCGTCCTGGTAATCGCCAACGCCACTCTCAGCCTGTACTGGCCCCCGGTGCACCTCCGTGGGACCGCGTTCACGCTGACCGATGCCCTGCACATCCTCTGGGCGCTGCTGACCGTGCTGCTCATGGTGCTGGCGATCGGCTTTGGTGCGGCCGCGCTCGGCCCGCGCTTTCGTCGGTACTCGATCGCGACCCTGCTGGCCATCCTGGCCTTCGGCGCGGTGACCGCCGTCCAGGGCTTTGACATCGCGCAGGGCCTGCCGACACCCTGGATCGGCGTGTGGGAGCGCATCGGCATCGCCGCCTTCATGCTCTGGATCGCCGTGCTGGCCATCGCCCTGCTGCGGAGGCGGTGGAAGCTTTCTGGTCCCGACCCCGGGGAGTGATTGCGGCTCGGGCCGAATCCCTGCTATACCGGAAAGCACGCCAATCCGATCGACGCTCGCGCCCGGAACGCCGCGGATCGCGGCCATCATGCGTATCGGCACGAAACCCGAGGCGGCCATTCCCGCCACGCAACACTGAGGAGGTAATCGATGGACCGGATCGTGAGTCTGCTCCCTGCCGCCGCCGGCTTGCTCGCGCTTTCTCTGGCATCGGCCGCTGTCGCCGATGTCGTGAAGGTGACCCCGCTGGGGGGGCAAGGAGGGCGAGTTCTGCCGCATGGACCGCGCGCTGGTGTTCGAGGACCCCAACGGTACCCGCATCCTCTACGATGCCGGGCAGACGGTCGCTGGGCCGACTGATCCGCGGCTGGGCGCGATCGATGTGGTGCTGGTGAGTCACGTGCACGGCGACCACATCGGCAATCGTCACATCAAGGCGCCGAACGCCGGCACCTGCGCCCAGCCCGACACGGCCGTGGACGCCACGCCCCATTCCAGCAGCGTCCACATCGCCGTCGAGAAGAAGGCGAAGATCGTCACCGGCGGCGAGATGCCGCGGTTCTTCGCCGGCAAGCTCAAGGCCGCCGGCGGCGATCCGGCCGATTCGCTGCTGGTGCGCTTCGGCGCCATGCGCACCGTTGGCGGGGGCGGCATCACCACCGTGCCCGCAGTGCATAGCAACGGCCTGGCACCGGACTTGATCGGCGGAGACCTCGGGCATTCGATGGAAGCGGCGGGGCTTACCGCCTACGTCGGCCCGCCGACCGGCTATGTCCTCAGGTTCACCAACGGGCTGGTGGTGTACCTGTCGGGTGATACCGGGATCACGGCCGAGCAGGACGTGGTGGTACGCCGACACTACGGCGCCAGGCTGGTGGTCATGAACATCGGCGATACCTTCACCACCGGGCCGAGCGAGGCGGCTTATGTCGTCAACGAGTTGATCAAGCCGGCCTCCGTCATCGCCTCGCACGCCAACGAGGAGGCGACGCGCGAGGGCAGGGTGTTGCCGGGTACGCGCACGGAGGCCTTCATCAAGGCCAGCAAGGTGCCGGTACACGTCCCGCTCAGCGGCAGAACGCTGATGTTCGATGGGGCCGGGGTGTGCGTGGACGGCTGCTGAGCGCACCCGCCATGGCTGCGTGCCCGGCCGATTCCGCCAATCTGCCCTTCGGGACCGTCCATTCGGCCCCGGCGGCCAGTGCCTGCATGCAGGCGGCCGTCACCTGAGGAAATGCGCCGCTTGCCAGGGAGGAGCGATGAGACTTTTTCGTCAAATGGAGTTCGTCAGGGACGGGATCAAGGACCTCCCCGGCATCGAGAAGAAACCCGCGGGCGGGTTGGCCGCCTTCGGCGCCCGGGTCGGGTACGCCCTGTCGCTCGGGTTGAAGGAGAAGGAGATTTTCGTCTTTGGCCTGTTGCAATGGGCGGCCATCGGGCTGGCCTACCTGCTCTGGGTCCAGATGCTGGGCTGGATTCCGGAAGAGGTCTGGCGCAGCGCGGCCGACTCGAACGGGGGCTCGGTGGCCGACCTGGTGTTGTTGGCCTGGTCATTCTTCTGCGTGGGCCTGGCCGCTTTCCCGGTCGGGATCCTCACGGGCTGCATGGGGGCTGCCCATCTTCTGCATCGCCAGGGGCGGGAGTCGACCGTCGCCGCCTGCCTGAGGCTGGCATTGCCGCAAAGCTGGGCGCTCTGGAGCTTTCACTGGATCGACGGCTGGATCACGGTCAATCAGATCGTGGAAAGACTCCCCAAGAAAAATGACACGACCAGGCCGCAGCAGCGGGCGCTGAGCGAGGCCCTGTACCATGCCTGGAAGCTGGGCGTAGTCGGGGTCCTGCCCAGTATCGTCGCCGACAACGGTCTGGTGCAGTCGGGAAAGAACTCGGTCGGCTTCGTCAGGGACAACTTCCTCGAAGTGGCCACCCTGCGGGCGGGATACTCCGCGCTATGCTGGATCGTCGGTGTCGGCGCGTATCTCGGCATGATCCTGCTGCTTACGGTCGTGGAGGTCGTGCCCCCGGGGGGTGACGTTCACGCCCACGTCTACACCTTCTATCTCTGGGCGGCGGTGCCGATAGTGGTCTCACTGGCTGTCGTCATGCTGCTCCTGCGCCCGGTATTCGTGCTGGCGGTCTGCGATCTCTACTCGGACCACCTTGAGGCGAAGGGGGAGCGGGTCGACCTGCCCGAGAATCCGCCCAGATCCGTCAGTGCAGTGGTGGCCTTCGGCTGCCTGTGCCTGCTGCTGGCCGTGGCTTACCTGTATCGTGGCGAGCTTGGTCTTACTGACATGCTGTCCACCCCGTATGCTCAGGATTACCCGTCAGAAAGGTTGTCGCCGCTGGCGCCGGGCAGGTTGCATGGCAGCGCGTAAGCCGGCGGCGGAAACCGCTTTGGCGCGCCGGCGGGCCACGCCTGCGACAATCCGTAGTGCCGGCGTCGGCCCAGCCGCATGACACACGACATGCCTCAACGAAAAGCGCTTCGACAGCTCAAGCTCGCCTGGTTAGTGCTGGGTATTGGCCTGCTGCTTACGCTGTATCTGGCCGACAGGGTCAGAAAGGCGGCGGAGGAAGATGCCGTGGCGCATTTTTCCTTTGCCGCGGACCAGGTCACGATCAAGCTCGAGGAGCGCCTGGCAACCTATGCGATGGCGCTGCGCGGTGCCGCCGGCATGTTCAATGCGTCCGATGACGTGACGCGTGCGGAGTGGCAGGTGTACACCGAAAAGCTGCGCGTGTCGGATACGGTGGTGGGCGTGCAGGGAATCGGATTCTCCATGCTGATCCCGTCCGAGTCGCTCGAGCAGCATCTGGCCGAGGTGCGCGCCCAGGGCTTTCCCGACTATGCAGTACGCCCCGCCGGGCAGCGCGAGATCTATTCCTCCATCGTCTATCTGGAACCTTTCGATGCCCGCAATCGGCGGGCCTTTGGCTACGACATGTTTTCCGAGCCGGTACGGCGCGCCGCGATGATTCAGGCACGGGATACGGGGCTGGCCGCGCTCACCGGCAAGGTCGAGCTGGTGCAGGAGACCGATGTCGATGTGCAGGCCGGCACGTTGATGTATGTGCCGGTCTATCGGCAAGACATGCCCGCGGAGACCGTGGAGCAGCGCCGCGCGGCATTGATGGGCTGGGCCTATAGTCCATATCGCATGAATGACCTGATGGAAGGGGTTCTCGGCGGCTGGGAGCTGATCGAGGGCGAGGCTGTCGGCCTGCGTATCTACGATGGCACACACGCGTCGCCCGCCAGCCTGTTGTTCAGCAACTACGATACTGGGAGCGACCACAGGCCAAGCCCGTTCGCTCAGGAGCGCCTGATCGATTTCAACGGTCGCCAGTGGCTGCTGGTGTTCGATCACCTGCGAGCCGGTGTGGCCGTTCAATACACCAGCGCGTGGTCCACCCTGGCAGGGGGGATGACACTCAGCGCGCTGTTATTCGGCCTGATTCTCTCCATGTCCAACACCCGGGCTCGCGCCCTGGGTATCGCCGACCAGCTCACCGAGACGCTCAAGCAGCGTGAGGCGGAGCTGCGCGAGAGCGAGTTCCGCTGGCGCTTCGCGATCGAGGGCTCGGGTGACGGGCTATGGGACTGGAACCTCCAGGACGGCTCGGTATTCGTCTCCACGCGGTTGAAGGAGATGCTGGGCTATGCCGAGGACGAGCTGGAAGGCAGCGTGGAGGAGTGGGAGCGCCGAATCCATCCGGAGGACAAGGCAGAGACGCTCGCCGCCTGGCGGGCCTGTCTCGATGGCAGGACGGCTTCTTATGCAAACGAGCACCGGTTGTTGTGCAAGGATGGCGGGTGGAAGTGGATCCTGGACCGGGGAGTGGTGGTCAGTCGCGACAAGTCCGGACAACCGTTGCGCATGCTGGGCACCCACACCGACATTTCCGCGCGCAAGGCGCTCGAGCGTTCGCGTGAACAGCTCCTGGCGCGCCTGCAGACCATCGCCAGCCGTGTGCCGGGCATGGTGTACGAATACCGGCTCTACCCGGATGGACGTAGCTGTTTCCCCTATTCCAGCGAGGCCATCCGCCAGATCTATCGGGTGAGTCCCGAGGAGGTGAGCGAGGATGCCACTGCCGTACTCGATATCCTGCACCCGGAGGACAAGGCGGAAGTGCTCGCATCCATCCAGGAGTCGGCCCGCACCCTGAAGCCCTGGCGCTGTGATTACCGCGTCCGTTTCGCGGACGGCAGTGAACACTGGCTGCAGGGCGACGCATTGCCGCACGCCGAAGGCGACGGCGCGGTCACCTGGTACGGCTTCATCACCGATATCACCGAGCGCAAGCAGAGCGAGCTGTTGCTGAATCGGGCCCTGACCGAAGCAAGGCGCTTTCGTGAAGCGATGGATTATCTGTCCTCCTTTGTTTACATGAAGGACACGGCGTCGAGATACACCTACGCCAATCGCGCATCGCTGGAGCTGTTCGGCTGCACCGCCGAGGACCTGCCAGGCAGCAGCGACTCGCGTTTTTTTCCGCCAACCACCGTCCACAAGCTGCGCCAGGTCGATGCACGGGCGCTGGCCGGTGAGCAGACGGCCGAGGAGATCGAGGTGGTTGACGGGGACGGGCGTCGGCGGGTGTATCTGGAGATCAAGACGCCGATCTACGACGAGATGGACCAAAAGACCATCGTCGGTTTGCTGGGCATCTCCACCGACATCACCCCCATGAAGGAGCATGAGCAGCAGCTCGAGTATATTGCCCATTACGATGCCCTCACCAATCTGCCCAACCGCGTACTGCTGGCTGATCGGCTGCAGCAGGCCATGGCCCAGGCGCAGCGGCGGGGACAGCACCTGGCCGTGGTGTACCTGGACCTGGATGGCTTCAAGGTGATCAATGACCGGCATGGCCATGCCAGCGGCGACAAGGTACTGATGGTGGTGGCCGGGCAGATGAAATCCGTGTTGCGAGCGGGCGATACCCTCTCGCGCCTGGGTGGGGACGAGTTCGTCGCCGTGTTGCCCGATCTGAGCGATATCGAGGCCACGGCCCCCATGCTGCAGCGTCTGCTCGAGGCGGCGTCACGTCCTGTCATGATCGACGGGCTACAGCTGGGGGTGACGGCCAGCCTGGGTGTCACCTACTATCCGCAGGGCGAGCCCATCGAGGCGGACCAGTTGCTGCGTCAGGCCGATCAGGCGATGTACCAGGCCAAGCTCGCCGGCAAGGGGCGCTACCACATCTTCGACGCCGAACTGGATCGCAGCGTGCGCAGCCACCACGAGAGCGTGGACCGCATCCGTAGCGGTCTCCGGGACGGTGAGTTCGTGCTGCATTATCAGCCCAAGGTGAACATGCGCACCGGTGTGGTCATCGGCGCCGAGTCCCTGATTCGCTGGCAGCATCCGGAGCGGGGCCTGCTCCCGCCCGGGAGCTTCCTGCCGGTGATCGAGGATGACCCGCTGGCCGTTGAGGTGGGGGAGTGGGTGATCGCCACGGCGCTCGAGCAGATGACCCGCTGGCGTCGCGATGGGCTGATGATGCCGTTGAGTGTCAACATCGGTGCGCGCCAGCTGCGCGAGGGGCGTTTCGTGGAGCGCCTGCGGGGGCTCCTGGACAGATACCCCGAAATCGATCCTGCCTCGCTGGAGCTGGAGGTGCTGGAGACCAGCGCCCTGGGGGAGCTGGAGCAGGTGTCCCGATTGCTGGAGGAGTGTCGCGCCATCGGCGTTGCGGTCTCTCTGGATGACTTCGGCATCGGCTATTCCTCGCTGACCTACCTCAAGCAGCTGCCGGCGGGGATCGTGAAGGTCGATCGGAGCTTCGTGAGTGACATCCTGGATGACCCCGACGATCTCGCCATCCTCGACGGTGTGATGGGGCTGGCCGGTGCCTTTGGGCGCCAGGTGATTGCCGAGGGGGTCGAGTCCATCGCGCATGCCGACATGCTGCTGTACATCGGCTGCGAACTTGCGCAGGGCTATGGCATCGCGCGACCAATGCCGGCCGACGAGCTGCCGGCCTGGGTGGCTGGCTGGAAGCCGGAGGCGCATTGGCCCCGGCTGAGACCCCTCAGCCGTGAGCGCATGCCGCTGCTTTATGCCGGGGTGGAACACCGTGGCTGGGTGCAGCAACTCGCCAGCGCACTCACGGCCGATATCCCGCATCGGCCGCCACTCGATATTCACACCTGCCGTTTTGGCGACTGGCTGGACCAGTCGGGACTCCGCGCGCGGCCCGAGTACGCGCGGGTGGTCGACCTGCACGGAGAGGTGCATGCCCTCGCAGTCGAACTCTGTGCCCTGAAAGACGAGGGCAGGCGCAGCGAGGTGGCCGACCGTCTCGACGAGCTTTATGCCCTGCGCGACCGCCTGCTGGGGGCGCTGGCCGAGCGTCTCGACTAGGGCGGCCCGGGACCTGGTTCCGGCACCGTCGCCGTGTCCGCCCGGGCGCCTTCTTTCCCGCACCTGCCTGTGCACTTGCACAGGTGGCACTGTGGCAACACGGCTTGCATCTCCCTGTCCGCGATGCGTGAATAGGGTCCCATGCGGGCCGTGTCCCGCCCCCCGTTTCTGGCCGGTGGCCCGGTTGCCACCGTTGGAGGTATGCATGTTGCGAGTAGTGGTCCTGGCCCTGCTGCTGTCGCTGGCGGCGGCGCTGCAGGCGGATGCCCCGGCGAGCTATCCGTTCCTGTCCTTCGATGAGGCGATGGCGCAGGCGGCCGAGGATGGCCGGCCGGTGTTCGTCTACTTCGGCCGCTATGGCTGCGGCTATTGCGAGAAGACCAACAAGGAGGCCTTCTCGGACGCGCAGGTACGCGAACGCTACGTGCAAAACTACGTGCTGGCCTACGTGGATGCGGAGAGCGGCAGGCGGCTGCGCCTGCCCAGCGGCGAGCGCATAACTGAGCGTGAGCTGGGCACCCGGTACGATGCCTTCGTGACCCCGGTGTTCTCCTTCCTCACGCCCGACGGCGAGGTGTTGCACCGCATGGTGGGCGTGCAGCGCATCGAGGATCTGATGGACGCGGACCGCAAGCTGCAGGCCCTGCGCGCCGGCAAGGGGGCGCGTTGATGCGCGGCCCGGCGCGACTCGCGGCGCTGGCGCTGGTGCTGGTGCCGGCCGTCGTGATGGCCGACCGGTGGCACTTCGAGCCGCCCATCGAGGTGACGTCTGTCGCCGGGGGACAGGTGTTTCATCACCTGGAGTCTTCGGGGCGGCGCAATGTCGCGGTGTCGGGTGGCGTGGTGGCCGTGGCCTGGGAGGACGACCGCGACGGTACGCCGCGCGTCTATCTGGCGCGCAAGGGGCTGGATGACGACGCATTCGCCGATGAGCAGCGCGTGAGCGGGGCAGGCGAGGCCTATGAGCCGTCACTGGTCGCGCTGGGCGCCGGGCGCTTCGCCCTCGCCTGGGAGGAAGACGGGCAGGTCCACGCCCGCGTGGTCGACGGGCCGCGTCTGGGGCCGGTGTTCCGGGCGGCGAACGCCGACTCGGTGCAGGCGAGCCTCGCGGCCGCCGGCGGCACGCTGTTGCTGGTCGCCGCCGAACGTGACGGCCGCTTCCCTCGCATCCATGCGCACCGCCTGGCCGTGGGCCCGGACCTGGCCCTCACCGCGGCCGAGCACTGCCCCGTGGATGGTGTGGCACCCAGGGACGAACAGCTCTATCCCGCCGCCATCGTGCTGGCCGGACGGGTCGTGGTGGCCTGGGAGGATCGCCGCCCGGGCCACACCATCATCATGGCCGCGAGCAGTCCGGCCGGTGCGGTCTGCCAGTTTGCGCCGGCGCAACGCATCAGCCAGCGCGACGGCAGTGGCAATGGCATGGGGCGCAACATGCCCTATGGCAAGGGCCATGGCGTCTCGCGCGTGGCGCTGGCGGCCTTCGGGTCGTCGTCGGCCTTTGCGGCCTGGGCCGACAAGCGCAACTTCCGCGAGGGCTACGACATCTGGGGCGCGCCCTGGACGGCGGCCGACGGCTTCGGCGCCAACGAGCGGGTGCAGGACGATTTCGGCGGCGTGGCGCAGCAGTGGCACGCCACGGCGGCCGGCCACCCGGACGGCACCCTGGTGGTGGCCTGGGATGACGAGCGCGACGGCAGCCCCAGCGTGGTGATGAGCTGGCGCGAGGACGGGACCTGGAGTGACGACGTGGTGTTGCCGGGTGCGGGTGGTCCGGGCGAGCAGGCGAATCCGAGCATCGTGCTGGACGCGGACGGCAACCTGCACACGGCCTGGGTGGAGCGCGAGGTCACCGGCGGGCCGACCCGCCTGCGCTACGCCTTCGGCCGGGCGCGCGACTAGCCCTTCGCTGCGCGCTCAGCGCCCCGCCTCGTGGCGCGTCTCCCGGCAGTCCGCGCCGCCCATTTCGAAGTCGCGGCAGATCTGGGGCCGGCGCGTGTAGATCGAGCAGCGCATCGTGTCGCGGTCGAGTGCGACGCACCAGCCGTCTTCCAGGCGCCGCATTGCCGTGCCGCCCCAGTCGTTCACTACCGTCATTTCGTCCGGGACGTATCGATCCCCGATCACCAGAACTTCGAGCTTGCAGCAGCAGGCGCGGCAGCTCGAGCAGGTCACCGTGTCCTGCGCCCCCTGGGGCGCGGCGATGATGGGTGTGTCAGGCAATGGGGATGTCCTGGGTTGTTTCGCCCGGGGCGGGCGCTGGCGATACACCATACACGCCGTCGCTGGACCGGTGCCAGCAATCTGTGTGCGCGGCGGGGCGGGCGGTCGCCATAGGCCACAGGGCGCGTCGCCCCGGCCAATGGTCTATGTAGGTAGGGACAAGATACCGACGCAGGGGGATGGGGATGACGGGAGACCAGCTGGTCGTGTTCGGCGTGCTCGTGGTGACGCTCGCCCTCTTCGCGTGGAACCGCTGGCGCTACGACATCGTCGCCCTGCTGGCCCTGCTGGTGGTGGGCCTGGCCGGGCTGGTGACGCCCGGGCAGGTGTTCGCCGGCTTCGGCCACCCCGCCGTGGTCACGGCTGATCCTGTGGGTCTGGCCACTCTAGCGCGCCGCGGGGCTCGCCGGCTCAGCGGGCGTGGAACTTCGGCAGGCCGATCTGCCAGCGCATCGCGACCAGCCGCCCCAGGAAGATCAGGCCGCCCGCCAGGAGTTCCGGCCAGGGCGTCGACAGCGGCAGGAGGTAGAAGCCGATGAGCGCCAGCGCGCCGCCCCAGGCCAGCGTGGCGTAGAGTGTGCCCTGAAAGACCACGGGCTCCTCGTTGCACAGCACGTCGCGCAGGATGCCGCCCACCACGCCGGTGATCACTCCCATGAAACTGGCCACTAGCCCGGGCGTACCCATGGCCAGCGCGACCTTGGTGCCGACCACGGTATACAGCGCCAGCCCCAGCGCGTCCGGAACCAAAAACAGGCGCGGTGGCAGCGGGATGCGGCGCGCGAGAAAGAAGATGAGCAAGGCCGTGACGATCGCGACGATGAGATAGGTCTGATCCTGTACCCAGAATACCGGCCGATCGAGCAGCAGGTCGCGCACCGAGCCGCCGCCGATGGCGGCGGCCAGGCCGACGATGACCATACCGAACAGGTCGAAGCGTTTTCGGCCGGCCTCGAGCACGCCCGAGGCGGCGGAGACCGCGACGGCCGTCTGCGTGATCCAGTAGGTGGCAGCACCAAGGACGATGCCGGTGGTTACGCTCATGGGCGGGTTCCGTTTCTGGTCGCGTTCCTCATGGCCACTATAAGCCAACCGGGTCCCGTGCCGCGAGGGACCTCAGCCGGTGGCGGGTACCGGCACGCGTCGCAGCCGGAGCCAGAGCACCGCCATCAGGATCACCAGGATCGACGGCAGTACCCCGGCATTGACCGCCTGCCAGCCGTAGTGGTGCTGCAGCCAGCCGGCGGAGAGCGAGGCCACGGTGACAGTGGTGAAGACGATGAAGTCGTTGAGCGCCTGGGTCTTTGCCTTCTCGACTTCCGTATAGGTCTCGGTGAGCAGGCTGGTGGCGCCGACGAAGAGGAAATTCCATCCCACGCCCAGCAGGAACAGGGCCAGCCAGAAATGCCACACGTCGGTGCCGAGGAAGTTGATGCCGACGCAGGCGAGGTTCAGTAGCGCGCCCCACAGCAGCACGTTCAGCACGCCGAAGCGCTGGATCAGCGCGCCGGTGAAGAAGGAAGGCGCGAACATGCCGAACACGTGCCACTGGATGACGAAGGCGGTATCGCTGAAGCTGTGCGCGTGGCCCTTCATGGCCAGCGGTGTGGCCGTCATCACCAGGACCATGATTCCGTAGCCCAGCATGCCGGCGAGCACCGCGACGACGAAGGCCGGCTGGCTCGCGATCGCGCGCAGCGGCCGGCCGTGGGCGTGGATCACCTGCGCGCCCGGCCGTGGAATGTCGAGGAAGAACAGGGCGATCAGAGAGAGCGCATAGATACCGAGCAGGGCCGCGTAGCTGCCGGCGAACTCCGGCGTGCCCATAATGCCATTGGTCCAGTTGGCAAGGTTCGGGCCGATGAAGGCCGCCACCACACCGCCGGCCATCACGTAGGAGATGGCCCGCGCCTTGTAGGTCTCGCTCGCCACGTCGGCGGCAGCGAAGCGGTAGTAGATACCGAAGCCATTGAACATGCCCACCAGCAGGGTGGCCACGCAAAACAGCCAGAAGTCCTGGCCGAGTATGGCCGCCACCGCAGTCGCCGCGCCGAGGCCGCCGAGTAACAGGCCGAGCACGAAGCCGTTGCGCCGCCCGATGCGCTGCATGATGAACGAGGCGGGAATGCTGCTGAGCATGGTGGCGAGAAACTGCAGCGCCAGCGGGATGGTGGCCAGCGACTTGTCCTCGGCCAGCAGGAAGCCGACCAGCGAGGAAATGGCGACGATGAGCGAGTTGCCGGTCATCATCATGGCCTGGGCGAAGGCGAGCAGGAAGACGTTGCGTTTCATCGTCGGGTCTGTGCGTTTTCTCGGTGGCATGCGGAGTATCGGAGGTGGGCGATTGTACGCCATATCCGCGGTGCGCATGTCCGCCCGGTACTTTTCTGATAGGCTCGGATGAAAAAAGAGGCCGGTCCCGGGGGCGGCCCAGCCCACAGGGGGCCTTGCGCGCATGATGCGACGCCAATTGAGCCTGTTGCTGTTTCTCGCAATCGTCCTGTCGTCGGTTGCCAGCGCCCTGCTGGTGGCGGTGACGGCGCATCGCGAGATGACCGTTCTGGCCGACGAACACATCGATCAGCTCCACGCCCAGCTCCGCGACCGCTTCTACACCTTCGACCTGCTGCTCGCCGAGCACGAGACTCGCCTCGATGCGCTGAGTGCTCGGCACGATATCAGCCACGTGTTCATCATCGACCGCAGCGGACGGGTGGTGAACACCGACTTCGCTCCCGATATGGGCCTGATGCTGGTTGAGGCCGGTGAGGGCATGGCGCGGATAATGGCGCGCCTGCGGGGTAGTGGCGAGGTCTCGCTCGACCGTTTCAATGCCTCCGTACTCACGGGGCGGCTCTTCAAGTACGCCTATTACGGCCCGCGCGGGCGGGATCATATCGTCGAGGTGTCGGTCGATCTGCGCGACTACCTGGACCGGGAGGCGAGCCCGCGCTGGCCGATCGGGCGCTTTATGTCGCCAAGCAGGGGGGGCGCAACCGCGTTGTCGTGTTTGGCCCGGACTCTGCCGCCGGTTGATCCGCCCACCCGTGTCGTTTTGAACGCCGAACCGGGCTCGACTCCTTCAGGCGGCGGGCTGTGATTCGTGACGAAGCACCAGTATCCTGCCGAAGGAGCGCAGCCCGACCACCTCTTCGAGTACGAGTCCGCTGCGTTCCACTAGCGACTGCCATTGCGTGCGCGTTCTTGCCCGGCCCCGGGTGTTGACGAGCATCTGCATGTCGAACGAGGCGCCGGAGAGGTCGGCGTGGGTCTCGGGCAGGACCAGCTCCAACAGTGCCGCGCTCGCGCCCGTGTCGCCGATGGCGTCGGCGAGGTTTCGCAGGATCCGGGTGGCGGTCTCGTCATCGAAACCGTGCAGGATGGCGCTCAGCAGGTAGACGTCGCCCTCGCCAGTGGCGGCGGGCATCGACTCGAGCAGGTCTCGCCGCCCTGGAAGTGGAGGCGGGCGAGCAGCGGCGGGTCGTTCCGGTCGGTCCAGTATTCTCTGGCCTCCTCGATTACCCGGGGGCGATCGAACACCAGTGCCTGCAGTCCTGGGTGCCGTTTCAGGATCGTCGCCGCCTTGCTGCCGCGGGAGCCGCCGACGTCGATCACCCGACGGAATCGGCCCCAGTCGAAATCGGTGGCGAAGCTGTCACCGATCAGCGCCTCCACACTGTCCATGGCGCGCGAGAACAGGGCGTCGAACTCCGGGTACTCGTCCATGTAGGCGAACAGTTCCTGCCCGTGTACGCGCTCGAACGGTACGCCGCCGTCGCGCACGCCTGATTCGAGCTGTTCGTACCAGGGGCGGCTCATGGGCCCGGAGTTGTGCATGAGGATCATGGGTCGAATGGATTGAGGCAGGTCCTCGCGCAGCGGTGCGGAGAGTTTGTTGTTGCGGAACACGCCGGCAGTGACTTCCTCGAAGATACCCACGGCGGCCAGCAGCCGCAGCAGGCGATAGGTCGCGTCTGGCTGGGCAGCGACCCGTTTTGCGATCTCCTCGGCCGACAACTCTCCATCGCCAATCACGGTGGCGATATCGAACCGTGCGGCCACGTAGAGCGCGCGGGATTGCCAGAATGCGGAGCTGATCTGCATGAGGCGGAACGGAGCCGGCACCATGCGGCTGGGTATGCTTTGCAGCCAGGTGCCGAAACGGACCAGTCGGGCGAAGCGGCGCACGGCGCCAGCGCTCTTCTGCAATGACATCTTGGTTCTCCCTTGCGTACAGAGCCGCGCCCGGCGGTGATCTCGCCAGCACACCGAAATCCCGTGCCAGGCGTGTACGACCCCTGGTCCGATGTGGTCCGGCTCGCCATGTGACGGATGCCGGTGTTAATGTGGGGGCACGGCAGCTGACCTCACAAATGATATTGGATTTCAGGGATTGTTGAACCCGTAATGAAACACACTGATTTAGAGGTCCTCAGGCAGCAGCTGCTCGACCTTCGGGCCGAGCTGCGGGGCGTGGCCGAGTCCACGCGCGAGGACGCCCGCCCCGTGGAGCTCGACCAGGCCAGCGTGGGTCGCTTGTCGCGCATGGATGCCATGCAGATACAGGCGATGGCCCAGGCTACCTCACGGCGGCGCGAGGAGCAGTTGCTGCGTATCGGTGCGGCGCTGCGGCGCATGGACGAGGGTGACTACGGCTGGTGCGTGGATTGCGGCGAAGAGATCGACCTGCGGCGCCTGCGCATCGATCCCGCGGCCACCCGCTGCGTGGCCTGTGCCGAGCGGTCCCAGGATCGCTGAGGATTAGAGGCCCTGTTGATTGCCCGTGTCGGGACGTTGGTGCGGCGCGGCGCTGCATGCAGGATTTCCAGTCGACGGCCGATTCGCGGTAATCTGATTTGCAAGGATGCCCGCCGCCCGCGGGCCGTTATCGCTGGATTCCCGAATACATGCATCTCGACAGTTTCGTCACCTCCGCCCTGCTGCTCCTGCTGGTGACCGCCTTTGCCGTAGCCCTGTTCAAGCACTTTGGGCTGGGCTCCATCCTCGGCCTGCTGGTGGCGGGCATCATCGTCGGGCCGCATTCGCCGGGGCCCTCGCTCACCGAGCACGTGGAAGAGGTGCGTCACTTCACGGAGCTCGGCGTGGTGATGCTGCTGTTCGTGATCGGCCTGGAAATGAAGCCGAGCCGGCTGTGGGCGATGCGTCGTGAAGTGCTGGGGCTCGGTTCATTGCAGATCCTCGTCACCGGGGCGGCCATCGGCGCCTATTTCCTGCTCTACCAGGAGCGCTGGCAGGCGGCGCTGCTGATCGGCCTGACCTTCGCCCTGTCCTCCACGGCCTTCGTACTGCAGATGCTGCACGAGCGCGGCGAGATCGCGAGCCCGCATGGCAAGACCGCGTTCTCCGTGCTGCTGATGCAGGACATCGCCATCGTGCCGCTGCTGGCCATCGTACCCATCATGTCCGCGACCGGTCGGCTGTCGTCCGAGGTGCCGCTGTGGCAGCAGTTGGTGATCGTCATCGGCATGCTGCTGCTGATCGCCGTGATGGGCCGTTACGTGTTGCCCTGGGTGCTGGATCGCCTGGCGCGCAAGGGCAACAAGGAGGGTTTTCTGCTGTTCGTGATCATGTCGGTGTTTCTTGCCGCCTGGGCTATGGACATGGCCGGCCTGTCCATGGCCCTGGGTGCCTTCCTCATGGGCATGCTGCTATCGGGATCCCGCTATCGCCTGCAGGTGGAGGCCGCCATCGAGCCCTACAAGGGCCTCTTGATGAGCATGTTCTTCGTCGCCGTGGGCATGTCCATCGACTTCGAGGCGCTGGCCGCCGATCCCATGCTCTTTGCCCAGCACACGGTGGTGATCGTCGCCATCAAGTTTACGGTGCTGTTCCTGCTGGCCCTGGCCTTTGGTTATGCGCAGGGGCTTTCGGCACGGGTGGCGATCCTGCTGGCACAGGGCGGGGAGTTCGGCTTCGTGCTGTTCGGCGCGGCCAAGGCGCTGAACGTGATCGATGATGCCACCTTCGTCATCGCCGTGGGCGTGATCTCGGTGACCATGCTGGCGACGCCGCTGATGGTGCGACTGGGCGATGCGCTTGGCAGGCGCGTGGCGCGCCGCCGGGTGAAGGGTTCCGAACCCTTCGAGCCGGTGGATGCGGCGGGCGACAGGCGCGTGGTCGCGCTGGGCGGTTACGGGCAGGTGGGGCATGCCGTGGCGGTGCTGCTGCACTCCAGCGGCGTACCGTTCGTGGCCTTCGATACGGATCCCGCGCGCGTGGCACAGGGGCAACGGGACGGTTTCCCCGTGTACTTTGGCGACATCAGCGACCCGGACCTGCTGGAGGCTGCGCACGTGGGCCGCGCGGCACTGGTGGTGCTGACCATCGACAAGGTGGCCGCGAGCATGAACGCCATCTCGCACATCCGCATGCATTTCCCCCAGCTGCCTATCATCGCCCGGGGCCGCACGCTCGAGGACGTGACCCGGCTGACCGAGGCCGGTGCCACCCACGTGTTTCCGGAGGCGATGGAAAGCAGTCTGCGGCTGGGCAGTCTGGCCCTGGAGATGATCCAGGTGCCGGAGGACCAGGTCGACGACCTGTTGCACGACGTGCGCGTGGGCGGGTACCGGCTGGTTGCCAAGGACAGCGATGCGGCCTGAGGATGACCGCTCACGGAGGTGAGGCAATGCGAAGGTGGCGTTTCCCGATTACGGTGCTGGTACTGGGCGGCCTGGCCTTCTGGTTCAGCGACCTGTCCAGCAAGGCCTGGCTGCTGTCTGTCATCCTGCCGCTGCTGGTGGCCGTCGCCCTGGTCACGCTCATGGTCTGGCTCGTGCTGTTTCTGCACGAGGAGGGCTTTGACGATGCCTGGTTCGTGGAGGGTGAAACCGAGCAGAGCCAGGAATCGGGCGAGGGCGGCCCAGTCGATGTGGACGATGGCGGCAGCCCTGGCTAGCCGGGGAGGATGTCCTGCCACTCGCCCTCGATCAGGCCCTCGACGGGGTGGAAGCGATGCCTGAACGACACCGTGTGCAATATTCATCAATAACGACAACAGGGAGAACTCGAATCATGCGGCGTACCGTAACGATTCTACTGGTGGTGACCTGGGTGTGGCTGGCCACGCCGACGGCATGGGCGGATGCGATGGCGGAAGCCGATGCGGCGGTGACGGACATCCTCTGGAACCATGATGGCGCGGCGGAGAACGCGAGCTATGCCGTGGACGCGCGCGGCAACCTCGATATCACCTTTCCCCGCGATATCCAGGACGACGTCTACATCGACATCGTCGATCAGCTCAAGGCGTATCCCGATATCAACGGCGTGCTGGCGGGCAAGAGCGGGCCGGCCTGCGGCGCCTGGTACTGACGTGGGGCAGGCGGCGGCGACTAGTCGGCGGACAGTTCCCGCCACTCGCCGTCGACCAGGCCCTCCACCGGCCGGAAGCGGTGCTTGTAGTTCATCTTGTCGCATTCCGGGATGAAATAGCCGAGGTAGAGGTGATCGAGCTGGCGGCGCAGCGCCTCCTCGATCTGCCAGAGGATGGCGTAGGTGCCGAGTCCGCGCGCGATACCGGCCTCGGGGTCGTAGAAGGTGTAGGTGGCCGACAGCCCGCGCGGTAGCAGATCGGTCACGGCCAGACCCAGCAGACGGCCCCTGTCCCGAAACTCCACAAACAGCGTCTCGCACCAGTGCGAAACCAGGAAGTTCTCGAAGGTCTCTGGCGTGGGGTCGTCCATGCCGCCACCGGGGTGGCGGCCCTGAAGATAGCGTTCATACAGGTCGAAGTATTCGTCGTCGGCCCGCGCGGGCATGCGGAACACGCCGAGGTCGGTGTTGCGCCTGAGGTTGCGCCGCTGGCTGCGGTTGGGCTGAAAGCGCGGGGCTACCACCCGGGTCGGGATGCAGGACCGGCAGTTGGGGCAGTGCGGGGCATAGACGTGCGCGCCGCTGCGGCGAAAGCCACGTTCGATGAGGTCGCCGTAGATCGTGGTGGTCATCTGCGCGCGCGGGTCCGCGACGGCACTCACGGCCAACTGCTCGGGCCGGTAGTTGCAGTCGTGCGGCAGGGTGGCGTAGAAGCTCAGTCGTTTCATCGCGGGGGGTCGGTGCTACATCGTCCAAACGACTCTAGCACAGGGCCGCCATACGGGTAATGCGGCCGGTCACAAACGATGGCAAGGGGGCGGGGGAAATAAAGGACGGGGCATGGCGCCCCGTCAAACCCACAGACTGCCAATCACCGGAGTGGTTGGTGCCCCGTGTCCCGGCCGGCTCGGGCCCCGGCAGGACGCGGGGACTTGGAGGAAATCAGTGGTGGCCGCCCTTGATGAAGCGCACGATGGCGTAGGCGCCGATGACACAGAGCAGGGTCAGGGCGACGATGCTGCCCCAGGCGGCCGGGTCGTTCATGATCAGTTGCATGGCATGTGTCCTCTCGATTCGCACTGGATAATGAAGCTTGGGCACAGGCTAGCGCGGCCGCGAGGGACTGATTTTGATCCAGATCAAAAACCTTTTTCATTGTAGGTTTTAGGACGCTCGGTTTACACCCGGCGGTCCCGTGCGGGGCGATGTGGTCGTCGGCGGTGCGTCTTGCGCCCCCGTGTTCCGCCAGCAACGCGCCAGCCGACGGCCGCGTGAATACGCGCAATCCCTTGTCCCAGAAGGGTTTCCGGCGCCCGGGCCGTGCTGCTGTGGTAGAATCGCCGGTTTTTACGACAACCGTTACCGAGCGACCCCGTCATGCAGCTGGAACAAGACCGCGAATCCCGCATCAGCGCCCTCCATCAGGCTCTCGCCGAGCGCATCCTGATCCTGGACGGGGCCATGGGCACGATGATCCAGCGGCACAAGCTGACCGAGGAGCAGTATCGCGGCGAGCGCTTCGCCGACTGGCCCTCGGACCTCAAGGGCAACAACGACCTGCTGGTGCTCACCCAGCCCGAGATCATCCGCGGCATTCACCAGGCCTATCTCGATGTCGGTGCCGACATCATCGAGGCCAACACCTTCAATGCCACGTCCATCTCCATGGCCGACTACGGCATGCAGGCGCTGGTGCACGAGATCAACGTCGAGGCCGCACGCCTGGCGCGCGAGGCGGCCGATGCGACCACGGCACAGAACCCGGACAAGCCCCGCTTCGTGGCCGGCATCCTCGGTCCGACCAGCCGCACGGCCTCGATCTCGCCCGACGTGAACGACCCGGGCAAGCGAAATATCACCTTCGATGCCCTGGTCGAGGCCTATCTCGAGGCCATCGACGGCCTGGTCGAGGGCGGGGTGGACATCCTGCTCATCGAGACCATCTTCGACACGCTCAACGCCAAGGCCGCCGTGTTCGCGCTGGAGGAATACTTCGACCGTCACGGCCTGCGCCTGCCGGTCATGATCTCGGGCACCATCACGGATGCCTCCGGTCGAACGCTCTCGGGCCAGACCACCGAGGCCTTCTACAACTCGCTGCGCCACGCCAAGCCGCTGTCCATCGGGCTCAACTGCGCGCTGGGGCCGAAGGAGCTGCGCCAGTACGTCGAGGAGATGTCGCGCATCGCCGAGTGCCCCGTGAGCGCGCATCCCAACGCCGGCCTGCCCAACGAGTTCGGCGGCTACGACCTCTCCGCCGGGGACATGGCGAAGGAAGTGGGCGAGTGGGCGCAGAGCGGCTTTCTCAATATCGTCGGCGGGTGCTGCGGTACCACGCCCGAGCACATCCAGGCGATCCGCGAACAAGTGGAGAAGCATCCGCCGCGCCGGATTCCCAAACCGGCGCCAGCCTGCCGCCTGGCCGGCCTCGAGCCCTGCAACATCGAGGCGGACTCGCTGTTCGTCAACGTGGGCGAGCGGACCAACGTCACGGGCTCGGCCGCCTTCAAGCGCCTGATCCTGGAAGATCGCTACGACCAGGCCCTCGAGGTCGCGCGCCAGCAGGTGGAGAACGGCGCGCAGATCATCGACATCAACATGGACGAGGGCATGCTCGACGGCGAGAAGGCGATGATCACCTTCCTCAACCTGCTCGCCTCCGAGCCCGACATCTCGCGCGTGCCCATCATGATCGACTCCTCCAAGTGGGAGATCATCGAGGCGGGCCTGAAGCGCATCCAGGGCAAGGGCATCGTCAACTCCATCTCGCTGAAGGAGGGCGAAGCGAAGTTCATCGAACAGGCGCGGCTGGTACGCAAGTACGGCGCCGCCGTCGTCGTCATGGCCTTCGACGAGCAGGGCCAGGCAGACACCCGTGAGCGCAAGGTCGAGATCTGCCGGCGCTCCTACGAGATCCTCACGCAGCAGGTGGGGCTGGCGGCCGAGGACATCATCTTCGACCCGAACATCTTTGCCATCGCCACCGGCATCGAGGAGCACAACAACTACGGCGTCGATTTCATCGAGGCCACGCGCGAGATCAAGCAGCGCCTGCCGCATGCCCTGGTCTCCGGCGGGGTATCCAACGTCTCGTTCTCCTTCCGCGGCAACAACGCCGTGCGCGAGGCGATCCACTCCGTGTTCCTCTACCACGCCATCAAGGCGGGCATGGACATGGGCATCGTCAACGCCGGCCAGCTCGCCGTGTACGACGACCTCCCCGAGGAACTGCGCGAGGCGGTGGAGGACGTGGTGCTGAATCGTCGTGATGATGCCACCGAGCACCTGCTGGACCTGGCCGAGAAGTACAAGGGACAGGGCGGCGCCGCGGCGCGCGAAGAGGATCTGTCCTGGCGTGAATGGCCGGTGGGCAAGCGCCTCGAGCACGCGTTGGTGAAAGGCATCGACAGCTATGTCACCGAGGACACCGAGGAGGCGCGGCTGGCCTTCGCCCGGCCGATCGAAGTCATCGAAGGCCCGCTGATGGACGGCATGAACGTGGTGGGCGACCTGTTCGGCGAGGGCAAGATGTTCCTGCCGCAGGTGGTGAAGTCCGCGCGCGTGATGAAAAAGGCCGTCGCGCACCTCATCCCCTATATCGAGGCCGAGAAGGAGGAGGGCGCCCGCGCCGTGGGCAAGGTGCTCATGGCCACGGTGAAGGGCGACGTGCACGACATCGGCAAGAACATCGTCGGCGTGGTGCTGCAGTGCAACAACTTCGAGGTCATCGACCTCGGCGTGATGGTGCCCGCGCAGAAGATCCTCGACGCGGCGAAGGAACACGACGTCGACCTGATCGGCCTGTCCGGCCTCATCACGCCGTCGCTCGACGAGATGGTACATCTGGCGAAAGAGATGGAGCGCCAGGAATTCAGCCTGCCGCTGATGATCGGCGGGGCCACCACCTCGCGCGCGCACACCGCGGTGAAGATCGAGCCGAGCTACACGCGCGGCCCCACGGTGTGGGTGAAGGACGCCTCGCGTGCGGTGGGCGTGGCGCAAAGCCTCACCAGCGAGGGCCTCAAGGAAAAGTACACGGCCCAGCTGCGCGAGGAATACCAGCAGGTGCGCGAGAATCACGCCAAGCGCCGCCGCACCGAGAAGTGGCTGACGCTCGAAGAGGCGCGGGCCAACAAGGTGAAGATCGACTGGGACGGCTACACGCCGCCCAGGCCCACCTTCACCGGCATCCGGACGTTCGACGACTTCCCGCTCGCCGAGCTGGTCGACTACATCGACTGGACGCCGTTCTTCCATGCCTGGGAGCTGCGCGGCTCCTACCCGAAGATCTTCGACGACGCCGAGCGTGGCGTGGAGGCGAAGAAGCTCTTCGACGATGCACAGAAGATGCTCCGGCAGATTATTGACGAGCGCTGGCTCAAGGCCCGCGCCGTGATCGGCTTTTACCCGGCCAACAGCATCGGTGACGATGACATCGAACTCTATACGGACGACTCGCGCGAGGAAGTGCAGATGGTGCTGCATCACCTGCGCCAGCAGACCGAGAAGCCGGCCGGCAAGCCGAACCGCTGCCTGGCCGACTTCGTCGCGCCGAAGGAGACCGGCCTGGCCGATTACCTCGGCGCCTTCGCCGTTACCACGGGGATCGGTATCGATGAGCACGTGCAGCGTTTCGAGGCCGCGCACGACGACTACCACGCCATCCTCCTCAAGGCCCTGGCCGACCGCCTGGCCGAGGCCTTCGCCGAGGTGCTGCACCTGCGCGTGCGCCGCGAGTACTGGGGCTATGCCAAGGACGAGACGCTGGACAACGAGGCCCTGATCCGCGAGGAGTACAAGGGCATCCGCCCGGCGCCCGGCTACCCCGCCTGTCCGGACCACACCGAGAAGGCGCTGATGTGGAACCTGATCGATCCGGTGGCGAACGCCGGCATCTCGATCACCGAGAGCTTCGCCATGGTGCCCACCGCCGCGGTGTCGGGCTGGTACTTCTCGCATCCGCAGTCGAGCTACTTCGCCGTCGGCCGCATCAATCGCGACCAGGTGGCCGACTACGCGAAGCGCAAGGGCATGACGCTGGCTGAGGCCGAGCGCTGGCTGGCACCCAATCTGGGTTACGAGCCCGACTGACCCGGTCGGTTGTTTGAACAAGAAAGCCCGCTGTATGCGGGCCTTCTTGTGCCGCCGTCCGTAGCCTGGAGGCGGCGCCGGTGGAATCCGGGGTAGCGGTTATCTGTAGGTGCCCAGGGGCGGTCGCTTTTCCGGCAACGGACGGCCGCCAGGCCATCAATCATGGTTCCAGTACCAGGTATTGCCGATGCGAATCACCGCGATGGCGGCCTCGCGGCGGCCCTTGCGCTCGATGGTCTTCTGGTAGATGGCCCTGTCCGGGCCCGGGGGCAGGGCGTCGTACTGGCGGTACACGCGCTGCATGATCGTGTCGCTGTATTCGAGCATGACCAGGACCTCCGCCTTTTGGCTTCGCCCGTCCGCCGTTGCGTAGCGCACGCCCAGGTATTCACTGATGACGAAGCCCTTCCAGAAATCCCGCCAGCGTGCGGAACGGATGGTTGGCTCGTGGTGAGGCGTCGCCAGCATCACCATGGTCTCCACGTCATCGGCCCGATTCGCATGCAGGAACTCGTCCACCACCACCTGCGGGTCGCTGGCCGCGAAGGCGAAGGACGTCCACAGGCACAGGGCCTGTCTCTTATACACATCTGACGCTGCCGACGAAGAGGATAGTGTAGATCTCGGTGGTCGCCGTATCATT
>OMKS01001197.1_pt1 | contig 23495 bp, 16 predicted proteins | sample 1674721 | NCBI WGS metagenome assembly OMKS01 (sample SAMN06264996, study PRJEB25208) | sediment metagenome | isolation source: hot spring sediment | place: USA: California | collected 2014-09-02
TGCACATATATTCAGGAGATTCCGGCTAAAAACATGCCGGAATGACATTATTAGTTAAGAGTGCTGAACTATTACGATTCGATTTAATCCGCTGAATCGTATCAACCATCCCACTGTTGAAATTTTTTCAGCTATTTAAATCAATGTGTTAACTCATCAATTGTATTGAATTGTTTCCGATGCACCAGGTTATCTGAAAACTGTAAATACCTTGGAATCCAAATTTTCATGTGCTGCTTTTTTGACATGTTATCTAATCAAATTTTTGGCAAAGCGAAAAAATATCCCTGACCGCTTTCATATTTGAATGGTCGCAATGTATTCTGAATTTCAGGAGGTACAATTTTATCGCTGCGATCGCAATTAAATGTCGTTGAAATGTGATCTATGTCAAAGATAAAATACAAAATAATTGTTAAATTTGTCTAAATATCTTGACTGTTAAAAATAAATTTGTTATAATAAAAGCGATTTCAGGAAGAAAATATCTGGAATAGCTGTTTGAACAAAAAACATCAATCGTCTATAAATTAATCATTCAACTAATTATTTGGAGGAATCCCAAAATGAAAAACAAAAAGGTACTATTATTACTGTTGTTGTTTTTTTTAATCCCCACATTCGTGTTTGCGGTGAGCAATGCAAAGATAAACGGACAAAAAAGCGTGACCATCACCCAATTGCCCGTTGATCTGGTATTTACCGCCGATCTGGCAGCGATGGGGAACAAACTGGCGTTTGAGTATATCATCGATGTTGACTTCGATGGAATTATATCACCTATTGATCAGGTGGTAGATTTTTATTACATCACCGATGGTGTTGGTTGGATAAGAGACCCGGAAGATCCGGATTCTGATTTAGCCGGCGACGAGACTGGCGTTGATGGCAAAATAAGAACAACCTTCACCGCTGAAGCGGACGATTTGTTTTTCCCTGAAAATATGACCATTTTCTTGAGAGTAACTGACGAAGATGGTTCATCGGATCTGTTAACAATTAAAGTACAGGTAACACCTCAGCCGCCCTTTATTCAGGGCAAAATAACCGATGCAGTTACCGGTCTGGCAATTCCTAATATTATTGTTTTTGCTGAAAATTCAGAAGAAAGCAGCATTGGTTATTCTGATAATAACGGAAATTATAGAATTTCAGTGAAGCCTGGTACTTATAATGTAGCTGCCATGCAGATGCCAATGACGCATTACCAGCCATCAGATTCAGTTGTTGTAACAGTTTCAGGAACCCAATCGGTTACTCAAAATTTTGCGCTGCAACCCTTTGGTGCAACAGTCAACGGTAAATTAACAAAAATCAACGGGGATCCGGTACCAGGGATTTTGATATTAGCCATGGGCGATGAGCAAACAGAATTTTTTAGTTTTGCGGTTTCTGATGCCAATGGTGATTATTCGTTCGGAGTGGTACCGGGAACGGTTATCATCAGCCCTTCTTTTATGTTCAATATGTCCAATGAAAATTGGCCCAGAGATCATTATGTGGATCCGCCGATGGATTCCATTGTAGTTGCCCAGGGACAGACTGCCACTTCAAATTTCGTTTTCAAGCCTTACACATCTTTTGTAACCGGAAGATGTACCGTTAATGGAACAGGTTTAGCCAATGTCTCGGTTCAGGGTTTTTCCTTTGATATGACGACATTTAGCATGAATTTTTATGAGACTGTTTCGGATCAGGATGGTAACTATCGTCTGGGAGTATTGCCTGGGGTAATAAGTTCTATCACGGCAGAAATTGACGGTTATGATTTACAATCCCCAATGACTGGCGGATATTTTAATGTTAACGTCGCTGCCGGACAGACCGTGAGCGGAAAGGATTTTGCTTTTACTGTTTCCGAGCTGTCAGTTATTTCCGGTCGTGTTACCTTTAATAACGGTTCGCCGGCGTCAAATGTTTATGTCGTCGCTAATAATCAGTGGGAGGAAAGCCCGCAGGGATTTTTGATCAACTACACTGACGGCAATGGTAATTTCCAATTTGATAACCCACTGGATGGTGATTATCAGGTGGGCGTTTATAAATCCGGATATTCTTCAGAGCCGGCAATGCGCTATTTTTATCTGAGTTGGGGAATGGATGCAACCGACCAGAATTTTGTCTTGAGTCCGGGCACTGGTATTGAAACTCGCGATCGTGTTTTAAAGCCGATAGCCATCAATCTGTTCCAAAACTATCCCAATCCATTCAATCCAACCACCAATATTCGATTTCAATTGTCTGAATCTGAGCGTGTCTCGATAGTTATTTTTAATACCTCGGGGCAGACAATCAGAGTTTTAGCTGATGGCTCTTTTTCAGCAGGTGAACATCAACTCGAATGGGACGGGCGAGATCAATTCGGTCATAAAGTGAGCTCCGGCGTTTATTTTTATCAACTGAAGACCGACGGCTTTAACAAAGTGCTGCGAATGATTTTGACGAAATAGTTCACGGCTTTTTGATCAACCGAAAAAGGGTGATGTGAAAAAAAACACATCACCCTTTTTTTAGTTTTCATCTCGATTGGAAATATTCAGGTAACTGTAGGAATTAAATGAAGCGATGATCTGTTTGGCTATGTCTGAAGCGTTGACTATTTTTATATCGCCGTCGCGAGAGCGCACTTTGGCGGAGGCTTCGATAATGGTTGCGATAAACGGATACGAAGGCTCGTCAATGTGCGTCAGATCCAAAATGATGCGAAAATAGGAATTATTAAAACATTTGCTCAGCGCTGCTGCAAGGTAACGATGCTGCTGGTTTTTGAGCGGCGCTGAACTAAATTGAATTTTAATGATATCCTGCTTTTCACCGATTTTTTTTAAGATTACTTTTTGTGCAGCATTCATCAGGCGAATATCCTTTTATTAGACCAGCGATCAAAACCTGAGATTAAATCAAACGATCAATGAAAAAACCAACCGTCAATAGCAGACCGGTGAATAGATGAACCATTATCGTGCTGGCATTGGCGGGTGCTAATTTTTGATTATCATCATAATTTTGTTTGGCGATTTTTATCGCATTCAGCGCAATGGGAACAGTCAACAGGCTGACCAAAGTAATGGGCGGCAGACTGTCAGTCACTACCCCGACAACAACGACCAGATAGGTCAACAACATCATCAAAATATAGCCGCTGATTGCGCGTTTTTTCCCGAGCCGAACCACTAAATGATTTTTACCCACAGCACGGTCGGCTGTTGTATCCTGAAATTCGTTGATATAGAGTACTGCCGCAATCAAAATAGCGACTGGTAGCGAGGCAATAATCGGAATCCAGGAAAATTGACCGGCCTGGACATAAAAAGCGCCAAAAGTCATCAACACCCCAAAATTGAGCCCGATGAAAAATTCACCGATGCCCCTGCCAACCAGGTTCACTTTAGGTTCGACATAAAATACCGCTGAAAAAACACCGATAATTCCCAACAATAAGATCACCCATCCCAGTTTAAAGCTAAGATACAGCCCGATAGCGCTACCAATGGTGAGACAGACAATCCCTTCGATGAGCACCTCTCTGGGTGTCATCAGCTGATTTTGGATGATTCGACTGCCGCCGGTAAATGGCCGAACAAATTCTTTATTCAGTTCATCGTTTTGAGTCAGATGATCAAAATAATCGTTGATCACATTGGCGCCGGCATGCAAAAATATTCCACCGATGAGGGTGAGAATGAAATAACCCCAATCAATTGTGTTGAAAATATAATACGCTACAGCGGCGCCTAATAAGATCGGAATAATCGATGCGGTAAAAAAAGGCGCTCGCAACTCCATTAACCAGTATTTTACTCGGTTCATACAAACTCCTTCGGTTTAATTGATAAATATTGCTTTAATAATATTAAAAAATTTCAGCTTGCTTTTCCAGACAGGCCATTTCAATTCTTCTTTTTCGCAAATGGTTGAAATGCTGTCCCGGTCCATCATTAGCTGTAATTGGCTCAATTTTTCCAGGCAGTTTTCATCTGTCTCAAAAGGACAGAGCTCGTCAATTCGGGATAACAGCTCGCGCGCCAGCTTAATTTTTGTCACAATAGTTTGATATGTTTGCTGACTGATCAGTCCTTGTTTATATTTAATTTCTGACAGTATTTGTCCGGCATCGTAGGTGATGTCCACAATCTGATCGCGGGTCATCCACTGCGTCTCGTAACTGAGAAAGTGTTTCCAACTGGGTTTAAGCAGTGCGCTACGATATTGTTCCAGCGTACGGTAAAAAATTTTGTAGCCGAATTTTTCCGGATGTTCAAAGGCAATGCTTCCCGGATCGAGAAACGGGCTCAGCGGCGAGATGAACGGGATCAGTCTTGTTCCGAATTTGGTTAACAACTCATCACAGTAACGCACCGTGTCCAATACTGATTCCGTAGTTTGCAACGATAATCCGATCATGAAAAAAATATCGAATTTCCCGCAGCCCGCTTCAAGCGCCCATTGGATACTATTTTCGATGGCTTGATTGGTATAAATTTTCCCGCATTTTCGCCGGATAACCGGATCATGTGATTCCGGAGAAAATTCGATGTTGAAGTTGGCAACCGAATCTGCCAGTTTTTGAAAATATTGTTGCGGCGCAGGATTGAACAGTTCGATAACGATCTCATTGTTAAATTTTAATTTTTTCAAACCGGACAGCACATCATCCGCGTAGTTATTTCCCGGTTGGTTCAGGTCGCCGACGATAAAAATGGGTGCGTTGGTGTAATTGCTGATCTGCCTGATATCTTCAATGATCATTTTCGGATGGCGATACGACGGTCGGGAGCGATTGCAGTACAACTTCGTCGAAAATTTTGAACCGCCACAGATGATGCAATTTTGGGTGCAACCCCGGCAGGTCATCACCGCGGTGATCGGATATTGCCACCAATCGCGGATTGCGGTCATCCCTTTGGGATCAAGGTTCCGAATTGCCATTTTGAACAAATTTTTATAGTTATTGGTCAGAGAATTAATGTTTGGTGGAATGTCGGCAATCGGGTTGGAATGGATTTCGCCCTGGCCGTCGAGCCAGGTCAAATTGGGAACATCCGCAATGGTTGCATTGGTTTTTAGAGCTTGCATCAGACGCAGCAACGCATCTTCGGTGGTATCGCCTTTGAGCACATAATCAACTTGCGGATATTGAACCAATTGATCGTGAAAATAGGTCGCCGAATAACCGCCAAAAATGACCGGTATTTCAGGATGATGTTTTTTGCAAATTTTGGCAATCTCCAGGCTGCCCTGTACATGAACCAGCCAATGGAGATCGATCCCAAAGGCGACCGGTTTCAATTTCGCTATCAATTTTTCAACGTCAAACTTGGGTTTGGTTAGCATCCGGTACGCCAGATTGATGATTCGAACCGGAATTCGGTGCTGTTCCAGATGTTCAGCAATGGATGAAAAACCCACCGGATACATCTCAAAAATCGGGGTCGATGGAATAACATCGCTGATCGGTCCCAGCAAGGTTGGGTGGGTCCGAAAATCATAAAGCGCTGGCGCGTGCAGTAAAATCAGGTCTGGCTTTTTCAGCATTTTTCGTATTCTCAAAAAAAATATTAAAACTGAATTCAGTTTCTGTTGTCAAATTGATCGGTTGATCCCGGTTATTTATTCGGCGAATCAAGTGCAGCCAGTCGGCGATCGATCAATTTTCGCAACTGCCAGTTTAGTTTTTTTTCCAAACGCAACTGTTCGAGTTGTTTTTTAAATGACTTCGCTGCGATTGTATTACTGATGCTGGAATCGGTTTCTTCGTGTTGCTGTTCGATGTAGTTTAATCCCATCTTGCTTCTGTTCGATGTTCGTCTTCGTTGTCTTGCCATAGTGAGCCCCTGTTGTATTGTTGAATCAAAGAAATTAAATATAACGTTTTAAAATTAAAAGTCAATTGTTTTTTTTATTGGTCATAGATTTCTTAAGTTGGCGTTTTTATCTTTGGATGTAAAACCTCGTTGTTAAGAGTAATAAAATATTTATTATTGTTATAAGTTTAAGTGGAAAAATAATTTGAATTTCCAGAGACGGCGTCAGCAATCAACTCAGAACTGATGTGTTACCTTTGGATTTAAATAGTATCTGAACGAAAACTAGCTATCTCCGAAACTGTCATTGCGAGGCCCGCGCAGCGGGGTAAAGCAATCTTTTGAAAATCAAGAGATTGCTTCGGTCGTTCATCCCTCGCAATGACAAATAGTCTTTGGTTGCTGGGGTTTTCGTTCAAACCAAATAGCGGTTGTCTGAAAACAGCGCCTTAAACTGTCATTGCGATTCCGTTGAGGCGGGGTCGATCGCAATGACAGCAAAGGGCAATTTAAAGTCTTTTTTCGAACAGACATTAAAATGTGTTGATTTTTTTATAAATGGTCGCTATATTATTGCTGATAATAACCATTAACAGATAGAAATTGATAAAGGAATTATAAATTTGGTCATCAGCAAAAAAAAGCAACGTGAAATTCGTGACTATGTTGCCATTGTTATTGGCGCCTTTGTCATGTCGGTGGGAATCGGCGTTTTTCTGGTGGATGCAAAAGTCGTGCCTGGTGGCGTCAGCGGACTGGCGATGACCATTCACTATTTATCCGATTACAAGTTGCCGGTGGGACTGATGATGTGGCTGTTGAACGTTCCGCTTTTTATCTGGGGCGTTCGTGAGCTGGGTAGTATTTTCGGATTGCGTACTTTTGTGGGATTCACGCTGAATTCGTTTTTCATTGACTTGCTGCGGGGAAATATCCCCGGGTTTAGATTTATTCAGATTCAAAATTCGGTCGCCATTCAAAATATGTATCAGCATGATTTTATTTTAGCGGTACTTTTCGGGGCGGTTTTACTGGGTGTGGGATTGGGAATCATTTTTAAATTCCGCGGCACCACTGCCGGTTCAGATATTGTGGCGGCTGTGATGCAAAAACGACTGGGTTGGAAGCCGGGACAGGCAATTATGCTGATCGATTTTTTGGTGATCTCATGCGCCGGATTGGTGTTGCATTTTAAAGGATTGGCGGTGGTCAAGCCGGCGCTGACGTTAACACTGTATGCGTTTATTCTACTTTTTATTTCATCGCGCTTGATCGATGTGATTATCGAAGGAATGGATTATGCCAAAGCCGCGATCATTATTTCACCGAAACATCAACAAATTGCCGAAGCCATTATGGACAATCTCAGCCGCGGAGCAACCGCGTTGAAAGGACGCGGTTTGTATACTGACACCGATCGCGAAATTATTTTTACGGTCATCACTCGCAAAGAGACCACCCAGCTTACCGACATTGTCAAAGAAATCGATCCCACAGCCTTTGTGATTATCAACAATGTCCACGAAGTATTAGGAGAGGGATTTCGCAAACGGTTGTAACAAACTCATTGATAACGTTAATCATTATTTAAAAGAGGAGAGTGAGATGAAAAAGCAATCTGTTTCATTGGTATTTTTTTTTGCTTTAATTTTGAGTTTGCTTTTCAGCGCAAATCCGGGCATGACTCAAACTGCTGAGACGGAAAACTTTGCTGACGTCTACCAACTCAGGTTCCATCCGCCGACAACTTTTATCTATTTTTATGAGCAGGGTTGGGAGACCCGGTTCACTACAGAAAGACAAGGGGAAAGTTTTGAAAATCGGTCGATCAATATTGTTCAATTTCATTTTGAAGTTGAAACGATCGATTATGTTGGTAGAGTAAACGCAGTGGTTGTTCTGGATAGTATTTACCGGGAGCTAATTCCACAGCGACAGCGACGCGGGAATTTTGATAGGCAGGATCTCATCGGGAAGCGGGTTCGGGTAATTTTTGAACCGAATGGATCTGTGGCCGAGGTCACGGAAATTGACAGTTTGCCCGAAAGGAGCTCGCGCCAGGGCAGGATGTTTGGCGACCCGAAAGATCGTTTCAAAAATCTGTTCTGGAAATTGGTTGATAAATCAATCGCTATCGGTGATGAATGGACTGAACATAAAATCGATACCACGACAAGTGAAGGCTACTCCGGAGCAATCATTACCCATTCGACAAATCATTACCATGTAATGGGCATCGAAAAGGTGGATGAATTCGATTGTTTAAAATTAAAGCTGACAACCGAATATTCACGAGCTGGTAGCCGGGAATTTCCGGAGCGAAATATGACCATTACTTCCGAAAATGAAGGCGAGACCACAACTGTGACCTGGTTTGCGTTTAAAAATGGATTGTTTCTGAAATCTGAAGGGGATTCTTTTGATGAGGGAACAACTGCCTATAGCGGCGCTTCGAGTCGAGTCATGCCCAGCTCAACCGAGTCTAAAAGCTATCTCAAGTTGCTTAAAATTGAGAGTGTGCGCTAACGGCTTGGTTTTATTGGATCGATCTGGTGTAGTTATCACTAAAACGTGGATCCGGGAAGTACAATTGGATTTCGATGCGGCGATTAATTTGCCGCCCCTCGGGACTATTATTGTCTCCGATTAATTTAATCTGATCCGGATTTATTTTGAAAACAAACGGCTTGACGGATACGTCGCCCTCGGCGCCGGCGCTGATAATCTGTTTGATTTGACTGAAAGATTGTGTCTCAGCGGTTGCCTGGTGAGTTTGCAGGTCATGACGATCTACAATGCAACTGAATGGTTGAAAAGAACCCTTACCAATCGTACCGTTTTGATCCAACCGCGACAACACCAGCTTGTAAAAATCCGGATCAGTAATGTGATATTTTTCGAGTTCCCGGATAAATTGTTGTTGGAATATTAGTGCGCGGATTTTTGAGTATTTATTATTCACAGTGTTTGGAGGAATGCCGCAGGCGTGCCCCACAAACCGCAGATGAACATGTTTATCCAGCGACAATCGCATCTTGAGCTGTTTCATAAGCTCGGTCCAATCCGCTATAGGGTAGGGATTGAGACTGTTAAATTCTGCCAGCCCCACAACCAGCGGCAGGTGAGTGTCCACATTGGCAAGATAGACATTTTGGCTGCGGGTGCGGAATTCCCTGCCCAATGTGTCTGTTAAGCAGATCGTATAGGTTGCCGTCTTGTTGAACCAACTTTTATTTTCACCAGCAGAAGGCAACCAGTCAAGCGAATCCGCTGCGTGAAGATTAAATATCGTATGAGTTGAATCTGTCATCACATCGGAGTCAATAATAAGATAACCGTTTTTTACCGGAGCAACTGCTTTTAATTGAGAGCTGAACATTAGCGGTAAAGATACCGGATCTTCTTCTACGGTTTTAAACCGGATGGATTGAAGTATTTCCATTGCCGGTGTATTATCGTCAAAGTGGAAGCCATCGATCATTACAAAGCGCCGCTCCTGCTGTACATTTTGATTTAATGTCGCTTTCTTATGCTTTGAAAACGCCCAGGATAATTCTGTCAGTGGCATTTGGTGTTCTAAAACTCCCAATTCCAATAATTTGTCATAGACGGCCTGTACGCGTTTATGCGCCAATTCCATGGTTTCGCCGGAGGCGGCGTCCGCATAGCCCCTCAGTTTCAGATAGATCTCAGGATGCATTTTAAGTCGATTTGCCAAAATTTCCAGCGGTGGATAGAACCAATTCGAACTATCGCGATATTCAGAGCGGATATCACTGCTGTTTTTATCGAAAAATATTCGTGACATAAATGGCAAATTCTTATCTGTTTTGGGCGTCATGAAAGCAATTACGGTGTCTGCAATAGTAAAATTGCCTTTGGGAATAGTGAAAAATGGAGCAGTTAATTGATTGTTCTCAAGGTTGATCTCCTTGCCGAATTTGTTAAGTGATCGCACAATTCGCGCCCGGACTTCAATATCAAACAAGCCGTGACTTGAATTTAACCAGATGGTTTCGACAGTTCGAGATGTGTTTTCCGGGATTTCGGCAATCATTTTTTGATACAGAGTATCCCTACGGGATTGTTGGGCAAATCCGGCTTGCAACCGGGAGGTGATTGTCAGCAGTACATTTTCTGCATTAAGGTCGCCGCGGTTGGCGAGCCGAACTTGAATCACCCCCTGGGTATCGCTCTTGGTGATCCATGGGCTGGGTATGAAATCAATGGATTCAATTTCAATGTCCGGGTAGAGGACATGGAAATGATGGATGCGATTGTCAGCAATCCGGAAATGACGATCACGGTCATGGGCAACCACCGTCCAGAAGTAGTCTCCCGGGCTGATATTTTTCATAAAATAACAAACCTGACCTGTTGAAGACTTTATGTCAAAACAGGAATCTTTGATAAAGAAAAATTTCTCCCAGTTTTTAGAAATTATATCCACCAGATCAGCGCTTTGACTTTGCTGGTCATTTAACATGCGGTAAAGAATTGATTGTTTGAGATCGATTTCAGCTGATTTTTCAATCACCAGCAGATATGCAACGTCGTCGTACAAATCCGGATCACGCGATATGTTCCAGATAAAATTTTGTCGACTGGATTGAAGGGTATCGCGATTGACCGGCAGAATGAGGTCGAACTTCTCGGGACCGACCGGATAATGGTTTATTGTGCCGCGGTAAGTTGCGTTAAAAATGTCGTTTCCTTCCAACCCGGCAATGTCCAGCCGCAACGCATCATTTTTCGAACTCACTCGGTCGATGAGAGCCGGCGAACTGTCAATTCGAAAGCTCAAACCCATGGATAATTTGTTGATCTGATTTTCATTAAAACTGTAACCGCCTCGCATTGAAAACCGGTAACCCCATGAAATTTCGGTTCCCAGACTGAACCGGTCGATTTCGTCGCTGACAAGTCGATAATCCGCTGTGAGTTGCAGTTGTAGTCCATGGTGCGTGCCCATATTGACAGCTCCGCCAATGCTGTAGCTGCGCGGCAGCGGTGTGGCAATTGATTTAAATTTCAACGGCTGACCCAGCTGATTTGCAGCAATCCCGGCGGAAACCATACCATACTCAAAAAATCCGGGTAATAGCGCAAATCTTTTAGAACACCACATCGCGCCCACATCAATGATGAAGGCGTCGGCGTTGTAATGGGATAATTCGCTGTGGAGATATTTCAGATTTGCGCCCCATGAAACCTGTCGCGAGATAAAATTAATCGGCATGCTGATATTGGCGGTTAGCAGCAGGTCCGATGCCGATACCGATTCTCGCATTCGCAAGGTGCTGTCAAATTCTTTCATTCCCAAATAGTTTATTCCGAACGCAAACTGAGTCCGGCGGTGGAGCAGCGTATTAAAGGTTCGTCCATAATTAAAGGAGACATTGTAAATATCGGTAAACCATTTGGTGTAAGAGCCTGTCCAAAACCATTCCCGTGAAAAAGCCGACAACGCCGGATTGGCGTAAAACGATTGCAGCTCATCGAGTGCGCCGGTTAGGCTGTAGCCTAGCGATTGCGGTCTGGCTCCGGGAAGCATTTTTAAAAAGGCTGCTCCGGAACGAAGCTGGCTTTGTGCTAAATCAGGGCTGGTCAAATTTATGACCGCGATCAAGATAATGCAAAGCCCAAATGAGGAATATTTTTCTGCTGCACTTTTTCTCATGGCTACCTGACGATAATCACCTTTTTCCAGCAGGTTAACTGTTGCGATCTCAACGCAATGACATAAACGCCGCTTCCCAGACGCTGGCCATCTTTTGTGACGCCATTCCATTGAAATATATTTTTGCCAGCATTATAATACTCTTCAACAAGTGTCGAAATGTGATATCCGCTGATATCGTACAAATCCAACTGAATTAGTTGATGTCTCGTTAAGTTAAAGCAAATGGATAACATTCTGCCGGATGCCGGTTCAAATAAGTTTTCGTCAAAATAATAGGAACGCTGGCAGTTGATTTCAGTATCGGTCGGATCAACAATGATCTCAGCTTCGTCTCGGTCATCGTAAACATTGGTATCTTCAGCCGCAATTATTCCGGCGACGTTTTTAATTGGCGAGAAAGTTCTTGGCGACACCGATCCAATTGTTGCCCAGAAAGTCACAGTGAAATGTTCCCCTGTTAGCAACACGTCGATGAACCAGAACAATACATTTTGGCTGATGGAATCCGGCTCCGGATTGAAATTTGACGTTACAATTAAGTCCGGTAAGGTGTCGGTTAATGTAATGTTGTAAGCCGTTCCCGGACCATAATTGGTGACTGTTAGTTGATACATAAACGGATCGCCGACCTTCACGCTGTCCCGGTCAACCAACTTTTTTAAATTAAGATTATAAGACGTGCGCTGTCTGCTATTTTCATCAATGATAATAATTCGCGATTGGGCGCGTTCGCCGATGATGTTTGTATCTCCGTCCGCGGAAACCCAGGCTACATTTACGATCGATAATTCACCAGCCGTGGGTAATTCCTGAAGGAAAACCGCTGAATAATTGATTATGATCTTATCGCCAGCGGCCAGGGAATCGAAATACCAGAATGCTACATTTGCTGAAATTGAATCGGGTTGTGGTTCGAAAGCCAAAATCGTAAGCGATTGAGGCAGCGAATCGACTATGGTCAGATTGTATGCGGCATCCGGTCCTAAATTTTCAACAATAATTTGATATGAAAATTTTTTGCTAATACTGACAGTATCGACATCGGTTGTTTTGGAAAACTTCAGTTTAAAATTGCGCGTATTATCGTCAGAGCTTTCAACATAGATGATCCTGACGCGGGCGGGCGATCCTGTGTAGTTGGAGTCTGCTCGTGAAAAAGTTGACGCCACGTTGATGACAGGTTCCGATGCGTCAACAGTTTCCGGATTTAATTTTACGGTGATGAGGATCAATTTTTCCTCATTCACTGCTATAGAATCAAAATCCCAAAAATATAGCGGCGGTGAAGCAGAATCCGGCGGCGGTGAAAAATCCAAAATCAAAACCGCCTCCGGCATCGAATCCACCAGCGTAATGTCTCGTGCGATATCAGGCCCCAAATTTTTCACCCGAATTTCATATTGAAATTGTTGATCGAGTTTGATGCTATCTGCTGAAGCGGTTTTGGTGATTTCGAGCTGATAGTTTTGCCGGTCATCATCGATCGGGCGGGTAATCGGAGTCTCCAGTCGGGCGTAATTATTGGACAGATTGGTGTCGCGGTTTGCATACGTAAAGGCGCTGTTAACCAGCTTTGTCTGCGAGTCTGCAATGTCAGGGTTTACCAGTGTGTTAATGCTCAACACCAATTGTTCTCCGGCAGCCAGTGAGTCCAGTTGCCAGAAAATGATCCTGTCTGCAAACAATTCCGGCGTCTCGCTGAAGCCGAGCGCAGTGACGATTTCAGGCAGGGTGTCGCTGATGGTGATTTCTTTCGCTGTTCCCGGACCCGCATTCATTAGAGTTAAATAATAGCGTAATCGCTCTCCGGCGATGACCGTATCTTTATCCGCGCTTTTGTCCAGTTCCAGGTCAAAATTTAATTCTGTCGGGACGTCCGGCGGCTCGATGGCGGTCACCACTACTGAAGATTTGTTGTTGCTTTGGTTGCTGTCGTCTGGCGCGATTATCATTGCTGAATTTAAGAATGAAAATGTCTTTTGCGGAAGCTGCGCCGAAGTAACTACCTCCAGTGAGACAACTAAACTATCTCCAGCAGCCAGCGTGTCAAAAAACCAGAATAGATTTTTTTGAATTGAAGAATCCGGATTGTGAGAATAGCTCACCACATCAACTATTTCCGGTAAAGCGTCTGATAAAAGAAATTTACCGGAGCTGTGGGGTCCGAAATTATAAATTGCCAATCGATAGCTAAAGGATTCTCCGGCGGCGATAGTATCAACAGATGCTGCTTTAATCACTGCCAGATCGAAATTAATTTCCAGCGGTATTTCCGGAGAATGATAGGTGGTCAGCGCATGATCGTTATTGTTTGCAAAGTTAGTATCGTTAGCGGCAGATACCGACGTCCTATTGGTGAACTGGAATATCGTATCTGGATAAGATTGCGCCATTTCACATATTACTGAAATGATAAATTTATCTCCCACCGGCAAAGAATCCGCAAGCCAGAACAGCATCCGATCTGCTGTGGAATCGGGCGCGGGAGAAATTTCGAGCGCATTGACGACCGGGGGCAAAGTATCGACAATCGTGATATTTTCGGCTGTCGCCGGGCCAAAATTTTCGATAGTCAATGTATAAAAAAAATGGTCGTTCTGTTTGATGGTGTCCTGTGAACTCGTCTTTAAAATTGAAAGATCGTAGTTTCGCGATTCGGGTTTTTGCTCGCGAATGTAGGTTTTCACGGTTGCATAATTATTGGCAGTATTGGTGTCAAGCGCTGCTATGACGAGTGCTGCATTGGTTAACTCCAGAGGGCTGTTTGTGCCCTCTGGAACGACGTCCACGCTAAATTCAACCGCCCATTTTTCTCCAACCTCAAGAGTATCCACGTTCCAATACAGAATGTTCTCGTGGCTGGAATCCGGTGTTATTGAAAATGAATGCGCGATAATTTCTGGCGGTAGCGAGTCCACGACTGTGAAATTGCTTGCTGGTTTCGGGCCAAAATTATTTACAGTTAAAAAATATTGCAGCTCATTTGCAACAAAGATCGTATCCGAACTACACGTCTTTTCAGTCCCCAGATCATAGTGCTGGAATATCAGAAATGATTCGTGGATTATGTGAATGGCCACGCTGTCCTGATTATTTTCATCGTTCACGTCTCCGACAGCATGGATTGAACACCGGTTGTTGATAAGCAAGATCGAATCCGGCGCCTCAGCGGAGATTGTTCCGCGGTAGCTAATTTCCATTTTTTCTCCCGCCGGCAAAGCGCTGATTTGCCAGAAGTGGGAATTGTCAGCAGCAGAATCCGGCTGAGGGTTAAACTGATCCAGAGCGATATATTCAGGGTGAACGTCAGTTACGATAATGGACTGAGAGTCGTCCGCGCCCAGATTTTCCACTGTTAGTTGATATTGGATGGTTTCACCGGCTCGGGCAGAATCCCGATCTGCGGACTTTTGGATTGCAATATCGAACGTTTTCAGGGTATCGCCCAGATATTCAAACTGAAAATTATAGAAGTGAACACTCTCCGGGCAATCGCCTTGCATAAAAACAGCGGGCGGGTTGAGAAATTGCGGGTACCGGTTTTGTATTAAAAAATAGTGATTCAATTCTATGCTGTACAAACCATTGTCCAGATAAAATCTACCGACATCACTGCGGGTTCTAAAAGGCAGAAACGAAGTGTCGGCTACGACGCGGTAAGGTCCTGCATTTGGATCCGCTGGTTTTACATAAGAGTTGTCCTCAGCTCGCGGAAATAGGTAAAACGATTCATTTCCCTGATTAGCAGTATATCCGATTTCAGTGTAAATTCGATAAAAGCCAGCTTCAATAATTTCAACACATAGCGCGTCCAGCTTCATTGGTTCTTTATCGCATCGAATCACGATTGGAGCTGGATCAATATCAATCCTAACCGTATCTCCGATATGCTGAACAATGACGGACTCGCATTCCGTTGATTGAGAGAAGCTACTGGCAGGGAAAAGTGAAATTCCAAGCAGTCCCAACAGTATCAAACAATACCAGGGTTGTCGCATATTTTTTTGACGGATGTACATAATCGCTGCTGTCTCGATGAAGTTTGTCTTTTCCCTGTAGGCGGCAAGCAATCTGAATAGATACCCGAATAAAAGACTATTCGATGCAGCCGCTGCCCATCTGATAACCCTCCAAACGGCAATAGGTTAGACCAGGATTTCTATTATTGCTCCTTGCATGAGCAAATTTGGTGCCAATATAAATCAAAGCCATTAACACTAATATTAACAAAAAATTAAAACAACTTCACAAATCATGCTCAATAAGGGTGAGCTTCAAATATGCGGTATCGATATGGTAATTATTGAATTACATTTTGATAGACGCTGGCTTCTAAAAATTGAATTTACCTTCTTTGTAGCCTAACTGCCATAATATTCATTAATTATGCATTGCAATGTTGCAATCTATTTATTCACAACCAATTATTAATGTAAAAAATTTATTTTTATCGATTAACTGAGAATTTTAAGAAAAGTTGAATGGCATCGTTTTGGTCAGATGTTACAAAATGCAACATACGATTTTGAATGTAACGATGGTGATGAATTTGAAATTTCACGTCGTGAAAAAAATGGCTTGACAAAGTGTTAAGAAATCCCGTATATTAAGATGAAAAATCTATTGTTTAGACCAAAATGAGTCCAGTAATGGCGAGTGTAAATAATGAATACGAACTGAGTATTATTGTAAAGGCTGATGAGATTGACGCTGTTTATAATCGGCTTGTTAAAATAGACGGTCTTGCCGGGTATGGTCTGGGCGATGAAGAGATACAAATCATTTATGACACCTATTTTGATACTGCGAATTTTGATCTTCGAACAAACGGTTTTGGTCTGCGGATACGAAAGCTGAACCGGGAAAATTTGATCACGCTGAAAGGAAAAGGTAAACGCACGTCATTCGGAAGCGTGGACCGACTTGAAATCGAGCGACCCTGGTCAGATAGCGGATGGAATGTAATAGCAACATTCCTAAAAAAGAATGTGCCGGTGCTATCTGCGTTGCCGCCGTTTGATCACAGTCAAGAGCCGCTAAAATTTATTAAAAAAGCCGGATTTCGCATCATCCATCAACGGCATAACACAAGACTGAAAAGGAGTGTGGTTTCAAATCATATTACAAAACAAGAATTAGCAGAGCTGGCGTTAGATAAAATGGAGCTGATCTCCGCCGGGATTCCGGTCAAATTGTTCGAAATTGAAATTGAATCCAAAGACAGATGCCAGGCTGGTTTGATTACCCGGATGGCGGCAGAATTGATAGCCAGTTTTGGCGCTACGCTCAAAATATGGAAACACAGCAAACTATCTACCGGAATGGCGGTTCAAGAGCTGCTTAAGGACAGCAAGTTTATCGAAACATTAAACAGCAGCGATTATCTGACATTTGAATCGTTCACAATGATTGAAAACCATCTTAAGCTGAAAGTGGGAAAATAAGTACTTTAATGGTGGTCGTGATGATAAACCGCTCCGGCAAAAGTTCGAATGGTTGGATTGACAATATTTCACCCTTTCAGGAATAATAATGTGGAGCTAATCAAGCCCAACAGCGAGCTAAAAAAAAGTCAGGGATGATTTGCATAAATAATACGTCACCGAATTTATGAGGCAAAGCACTTAGGTTTTATGGCTACAACTAAAACATCAGACACAGGTGGAATACTGATGCCATCGCTTGATAGTCTGATTATTTGATAGATGTTAACATTTTAAAATATAACATTCAAGTATAAAAAGTTTGCTAATAAAGCGATGGCATCAGTCGAAGTCTCCACCTATGAGGGAGATAATACGGCTACAACAATTTTTAACTTGACAATTGAGAAAAATATTATTAAATTCTTTGAATTTAAAAAAAGCAACAGGGTGGTGGGCATGAAAATAATACTCAGTTCATTGTCTGATGGAATGAATGAGTTTCATTTTATCAGTACGGCTGAAGATTTGGGAATAGATGATGCTGAAAATTTGGCTCTATTTCCGGAAAATATCCTTGCAGATGTTGAAATTCAGAAGTTAGCCGATAATTATTTTGTCAGAGTAAATCTAAATACCCAGGCGCATTTTCAATGCGACCGCTGTTTAGAAGCTGGTGTTCTGGCGCTGGATGGTTTTTTTCAGATATATTTTACCCATAAGCATAAAGATGAAGTTGATGATGATGAATATCGATTTTTAAGTAAACAGGCAGACGCGATCGATTTAACTGATGCTGTTTTTGAGAATTTGATGCTTCTGCTTCCCATGAAAAAATTATGCTCAGAACAATGTCGCGGATTATGCCCTGAATGCGGCGCCAACTTAAATGTAGCGCAATGTAATTGTCAGGCAGAAAAGATCGATCCGCGTTGGGAAAAATTGAGAACTTTGACTGTGTGAAGGTAGGGAGCAGAGCCAAGTTTTAAAATCTTCCGCTCATATCGGAGCGAGGCTGCAAGCTTGAATATCCAATTCCGGTATGAGCGATTTGGTTTTATATGGTGAAAGTGGTAAAATTAAGGTCTAAAAGTGAAACAGAATTCCTGTTAATTTTTATGAAAATTTATTTTATTTTATAAGAAAGAGGTAGCTATGGCTTTACCAAAAAGAAGGATATCAAAATCGAGAAGGGACAAACGCAGGACGCACTGGAAATTAACGGCGACCAATGTGGTGAGTTGTTCAAATTGCAATCAACCAAAATTGCCGCACCGGGCGTGTCCAAATTGTGGTTATTATAATGATCGCATGGTATTTGTGCCCAAAGAAAGTTAATTTGGCTAACCTTAAGCAGAACAAGAAAGTTATAAGTGGTTTGTAATGAAGATTGCAGTTGATGCAATGGGCGGCGACTATGCGCCGCGAGAGGTTGTCACCGGCGCCATTTCAGCACTAAGAACAATCAAAGATCGCTTCGAGATAGTGTTGGTTGGTGATCGTGAAAAAATCCGACGAGAGATGATGCTGCATTTCCGGACCCAGGGACTGCCCATCTCGATTCAACATGCTTCTCAACGGGTTGAAATGACTGAATCGCCATCCGCGGCGATTAGAAAGAAACACGACTCCTCGATTAGCGTGGCGATGGAACTTCATCGAAAAGGTGAGGTGGACGCAGTCGTGAGTGCGGGCAATACCGGTGCAGTTTTGGGTACAGCGTTGGTGAAGTTGCGCAAGCTGAGGGGAGTGATACGTCCGGCGATTGGTACGATATTGCCCAATGGTCGCAGCGCTGCCATGTTGATTGACTCCGGCGCCAATGTGGATTGTAAACCGAACCAACTTTTTCAATTTGGGATCATGGGAAGTGTGTTCGTACAAAAAGTGCTCAACATCCAAAAGCCACGGATCGGGCTGCTCAATATAGGAGAGGAAAAAAGCAAGGGCACCGAATTGGTTCAAAAAACGTATGCTTTGTTTGAAAAAAGTAACGTTAATTTTGTAGGCAATGTTGAAGGGCGCGAAATCCTTCAGGATGTTGCCGATGTCGTGGTATGCGATGGTTTTATTGGTAACATTATTCTCAAATTTGCCGAGTCCATCAACGCCGTCTATACCACTAATCTCAGGCACCGAATTGGCAAACGGATTCAATTTAAATTTGGCGCCTATCTGCTCAAGCCCGCGTTTCGCCGGTTAAAGAAAACTTTTGATTATGCGGAATACGGTGGAGTTCCGCTGTTGGGGGTAAACGGTGTGGTCATTGTGTGCCACGGGAGCTCTCCCGCAAAAGCGTTTACCAACGCGATTTTTGAAGCTGAAAAAATGATAGTCGAAAATGTAAACCAAGCGATCGCGAGCAGCTTTGAGGTTGAAATAAAAAATCATGAGATTGAACCTGAAATGGTTACTGATACGGAATTTATCAAGGGAGATTAATTTTACAGTGCAAAAAAATAGTTCGATGATTACCGGTTTAGGTTATGCTGTTCCTGAAAAGGTTCTCACCAATTTTGATCTTGAAAAAATGGTTGATACCAGCGATGAATGGATTCGCACGCGAACCGGTATGTCTGAACGACACATCGCAGATGAAAATACAGCAAGCTCTGATTTGAGCACACAAGCAGCAACAATCGCTTTAGCAGAAGCGAAATTGAAACCTAAACAACTTGATATGATTATTGTGGCGACTGTCACACCAGACACATTGTTCCCGGCGACAGCATGTTACGTTCAAAAAAATTTGGGCGCTGTCAATGCTGCCGCTTTTGATATCAATGCAGCATGTTCCGGCTTTATTTACGGATTAACAATGGCAGATGCATTCATTCGCAGTGGTTTTTATAAAAACATTCTTGTCATTGGCGCTGAGATTTTAACCAAGATTACCGATTGGACAGACCGGGCGACTTGCGTTTTGTTTGGCGATGGCGCGGGTGCGGCCGTTGTTCAACCGGCTAATGGTGGCTCGGAAATTTTGAAAACCTTTATCAAAAGTGACGGCCGGTTAACCGATCTACTAATTTTGCCAGCCGGCGGCAGCCGAATCCCGGCGACGCATGAATCGGTTGATAAACGGCTGCATTATCTCAGAATGGAAGGTCAGGAAGTCTTCAAATACGCAGTGAAAGCCATGGGAGATGCTGCCATTGAAACATTGAAATCAGCCGGCGTTTCTTCTGATGAGCTGGCGCTGCTGATTCCTCATCAAGCAAATATTCGAATCATTCAAGCAACTGCCAGGCGAATTAAACTTCCCATGGAAAAAGTTATGGTGAATGTGGACCGTTATGGCAACACGTCCGCAGCGTCCATTCCAATAGCGCTGACAGAATCTATCCAACAGGGACGGTTGAAAAGGGGAGATTATTGCCTTTTGGTAAGCTTTGGCGGTGGCTTTACCATGGGAGCAGTTTTGTTCAAATATTAAGGATCAAATTGAACAATAAAGTTTTCCGGAAAATTATGCAAAATCGTGATTGCTGGAGTATCATTGTCGCCGGGCTTTTTTTACTAATGATCGCATGCGCTGGCGGCGCTCAATTAATGTTTCAACATCCCGGACAAATTTCTTTTGCCGGAATTAAACGTTTGGCAGTGGCGCCAGTAACCGGAGCCAAGCAAGCCCTGCAGTTGGAACAAAGCTTGCTCGAAGAGCTGGAAGCTATAGATTTTTACCATCTTGTTTACGGTAAAGAGTTGAGTAGTCGATTAGAACCGCATCAAATGAATTATCGCACAATCGCTGGTTTAGATTCTCAATCGCTGGCTGAAATCGGAGAGTGGCTCAAAGCTGACGGTATTTTATTTACCGATTTGAAATCGCTGGAAATGGAGTTCGAAGCACAGGGATCGGAACAAATTGAGAAAAAAGTGTGGACCGGTGAATATGAGCGCAATCAGTTTGGAGAAATTATTGAAGAAGAGGATTCGTCCGGCGTTAAAATCAAAAAGAAAAAATTAAAATTAAAGATTTTAGACCAGAATTTCCAGATTCGAAAAGCTACGATCGAAGTAATTTTCAGGTTGGTCGAGTTCCGCAGTGCAATGACGGTTGGCATCTGGGATAAAGTGGAGCATTATATCGATAATACAGTCATCGGAAATCAATCGGAAATATTGCAGGATGAACAACAGATCAAACAGGAGCTGGTCGAACGGGTGGTTTCGGAATTTGTGGCTGAGATTGCCCCCCGGAGTCAATCGGTGAAACGACGCATCGAGACCGGTTTTGCAGAGATTGACAGCGGCGCAGTTTACGCGCATAAAAATAATTGGAAGCATGCTCTCTCCTGGTGGGAAAAGGCTGAACAAGCTCATCCCAGCAGTGCAAAAGTATATTATAATCAGGGGCTGGCTTATGAGGCGCTGGGCGATTATAAATCAGCCGAGTTGCATTATCTGAAGGCAACACTGATAGATGTCGAAAATAAGCAGTATCAGAAAGCGATTGATAATATTAAAAAAATCTGGCTTGAAAAGTATCAGAGCAACTAATAGCAGGTAACAGGAATAATGGCAAAACGCGGCTTTCTTTTTCCGGGGCAGGCTTCACAATATGTGGGAATGGGTGCGGATCTTTATGAAAACAGTGATTATCCGATTGCCAGACAGGTTTTTAACCAAGCCAATGATGTGCTCGGTTTTGATATTAAACGTGTTTGCTTTTCAGGACCTGAGGAGCAGTTAAAGCAGACGCGAATCACGCAGCCCGCGATTTTTATCCATAGTTACATCGTTCATCAAATCATTATCGGGCGCGGGATAAAAGCCGACGCCGTTGCCGGGCACAGTCTCGGCGAATATACGGCGCTGGTCGCCGCGAACGCGATATCGTTTGAGGATGGGTTAGGCGCGGTTCAAAAACGAGGAGAACTGATGCAACAAGCCGGTCAGCAAAATCCAGGCTCGATGGCGGCTATTATCGGCATGTCGTCAGAGCAAGTGGTAGCAATCTGTCATCAAGCGTCAACCGCTGGCGTGGTTCAACCCGCTAATTTTAATTCGCCGACTCAAATCGCTATTTCCGGGAGCGTGGCCGGGGTGGCGCGGGCAATGGAAATCGCCGATGAAAAAGGCGCAACCAAAGTTATTCCGTTAGTGGTAAGTGGCGCGTTTCATTCTCCACTGATGGAATCGGCTCAGGCTGAATTGCGTAATGCACTGGATTCGATTGATTTTCACCAGCCACGTTTGCCGGTATATGCTAATGTGACCGCCACACCGGAAACAGATGCGGCTCAAATTAAACAACTCTTGTACCAGCAGCTCACTTTTCCGGTGCGTTGGGTGGAAACAATTCAAAATATGGTTGCTGACGGTATCACCGAATTTATCGAACTCGGACCCGGGAAGGTGCTTGCCGGTCTGGTGAAAAGAATTGACCGAAAAGTTAATGTTCGAACAGTCGGAACGGTGGAAGAGATCCTTTCGCTTTAGAATAAATAAGAATGTGCAACAATCAGGAGGAAATAATGAGCCAAAAGGTTGTTGTTGTCACTGGAGCTGCTCGAGGTATTGGCAGAGCCATCGCGGAAAAATTTGGACAATTGGGTTTCAATATCGTTATCTGTGATGTTGAAAAAGACCTGGTCGCAGCAACGGCAAAAGAAATCGGGAAGTTAGGTGTCAAAGCGCTGGGAATGAAAGTTGATGTCACACAAATGGTTGAGGTGGAAAATTTATTTGAAAAAACGATCGCTGCTTACGGCCGAGTTGATGTTCTCGTCAATAATGCGGGAATTACGCGCGACACGCTTCTGATAAGGATGCAGGAAAATGATTGGGATGCAGTGATTGCTGTTAACTTGAAAGGAACCTTCAATTGTACCAAAGCCGCTGCAAAAATTATGATGAAACAGCGAACCGGTGCTATTGTCAATATTGCTTCGGTAGTTGGGGTGATGGGGAATGTGGGTCAGGCAAACTATGCAGCCTCGAAAGGCGGCGTTATCAGCCTGACTAAAAGCGCGGCTAAAGAATTGGGATCGCGCGGAATTACAGTCAATGCAGTTGCGCCGGGATATATCGAAACTGATATGACCAAAACGCTGTCAGCTGAGGTTAAACAGGCGTTTTTAAATTTAATTCCGCTGAAACGCCCGGGTACTCCAGAGGATGTGGCTGATGTGGTCGCTTTTTTAGCTTCACCAGCAGCCCGTTATATTAGCGGGCAGGTGATTCATATCGATGGCGGCATGGTTATGTAAATCTTGTAAGCGATCACGGGTTGATGGTGTTTAGTTGTTGATATTTAAGACGTTGGATTGAGGCGCCTTTATTCGTCGCCACCTCCTATAAGGAGAATGCACTCCATAATAACAGTACATTAAAATTTTTGTAATTATTCAGCACTGTTAACTAATAATGTCATTCCGGCATGTTTTTAGCCGGAATCTCCTGAATATATTTGCAAATTAATATTTAAAAGTTCTATTATTGAGATTCCGGCATTCCGCTTCGCTCCAGCCGGAATGACGTAACCGATCACGGGGTTATTAACAAGCCGTTAAAACGGCTTTGGATATGTTTCGTTAATGCTGTAACCACCATGATGAATCATGGTGTTAGTTCAAAGAG
>OMKS01001198.1_pt1 | contig 23495 bp, 19 predicted proteins | sample 1674721 | NCBI WGS metagenome assembly OMKS01 (sample SAMN06264996, study PRJEB25208) | sediment metagenome | isolation source: hot spring sediment | place: USA: California | collected 2014-09-02
ACCGTTCTTTCGACGAGAGGTTCCCATAGTGCATCCCGATAAGGCAACGATTCACGACGTTTTGAAGCTATCGCCCGTGTCATCTGGCTCGGCGAACTGTAAAAGATGAGACGGATATGAGTCAAATCCACATGTATATTCGAGTTTTATTACAGAAAAGAAAGTCCGAAATGGAACAAGTGGATGGTTAACGGAAAACTGGGAATATGATACAAATAATCTCAACGGAAATATGTTAATCTATACAAATGCGGCTGGAGTTGAAACTCAATATTCTTATGACACATTTAATGGCAATACGACTTCACTGGTAAATCGAACCCGAATTAATGTCAGTGGTGAAAATATTGATATCTATTATACCTATGATTTTCAGCAGTCACTTCTATTATCCGAAGAAGATCCACTTGGAAAAATTACCAATTATACTTACGATGACATTGGTAGGCTGATCAACGTAATCTATCCGACCATTGATAATTCAAGACCTGTAAGAACATATGAATATGATGATATGAACCTTACAATTTACATCATGAATGAAGAGGGATACGTTGAATCGAAGACGGAATACGATCCCCTTGGAAGAGCGGCATTTATTTCTAGATTGAATGCTACAAATGCCACTTATTCATATGATGCACAGCATTATTATGATTTCGAAGATCGAATCAAGAAAGTATGGGACGATAATTACAATGCTATCACAACCGATTATGATTTCCTAGGAAGGAAAGTCAAAATTACAAACGCAGATAATACTTACCAGACAATCGCCTATGATGATAAAGAACATTCCGTAATGACAGAAGATGAAATGGGAAATAAGATCGAAAGAATTTATGATATTGTTGGTAATCTTATCAACGTTAGAGAGTACATTAATGATATAGCTTATTATGAAACGAATTGCACTTATAACGATGCCGGGGAATTGAAAACGATTACGGATGCGCTTAACCAGACAACAACCTATTATTATGATAATCTTGGACGTCGGATTAATATAACCTATCCGGACGCTACTTTCAAAATGATAACATATGACAATCTCGGTCAGATAATTGATATTATAAAGCCAGACGGGAATCACACGAAATTCTCATATGATGAACTCGGTCAGAAGAAACGGGTAATCTATTCCCAGAACGAATGGATCAACTATACTTATGACAAATGTGGAAACATACTTGCGGCGTTGTATAAGAGAGATCCCGTGACCGTTAATACTTGGAGAGACTATGATGCCGGGAATAGAATATTGAATGATACAACTGCCATCGCTGGTGACAATTCATATAATTATACTGTCAGCTATGAATATGACAATAGAAGCCTTATCACGAATATTGATTGGGAAGAAGACGATATCAGCTATGAATACGATGAGTTTGGAAGAGTGACAGAGGTCTATAATTCTCTCTATACATATGCGGAATATAATTATAATACACTTGATATGATAATAAACATTACTTACTACAATGGAGTTGTTACCGAATTCACATATGATTCCCAAAGATATTGGCTTGAGAAGATTCTCACGAAGGATGATGGTCAAGACACAATGATGGAGTTGAATTATACATATGATGATTCCGGAATGATCACAAATATAAATGGTGAAACATACGAGTATGACGCCCTTGGTCGACTAGTTAACTGCTATGGTCCATGGGGGACGATCAATTATACATACGATGCTGTTGGTAACCGATTACAGCAAAAGCATGGCATAACATGGACGAACTATTCATACGGATCTTATAATCGCCTACTTTGGGTAAATAGCACTTCTAACGTGAATTATGAATACGACTCAGCAGGTCGATTGACTGTTAAGAATGATGATTATTGGGAATATGAATATGATTACTCTGAGAAATTAATTGAGGTGCAAAAAGATAACTCAACAGTTGCTGAATTTGTGTATGATGCATTTGGAAGACGAATCAAGGTCACAGAAGGTAGTACGACATATTTTGTCTATGACGATCAATCGCCTGTCCTCGAGAAGAATAACAAGGAATACAATTACTTTTATGGGAATGGACAGATAGTCTGCAAATTTGAAGCCTTTAACAAACATTGGTATTATTATCAGGACCTTCTCGGAAGCATTAGAATCGTTACGGATAAAGATGGTAATCCTGTATTTCAGAGTAATTACGAACCTTTTGGAATTCCGAATGGAGCTAGTGGCTCTTCAACATTTACCTATACCGGGGCTCCTAAGGACTCATCTACTGGGCTTTATTATTTACAGACAAGGTACCTCAATCCTTTGATTGGTAGATTCACACAAATGGATAGCTGGACGGGGGAAATAAAGAGCCCTAAGACGATGATTCGCTATGTATATTGTGCTAATAACCCGATATTAAATTCAGATCCTTCAGGTATGTATTATTCAGAGCCTGGTATTTTTATTGGTGGGGGTCGTAGTTACATAGAAGCTGGTTTCTGCACAATTTCCCCTTCACCCCCTTTATTACCTAAACCTCAACCTACACCCACACCTGAAATAATTATTATTAACGAGAAATATTTTGAAGATCGCGGTTGGAATATGTATCCCGTTATTACGTTAAAACCCGGTTATGGAGGTATTACATGGGAGTCTGGGATTTATGGGATTCTTGAAAAAAGAAGCACTATAAAATTTTGGGGGATGACAATAGGTTATATATATGATATTTATTATCATGCACTTGTTGGTGTGGGAGTATCAAAAACTCTACTTGCTGTGCAATTAGGTGAAATTCCATTACAGATATCTGGAGGTGTATATTGGGGAAGTTCTCCAAATGCTGGCGGCTTCGCAATTGGTATGGGTCCAATTCTCGGTATGGGGGTGAGCCAAGAAGGTGACATTACAGGCTTTATGTTGGAGCCATCACTTAAATTCACATCTGTTGGATATATGACCTATCTTTTCACAGAAACCCGAATTGCATCTATATTCACAGGAGTGCTCGGAATCCCAATAGGGATTTCATTTTAGGTCCATGTCCCTATTAGGCAATAGGAGATTATGAGTGTATGATAATGGAAATTGTAATAGCTCAAAAGAAAGCACTGATTAATTCGCTCATCCAAAGTATAGCGGTAACAATAACATTCTTGAGTATGCAACTATTGCTGGAAACATTCTATGATTTGAATTTTGGAACGGATTCGATTTTTATTTATCCATGGTTTATGGTTTTTATGATTGCAGGTTCTATTCAAAGATATTATCAAGCAAAGAATAAGAAATTGAAACTGATAATGGGTAGAAAATCATTAATCGTCTTAATGTTTATTATTCCTATTTGGGGAATTTGCAGTATAGTTGCTTTCCTGTGGCTTTTTGATCTCCCGCTAATTCTTGCTTATATGGGTGGCTATGCAACATCTCTTGTCTTTATTGGCACAAAGTTAGAATATTCTTTGGTGAAGATAATACGGATTCCAGTCTGAGAGGGGCTTACGTCCTTCACCTGGCACATTTCTGTTATGTTGAATAATAAAGAAGTAGAGGTTAACCGTTTGAGGCGACGAGCTCAGTAAGGTCCAGCTCATCAAGCAACTCCGGTTTCGGAACGCCGTCCTTATCCCATCCTCTGGCGGTGTAATAGTCTTCGAGCTCCGCAATAAACTCTTCCTTATCTAGGATCTGCCCCTTCGATGGACCTTCTCCGATCTTCTCAGTGTAGAACCGCTCGGGCAGCATGTCGTCTACCTTCGTCAGCCCTTCCCGGAGATTATACAAACGTTCCAAAGTCCATATTCTCTTTGACGCTTTCAACAGCTTCTCGGCATTGAACCTGATGCCGGATGCGGCGGTAATTAGCGGGGCGACCTGCTCCACAGAGTTGCCGAACGCATTCCTCGCGCCGAACTTGCAAATTATCAGGGAATCGAATATCGTGGCAGCATCTTGATATTCCACGACTGTCGGGGTTTTGCCACGCAATTTTAAACGGTCAATTACGCCCGTGAACAGTTCTGGCACGTATATCGTGCCTCTCAGATGGCATGCGCCCCTCGGAGAGGTCGCATATGCCAGTGACATCCCAGTCAGCGACCTGGGCTCGTAGCCCGGCGGCTCCATGCCTTTGACGTGTATCGCAAAAGCCCTCGCCTTCTCGTCGAACCTCTCCGACACTCGCTTGACCCCCTCGGCGAGCATGTCGCCCAATCCCTCTCGCCTGCCGATCTTCTCGACGAGATCGACTATCATATGACCGTCTCCCCAGTTGAGCTGCTTTCCGCCCGTCTCCTTCTCGGTCAGATATCCCTTCTGGAACAGCTCGATCGCGTATGCGATCGAATCGGCGGTGCTGATCGTGTCTATGCCGTATTTGTTGCATAGGTAGTTCGCCTTGATGATCACGTTTGCGTCGTCGTTCCCGCAGTTCGGGCCGAACAGCGCGATGGTCTCGTACTCCGGGCCTTCTATCTCGGACTCGTAGTCCCCGAATGCTTTGTTGATCTTGGCGCAATGCAGAGGGCAGCGGTAGCATGCGGCGTGTCGGACGAAGTTCCCGTTCTTGTGCATCCAGTCACCGGTGACCATTTCATAGTTGTCGAACCAGCTCGTGGAGAAGTTACGCGTCGGAATGCATCCGCCCTTTCCGGTTATCCCAGCGACCATCGCGGTTCCGTAATTCGCGAAGGCCGCAGCCTTCTCCTTCACGGTCTGCGTGGCCTTCTTGAAGGACTCCTTGAGGAACTCCTGGTCGGCCATCGCGATCTCGCCCGTGCCCTTCACGGTTATGGCCTTGAGGTTCTTGCTCCCCATGACCGCTCCGACGCCGCCCCTTCCCGCGGCGCGGCTGTTGTCGTTCATGATCGCCGCGAAGCGAACCAACTTCTCCCCGGAGGGACCGATGACTGCCGATTTAGAGCCTGGATGCTTTTGTTTGAGCGCAGAGGTTGTCTCGAATACATCCTTCCCCCAGAGGTCGGACGCGTCCCTTATCTCCAGCTTTCCGTCCTCGATGTACAGATAGCTGGGCGACCTGGCCTTCCCGTAGATTATGAGCCCGTCGAATCCCGCCTTCCTCAGCATCGGCGAGAAATGGCCTCCTGAGTGGGCGGCGGAGCAGGTGCCGGTGAGGGGGGATTTTGTGGTGACGTTATAGAACGCGGTGAATGATCCAGATGTGGCCGTATACGGTCCGACGATGAATATGAGTCGGTTCTCCTCTCCGAGCGGGTCGACCTTCGGCGGGTTCTCCTCATAGAGGAGTCTTATTCCAAGGCCTCTGCCCCCGATAAAATCCTCCATCATCTTGTTGTCGATTGTCCGTTCCTCTGTACTGCCATCTGACAGGTTGACCTTGATCACTTTCAAGATATCATTCCCCCCCATTTCTGACAATGGGACGGTAAGCGATAATTTGGGAACCTATAAAATCATTTGGAAATTAGACCGTGAGGAAATTGAAAAATTTTCACCCATCTGGCCTTTTCAGATAGCTATTATGGGCGATCTCCGGAAAGATTGCCAAGTCAATCGGTTATCGTCACCCGGGGACGCAGCTCATTCAATTTCCTTGGAGAATATCCTGGAGATCCTCTTGGTCTCCTCCGGCGCCGTGATAATCACGACCGAATCCCCGGATCGAAGAGTGAGCTTCTTGTCCGCGTCCAACAGGTTGCTGTTGCGGATGACCGCACCGACCGTCGACTCCTCTGGAAGATACAGCTTATCAATCGTGGACCCGTCCGCGTAGCTCCCGTCCTCCACCTGGAACTCCATGACACGGGCAACTCCTTCCCCGACGACGGCGCTGGCTCTGACATCGTTCATTGCATCCAGTAATTTCTGAACGGCGTCACTGGTCCTGTCCGCCACCTTCTTCACTCCGAGCTCATGGAATATCCTCACATTCCTGGGGTTGTTCGCTCCGAGGACGATGTTGGGAATGGCAAACTGATGTTCCGCTATTTGCGCAGCTACGAGGTTCGCGTTATCGTCTCCGCTTACCGCGATGAGAACATCGGCCTTGTTCGCGCCTGCAGATTCAAGTGATGCTACCTCTGTGCCATCTCCGGAAATAACGAACAGGCTCGTATCCGCCCTGAGAATATTGGCGACCTCCTGATTCTTCTCGATAATGACTACATCATTTCCGTTTGCCACCAATTTTGAGGAAAGGCTGGTGCCCAGCCGCCCGCCTCCAACGATAATGCAGTACATGTTCTCGCCCCGTTGATTGGTCGATGAGCAAATTAAGGTTTCTGGAAAGATGGGATTCGATAGTATTTTATGCATCCAGATGAATTCATTCAGCCAGACCAATCCTGGCTGGCGGAGAGAAAGATGGAGCCTCATGCAATGGAAGACCGGTTTCAGCGGCTGCTGCCCTCCAGAGGGTATGAAAGAAAGGGAAAGACGGAGCTGAAGAGGTACCAAGCGTCGCATCAGTCCGTAGGAAAGCCCGTCTCAGAGAAGATGATCGAGCGGCTCAGAGTGGTCGTTATGGGCGGCGGAAGGGTGGGCCAGCTGATCGCCTCTCTTCTGTGAACGGAAAAGCATCAGGTAACGCTGATCGAACGAGACCGCGAAAAATCAGCCATGCTTGCGGAGAGGTTACCGGACATCCTCGTTGTCAACGGGGACGGGACGGATATACGGATCCTCCGGGACTCGGGGACCGATCTCGCAGACATTTTCATAGCCGTTACGGGCGACGACAACCTGAACTACGTATCCGCTCAGATAGCCAAGAAGAGCCTGCACGTCCCCAAGGTCATTGCCAGGGTAAACGACCCGCTGAACGAGAACAATTTCATCCGAGTCGGGATCGACAAACTGGTCACCACCACCAAAGCCACCGCTGGAGAGATACTCGATGAAATAAGTGGGGGGAAAACTGTTCTTCCGCTGGCAGGCGTGAGGTTCGAGATACTCTACGCGATTCTCAGGGACAAATCCCCAATGGTCGGAAAGAGGATCAGGAAATGCGGGCTGCCCAGAAAGGCGTTCATAATCTCGATCAACAGAGAGGGCGAGCCGATGGTCCCGGACGATATAACTGTCTTGAGGACGGGAGATCTCATTGCCGTCCTTACTCCTCTTGACATCTCGGAAAAGGTCAAAATAGTCCTGTTGAGACAATAGGACCGGGTTATCTCATCTGAACTTCCGGCTGAGCGAGGCGAAGAATATCAGGATGGGGATGATCTCAATTCGACCGACCCACATATCCAGTATGAGGACGATCTTGGCTCCCGACTGAAGATCGTGGGATGTCAGTCCGCTGCTCATGCCCGTGGTGCTGACTGCGCTCGTGCACTCGAACAACGAGCTCTCCAGATGATGGCCGTAGGAGGAGATTATCAGGGTTGATGCAAGAATTGTGAAGATATACGCGGACGCGAAGACATAGATATCCATCATCCTACGGTCGGTCACCGTCTTCTTGATGATGTGGTGGTAAGTCCTAGGGAACACCACGCTTCCCGGCAACAATGCTCTCTTGATGTTCCACCATATCGACTTGAAGATCAGGGCGAACCGCGCGAGCCGCAGACCGCCGGAAGCAGATGAGGTGCTTCCGCCAATCATCATGCAAATAATCAGCAGAAACGTGACCAAGGGCGCCCAGGTTATCGCTAGAGTACTTGGGTTTTCAATCGTCCATCCGGTGCTCGTCAGCCCGGACATGACGTGGTAGAAGCCTGAGCGGACTGCCTGGACATCGCTCACTGCCGAGTCGCTATTGAATATCCACAGAGCCGCAATCGTAGAGAAGAGTATCAGGAGGATAAGGAAGGTGCGGGACTCTATATTTCGGATTACCTCCCTGAAATTTCCGGAGAGGATCGAGATGTGCACCGCAAAATTGGTAGACGCCATGAACATTATCACGAGGGTCGCCAGCTCTATCTGCGTGCTGTCGAAGTATTGGATACTGTCTGAATGAGTGGAGAATCCGCCGGTGCTGAGCCCGGTCATCCCGTGAAATACGGCGTCGAACGGTGACATTCCGACAATAAACAGTAGCACTGAGCTGACAAGCAGAAACCCGAGGAATAGATAGAATATCGACTTCGCCGTGTTGATCATGCTCGGTCTGATCCTTTCAGATGGCGTCAGCTCAGTCGCAGCCCTCGAGATCGATTCGCTGCCGGTCCTTGCCTTGCTGAGGATGACTATGCTTATTAGTATGATTCCCAAGCCTCCCAGGAACTGCATGAGCGCCCGCCAGATGTTAACGCTGTTTGGCATTTCATCCGCGAATTCCTGGAGAATGCTCAGACCGGTGGTAGTCCAACCGGCCATACCATCGAAATAACAATCGAGAAAGGAAAGCGAGACTCCACCGGAGTAAAGCTCAGACGTGCTGTAAAGCGGTATTGCGCCGAAAAAGCTCGCAATAGGCCAGAAGAGAACCGTTAGCGCGATCGAGTGCTTGAGTTTGATTTCCTTTTGTGCCTTAATCGGGAAGTAAAAAGCTGAACCGACCGCAGCCGCGGCCGATGCGGCGATGAGGAAATCATCAATTGTGCTCCATTCCTGATAGTAAATCGCCAAGGGCACCGGAATGAGCAGGGAGAGAGAGATCAGGAGGATCAGAAGGCCCAAATCCCTCGCGATGATCCGGATATCCTTAATGTTCATCGATAGCCTCCAAGGAAACCCCGTTCTTTAGAGCGGGGAGGAATTGGAGTAACTTACGGTCCCCTCCCATATACGTATCTATACTCGGAGCTAATGATTCTATTGCATGCAACGGACAATCACTCTGCATATCGAACCCAATGACCGATTGGTCAAGACCATCGAAATGACCAATCTCGCTACCAATGATATCCTCAAGGCGGGCTTCGAGAATAGGATCGTCAATAAGCTCAAGCTCCACCATCTCACATACTACCCCCTCAGAAAAAAATATCCTGACATCCCCGCGTCCATCGTTACAACTGCCCGGGACAATGCTTCCGAAATGCTGAAACGGGAAAAACTCAAGAGACTGTCCACCAAACGAAAATGGTCGGCCATCAGATACAATCAACGGACATTCACGCCTGAACTCGGAAAGGGATTCGTGACCCTCGCAAGTACTAACAAGAGAGTCAACGTCCCAATTAAGATCCCAAATTATTTCAGGAAATATTTGGGTTGGAAGGTCGTTTCTGCCAAGCTCTCCTATACTGGCCGTAAACTCGTTCTCGGCATCGTGGTCGAGGAAAGAACGCCTTCTGTCAGGCCACCAAATACCATCATCGGTGTCGATACAGGCATAATCAACCATGCCGTCTTCTCCAATAACAATTTTTACAGATCTTCTAACATTCGAAAGGTCAAAGGGCAAAACCAGTATCTCCGTCGGAGGCTTCAGGCCAAAGGCACCCGCTCCGCCAAGAGAAAGCTCAAGCAACTCTCGGGACGGGAAAAACGCTTCATGGTCGATGTCAACCACCAGATAGCTAACTGGATATTGTCCCAACCTTTCGATGCTGTAGCATTGGAGAAGCTCGGAATTCGTAGAGAGAAGAGGCTCGGGCGAAGCTTCAACGGGAAGCTCGGAAATTGGGCCTTCGGCCAACTTCAAAGGTTCATCGAATACAAGGCCGAAGGGCAGGGCAAGGCCATCATCTACATCGATGCCCGATATACGAGCCAGAAATGCTCCCGATGCGGCGATATCCGCAAGAGCAACCGAAACGGGCTCGTCTACAAATGCAAGGCATGCGCCTTCGAACTCCATGCTGACCTCGATGCTGCACGCAACATCGCCAGCCTCGGTAAAGCTGAGGCAGGTAGGTTGTCCGTCAACCAACCAATCGTAGCGAGCTCTGTTTCCGAACATTCGGTTTCACCTCAGTTACAAGCCTCGTCTTTCAGAGCGGGGTAGTTGACCATCTAACTCACCAGCTGCCAAAGCAAGAGAGCAAGAGATGCGGAGCCCCAGGCGATGATCACAAACCAGAAAACGAATCCGAACTCGATCAAAATGCCCACGACGATAGACATCGCCGCCTTTAGCAAACGAGCTATCTTTGCGGGCCTCTTTGGCATATTATCTAACTGCTCCTTCGATTATATATATATTGTTGATTTTATCAATTTTATCGACGCCTTCGAGTCGATATCAAGTTGTTGGGATATGAAAATCATTCAAGCAGCTGGCAGAATTATCTTGATGACCGTTCCCTTTGTGTGATCCCCAGCTATTCTGTCGTCAATCGAAATCGAACCGCCGTACAGATGCACAAGAGCACTCACAATTGAAAGGCCCAAACCCGTCTTCTCCCCGAGGCGGGAGATCTGCGAAGTGATATCCAACAGATCCTTTTTTCTGTCGTCTGGGATACCAGTTCCATTGTCTTTGATGGAGAATATCCAGAAATCTCGATTGGTGAATTCGTCGTGCATCGGCTCTATCGAAAACCAGATCTCTACCTCCTCCCTCGGATTATGCTCGATAGAATTTGAGATCAGATGATCGAACATATCTCCGATGAGGTCGTTTGCGAAGATATAGCAGTTGTCCGGCATCGCGCCATGCTCGATCTTGACCTTCTTCTTCGGATATCTCGATATGGAGATCGGTATCTGATTGTTCAATGAATTTATGAGATCTACCCTCAGGAGGGAGGATTTGTCTCGAGAGCGTATAGATGACAGCCGTCTGACCTTCTGGATGAGGTCTACGATATTCTCCATCTGATTCAACGTGTTTTTCAGGTATTTTTTCTGCCTATCCTTGTCGATGCCTTCGGCAATTGACATTTCGAGGTATCTTCGCATTATCGCATTCTGATTCCTTACATCGATGAATAATAGCCTGTTAAGGAGTTCAATCTCCTCCTTCGCCCCGAGGGTTTCCATGTAGTTCTTGGTGTTCTCCATTGCTATCGACACCAGGGAGGCATAGATGCCTATGCTCTCAATGGTCTCAGGCGAGGGGATGAGCCCGTCGCTTGGGTTGTCCGGATACATCATTCCAAGGATTCGTCCCTTCCTGTCCCTGAAGAGATAGATTAGATTGTCCAACGGATGCCATGCACGGGGATGCGCCCTTGGCTGCTCCCTTAACTTGTATAGCCTATCTATCCCATCCGATGTCTGAATCTCATACCTGAGCCATTCATCTGGAAGCTTCTCTCCGGGGATGAAATATGCATCGTGCGCAACGAGATAATCCGGGGAAATATCGAACCTCATCGAGTCCTTGGGAAGCCGGAGCGATTTGGATATATTGACTTCCTCCTGGGAGTATCCCATCAGAGCAATATATTTGAAGCAATTCTCCCTTTCATCGAACAGTATTATCGATGCGGCCTTAAAGCCGAAAAGATCCGAAAGGATCGTCAATATATTGTTCATCATTCTCTCGGGGTTCTTGATCGCCAGCATCTCTCTTACGAAGCTCAATATCCGCGATATCCTGGCGGAGCGCTTCTCGGCGGCCTCGGTAATGGCCTGCTCCTTTTCGTTCAACTCAGCCTGTTCGATGGCGACAGATGCGAGCGATGCGAAAATCTCGATCGCCTTTATGGATTCGAGCGATGGTATCTTGCCATCAGAGGGCTCTTCGATTTCGATAGACCCGATATATTCGCCGCCTTGAGAAACGAAGCTGATATTGACATGGTCAAGAGGATGCCACATATCAGGAGCCTTTCTGGGAGTACTCGCACTTTTCTCATCGATGCCGAAACATAGGTCCCTTTCGTCGTATGGCCCCAGTCGCGTATACAGCTCCGCCGGAACGAAGTAAGATAGCCTGCCAATCTTGTTGGCAAACTCTCTTGCCCTGTCGATCTCCATTCCCGTGTATGATATCGTTTGAAGCTTGGATTTCTCCTCATCGGTAAATCCCAGGATGATCTTCGGTTTTCGGATATTCAAATCGCCGTCATTCTCGCTTATCCATATGATCATTGATTTTATCGGAAAGATTTCCCTGAGAGTCTTGGCCAATTCGTCGAGTAGGTCATCGATATTTTCAATAAACAATAGGTTAGAGGCGGCATCAATCACGCGGTCTAAGACTTCCTTTGTTGGAAATCCCATACCGTGTGGCTTTGGACCGATTTCTCTGATCCACGGCTCGATATCTTCAGGCGAAAGCTCAGTTTCCAACTACGATCACCGCGCGTTTTATGGGATTACATACGCTGCGTTCTGAGGTTCTATCGGATTATTCGATTTATCAGCCTAACAGATATGTATATCTTAGCTCCGAATTTAAGATTAATATCGGATTATCGCAAATGATGTTACATCGCGAATCATAATAATTAAATCCGGATTCCCTTCTCTCGAGCCATAATGATCTGCCTGGGAATCGAAGGAACTGCCCACACCGCTGGAGTCGGGATAGTCGACGGCGAAGGCAAGGTTCTGGCAAATATTATCAAGATGATCGGAGGAGAGGTGAAGGGCATTCACCCCAGAGAGGCTGCGAATCACCATGTCAAGAATCTGCCAGGGATGATAGACAAGGCTCTGGAAGAGGCGGGAATCGCTCCCGAGGATCTGGATTTGATAGCCTTTTCTCAGGGTCCAGGGCTGGGGCCTTGCCTGAGGACGGCGGCGACCGCGGCAAGGGCGACCGCGCTTTCGATTGGCATCCCAATAGTCGGAGTGAACCATTGTGTCGCGCACTTGGAGATCGGAAGGGTAGTCACGGAGTGCGAAGACCCTGTCCTGCTATACGCCTCGGGGGGGAACACCCAAATAATAGCGTTTGCCGGCGGAAGGTACAGGGTCTTCGGCGAGACGTTGGATATCGGAATCGGCAATCTGCTCGATAAATTCGGGCGGGAAATGGGTTTTGAATTTCCATCTGGTCCAGAGATTGAGAAGTTGGCGAAGAAGGGGAACGAGCTGCTAGACCTGCCGTACAGCGTGAAAGGTATGGATGTGGCTTTTTCTGGAGTTCTCACAGCCGCACTGCAACTGAGGAAGAAAGGCGCTTCAATCGAGGAGCTCTGCTTCTCCATTCAGGAGAACTGCTTCGGCATGCTCGTGGAGGTCACGGAGAGGGCAATGGCGCATGTAGAGAAAGAGGAGGTGCTGCTCGGGGGCGGCGTAGTCCAGAACAGGAGGCTCCAGGAGATGGTCGAGATCATGTCGAAGGAGAGGGGGGCGAAGATGTTCGTCCCTCCAGGGAGGCTATGTGTGGACAACGGCGCCATGATCGCATGGACGGGCGTGCTCATGCACCGCAACGGCGTCCATTTTAACATCGAAGACACGAAGGTTAATCAGAGATTTCGTACCGATGATGTCGACGTGGTGTGGAGAAGGTAGCGGCTTCCCGACCTCGGATTTCAACTGGTTATTCCGTCCTCGGACAGGGTGAATACCGCCTCAGCCTCTGGGAGATTCGGAGAATCTATCAGTCTGGCGATCCTCTTTCCTCCCTTGCTTTTTCTGAGGTACAGTCTGAAGGTGGCAGTGTGACCGACGATATGACCTCCTATCGGCCTTGTTGGGTCGCCGAAGAAAGCATCCGGCTTGGCCGAAACCTGGTTGGTAACGGCAATAACTGCGTTGTTGAGATCGCCGAACCTCATCAGCTCGTGCATGTGCTTGTTCAGCGCCTGCTGCCTCTCCGCCAGAACACCCCTACCGACATATTCTGCCCTGAAATGAGCAGTGAGCGAATCGACCACGATGAGCCTTATCGGGTATTCCTTTGTAAGCTCCTGGGCCTTCTCCACGAGAAGCATCTGATGATGCGAGTTGAATGCCCTGGCCACATGGATGCTCTTTAGGACCTCGTTGGTATCGAGATCCAGAGCTTCCGCCATTTGAATGATTCTCTCCGGTCTGAAGGTGTGTTCCGTATCTATGTATATCGAGTGACCCGAGAGGCCGCCTTTGTCCTTTGGCATCGTCACATTGACCGCCAGCTGGTGACCGAGCTGGGTATTGTGTAGCAATGTTGGAAGGTTGCCTCCGATCAGTGTATGTATGCCTGGTACGATCAGATCGTAAACGTAGTCGTCGTGATCGATCGTCTCAATCGTGACGATTCTGTCCCAGTCCAACTCTGATTCTTCCGCTCTAGAATCCCCGGAGTGGACCCCATCCGACTCATCCGAAGCATACCCGTAGGTGAATGGCCGCGTCAGGGCAAGTCTTGCATAACGACCGACGGATTCTTCGCTTATGTGTGAGGTAATCCCGATCCTAGCCAGAAGGTAAGCTATCTGGCTGGCGACGATTCCACTGCGAACCGATAGCGTGCTGGAGCCGATATCGCCTGTGCCGGAAAAAAAACCGTTCAGAAATTTCTTAACCGTCTCATCGGAACCAGACAGAGCCGCATCCTGAATCGGCCTGCCGTGAACAGCGGAATCCCAGCCCCGCTCAAAGGCCTCATCGTAATCGAGCGTAACTGAAATCGGAGTCGGCAGCTTGCGAGGGAACGCAAGCGTATCCCCCGGACTAAGCAGACCGGCGGGGGTCCAGACTTCCATAGAATCCCTGAGAGTGAGCAACATATGCGGCATGCTTATGCGAAGTAGACGTCCGCCCTCCGTCGCGATCTCGATTATCTTAGAGACCTTCTCCCGGTATATTCCAGCAGCCTTTGCCCTGACGACTCGTCCAGATTCCTGATCGTATCCGGCCACATCGATTCTATCCGTGGGCACCATTGTTCCCGAGTCGATGGCTACCTCTCCGTCGATATCGCGGTATTTTTGGTACATCTCTGCGATGGGCTCAATATGGGTGATATCCGGATTGGAATAGTAGATGAGGGTGTCTCCCGCAAAGCATTTTCCCGAGCCATATTCGCCAAAGAATTCGGATATCGCCTGTGTTTCGAAGCCTCCGCCCATGAGATCATCCAATGCTTTCGATCCGGATGTGAGCTTCCCGATCAAACGCCTCCTCTCGAGGACGACATCCCCGCTCTCGAACTTCCCGACATCGGCCGCCTCCTTTGCCGACGCGATTATCTTGGCGGCTGTGCTCTCTCCGATCTCCGCTACCTCAGAAAGCTTGCTGGGAGATTCGACCGCAATGGACATAAGATCCGAGTATCCGGCCTCTTTAAGCTTGTCCGCAATAGCTGGCCCGACGCCCGGAAGCTTCTCGAAATCGTCATCTGGCATAAAGGCACCCAGAACAGAAACTGAGGTTGCTGATATAAGGATAACTGTTGGAGGTAGACGAAAATGGGCCTCAGAGGTTCTGGTCGGTTTTTTATCGATATCGATCCATTAAATGACGTGCCCACCCTGAGCGGTCATCGGGGACCGAAAAAGGCGATGAAAAGGCGTATTTTATCATATCTTCCGACGGGCATCCGACCATGACAACATCTCCTGCATCGGGCAAAAGATTTATCTAAGCCGGGCTTTTGGGTTGTCCAATGGCCAAAAAGAAGCGGAAGAAGGAGGCTGAGGCTGAGAAGTATGAATTTGTGCCTCCAGATTTCGATGAGAAGCAGTTCTTGAAGGACGAGATGAAGGCCACGAAGCGTACGATTCTCAACGTGCTTTACGGTGCTCTCTTCGGGGCTTTGGCCGCCGGTGTTACAGCTCTGACAGAATCCGCACCTCTCGGACTGCTCATGATGATAGTCGGCATAGCCTCGCTGAAGTATGTCTATCCGATCTTAGGTATCGACATATCCAAATTTACGAAAAAGAACTGGCTGGAAAGCGGGGCGTTCTTCTTCCTCACTTTCATGGCGATCTGGATCCTGATGTTCAACCCGCCATTCAGCGACCACGCGGACCCGACCATCGAAAACTACTCCATTAGTCTGCGCATGGACGATACAAACTGGACAATGTTCAACTATACTTATGACTCGGAGAGTGCCAGATATTATTGGAAAGCTGCAAACGGGAGCAGCCTCAGCGAGTACCTCAATCTCAACAGCGAGATAAATATCTCCGCAAGGGTTTCGGATATTTCCGGAATTGAGGGTGTGCCAAAGATATCGATAGGCAGCTTGAACCTTCAGGACATGACAGGTATCGGAGATCGTACGTACAGCTACCATATTGAATCTTTGAATCAGATCTATCCGGCTGGCGGCCACTTCTCGTTCTCCATTTTCGCCGAGGACAGAGTAGGAAACGATAACACATTCGAGGTCCACAACACCGCCGAGTTCCTCATTTCCGAATCTTAGGGAATCTGCCAAGGCCTCCGTTTGTCGAAATGCTCGGTGAGAACTCTTCGATAGTCTCTATTATTCTTCATGAGCTCGCCCGCATCCAGCACTTTCGGGGATTCGATGTCCCTGAACCCTTTGCCAAGCCGCACATTTCTGAATTTCTTGACCAATAGATCCTTCGGGGTCCGGATCTGCCTCTTCAGCTCGACCTTCCATCTGCCGCCCTCCACCTCGGGGGGTTTCTTTCCAGAGCCTTTCCATTTCTGAACGAATATTTCGGCGTGGGACGATTTCTCCGGAGGTCCGAAATGCGTCATCGATGGCCCGAGCTCTGGAACCTTGCAGCTGACGACGACGACATTTCTCTCATTCTCGGATCGGAGCGTCAGCCTATCAGGCCTGAACCCCTCACGCTCGAGGGACTCGGCAATCGATTTTCCCGTTTTCCTCAGCTGAGGCCAAAGCACGTCATCGACGACATCGAGCGCCGGCAGCTCGACCAGTACGGTCCCTGGGTTGCCAGCGAGCGCCTCGGCCAGGGCCTTTTCATTCCAGGGCTTCCTCTCCACCGGGAAGAAGAAGCGGTCGGACGGCTCGTCGAGAAATGCCTCGCACGCCTCGGTGAACAGCTCCAGGACCTCCCGCGAAACCGGTGAGGCGACGTTTCTGCCCGGGTCCACCGGGTCCACGAATGTGAGTGGATCATCGAACCTCTTTCTGGTCTTGTTCCCGAGGTCCAGCAGAATCGGGGGCTTCCACGCAGAGGCGGCTTTGACGGAGCCGTCGAAATTCCGGAACCGGAGCACGATGAGCTCGCACAGGTAGCCGGAGAATCCCTGGACCTTCGCCTCGGCCCCGTAGCATCCGATCCCCTTCATGAACTGCTTGAGAAGCCTGACCTCGTCTCTCTGGCTCTCGGAGAGATGCCCCTGAATGTAGCTGGTATGGAAGGGGGTCCTGTCCACTGCGCTTATCTTACCCCTTCCGGACGAGACGGTGTAGCAGGGCACGAGATCGGTGCGGAACCCCCTCCAGACCCCGCTTATGTAAGGATGTTCCGCATACCTCTCCTCCGGATCGTCGAGAATGGCCCTTCCGATCGATTTGTCGATTTCGCCCATCTCTTCCTTGGAAAAGCCGACCGGGAACTTGAGGAACAGGTCGATGTCCGGTCTGGTCAGATGGGTACCCTTGGCGACCGATCCGACGAGCTGGGGCTCGAACGGCGCCCCGAGCTTCTGGCCGATCTCAGAGGTCTTCGCGACCAGCTCCCTCACGGCAGCGTCTATCCTCTCCTGCTCATCGCTGCTGGGGATTATCTGGCTGAGGATAATGTCGTTCAGTTTCATTGCAATGGGTTACAGACCTGGAACGCATATAATCCCTATGGCGGTCGGCTTCCCGTCGACGGACTCAGAAAGATTGATCGGAAGGCGTCTGCGGTTGATGAGGTGGGGATAAAAAACGTTTTTTTCTTAGGAGGAAAGTTGAGCCACCAACCTCAGACACCAATTTGCGCTACTATTGCTGTTGTATAAAAAATTTTCCCAAAATATCAGATTTGTTGTGCTTCTGAATGACGAAAATCGTTATCTGCCTCTTAAAATATGTCCGAAACCAGTCTAATAAAAATATCGTTTATATTAGATGAATATAGGTCGGCTTCGATATCCGCAATCTCAGCATCCGTTGTTTGCTCAACTGCGACGATATCCTCCCTATTACTTTTCACAATTAGTATAATCAAAGCGAAGCCCTTCTTTCTGATCTCGAAGAGAGATACCTCCGAATTGGGTGTATAGCCCGAGCGAACGATCTCCCCATCCAGCTTGAGTGAGACGGCCTTCGCGAACTCGAGTACGCCGTTTCTGTCCCTCTCCGATCTGATGACTGCCAGGAGCTGGTCGTGCTCTTTCGAGAGCGCCATGGCCCTGTTCGCCAAATCGGTGGCGATGTCGTATTCTTCCATATTAGTTCCTAGCCCCTGGACGGCAACAAATAGCCGAAGCTTCCGTACAAATATCTATCGGAGTCACTCCTCCAGGTCGACGGAAAGACTCTTGGCGTCCTGCAACTGTCTCGACACGGACTTCTGGACCGATGGAGCGCCGTTTCTCATCAGTAGCGGCATGCCGTCCCACGCGGCGACGGTGCGTATCCCGGTCTGCTTCTCGATCCAACTCGCCTGGGAGGCGGGGCCCTTCTTTATGAGCCTCATTCCGAAATGGGTCAGGATGGACATCTTGGGCTTGATCGAGCTAGCCAGCATGGCGGCGTCCTCCGTGCACAAATGGTATGGTATCCGTGCCTTGAGCGGCCGGGTGACCGACATGATCAGGACATCGCATCCGCGGTGCTCCTCGTAGAGCTCCTCTTTCAACGATGTGTCCCCGGTTATGGATATGACCCCGTCGGGTGATTCCAGCCTCAGCCCGATTCCGGTCGGGTCCGAGTGGAAGGTCTTCAGAGCAGAAAGACGTATGTGGTCGATCTCCAGCGAGACCGCGGGCTCGAGTAAGACGCAGTCCGCGGCCAGCGAGGAGTGGTACTTCGAAACTGCGGGGCCGATATCCCCGTATCCCCTGAGGACGCTGCTGCTGGCTGCGATGAGCCCCCGCTTCCTCTTGCAGCCGTGGGTCATGGCTTCTATGAGGATCTCGGCGTCAGCGTAATGATCCGGATGACAGTGGGTAATCGCAAGGACGCGCGTCTTGGTGGGGTCGATTCCGCAGCTGCGGAGCCTCATGAGCGCTCCGGGACCGGGGTCAATATGCATTCTGGCGGATTCGGTGTGGACGTACATCCCGCCGGTAGCCCTGGCTTGGGATATGGTCGCGAACCTGCCCCCACCCGTCCCAAGAAATATTAGTGAAATCACGGATATGAACCAAACCTAAATACCGGCTATCAATATTATCTTTGTCCGCCAGGAGGGCTTCGATTGAGCATTTTGATCAGGAACGGAACCATCGTCACTCAGGATGAGAATCGGCGCGTGATGAAAGGAGACCTTTTGATCGAGGGGGACGAAATCGCGGGTATCGGCGATGTCGGCGGCCTTGCGGACGAGGTCATAGACGCGACGGGAATGATCGTCATGCCCGGGCTGATCAACCTGCACACGCATGTCTCGATGGCCAACCTGAGGGGCATAGCCGACGATGTTTCGTTCGATAAGTTCCTGGAGATCACCTACGGCGCGGATGCGAACAGGAGTCCTGAGGAGGTGTTCAAGGGCGCCCTTCAGGGCTGCGCCGAGATGGCCCTGACCGGGACCACTTGCTTCCTCGATCTTTACTATTCCGAGGATATGGTGGCAAAGGCCGCCGAGCAGGCGGGTCTGAGGGCGTTCCTTGCATGGGCTGTTCTCGATGACGACAAGACTACTCAGAAAGGCTCACCGATAGAGAACTGCGCCCGGTTCATCAGAGAGTGGTCAGGGCGCGAACTCATAACACCGGTCGTCGGCCCCCAGGGGGTGTACGCCTGCTCCGGGGAGACATTGGCCCGCGCAAGGGAGCTGGCGAAGGACAACGGAACGGTTTGCCATTACCATCTCTCGGAGACTAGGGGGGAGGTCTACGACCTCATGAAGAGGGAGGGCAGCAGACCGATCGATTGGCTTCAGGAGATAGGGTTCCTCGGCGAGGGCGACATCGCCGCCCACTCCGTCTGGATCACGAAGCACGAGATGATTGCGCTGGTCGAATCCGGCGTATCGGTCGCGCACTGCCCGACATCCAACATGAAGCTCGCGGTCGGTGGAGTCGCTCCCGTTCCGGAAATGAGGCAGGCTGGAGGAAAGGTCGGGCTCGGCACGGACGGCTGCGCATCGAACAACTCCCTGGACATGTTCTCCGAGATGAAGACTTGCTCCCTGCTCCAAAAGCACAGCAAATGGGATCCCGCGATAATCTCTGCACAGGAGGTCCTGGATATGGCGACCACTGAGGGTGCGAAAGCGCTAGGGATGGAGGCACAGCTCGGATCGCTTGAGAAGGGTAAGAAGGCGGACGTCGTCCTTGTAGATGCCAGAATTCCTGGCATGAGCCCCATGAACGCATCGAACGCGGTCTCTAACCTCGTATACAGCTGCTCCGGACGCAATGTATGTTGCACAATAGTCAACGGTAAGATCGTCGCCCGGAACGGCGCTCTGGCCGGTAATTCGACCGGGTGACAGATCTCATTCGTCTGCGATATCAGATGTGTCCTTAGCCCTCCGGCGGAGCTTTTCGATCTCCTCCTTCTCCGCCTTAGATTCCATCATGAGGTCCTGCAGCTTGTCGAGGCCCGCGTGAATTTCTTCAACACTCTGGATCGGGCCAAGCACATCGTCCGCCTTGCCGATGATCCTCTCGAGGTCCTCGTACTTTGCGGGCTCCCTATCCGGCACTTTTCTCCCCGCACCGAGATACTCGGAGGCGCCCTCGATCAGCCTGGTCAGCTCGAACGGGAATATGATCTTCGTCGCCTTCCCGTCTCCGATTGCCTTGACCGTATCCAGCGAGAGTACCGTGAGCGCTTTTGAGTCCAGAGGCGCAGCACCGAGAGAGAGTATCCTCAGCTTTTGGGCCTCACCCTGAGATTCGAGTATGATCGCGAGCCTCTGTCCCTCCGCCTCGAGGATCTTCGCCTGCCGGAGACCCTCCGCCTGCAGTATGCGGGATCTCTTGTCGCCCTCGGCGTTCAGGATCGCGGCACGCTTCTGACCGTCCGCCCTCAGGATGGCCGCCCTCCTCTGCCTCTCGGCCGAGGTCTGCTCCTCCATGGCTGACTTGACGACGTTTGCGGGATCCACCTCCCTGATCTCGACGGCCTCGACCTTCACGCCCCACTTGTCCGTGGCCTCGTCGAGCACGTCCCTGAGGGCCAGGTTGATCTGGTCCCTGTTCGATAGAACCTCGTCGAGCTCCATCTCTCCGATCCTGCTCCTGAGCGTCGTCTGGGCCAGATATATGGTCGCGGCCCTGAAGTTGGTAACCTCGAAGAATGACTTCTTCGGGTCGATGACCTTGATGTAAATGATCGCATCCACGAAGGTCGGCGAGTTGTCCTCGGTGATGACCTCCTGCCTTGGAACGTCTAACACCTGGGTTCTCAGGTCGATCTTGACGACCTCGTTTATCATGGGCGTTACCAGGTGGAATCCGCTGTCCAGTATCCGGATGAACCGGCCCAGACGCATGTATATTCCCTGCTCGTAGGGCTTTATGATCTTCATACCGCTGGCCATGAGGGCCAATACGACGATGATCACGAGTATGAGTATCGCAACTATCAATCCGGTCGATGCCATTTTTCTCTTCCCCCCTCCTAATTCTTAATTTCAATATTCGGGAGCAGTTCACTGCCCCTGATTCCTGATGGGCTCGACGAAGACGTGTACCCCCTCGCTTCTCACAACCAGTACCTTCGTGCCCTCTGGGATGACATCATCCGATGTCGAGCTCCAGGTGTCGTTCGCGATCCTGACCTTTCCCGTGATGTTCCCTGGTACCACCCGCGTTATGACGATGCCCGTCTTCCCTATGAGCGAGGTCCCGACCGTTGTTTCGGGAGGCGCGGGCGGCGCGAGCAGCTGGTAGAACTTGAAGGCGGCATAGGTCATCGGGACCATCACTATTACGGCGATGATCGGAGCCCACCAGGTGAAGAGCCAATCTGAGTTGATCAGCCCGAATATTCCGAGGACTATCAGTACCGTCGCAGGGACGATTATGAAGGAGCCCGGGGTGACCGCCTCGACCAGCAGCAGTATTATGCCCAGTATCACGAAGGCCAGAGCAAAAGTGCTTTCCAGAGCCATTGTATGTCAGTACAATTCATTGAGTATATTATTCTTACTTTCGTCTGAGCGGTTTGGCGCTCTAGTTCTATCCGGATTTTGCTCGAATGGCGTACGCAACGGCTAGCAGGACATATATGCCGATTCCGCATATTCCGTCCGGTGAGTCACATGGTTTGCTTTTCCGGCAGCATATCGCTGAAGACCCACGGCAAGAATGACATACACGACATTACTGAGAGCGTCCAGTCGCAGGTCTCGAAATCCGGCGTACGGGACGGGATGGCATGCGTGTTCGTGGTCGGAAGCACGGGCGCGGTTACAACCGTCGAGTACGAGCCGGGGCTGGTGGCCGACCTGCAGGATGCGATGGAGCGGCTGTATCCCCGTGGAATCGAATACGAACACCATAGACGCTGGGGAGACGGGAACGGCCACTCTCATGTACGCGCATCCATGATCGGCCCGTCCCTGACGATCCCCGTATCCGGCGGTGAGCTGATGCTGGGCACATGGCAGCAGATAGTGTTCATGGAACTCGACGTGAGGGCCAGGAGCAGGGAGCTGATGGTGCAGGTCGTCGGTTGACTGCGCGTATACGCGGCCTCATCTGCCGCCGAGCGCCAAATCGTCAAAGACGCTTTCGGGCTTCTTGAGAAGCCGGTCGGTTATGTGCTCCGGCCCCCGTACCATGACGAGCTTCAGCGCCCTGGTCGGACACGCCGACACGCATAGGCCGCATCCGAAGCAACGGTCCTGGTCGACGATCGCTACGGAGTCTTCGATGCGAATGGCATGGAACTGGCACCGGCGCTCGCACAGGTCGCAACCCATGCAAAGTGATTCGTCCACGGAGGAGACATACCTGCTCTTTATCGCCAAGAAATCCTTTCCGAGCAGGACCATCCCGCGGAGAACCGTGCAACAGCAGGAACAGCAGTTGCAGATGAACTGATACCCCCCCTCCTCGGAGTTGTTCAGCTGGTGCACCAGTCCAAGCTCCTCGCACCTCATGAGCACGTCGATCGCCTGGTTGATAGAGATTTCGTGTGCGCTGCCGCGCTCAATGCAATGCTCCGCAAAGTCGTCCAAGAGCATGCAGACGTCCGTGGGGTTGTCGCATTTTCTCGCCATCACTCTGCAGGAGCACTCGGTAAGGGCAAGCTTCTTCGCGTTGCCGATAATCGAGGATAGGCTTTCCTGGGGGAGGACCTCCCCCCATTTCATCGGGATGGTCCGCTCTATCGGTATCACCCGGAGCTGCGGCTCGTCCGCACCCGTCAGCCCGTCCGATCCCACTAGCTCCTCCTCGAAACAGCGATCCCATAAATCGAGAAAATCTTCCTGCTGAGACTGATCGATCCTCTTGAAGATCTCATTACCCGGAAGTATGGAAGGTTCCAGGTCGTTAACGAGGTCGTAGTAGCGATCCTCTCCCTCCATCCTTCGGACGACGAATCCGATCCTGAACAATGTCTCCAGGCGGTCCCGGATAGCTTGCAGGTCCTCCCCCGCCGACTCGGCCAGTTCGGTCGTCTTACCGGGCAGAAGTAGCAAGAGGTCGACATCAGCGCCGCTGAGGCACATCCGGAAGATATCGGGAAGATATTTCG